>Ga0209793_1001239_pt1 | contig 17558 bp, 21 predicted proteins | sample EBPBio122009_DNA_FD_185863 | JGI IMG/M metagenome (GOLD analysis project Ga0209793, IMG submission 185863) | Wastewater treatment Type I Accumulibacter community from EBPR Bioreactor in Madison, WI, USA - Reactor 1_2/2/2009_ DNA (SPAdes) (version 2) | ecosystem: Engineered > Bioreactor > EBPR >... | reverse complement strand
TTGTCGCGCGCCATCGTGCGCGATGTGTTCGCGGCCGAGGATTCGGCATCGAAGATCGCCTACATCACCATGGGCATGAGCGTGACGCCGATGATCGCGCCGTTCATCGGCGGCTATCTCGACGAGCATTTTGGCTGGCAGGCGAGCTTCTGGCTGTCGTTCGGCTTCGGACTGGTGGCGGTGGTCGTGCTGTGGTTCGACCTGGAAGAGACCAATCTCGACCCTTCGCCATCGATGCGGGCGCAGTTTCACGCCTATCCCGAACTGCTGCGATCCCCCCGCTTCTGGGGCTACACCGCCACGGCGACCTTCGCGTCGGGCACGTTTTTCGCCTTTCTGGGCGGCGGACCCTACGTATCGACGGAGATCCTGCAGATGACGCCGTCGCAATACGGCATTCATTTCGGCATCGTCTCCTTCGGCTACATGGCCGGCAATTTTCTCTCCGGGCGGTTCACCAAAGCCTGGGGCATGAACCGCATGATGATGTTGGGAAGCCTCGTCGGCGTCGCCGGCATGCTGCTGTCGCTGGCGTGCTTCGCCGCGGGGTTCTACCACCCGATCTCGCTGTTCGGGCCAGCGGCGCTTGTCGGCGTTGGAAACGGCATGGCGTTGCCGAGCGCCAATGCCGGCATCGTCAGCGTGCGCCCTCACCTCGCCGGCTCGGCATCCGGTCTCGGCGGCTCGCTGATGATCGCCGGCGGCGCGCTGGCGGCCGCCACGGCGTCGTCGCTACTGGGTCCCGATACCGGCCCCTTCCCGCTGATCCATGTGGCGCTCGCGTCGGCCCTGCTCAGCGTACTAGCGTCCTACTGGGTGATCCGCCGCACCGCCAAGGTCGGCGAACTCGAATGAGCGGTCTCGCGGCGGTCATCGTGGCGGGCGGCCGCTCGAGCCGCATGGGCGGCGGCGACAAATGCCTGCTGGAGATCGCCGGCCGGCCGATGCTGGCGCATGTTATCGACCGGATCGGCCCGACGGCCGACCTGGTTGCGATCAACGCCAATGGCGATCCCGCCAGATTCGCCGCGTTCGCGCTTCCTGTGATCGGCGACAACAGCGCGACATTCGATGGCCCGCTCGCCGGCGTTTTCGCAGCCATGAACTGGGCGCAAAACCTCGGCTTCGATCGGGTTCTGACGGCAGCGGCGGATACGCCGTTTTTTCCGCGGGATCTCGCCGCCCGGCTGGCGCGGGCCGCCAGGCCGCCGACAATTGCTGTCGCCGCTTCGCGCGGCCGCCTCCACCCGGCATTTGCATTGTGGCCGACCGCGCTTGCCCGCGAAGTCGAAGACCAGCTTGCCACGGGCCAGCGTCGGCTCGGCTCTTTCATCGACAACCATGCCTCGATCCGGGTCGATGTCACCGATACGGTTCTGGACGGCGAAAGCGTCGATCCATTCTTCAACGTCAACACGCCTCAGGACCTTGCCGAAGCCCGCCTGATCGCCGACAGGCTCGCGCCATGACGCACCGCGTTTTTGGCGTCACCGGCTGGAAGAATTCTGGCAAGACCACGTTGACGGAGCGGCTGGTGGCCGAATTCGTGCGCCGTGGCTTCAGCGTTTCAACTGTCAAGCACGCCCATCACGGTTTTGATGTAGACAGACCGGGCAGCGACAGCTTTCGCCACAGAGCGGCCGGCGCCGGCGAAGTCGCCATCGTATCTTCCAACCGCTGGGCGCTGATGCACGAATTGCGCGACGAAGCCGAGCCGCAGCTGGAGCGGATCCTGGAGCGGATCCTGGAACGGCTCGCGCCCTGCGACCTGGTCCTGGTCGAGGGCTACAAGCGCGAGGCCCATGCCAAGATCGAATGCCGGCGTCTTGGCTCCAAAGACGACGCGCCGCTCGCGCCACACGACCCCAACATCGTCGCGGTCGCCGCCGATCACGCGACCGACGCGGGCACCCTGCCGCTGTTTGCACTTGACGACGTGGCGGCAATTGCCGATTTCGTCGCCGCGACGGTTGGACTTTCCAGGCCGCGCTGAGCGGACCCTTCACATGCGCATCTCCTTTCCACACGCCGCCCTGACAATGCTCGCCTGCGTGTGGGCGGGCCCGTCCCTCTCCCAGACCGCGACGCTGAAGCTTGGCACCGAGGGCGCCTACCCGCCTTTCAACAGCGTTACGGCGGACGGAAAACTCCAGGGTTTCGACATCGACATCGGCAACGCGCTGTGCGCCGAGATGAAGGTGACCTGCGAATGGGTGGTGCAGGACTGGGATGGGATGATCCCCGCGCTCGTCACCGGAAAATTCGACGCGGCGGTGGCGTCGATGTTCATCACCGCCGAGCGCAAGACGCAGGTCGACTTCACCGACCCCTATTACCGCACGCCCGCGGCGGTCGCGGTTCCCAAAGACTCCAGCATCGCCGATGTAGCCCCGGCCGACCTCGGCGGTCACACGGTCGGAGTCCAGAGTTCGAGCGTCTATTTCAACTACGCCGAAAAACTGCTCGGCGGCAGCGACATCAGGGCCTACGGATCGGTCGAGGACATGTTGTCCGACCTCGCCAACGGACGTCTCGATGCGGTCAATGACGACCGGATCGTCATCGACGAATTCCTCAAATCGCCGCAAGGCGCCTGCTGCAAACTGCTCGGCGTCGTACCCCACGATCCGGCGCTCCTCGGCGATGGCGCTGGCATCGCGCTGCGCAAGGGCGACCAAAATGTCGCCAGGTTCAACGCGGCGCTCAAGACCATCCTCCAGAACGGAACCTACAAAGCGATCAATGACCGCTATTTTTCCTTTGATATCTATGGGGATGCGGTAAGACGCTAAAGTGATCGGCGTTCAATTTCCCACGCTTCCCCGAAGATATGGACTGTCGCAACAACTGTGCATTTGCAGTTGTCATCTGCCGGCAAACAATGGGAGTATGCCGCAGCGGCGCGATAATCAGTCGCCCTCAAGGACGGCAGGCGCCCAAGACAAAACAGAGAGGAACACTATGCGTATACTAACTTCCATCGCGCTTGGCGCAACGGCCGCGATGATCGCCATCGGCGCCGCGCAGGCGCAGGATCGCACCATCAAGATGGGTACCGAAGGCGCCTACCCTCCTTTCAACAGCGTCACCGCCGACGGCAAGCTCCAGGGCTTCGACATCGATATCGGCAATGCGCTGTGCGAGCAGATGAAGGTCAAGTGCGAGTGGGTGACGCAGGACTGGGACGGCGCTATCCCCGCGCTGCAGGCCGGCAAGTTCGACGCGTTCATCGCCTCGATGTCGATCACCCCGGAACGTCTGAAGCAGGTCGACTTCTCGGCCAAATACTACAACACGCCGCCGTCGATCGCCGCGCTGAAGGATTCCGGCATCACCGGCGTCACCAAGGAAGCTCTCGCCGGCAAGACGATCGGTGTGCAGTCCGGCACCACGCACTTCAACTATTCGGAAAAGACCTACACCGACTCGACCATCAAGCCGTATCCGACGGCTGACGAGATGCACGCCGATTTCGCCAACGGCCGCGTCGACGCCATCAATGACGACATCATCGTCACCCAGGGCTTCCTCGACACCGACGCCGGCAAGGCATGCTGCGTGCTGGTCGGCCCGGTGACGCCCGTCGTCGAGATCCATGGTCCTGGCGCCGGCATTGCGGTTCGCAAGGGCGACACCAAGCTGGCAGATGAGTTCTCGGCAGCGATCAAGGCGATACGCGAGAACGGAAAATACAAGGAAATCAACGACAAATACTTCACCTTTGACGCTTACGGCGGCGAGTGACGACCAATTCGGCGGCGGCCCCTGTGGCCGCCGTCTTCGAATCTGAAGCCAGTCAAGGGGAAGATCTGGCGTGCTATCGTTACTGAGTTGGGGGGCCGAGGGCTGGCTTGACGAGATCGCTCGCGGCGTCGGCGTCACCGTGTCGCTGGCGCTTGTCACGTTGCCGTTCGGCCTGCTGTTGGGATTCGTGATCGCGCTGGCGAAACAGTCGTCCGAACCGTCGCTCAGAACCGCGGGAAACATCTACACCACGATCTTCCGAGGACTGCCGGAACTGCTGACGCTTTTCCTGATCTACTACGGCGTGCAGATCGGCGCGCAGCAACTGGTCAACGCGCTCGGGATCAACGCCACCGTCAATATTTCCAGTTTCGGCGCCGGCGTGGTGGCGCTCGCATTCGTGTTCTCGTCCTATGCCTCCGAGGTATTCCTGTCGGCATTTCGCGCCATCCCGCGCGGCCAGTACGAGGGCGCCTACGCCATAGGACTGACGCATGGCCAGACCATGCGCCTGGTCATCCTGCCGCAACTGGTGCGCATCGCCCTGCCCGGCCTGACCAATCTCTGGCTGATCCTGCTCAAAGACACGTCGCTGGTCTCGGCGATTGGCCTCGCCGACATCATCCGCGAGACCAGCATCGCAGCGCGGGTGACCAAGGAAGCATTCCTGTTCTTCGGCTTCGCCTGCCTGATCTATCTGGCGCTCGCCATCCTCTCGTCGTTTGCGATCGGCTGGATCGAACGCTGGACGCAACGGCAGGAGGGCGCGCGATGACGGTCTCTGGCCAAGTCTCGGCGGCGATCGAACGGCCGCCGGCTATACCGAAACCCTGGACCGGCGCGCGCATTTTAGGCGTCGCGCTGCTTCTGCTCTGGGCGCTGCTTGGCGTCGGCCTGATCGTCTACCTGGTTGGGGCCTGGAACCCGGAACTGTTCGACCGGACCTTCCCGGCCTATATGCGCGGCCTTTGGGTCACGGTGAAGCTGGTGGCGGTGTCGATGGTGCTCGGCTCGCTGCTGGCGATCCCGATCGCCTGGGCGCGCATGTCGAAGAACCGCATCGCCTCGGCGCTCGCCTACGGCTATGTCTATTTTTTCCGCGGCACGCCCCTGCTGGCGCAGACATTCCTCGTCTATTACGGCCTCGGCGAATATTTCGCCTCGATCCGCCCGACGCTGCAGGAACTGGGTCTGTGGAATTTCCTGCGCGACGCCTGGCCCTATGCGGTTCTGGCCTTCACGCTCAACACCGCGGCCTACCAGGCGGAAATCCTGCGCGGAGCGATCGAAAGCGTGCCGCGCGGCCAGTGGGAGGGGGCGACGTCGCTTGGCCTGTCGCGTTGCGTGACGCTGCGCAAGGTGATCCTGCCGCAAGCGATGATCGTGGCGCTGAGGCCCTACGCCAACGAACTGGTGCTGATGATCAAGGGCTCGGCCATCGTGGCGCTGATCACCATTTTCGACCTGATGGGCGAAACCCGCCGCGCCTATTCGCGCAGCTTCGATTTCCAGACCTATCTGTGGGCCGCCATCATCTATCTGGCGCTGGTGGAAACGCTGCGCCATCTGGTCGACTGGATCGAACGGCGCATAACAAGGCACCTGTTCAGGCACTAGCTGGACCAGCAGTCGCCGTTTGCCGCTCGCGGCGATCGGCGATAGGGTCGCCGCATCAATCATCTGGAACGCAAGTAATGGCAAAAGTCGCATTTCTCGGCCTCGGCGTCATGGGTTACCCCATGGCTGCGCATCTCAAGCACAAGGGCGGACACGACGTCACCGTCTACAACCGCACTGCCGCCAAGGCCGAAAAATGGGCAGCCGAACATGGCGGCGCTTTCGCCGCTACGCCCGCCGAGGCCGCGAAAGGCAAGGATTTCGTGTTCGCCTGCGTCGGCAATGACGACGATCTGCGGCAAGTGACGGTCGGCGCACAGGGCGCGTTCGCCTCGATGGCCAAGGGCGCGATCTTCATCGACAACACCACCGCATCCGCCGAAGTGGCGCGCGAACTCCATGCCGCGGCCAAGACGGCCGGATTCGATTTCATCGACGCCCCCGTATCGGGCGGCCAGGCAGGCGCCGAAAACGGCCAGCTGACGGTGATGTGCGGCGGCGACGAAGCCGCGTTCGACAAGGCCAAGCCGGTCATCGCCGCCTACGCCAAGATGGTCGGTCTGATGGGCGAAGCCGGGGCCGGACAGCTGACCAAGATGATCAACCAGATCTGCATCGCCGGCCTGGTCCAGGGACTGGCCGAAGGCATTCATTTCGGCAAGCGCGCCGGGCTCGACATCGAAAAGGTGGTCGACGTGATCTCCAAAGGCGCGGCCGGATCGTGGCAGATGGAGAACCGCCACAAGACCATGAATGCCGGCAAATACGATTTCGGCTTCGCCATCGACTGGATGCGCAAGGACCTTGGCATCTGCCTGGCGGAAGCCGACCGCAACGGCGCAAAACTGCCGGTGACGGCGCTGGTCGACCAGTTCTACAAGGACGTGCAGCAGATGGGCGGCCGGCGCTGGGACACGTCCTCGCTGCTGGCGCGGCTGGAAAAGTAGCATGACCGCGCTGTCGCCAGCATCGACCAGCGACGAGGTGATCGCGCATCTGCGCACGCTGTATTCGGAAAAGAACCGCGAGGGCAAAAAGCGCTACGGCATCAATGTCGACAATGTGCTGGGCATCCCCAATCCGGTGCAGCGCGACATCGCCAGGCAGATCAAGCGCAACCACGAGCGGGCGATGACGCTGTGGGAGAGCGGCATTGGCGAGGCGCGCTTCATCTCCGGCCTGACCGCCGACCCGAAGCGGATGACCGTCGCCGATGCTCGCCGCTGGGCCGCCGATTTTCAGAGCTGGGACATGGTCGACGGCGTCTCGGACCTGTTCGTCGACACCGACCACTGGCGCATGCTGATCGACGAGTTCGCCGACGATGAACGCGAGTTCGTGCGCCGCACGGCGTTTGCGATGATCGCCTGGGCGGCGGTGCACCGCAAGAAGGAACCGGACGAGACATTCCTCGCCCTGCTGGTGGTCGTCGAGCGCCATGCCACCGACCCGCGCAACTTCGTCAAGAAGGCCGTCAACTGGGCGCTGCGTTCGGTGGGAAAACGCTCGCTGATGCTGAACCGGGCCGCGCTGGCGCTGGCCGAACAACTGGCGGCGTCCAGCGACAAGACGGCGCGCTGGAACGGCAAGGACGCGATCCGCGAACTGAGCGACCCGAAGCGGATCGAGCAATTGCGCGAGAAGGACGCCAAGAAAGACGCGAAAAAGTCGGCTAGGCGGTAGACCCGTCCTTGTCGAGCACCATGTAGTCCAGCGGCAGTTCGGTGGTGTATTTGATCTGCTCCATCGCAAATGACGACGACACGTCGCGGATCTCGATCTTGGCGATCAACCGCTTGTAGAAGGCGTCATAGGCAGCGATGTCGGGCACCACCACGCGGATCAGGTAGTCGACGTCGCCGCTCATGCGGTAGAATTCGACGACCTCGGGAAACTCCTGGACCACTTCCGAAAAGCGCTTGAGCCATTCGAGGCTGTGCGAGGCGGTGCGGATCGAGATGAAGACGGTGACGCGCGTATTGACCTTGACCGGATCAAGCACCGCGACGCGGCGGCGGATGACGCCCTCCTCCTCCAACTTCTGGATGCGCCGCCAGCATGGCGTCGTTGACAGGCCGACTTTTTTGGCGACATCGGCCACGGCCAGCGTTGCGTCCTCCTGGAGCAGGCGCAGGATCTTGCGGTCGAGACGGTCCATCTTTGGCTCCCAATTTGGAAAGATGTGCTATCTGCCCAGCTCAAACGAGTTTCACAAGAAAAATCGTCACGTCAATGCAGCGTTCTCTAGGACGGATTTCTCAAACGTCAGGAAATGCGCAGCGCCACCGCGCGCCGCAGCGCCGGCAGCAGTTCCGCTTCGAACCATGGATTGCGCTTCAGCCAGCCGGTGTTGCGCCATGACGGATGGGGCAGCGGCAGCAGGCCAGGCGCGCCGTCCTCGCGCCAGATAGAGCGCCAGGCGGCGACTGTCTCGTTGACGCTTTTGCGGCTCTGCCCGCCCAGATGCCACGTCTGGGCGTATCGGCCGACGGCGAGGACAAGATCGATCTGCGGCATCAGATCAAGCAAAGCCCGACGCCAGGCCGGCGCGCATTCGCGCCGCGGCGGCAAATCGTGGCCGCTGGCATTGTAGCCGGGAAAGCAGAACCCCATCGGCAGAATGGCGAAATTGTCGCGGTCGTAGAACCGGGCGCGGTCGACGCCGAGCCAATCGCGCAGCCGGTCGCCGGAGCGGTCGTCGAACGGCACGCCCGATTGGTGCACACGCAATCCCGGCGCCTGGCCAGCGATGAGGATGCGCGCGGTCGCCGATGGCTGCAGCACCGGGCGCGGCTGGTGCGGCAGTGGCGGACCGACGGGAGCGTCGCGGCAGATGCGGCACGTCCTGACGTCGCGCCACAGCCGGTCGAGGTCGGCCGCCCGCGTCACGGTTCAGGCGTCGGCGCTCGGCCGGGCGCGAAGCTCGGCATGCCAGCGCCGCACATTGACCAGTTCATCGGGCACGGCGATCCGCGCCGGCTTCATGAAATCCATCGCCACCAGCCCGGTAATGTCGGCGACCGAAAAATCGTCGCCGGCGGCGAACTGGCGCGACGCCAGTTCCGTGTCGAGAATCCGCAGGAACTCGATCGCCTTGGGGCGGTTGATCTCGCCCCATTCCGGCAGTTGCGGCACTTCCCAGTCCTTCATCGCCGGATGGGTGTGGCGGAAGGCGTTGGCGACGACCAGAAACAGGTTGATCTCGAGGCGGCGCTGCCACATCTCCACCACCGCCTTGCCCACGGCGCCGCTGCCGAACAGCGGCGGATCCGGGTTGAGTTCCTCGAAATAGCGGCAGATGGCGATCGATTCGGCGATCACCGTGCCGTCGTCGAGTTCCAGAACCGGCAGGCGGCGCAGCGGATTGCGCGACGCCACCGGCTGCTGCCGGTGCTCCATCGCCCCCATGTCGACCGGCTCGAGCGGCGCCGACAGGCCTTTTTCGGCGAGATAGATGCGCACCCGGCGCGGATTTGGAGCCTTGCCTCCGTCGAACAGTTTCATGCGATCCTCCATTTGCCCCCGCGACCTTACCAGACGACCAGCTGGCGAAGCCAATTCATCATCGCCCCCATCGCACCGTGTTCCGCCTCGCCGGCATGGCCGTGGCGCTGACGCCAGTCGCGCGGCCGCTCGAACTCGCCGGCCCAAACGCCGCGCCGCGCCGCCCGCGCCTGCCGCTCGGCGTCGAGATAGTCGCCATAGGACACCGCCCAGCCGTTCTCGACCTGGCGGCGGTTCAGATCGACGGCGCCGGCGGTGCACACCGCCAGCAGGCGGTCGAACTTGTCGCGCTCCCAGCCCTGGCAGGCGAGTTTTCCCGCGCCGAGCGCCGTTTGCAGCGCCTGCCTCGCCTCGCGGCCGCACGGATAGTCGCGGCCGGCGCGCGTGCAGGTCTGCAAATATTCCGGCGCATCGATGCCGCGCAGGCGAATGCGCTCGCCGTCGAGCGTCAGCGAATCGCCGTCATTGACGATCGCATGGCCGCCAAGCGTCCTGGTCTGCAAGCGTTCCAGTCTGGTGACGACAGCCAGTAACGCCAGCAGCATCGCAAGCGTCAGCGCATATTCGGCATAGCGTCTCGCCCTGCTTCGCGGCGCCCGGCCGCGCCGGGCGTAGCGCCAGGATCGGTCGGCAGGGCTCATCGGAAGAAGGGTCTCTTAATCATTGGAAAGTAAGAATTCATTCAGCATAGGAAAACCCGGCAACCCTGACGCGATGGCGCCTTCACGGTCCAACCTGACCGACAAGAACATTGTGGACCGCACCAATGTGCGCCGCAACAGCGATGTCGCGCGCGCCGTGCGCAAGACGCGCGAGCAATTGGCGCAGCAGACCGGAAATCCCGATTTCGAACGCGAATTGCTGAAGCTGCACAGCCAGGCGATGACCGGCAGCGCCTTTGCGTTCCCGGTGCTGCTGATCCTGATCTCGACCGGCGGCTTCATCGTCGGCGTCGGGCCGGAAATCCTGATCTGGGCAATCGTCGCGGCGCTCTGCTACCTGCCGCTCAGCCAGATTGCGCGAAAAGTGCTCGCCAGCGAGATCGACGACGGCCAGGTCGCGTCGCTACGCCGCAATTTCCTGATCTCGCACGCCATTTCCGGCCTCGGCTGGATCTATTTCGCCACCATGGGCTGCGAAACGTGCGGCATCGACAACATCGCGACGATCAAGGCGGTGCTGCTGCTGATCGCTATGTCGGCCACCGCGATCATCGGCTACGCGCTGCGCGGCGCATTGCTGGCGACGTTCGCCGCACCCGTCGCGGTCGCCGTCGCGCTGGCGGCGCGGGATCCGGAATCGTCGTCGGTGGCGATGGCGGCGCTGCTGGTCGCGGCGCTGCCCTTCTTCGTCTACATTTCCAGCAGCCTCAACAAGTCGACCCACGCGCTGCTGGCGTTTCGCAGCGAGAAGGACTGGCTGATCGCCGAACTCGAGACCGCCAAATCGATGTCGGATGAGGCGCGGCGGCGGGCCGAAGAGGCCAATCTGGCCAAATCGCGCTTCCTGGCGTCGATGAGCCATGAATTGCGGACGCCGCTCAACGCCATTCTCGGCTTTTCGGAGGTAATGACCACCGAAGTGCTGGGGCCGATCGGCAACGAGACCTATCGCGACTATGCCGGCGACATCCATCGTTCGGGGCAACATCTTCTCGACCTGATCAACGAAATCCTCGACCTGTCGCGCATCGAGGCCGGCCGCTACGCGCTGCACGAGGAAAGCCTTTCGCTCGCCGCCACGGTCGAGGACTGCTGCCACCTGGTCGAGCTGAAGGCGCGGGCCAAGGACATCAGGATCATCCAGGAAATCGACGCCAGGCTGCCGAAGCTTAGGGCCGACGAGCGCGCCATCCGCCAGATCACGCTGAACCTGCTGGCCAACGCCATCAAGTTCACGCCTGCGGGCGGCTGGGTCAGGGTGCGGGTCGGCTGGACGGCGGGCGGCGGCCAGTATCTGTCGGTGCGCGACAACGGTCCGGGCATTCCCGCCGAGGAAATCCCGATCGTGCTGTCATCGTTCGGCCAGGGTTCGATCGCCATCAAGAACGCCGAACAGGGCACCGGTCTCGGCCTGCCGATCGTCCAGGGCCTGGTCGCCATTCATGGCGGCGAGTTCGAACTGCACTCGAAACTGCGCGAGGGCACCGAGGCGATCGCGATTTTCCCGCGCGCCCGCGTCATCGAGGCGATGCCGGCGCTCGACAGCGTCGCGTAGGCGAAAAGCGGCGACCGGACTGTCAGTGAGCCGTGGCGCGCGCATGCGCAGACAGGCCCGCCTGGAGCGACAGCGCATCCTTGACCAACCCCACTGCCACGACGCCCGCGGTCCCCTCGCCCGCCTCATATCCGCCGCCAAGCAATTGCGTCAGGCCAAGCCGGGCGACGACAAGCTTGGACACCGCGCCGTCAACCTCGGCGATCATGCAGTGGCCGACGGCGTCGGCGTTCAGCGCATGCACGACCGCCGCTGCGGTCAGCGCCGTCAGGCCGTCCAGGATTACTGGCAGCTTTTCGCTGCGGGCCGCCACGATGGCGCCGACGCAGGCGGCGATCTCGCGCCCGCCTAAATCGGCAAGCGCCGAAAGCGCGTCGGACGCGCCGCCCGCGTGGCGCTTCAATGCGTCGGCGACCGCAAGCGCGCCCTGCTGCGACAGGCCGGCGTCGGCAGGCAGGTTGGCGAACAGCGCCCCCAGCAGCGCATGAGCGACGACGTCGTCGCCGGCCGAGCGCACGGCGGAGACGATGACCAGGTCGGGGCCGCCGGCGATCGCCTCCATGCCGAAGGCCAGCGTCGCGGCGCAGCTGCGTTCATCCATCGCCGGCTGCCGTGAGATGTCGCCGGTGGGCAGATGCAGGGCCAGATCGTAGACTTTCAACCCCACCATGTTGGCGGCGCACAAATGGCTGGCTGGCGCATCGCCGGATCCGAAGGCGGCCACCGCCGACATGGTGGCGTCAATCCGGCGGTCCGAGACGCCCAGCCGGGCGACGCCATGGGCGCCGGCAAACAGCGCCAGCTGCGGCCGCGACACTGACGGCTTGCGGCCGGCGGTTGCCGCCACCTGCGCCGCAATCGCGGCCAGACGCGAACCGGCGATGCCTGAATTGACGAACTGCGCCAACGCGGCATCGCGCGCCACATCGTCAAGGGGCGGCAGCGCCGCAAGCAGTGCGCGAAAATCGTCAAGCGGGGAAACGGTCATGTCATGGTCCTGGATTGCACCGCCGCTGTAGCCATTGACGCGGTCGCGCACAATGCGCCTGGACGCCGCTGGCGCATTCGCCGGCCCGGTCTGCGCCTTGCAACCGGCGGCTGTTTGCCCCACATGCGAAGCAAATGAGCCGGATCGACGTATTTTGACCGCCATCGAATCGCCCTGCATCCTCGTCTGCTCAATCGACATGAAGACGGGCTACTGCTTCGGCTGCGGCCGCACGTCGACAGAGATCGGCGCGTGGCTGGCGATGACGCCGCAACAGCGCCGCGAGGTGATGAGCCAGTTGCCGGCGCGCCTGGAAACCGTCGAACGACGGCCGCGGCGCGAGACCCGGCGCGCGCGCATGGCGCGCGAGCGTGGGGAGAATGACTGATGCGGCTGTGGTTCATCGTCGCGCTGCTGGCGCTGGCGCTCGTCGCGCTGCTGTATTTTTCCGGCGACGGCGGCAGCATCTACGGATCGGACGCCGACAATGTGGTGCGGGCGATCTATCTCGGCCTGATCGGCATCGCCGCCGGCGCCGCCCTGCTCGGGTCGGGCATCCGGTTCGGCGAGGCCAGCCGCAACATCGCGATCTGGCTGGCCGTCGCCGTGGCGATGGCCGCGTCCTACCAGTATCGTTACGAACTTCAGGACGTCGCCAGCCGCCTCACGGCCGGGCTGGCGCCCGGCAGTCCGCTTTCGGTGACCGATGCGGACGGCCGCAGGTCGACGGTGATCGAGAAGGATGGGTCCGGCCACTTCCAGACGCTCGGCGCGGTCAACGGCCAGCCGGTAAGGTTCATGGTCGACACCGGGGCGACCACAACCGTCCTAAGCGAGCGCGACGCACGCGCGGTCGGCTACGACGTTGATGCGCTGACCTTCAACATTCCGGTCTCGACCGCCAACGGCATGACCCGCGCGGCGCGCGTCACCGCAGACGAAATTCGTATCGGCGACGTGTTCCGCAACCGGCAGCCCGTGTTTGTCGCTGGCCCCGGCCAGTTGGACCAGAGCCTGCTCGGCATGAGCTTCCTGTCGACGCTGGCGGGCTACAATGTGCGCGGCGACCGCATGGTGCTGATCGACTAAAGAAGACTGGCGAAGAACCGGATCGATACCGCCAGGCAGAACAGGCCGAAGCCGATTTCCAGCTGTCGCTTGCTCAGCCGGTGCGCCAGCCGAACGCCGAGCGGCGTCACCATCCACGCGATCGGGATCACTAGCGCCACCGCGATCCAGTTGACGAAACCGGTCGAGCCTGGCGGCAGCAGTGGATTGCCCCATCCCGCCCACATATAGCCGATCGTGCCGGGCACCGCGATCAGCGTGCCCACCCCCGCCGACGTCGCCACCGCCTGGTGGATCGGCCGGCCATACATGGTCATGAACGTGCTGTTCATGATGCCGCCCCCGATGCCCAGAAGCGTCGAGAAAAAGCCGAGCGCAATCCCGAAAATCGAGCGGGCCGGATTGCCCGGCAGCTGCGAGCCGATGCGCCATGTCTGGCGGTTGAGCAGCATTTTCAGCCCGAACAGCAGCGTGAACACCGTGAACAGGATGCGCAGCTGGCCGCTGGAAATATACGCCGCCGACAAGGAGGCCAGCACCGTGCCCGCCGGCACCGAAACGAGGTAGGAGCGCAGCAGCTGTTCGTCGACCGCGCCGCGCGCGCGGTGCGCCAGGGTCGAGCGCAGCGACGTCGGCACGATGATCGCCAGCGACGAGCCAACCGACAGGTGCATGCGCACCAGGTCGCTGACCTCGAGCATTCCGAACAGCTGATAGAACACCGGCACCAGCACCGCGCCGCCGCCGATGCCGAAAGCGCCGGCAAACAGGCCGGATACGACGCCCGCCAGCGCGATCGTGGCGGCAAACAGCGCCATGTCGGCAAGCGCCAAGGCGTCTACGCCGCCTGGTCGCGCGCGGCGTCGCGCAGCGCCTGGTAGGCGCGGACGATAACCTCGGCGCCCGCGCCCGGTCGCGTCGCGTCGGTGGACAGGATCTGCCGGAACCGGCGCGCGCCGGGCTGGCCGTGAAACAGGCCGACCATGTGGCGCGCGACATGGCCCAGCTTACCGCCGGCCTCGAGATGGCGCGCCGTGTAGGCGACCATCGCATCGATCAAGGCGTCGGGGTCGAACGCGTTCGGCGGCTCGCCATAGATGGCGCTGTCGACGTCGGCCAGCAGCAGCGGCGCATGATAGGCGGCGCGGCCGAGCATGACGCCATCGACGTGCTCAAGATGTTCTCGCGCCTGCGAAATCGATTCAATCCCGCCATTGATGCCGATGAATTCATTGGGAAAACGCGTCTTGAGCCGATAGACGCGCGGATAGTCGAGCGGCGGCACGTCGCGGTTTTCCTTCGGGCTCAGCCCCTGCAGCCAGGCCTTTCGCGCATGCACCCACAGGGCGTCGGCGCTGGCGGCGAACACCGCGTCGGCCATCTCGTCGAGCGCCGGCCCGGTGTCCTGATCGTCGACGCCCAGCCGGCACTTGACCGTCACCGGGACCGACACAGCCGACTTCATCGCCGCGACGCAGTCGGCGACGACGCCCGGCGTGCGCATCAGGCAGGCGCCGAACGTGCCGGACTGCACCCGGTCGGACGGGCAGCCGCAGTTCAGATTGATCTCGTCATAGCCGAAATCGGCCCCGATCCGGGCGGCGAGCGCCAGCTTGGCAGGCTCCGACCCGCCCAGTTGCAGCGCGACCGGATGCTCGACCGCATCGAAGCCGAGCAGCCGCTGGCGGTCGCCATGGATCGCCGCGTCGGCCACCACCATTTCGGTGTAGAGCAGCGAGCGCCGCGTCAGTTGGCGGTGCAGGAACCGGCAATGCCGGTCCGTCCAGTCCATCATCGGCGCAATAGCCAGTCTATGTTGTTGGTGTTTAAGCATTTTTTACATGTCAGAGTGATCGCGTCACCCAATCAAGCTCAATTCTACGCCAATTTACGACGCGGTTCGCCACAGATTTACGTTTCTGTGCACACGGAAAGCACGCGACTTTGCCGAGCTACACCAAACTTGCATCCGGTTCATGGCGGTCCAAATCCACCATGAGGAACGATACGTCAATGAGACATTCGCGCGTCGAGTCGATGTGCGCCGTTGGGCGCCAGACACAGAAGCCCGCATCATCCGATTTGCCGTCGCCGCCGCCATGCGGCAGGACGAAAGCGGCCCGGCAGTCTCGTCGGACGTGGATATTCGAACCAACATGCTGACCATCCGAGACCGCAAGGATCCGCGCAACAAAGATGGCAACACCCAGCGCATTCCGCTCCTTGTGGCGACCGGTTATGACGCCGGGGCAATCATCGAGGAACGGCGAGCCGTCCGCCGCAACGAAAGCCCCCCGCATCTTCCACTGCAATGGACGATGAGCCGGAACTGCGTTGCGGCATGGCTGCGCCGAACTCGGTATCAGGGACCTGCATTTTCCATGACCTTCGGACCGGCCTGCCGCGAATGACGCCGTGAAGACCGGAATTGACTTATCAGCCGCCCAACCGTGCAGCGCCCGACATCAAAGCCCTCGCGACCAGCAGCCACACACCTGCGCAGGCAAGTCGAACGATCCGCGATGACCTGCTCAAACGCGTCTCGCCGTCCAGTTGGGAATACGTCAGTCTCACAGGCATCTCGACCTGGGATTCTGAACACCCGATGCCCGAAGGATTCAGATCGCTTCGATTGCCGGCACCAATGCGACGGGCGGCGCCATGTTGATATTTCGTTCGGCGTTAGAGCGTCCTTTGCGCGTCCAATTGGACGCGCAAAGGACGCTCTAACTCTTTGAATCTACTGCATCGGTCCGAAAATCGGAATCGATTTTCGGACCGATGCAGTCGCCTACGATTCTGGACGGTTGTTGTTCCGCCCCCTATGAGAGCGATGCAAGCGCCGCCGCAAGCCCCCCGCCGGCAATGCCGGTTCCGTCGATCAGAATATCGGTCGAAACCGTGATCGAACGTTCAGCTACAATCCCGCCCTGTCGCGAAATCCGGACAGGAAAGCCGTCAGATTGTCGCATAACTCATCGCAGACATAGCCGCCCTCCTGCACGATTGCGACCGGCGCCGCAATGGCGGCGCAGCGCTCGCCGATGCGGCGGAAACCATCGGTCGAAACCGCCAGCCCGCCGAATGGGTCGCCCTCGAAGGCGTCGAGCCCGAGGGCGATGACGACGGCGCCCGGCGCAAACGCGGCGATGCGGGCAAGGGCGGCATCCAGTGCGACAAGAAACGCATCGTCGCCTGAGCCGCGCGGCAGCGGCAGATTGAGATTGTAACCGAGGCCCGGCCCCTCGCCGCGCTCTGCAGCGTGGCCCCAGAAGAACGGGTAGAACCGGACAGGATCGGCATGGATCGATACCGTCAGCACATCGTCGCGCGCATAAAAAATGCCCTGCGTTCCATTGCCGTGGTGCAGGTCAACGTCAAGGATGGCGACCCGCTGGTGAGAGCGGCGAAGCGCCTGCGCGGCGATCGCGGAATTGTTGAGGAAGCAGAAACCGCCTGCAAGGTCGGCAAAGGCATGATGCCCCGGCGGACGACTGAGCGCATAGACCGAGCCGTCGTCTTCGCCCACCATCAGCGCGGCCTGAACGGCAGTCTGCGCGCTCCAGTAGGCCGATTGCCATGTCTCGGCAGAGATCGGGCAGGCCGTATCCGCCATGTGATAGCCGGCTTGCCCGACGGCGGATGCCGGATAGGACAGGTCGCGCCTGTCGGGATGGATATTCGGCACCACCTCGGCGGAGGCCTCGGGAATGCGTCGCCAGCGCTCGTGGATCGTCCGGAGAAAGCTCAGATATTCGGGCGAATGCACGGCAGCAATCGGGCCGAGGCCATGGTCTGTCGGTTGCACCTGTTCCAATCCGGCCGCCTGCGCGCCTGCGCGCAGACGCTCGACCCGTTCGGGCGCTTCCGGATTGGGCTGCGGCGCCCCCGAGGACAGAAAGTGCTTCGGATCATGCCGGCGCTGAGCCTCGTGAAATACGAACTTCATCTTGAACTACCTGGTGGATGAGATTTGAACAATCAGAATGCGACCCGGTCACCACCTTTAAGATCGAGCATGATGCGCGCTTCATCGGGACGCGCGACGGCGAAACCCATCTCGTCGAGGATGCGGTGGATGCGCGCGACCTGAAATGCGTTGTCCGGCGCGAAGCCGCGTCCCGCGCCGTCGGTCAGGCTGTCCTCCAGCCCAACGCGCACATTGCCGCCAAGTACGGCGCCCATCGTGCCGAGCCGCATCTGGTGGCGTCCGGCGGCAAGAACGGAGAAACGGTAACTGTCGCCGAGCAGGCGGTCCGCGGTCGCCTTCATGAAGATCAGGCTTTCGGGGCTGGCATCGATGCCGCCTAGGTCGTGTGGACAAACCTGATCCAGCATCTGATCGTCGCCAACTGGACGAATCCGAGAAAGCTCGACTGCAGCTTGTCGTAGCGGGTGGCCACGCGGCGTGAATGCTTGA
>Ga0209793_1001238_pt1 | contig 17563 bp, 16 predicted proteins | sample EBPBio122009_DNA_FD_185863 | JGI IMG/M metagenome (GOLD analysis project Ga0209793, IMG submission 185863) | Wastewater treatment Type I Accumulibacter community from EBPR Bioreactor in Madison, WI, USA - Reactor 1_2/2/2009_ DNA (SPAdes) (version 2) | ecosystem: Engineered > Bioreactor > EBPR >... | reverse complement strand
GCGCACGGCCTTGACCATCGTCTCGGCCATCGCCTTGCTGTCGACCATGGGGATCAGCAGCGTCTGCGCCCCGATGTCGAGGAGCTGCTTGACGATCCACGTCTCGCCGATGGGCGGGCGGATGACGGCGTGGCTGGCCGAGCCTTTCATCGCCTGGAGCTGGGAGACCAGCAGCGGCACGTCGTTCGGCGCGTGCTCGGCGTCGAGCAGCAGCCAGTCGTAGCCGGCCTCGGCGCAGATCTCGACCGTGTAGGGGCTGGCGAGCGCCTGCCAGAGGCCGATCTGCGCGCGGCCCTCCTGTAGCGCCTGCTTGAAGCGGTTTTTCGGGGCGGGCATGGTAACTCCTATGCGAAGAACAGGCTGACCGAGCCGTAGGGGCCGAAATCGCCGACGATGGTGTCGCCGTGGCGGGCCTCGACGGGGCGGATGAAGGAGCCGGCGAGCACGATCTGGCCGGCCTCGATGCCGTCGCCATACTGCGCGAGGCGGTTGGCGAGCCAGGCGACGCCGCGGGCCGGCTGGTTGAGCACGCCCGCGCCGAGGCCGGTTTCCTCCACTTCCGCGTTGCGGCTGAGGATGGCGCCCATCCAGCGCATGTCGATCCGGTCCGGCCTGACGGCCCGCCCGCCCGTGACGATGCCGGCATTGGCGGCATTGTCGGCGATGGTGTCGACGATGGTGCGGGCCTTCTTCGTTTCGGGATCGACGCGCACGATGCGCGTATCGAGGATTTCGAGGGCGGGGGTCACGTAGTCGGTGGCGTTCAGCACGTCGAAGACGGTGACGCCGGGGCCGCGCAGCGGCGCCTTCATGACGAAGGCGATCTCCGCCTCGACGCGCGGCTGGATGAAGCGGTCCGCCGGTACCGTCGCGCCGTCCTCGAAGAGCATGTCGTCGAAGAGCACGCCGGAATCGGGAATGTCGATGTTCAGCGCATATTGCATGGCCTTGGAGGTGAGGCCAATCTTCCAGCCGATCACCCGGCGTCCACCGTCGAGCTTCTTCTTCACCCAGGCGCTCTGGATCGCATAGGCGTCGTCCATGGTCATGCCGGGATGCTTCAGCGAGAGAAGGCCGGTCTGGCTGCGGCTGCGCTCGGCTGCATCGAGGCTTCGGGCGGCGGCGTGGATGTCGTCTTGCGTCAGCATGGCTGGAGAACCTCGTCGGCGATGGTGTTGCGAAGAAGGCCGATGCCCTCGGCCTCGACCTCCACCACGTCACCCGGCTTCAGCCAGACCGGCGGATCGAAGCGCGCGCCGGCCCCGGTGGGGGTGCCGCAGACGATGACGTCGCCCGGCACGAGCGTGGTGAAGGTGGAGATGTAGTTGATGATCCTGCGGAAGGAGAAGATCATGCGGCCGGTGCGGTCGCTCTGGCGCACTTCGCCGTTGACGCGAGTCTCGAGCGTCACGTCGGCAAGCTGGCTTTCGTCCGTATAGGGCACCAGCCAGGGGCCGATGGAGCCGGTCGCGTCGAAATTCTTGCCCTGCGTGACGTTGAACTTGGCGTGCCGCACCCAGTCGCGGATCGTGCCCTCGTTGCAGAGGGTGAGGGCGGCGACATGGCCGAGCGCATCGGCCTCTTCTATGCGGCGGCCGCCCTTGCCGATGACGATGGCGATCTCGCCCTCATAGTCGAGCTGCGGGCTTTCCGGCGGGCGGATCAGCGGCCGGTCGTGGCCGGTGAAGGAGCGCGGGAAGCGGATGAACAGCGATGGGTTGGCGGGAGCGGCCTGGCCGTCCTTGTATTCCGCGTTGCGGTCGGGGAAGTTGACCCCGACGCAGATGATCTTCTCCTGCGCGGGGATCGGGATTTCGAAGGCGATGTCGGCAATCGCGTGATCGGCGGGAAGTGTCGCCGCCTCGTCCGCGAGCCGCGCCAGCGCGCCCGCCTCGATCACCTCGCGCAGGCTCGGCCAGCGCGCGCCGTGGCGGGCGGAAAGATCGACGACGCCGTCTTGCCTGACGAGGCCGTATTTCAGGACGCCCTGATGGGAAAAGCCGGCGAAGCGGGGCCGTTCGGTCACGTGGTCTCTCCTATGTCGATGCCCGGGCGATTTCGGTGATCACCTTGAAGGCGGTGTCGGCGTCGTCGTGGGTCATCTCGAACTGGCCCGCCTGGAAGCGGATGGCGATGCGGCCCTCGACGCGCGTCTGCGTGAGGTAGATCCGGCCATCGTCGTTGATGGCGTTGACGAGGGCGATGTTGTGCGCGTCGGCATCCGTTCCGCCCTTGTGGCGGAAGGAGAAGAGCGACAGGACGGGCGCGCTGACGATCTCGAAATCAGGCTCCCTTGAGAGCCGCTCCGCCAGTTCCTCCGACCATGCGACATGGTTGCGGATCATCGTGCGCAGGCCCTCGAGACCGTGGTAGCGCATCAGGAACCACAGTTTCAGCGCGCGGAAGCGCCGGCCGAGCGGCACGGACCATTCGGAATAGTTGACGATGCCGTCCTGGCCGTGGGTCTTGAGATATTCCGGCTGGATGGCGAGGGTGCGGACCTGATCGGCGGGATTGCGGATGAACTGCACCGAGCAGTCGAAATTCGCGCCCAGCCATTTGTGCGGGTTGAAGACGATGGAATCGGCCGCCTCGATGCCGTCCCAGAGGGTGCGGAACTCCGGGCAGATCATCGCCGAGCCGGCCCATGCCGCGTCCACATGGAGATAGAGGCCGTGGGCCTTCGCCACCGCCGCCACGTCGCGGATCGGGTCGCATGCGCCGATGGACGTGCCGCCGGTGCAGGCGATGACGCCGGCCGGGATGTGACCGGCTGCAAGATCCGCCTTGATCGCGGCGTCGAGCGCCTTCGGGTCCATGCCGTTGAGCGATCCCGTCGTCGGGATGCGCACGAGGTTCGCCTCGCCGATGCCGGCGATCCAGATCGCCCGGTCGATGGAGGTGTGCACCTGTTTCGAGGCGTAGACGCGCACGGCCCGGTGCGCGGCCAGCCCCTCGCTGTTGCCCTTCCAGGAAAGCGCCTTTTCGCGCATCACCAGCACGGCGGCGAGCGTGGCGGTGGAGGCCGAATCCTGGATGACGCCGGCAAAGCCGTCCGGCAGGCCGAGCGCCTGCCGCAGCCAGTCGACGACGCGGGTCTCCAGTTCCGTCGCGGCCGGTGAGGTCTGCCAGAGCATGCACTGGGCGGCGACGGCGGTGACGAGGTAATCCGCGATCACCGAGACCGGCGCGGCGTTGGCCGGGAAATAGGCGAAGAAGCGCGGATGCTGCCAATGGGTGAGGCCATCGGGGATGATCCGTTCGAAATCGGCAAAGATCGCCTCCATGGCCTCGCCGGCCTCGGGTGCGGCGTCGGCGATCCGGCGGGCGATGTCGCCCGGCTTCGTCTGCGCGCGCACCGGCCGCGCGCGCAGCCCCGCCCGGTAGTCCGCGCCCCAGTCGGCCGCGGTTTGCGACCATTTGCGGAATTCTTCGCTGTCCATATCCTGGTTCCCTCGATGCTATTGCGTTGTTCTCGGCGCTCGGCCGAGCATTTGCAATGCCCGTCAGGGCGCGATGATCGGCTGGGCCTTGAGCTGCGGTTCACCGACCGCCGTGCCGGCGAAGAGGCTGCCGTGCTCGAACCAGGATTTCGGCGCGGGCGCGCCCCACAATGTCTGGCGCTGCGGGTCCTTGAGGTCCCATTTGATGGGTTCGAGGTCCGGATCCACGGTCTGGTAGTCCGAGCAGTAGATCTCGATGCGATGGCCGTCCGGATCGAGGATATAGAGGAAGAAGGCGTTGGAGATGCCGTGGCGGCCCGGACCGCGCTCGATATTGGCGACCCAGCCGGTTGTCGCCATCAGGTCGAGCAGGTCGATGATGTTGAGCGGCGTCGGCACCCAGAAGGCGGTGTGGTGCAGGCGCGGGCCGCGGCCGTTGGTGAAGGCGATGTCGTGCACGCCGCCCTTGCGGTGCGTCCAGGCGGCCCAGAGCCGGCCGCTTTCCTCATCCTGCGTATATTCCGTCACGCGGAAGCCCAGTTCATTGTAGAAGGCGACGGAGGCGTCGACATCCGGCGAAAAGCAGTTGAAGTGGTCGATGCGCAGCGGCTTCACACCGCGATAGAGCGCATATTGCTGGTGGATCGGCGGCAGGCGGTCCATCTTCGTGTAGAATTCCAGCGGAATGCCCATCGGATCGCGCGTGCGGAAGGTGCGGCCCTGATACGGACGCTCGACCCAGTCCACCGGCAGGCCCTTGCCCTTGAAGAAATGCACCGCCTTGTCGAGGTCTTCCTCGTCGAAGACCTTGAAGCCGAGGTCGCGGGCCTCCGGCTTGTCAGCCTTCTTCAGCACGATGCAATGGTGACCGCGCTCCTCCATGGCGCGCAGGTAGATCGTGTCGGCCGTCTCGTCCGTCACCTGCAGGCCGAGCGTGTCGACATAGAAGGCGCGGGACTTCGCAAGGTCGGTGACGCCGAATTCGACATGGCTGAGGCGCACGATGTTGAAGGGCGGGTAGAGATTGGGCTTCGGTACGGGCATGGGGTCCTCCTCAAGCCCGCCTCGCGGGGCGAGGGCGGGCGCAGTCTATGGGGTGGCTGGTTCAGCCGCCGAGTTTCGGGCCGGTGGTTTAGCCGCCAAGTTTCAGGCCGGCGGCTTAGCCGCCAAGTTTCGGAATGGCGTGGGCGCGGGTGGAGAAGGCGATGTTCTTCGTCTCCATGTAGAAGTCGAAGGACCAGTCGCCGCCGTCGCGGCCGATGCCGGAGTTCTTGACGCCGCCGAAGGGCGTCGGCAGGTGGCGCACGTTCTCCGAGTTCACCCAGATCATGCCGGCCTCGAGATGATCGGTGAAGCGGAAGGCGCGGGTGACGTCGGCGGTCCAGAGGTAGCCGGTGAGGCCGTACTGGACGTCGTTGGCGAGCGCCAGCGCCTCCGCCTCGTCCCGGAAGGGAATGGCGGTGAGCACGGGGCCGAAAATCTCCTCCTGCGCGATGCGCATGGCGTTGTGCGCGCCGGTGAAGAGGGTCGGGCAGACGTAGCAGCCGCCACCGGGGCCGTCGAATTTCCCGCCGCCCGCCGCGACCGTCGCGCCTTCCCCGCGGCCGATCTCGATATATTCGAGCACCTTCTTCTCATGCACCGGATGGATCAGCGGACCGACGACGGTTTCCGGGTCGAGCGGATGGCCGACCTTGATGCGCCGTGCCTTTTCCGCGACGAGGGCGGTGAAGCGCTCGTAGATGCTCTCTTCCACCAGCAGGCGCGAGGAGGAGGTGCAGCGCTCGCCGTTCAGCGAATAGATCATGAAGACGGCGGCGTCTGCCGCACGCTCCAGATCCGCATCGGCGAAGACGATGATGGGGTTTTTGCCGCCAAGCTCGAAATGCACGCGCTTCAGCGTATCCGCACCCTGCTTCATGATCATCGAGCCGGTGCGGCTTTCGCCGACGAAGCCGATGGCCTTGATCAGCGGGTGTTCGGTCAGCGCCTTGCCGGCATCCTCGCCGAACCCGTTGACGAGGTTCCACACGCCCTTGGGCAGGCCGGCCTCTTCCGCGATCTCCACTAGCAGGCGCGCCGTCAGCGGCGAGAATTCGGCCGGTTTGTGGACGATGGTGCAGCCGGCGGCGAGCGCCGGGGCGATCTTCCATGTCGAGAGCATGAAGGGCGTGTTCCAGGGCGTGATGATGCCGACCGGGCCGATCGGCACGCGGGTCGTCATGTTGACCTGGCCTTCGGCGCGCAGCGTCCTGCCGTCGCGGGCCTCCGGTGCGCGGTCGGCGAAGAAGCGGAAGTTCTCCGCCCCGCGCAGCGCGGCCTTGGCCATGAAGCGCAGCGATTGCCCGGTATCCATGCATTCGACGAAGGCGATCTCCTCCGCCCGCGCCACGATGGCGTCGGCGATCCTGTGCAGAAGCTTCCTGCGCGCGTCGCCGGGCATGGCGGCCCAGTCGGCGAAGGCGGCCTTCGCGGCCTTCGCGGCGCGGTCGATATCGGCCGCCGCGCCCTTCGCGACGGTGGCGAGCGGCTTCAGGTCCACGGGGGAGATGGTCTCGAAGGACGCGCCGTCCGCGGCGGGCGCGTCCTCGCCGGCGATGCGGTTGAGCACGCCCGTCTGCCTGAAGCGGGCGAGATAGGTCTCAGCCTTCGCGAGGTTTTCCTGAAGTTTCGACATGATGCTTTCCCGGTTATTGGCCGCGCAGGCGCGGATGGATGGCGTTCTTCTTCCAGCTCAGGTCCGCGTCGATCTCGCGGATTTCCAGCGACAGCGCGAAATGCGGCGTCTCGAAGAGGGGGGCGAGCAGCCGGCCGGCGGTGGCGAAGAGCGCTTCGCCCGTGCGCTTCTTCTCCTCGGCGCTGCGGCCCTTGCCGATGCGCAGGCTGAGATCGATGAAGGCGTTTTCCGGCAGGCGGTCGGCAATCGCGTAGTGATCGGCCCGCAGCGCCCGCACCCGGACCGCGCCGACCTCGAAGAGGCCGGTTTCCAGAACGGTTTCGAGCAGCGCCGCGCAGAGCGCGTCGAGATCGGTCCGGCCTTCCAGATTGGCCGAATATTCCACGGTGAGATGCGGCATCGTTCCTCCCGGTCCCGCGATTATGATTAACATGTTAAAGAAATGGCGGAACGTGTCAAGAGGGCAGGGAAGGGGAGAGGAGAGGAGGCCGCCGGCCGGTCCGTTTCCGGCAGAAGATGAAGGTTCAATATATGAACCGAAGCATCAAATATAGACTTGCAATACGCTGCGCTTCCTGTCAGGTTAATTCGCATGTTAAGTAATGTCTGCCCGCAAGGCGCCGGAGGAGGCGGGGCGGGCGCAAGGGGCTTGACGCCGGGCGATCCGGGTGGACGCTTGGCGGGCCGTGACGGCAAACGAGGAGGATACGGTCGATGAGCGCAAGCGCCCGTCTGCCCCGGATACTGGTGATCGGCACCGGCGACACCAAGAGCGAGGAACTGCTGTTCATGGCCGAGGTCATCGGCAAGGCGGGCGGCGTGCCGGTCATGGTCGATGTCAGCATTCTCGGCGACGCGCCCTATGCGCCGGATTATTCCAAGCATGACGTCGCCGCCGCGGGCGGCACGACCATCGCGGACATCCTCGCCGGCGGCGACGAGAATTCCGCCATGGCGGCCATGGCCGCGGGCGCGGCGGCTTTCCGAGGCTGGCGAGGTGGACGGCATGATCGCGCTCGGCGGCTCGCTCGGCACCGACCTCGCCCTCGACGTCGCGGCCGTCCTGCCGCTTGGCGTGCCGAAGTTCGTCGTCTCCACCATCGCCTATTCCCATCTCCTGCCGCCCGAGCGCATCGCGCCGGACCTCATGATGATCCTGTGGGCCGGCGGGCTCTACGGGCTGAACCCGATCTGCCGCGCGGTGCTGTCGCAGGCCTGCGGCGCGGTGGTCGGCGCGGCCAGGGCGGTGGAGAAGCCGGGCCGCGCGCGGCCGCTGATCGGCATGACCTCGCTCGGTTCCGTCTGCCTTCGCTATATGAAGGTGCTGAAGCCGGAGCTGGAACGGCGTGGCTACGACGTCGCCGTCTTCCACGCCACCGGCATGGGCGGGCGCGCCTACGAGGCGGTCGCCGCCCGCCGGGAGTTTGCCGCCGTCTTCGATTTCTGCATCCAGGAGGTCACCAACGCGCAGAACGGCTCGGTCGTCACCTCCGGCCCGGACCGCATGGAGAGCGCCGGCCGCGCCGGCATTCCGCAGATCGTCGCCCCCGGCGCGGCCGATATGGTGGACATGCCCGCCTGGCAGGCGACGCCCGCCCGTTTCGAGGGCCGTCCCTATCACGCCCATAACCGGCTGATCGCCTCCGTCACCGTCTCCCCGCAGCAGCGGCGGGAGGTGGCGCAGGTCGTGGCGGCCAAGATGGCGGCGGCGCGCGCGCCGGTCGCCTTCCTCCTGCCGGCGGGCGGCATTCAGGAATGGGATCGGGACGGCGAGCCGCTGCACGAGCCGGAGGCGCTCGACGCCTTCCTTGCGGAAATGCGCGCGGCCATGCCCGCCTCCGTCGCCTTCACAGAGGTGGACGCCCATATCAACGCCCCGGAATTCGCCCGCAAGGCCCTGGAAATCTTCGACCGCTGGGTGGCCGAGGGCATCGTGGAGAAGGGGCACGTCGCATGACCGGAGCATGTCCAGCCAAGACGGAAGGGCGCAAGGCCCTGATCCTCGATTTCGGCGGCGTCGTCACCCGCACGCTGTTCGAGACGCACGACATCACCGAACGGGCCCTGGGCCTGCCTGCCGGAACGCTCACCTGGCGCGGCCCCTTCGATCCGGCAAGCGATCCGCTCTGGATCGCCATGCAGCGGCGCGAGATCACCGAGCGCGACTACTGGATGACCCGCACCCGCGATGTCGGCGGCCTGCTCGGCGAGGAATGGACCGACATGAAGACCTTCGTGCAGCGGGCGCGCGGGGCCGATGCCGGGCTGGTGCTGCGGCCGGAGGCGCGCGCGGCGATCCTGAAGGCGAAGGAGGCGGGGCTGGCGCTCGCCATCCTTTCCAACGAACTCGATCTCTTCTACGGCGTGGAATTCCGCCGGCGCTTCCCGCTGATCGACCTCTTCGACGTCATCGTCGACGCCACCTATACGAAGATCCTGAAGCCCGATCCGCGCGCCTATGAGCAGGTGCTGGCCGAACTCGGCATTGCCCGGGCCGACTGCGTCTTCGTCGACGACCAGAAGAAGAACATCGAGGGCGCGGACGCCGTGAACCTTCCCAACGTGCATTTCGACGTGACCCGGCCTGCCGAAAGCTATGCGCAGGCGCTGACGATGCTTGGACTTTGAAAGGAGATCCCATGCGCGATTCCAATTTCCTGATCGAGAACAACGCCCGCCATCTCTGGCATCCCATGGCGCATCCCGCCGAAATGCAGGCCAAGCCCCCGCGCATCGTGCAGGCGGGCGAGGGTGTCGAGGTTGTGGATATCGAGGGCAGGCGGGTTCTGGACGCCGTCGGCGGACTGTGGAACGTCAATCTCGGCTATTCCTGCGAGCCGGTGAAGAAGGCGATCCGCGACCAGCTCGACGAGCTGCCCTATTATTCCACCTTCCGCGGCACCACCAATTCGCCGCTGATCGAGCTATCCTACGAGCTTGCCGAATTCTTCAAGGAGGACGGGCTGACGCGCGCCTTCTTCACCTCCGGCGGCTCGGATTCGGTAGAGACGGCGCTGCGCCTCGCCCGCCAGTTCCACAAGATCAACGGCCAGCCCGAGCGCACCAAGTTCGTGGCGCTGAAGAAGGGCTATCACGGCACGCATTTCGGCGGGGCCTCCGTCAACGGCAACGCCAATTTCCGCCGCAACTACGAGCCGCTGCTGCCCGGCGTCTTCCATCTTGCCGCCCCCTACCCCTATCGCAACCCCTTCAACACGACCGATCCGGCGGCGATCGCGGCGGCCATTGCCCGCCAGTTCGAGGACGAGATCGCCTTCCAGGGCGCCGATACCATCGCGGCCTTCATCATGGAGCCGGTGCTGGGCGCGGGCGGCGTGATCGTGCCGCACGAGACTTTCATGCCGCTGATGCGCGCCATCTGCGACAGACACGGCATCCTCCTCATCGCCGACGAGGTGATCACCGCCTTCGGCCGCACCGGGGCCTGGACCGGCTCGCGCGGCTGGGGCGTCAGGCCGGACATGATGACCACCGCCAAGGCCATCACCAACGGCTTCTTCCCCTTCGGCGCGGTGATGATCTCGGACAAGGTCGCGACCGTCTTCGAGAGCAATAGGGACGGCCTCGGCGCCATCGGCCACGGCTACACCTATTCCGGCCACCCCGTCGGCGCGGCGGCGGCCCTTGCGACGCTGAAGGAGACCGCGAAGGCTGATACCGCCGCCAATGCGCGCGCCCGGGGCGTCGAGCTGATGGCCGGGCTGGAGGACCTGAAGGCCAGGCACGACCTCGTCGGCGATGTGCGCGGCAAGGGCTTGATGGCGGCGCTGGAGCTGGTTTCCGACCGCGCGAAGAAGAGCGCCGCCGCCAAGGACGTGGTGCAGAAGGTCTACGACACCGCCTACGAGGCGGGCGTGATGGTGCGCACCTCCGGGGCGAACGTCATTCTTTCCCCGCCGCTCGTCATCACCGCCGCCGATGTGGGCAGGATCGTCTCGGCGCTGGATGCGGGGCTTTCGGCGGCAGGGCGATGAGCGATATCGAAACCCTGCGCGCCCGCCGCGAAGCGCTCCTCGGCCGCAACATGGCGCTCTTCTACGACGACCCGGTCCATCTGGTGAAGGGCGAGGGTGTGTGGCTGTGGGATGCGGACGGGCGAAAATATCTCGACTGCTACAACAACGTGCCGCATGTCGGCCATTGCCACCCACGCGTGGTGGAGGCGATCTGCCGGCAGGCCGGAACGCTCAACACCCATACCCGCTACCTGCACGAAGGCATCCTCGATTATGTCGAGCGCCTGACCGCCACCTTCGACGACAGCCTCGATGCGGCGATCCTCACCTGCACCGGCAGCGAGGCGAACGACGTCGCGCTGCGCATGGCTGAGGCCGTGACGGGGAAAACGGGCGTCATCGCCACCGACTTCACCTATCACGGCAACACGGCGGCGGTCTCGCAGCTTTCGACCCGCATGCCGCCCGTCGGCGGCTATGGCGGGCATGTGCGCCATGTGCCAGCGCCGGATGCCTATCGTCCGCCCGGCGGGGAGGGCGGCAGGGCCTTTGCGGCGGCCTTCGCGGCGAAGGTCGAGGAGGCCATCGCCGCGCTTGCCGAAAGCCCCTTCGGCTTTTCCGCGCTGATCGTCGATCCCTTCTTCGCCAACGAGGGCTTTCCCGACCTGCCGGAGGGTTTTCTCGCCCCCGCCGTCGCGGCGGTGCGCAAGGCCGGCGGCCTCGTCATCTGCGACGAGGTGCAGCCCGGCTTCGGCCGCACCGGCAGCCATATGTGGGGGCACCAGAGGGCGGGCATCGTTCCCGACATCGTCACGCTCGGCAAGCCGATGGGCAACGGCCACCCGGTCGGTGGCGTCGTGGCGGGGGCGAAGACGCTGAACGCCTTCCGCAAGGCCTTCCGCTATTTCAACACCTTCGGCGGCAACCCGGTCTCCTGCGCGGCCGCCATGGCGGTGCTCGACGTGCTGGAGGAGGAAAGGCTGCAGGAGAACGCGCTGACGGTCGGGGCCTATGCCCGGCGCGGCCTCGAGGCGCTTGCCGAAAAGCACGCACTGATCGGCAATGTGCGCGGCAGCGGCCTGTTCTTCGGCGCGGAACTGGTGCTCGACCGCGCGGAGAAGACGCCCGCCGCCGCCATCGCCACCCGCGTCGTCAACGCCATGCGCGCGCGCGGCGTGCTGATGGGCAAGCTCGGCATCCACCAGAACGCCACCAAGATCCGCCCGCCCATGCCCTTTTCGAAGGAGAATGCCGACCTGATGCTGTCCGCGCTCGACGACGTGCTGGGCGGGCTGTGAGCCGATGACCGGCCCCGAAGCGCTTCTGACGGCGCGGGCGACTGCCGCCCTTGCGCATTGGAACCTGCCGGAGCAGGTGCCGGAACTCATCAAGCATCGCGAGAACGCGGTCTTCAAGGTCAGGCTCACCTGGGGCGAACCCGCCGCGCTGCGCCTGCACCGGCCGGCCTATCACTCCGCCGCGGCGCTGGCCTCGGAGCTTGCCTTCATGGCGAGCCTGCGCGACCGGGGTCTTGCCGTGCCGGAGCCGATCCCGGCCTCGAACGGCGCGCTGCTCGTCGCCTTCGGCGATCCGCCCTGCCATGCCGACCTGATCGGCTGGATGGAGGGCGAACCGCTCGGCGAGACGGGCGTTCCGCTCGACGGAACGGGCCGCGACCTTCCCGCCATCTTCACCGCCATCGGCCGCGAGATGGCGCTGCTGCACGGCGCGGCCGACGCCTTCCGCCAGCCGGCGGGCTTCGAGCGCCCCGCCTGGGACGCGGCTGGCCTTCTTGGCGAAGCCCCGTTCTGGGGCCGCTTCTGGGATTGCCCGGCGCTTGCCCCGGTGGACAGGGCCTATCTCGCGGACCTGCGCGCCGCGCTCTCGGCGCGTCTCGCCGCCATCGCGCCCGGCCTCGATTACGGCCTCATCCACGCCGATATCGTGCGCGAGAACATCTTCGTGCGCAAAGGCGCGGTTGCCTTCATCGATTTCAACGATTGCGGCTTCGGCTTCCGCCTGTTCGACCTTGCGACCACGCTCTTGCGCAACCGCCGCGAACCGGACTATTCCGCGTTCCGTCACGCTCTGCTGGAGGGCTATGCCGCCATCCGCCCGCAGGCAAGGCCGGCCTTTTCCCATCTTCCACTGTTCCTCCTGCTGCGTGCGCTCACCTACATAGGCTGGGCCGCCGCCCGCCCCGACCTACCCGACAATGCCGGACGGCTGCGTCGCTACGTGAGCGACGTGCGCGCGCTCGCCGAAGAAGGGTTGGTGTGACGGCAGTCTATGTGATGAATGTACCAGTTCCATAACATACCTTATGCAATTTTCGTATGTAGATCGGTGGGTTCAAGGATGAAGTGCGACTTGCGAATGATACCAATGGGTTGTCCCGCGCAAGGAAACTGCAATTATACGCACATACTCTCATATAGACTTGGTGCATTCTATTTCCAGGTGCGACATGCCAGTTATTTCAACGGCTTCGCCTTGGAGGTTTTTGGATATCTCGACGCTATTCCCACCTCATCCTCGCCACCGTTGCCGTCTCCACCAGTTGGCTGAACGGAAAGTAGCAAGCAATGAATTGGCATGTGGCCTCGACCGCTGTCGCCCGACGATTTTCATGAGATGGAGGCAATTCCTCTTGCCGACCGACGGGTTTTTGATCCGGGCGGGGGCTGCTGGGTGAGAGCGCACAGTAGGCGCTCGAGGGCGCGCCGTGTCTGTGCCGCCGGGAATTGCAGACAGGTGTTGCCGACCAGTCCGAGCCGGGCAGGACTCTGTCGGGCCTTTGCGCTCCGGTATGCTGCCCTCCTTCCCGGCTTCGGCCTCCAGCTTGCCCACCCTGCCCTGCCCTGCCCGCCCTTCTGCCGCCTCAATCGGCTGGTTGTTGGCGCCTTTGCAAATGAAAGGATGTGCCTTGTTCAAGATTCGCCACGCCTCCGCGCTCGCCGTCACCGCCCTCGCCCTGCTCGTGGCCGGGTGCCAGAAGGAACAGGAGAAGGCGCCGGAGGCGGCTGCCGTCGAAGCCGGCATCTGCAAGCGCGAAGCCGCCGACGCCCTTGTCGGCAAGGACCGGATTTCCGACGAGGAAGCCATGCGCCTGACCGGCGCCACCATCGTGCGCCAGATAAAGCCCGGCGACGGCGTGACCATGGACCTGCGCCAGGAGCGCGTGACCATCGAGACCGACCCGGCCACCGGCAAGATCGCCCGCGCTTTCTGCGGCTGATCGCCCACGCGTCCGGGAGGCCCGCATCGGCGGGCCTCCCCTCCCCCTGCGGGCCTGCCGCAAGGCTCCCGCCTCTCCCCCCGCCCTCCCCTCCCCTTACATGCAGCGGATTGAACCGGCGGGGCGAATCGCTACAACCCTTTCCATGCGCGGTTGATGTCCGGCCGAGGGCCGCGAGCGCCGCCGCGCCACTGGAAAGGACAAGCAATGATCATCACCCGGCTGAGCAAGACCGCTCTCGTCGCCGCCATCGCCTTCTTCGCGTCGCTGGTGGCCTTTGGAAACATCACCGACTACGGCACGAATTTCGCCTTCGTCATGCACGTCTTCGCGATGGACACCATCTTCCCCGACGCGACGATCACGTATCGCGCGATCACCAGCCCCTTCGTCCAGAACCTCGGCTATATCCTCATCATCGCCGCCGAGACGTTGACGGCGGTGCTGTGCTGGATCGGCGCCTTCGTCATGCTGCGCCGGCGCAAGGCCGGGGCGGCCGATTTCAACCGCTCCAAGGCGCTCGCCATCGCCGGCCTGACGCTCGGCTTCCTCGTCTGGCAGGTCGGCTTCATGTCGGTCGGCGGCGAATGGTTCGGCATGTGGATGTCTAAGACCTGGAACGGCGTTCCCGACGCCTTCCGCTTCTTCATCACCATCATCAGCGTGTTGATCTATGTCGTCCTGCCGGACGGCGAACTGGAAGGCCGCTAAGCCTGCGGCGGGCCGGGCGCCGTTCCCGGCCCGCTGATGCCCCTCCCCTTCCCCGGGATGGATGACGTCGTAAGAGGCGGGATGAATGCGTTCCTTGCATCCGCGATCGGACATGTGGACTGCCGTTCTCCAAAGTCTTCTCTTCCTTCACAAAGGTAAGGTGTCCGAACCGCGGCGGTTGCCGCCGGTTACGGCGCGGTGACCTGCCTACGCAGCGCCCCGTAAAACGCCGGTCAGCCGCATATGCGTCTTCTCCCGCCGCCGGCCCTATTGGGCGATGGTCTTCGTCCGGGGCGAATGGCCGTTCGCCCGAACTGTCGCTGTGTCTTTCGGCGCCCTCCCCGCAGCGGCGTTGACAGCTGTCAACACCCCTCGCCTCGCTCCGTGACGGGGACATAGCCGCGCCTTTGCTTGCGGGCCGCCAGCACCATGGCGTGACGCGCCGCCTCCCCCTCGTCCGCCATTTCGTCGAAGCGTGTACGGCAGTAGACGCCGATGCGGCCCCACTCGCGCACCAGCAGGACGGTGCCGAACAGATCGCGCGTGACGGTGAGCCGATAGAAGCGGTTCATGTTGCGGGCGGCATCGCGCCGGACGAAATGGCTTGACCTGTGCTGTTCCATGGCAGGACTGTCGCGGGGAAAAAGAATCGCGTCCAACGCGTTTTTTGAATCGGTCGCGGCGGATCGATTCACGCCGTTGATGGATCGGGTCGCGTTGACAGCTGTCAACGCACCGGCTCCACAGAAGGCGCGAGAGCTGCGTCGATGGCGGGCAGGCCCTCGGTTTCCGCCATTTTGCCGCCTGTGCACAGGCGGTCGCTCCGCAAATAGGGGCTTGACGCGACTCGGACCATGGCCCACCGTCCGTAACGGAATGGGGCGAAGATCGTGGAATTCGCCGTTACTGCCGAAAGCTTCTGTAGATTTTTGCATCCCCGCATATCCCCATCGGGGAGAATCGCGCAGAGAATAGGCAAGGCGGCCCCCGGGCGCATGAGGCGCGGGCGGGCCGGAATGTTTGGAGACTTTGGATGGCGATGCCGTCGGAGACGACCATGATAGAGGAAACGCCGAACATCCGTCCGGCGGACGAGACCATTGCGGAAGACGCCCAGGCGCTTTCCGCGCAGTTGAAGGCGATGCGCGACCGGCTGTTCTCGCCGACCTCGCGCAAGAGCCTGCGCAGCTTCACCTCGGGCGAGGCCGCGCGGCTGATCGGCGTGTCGGACGGCTATCTGCGGCAGATCTCGCTTGCCGGCGAAGGGCCGGAACTGCCGACCGGTCCCGGCGGCCGGCGCATGTATTCGCTGGCCGATATCGACGCGCTGCGCCACCTGCTCGCCGAGCAGGCCCGCGCCAAGGGCAACGACGCCAAGGCCCGCTCCTATGTGAAATGGCGCGACCCGGCGCGCGGCGAACACCTGCAGGTCGTTTCCGTCACGAATTTCAAGGGCGGTTCCGGCAAGACCACCTCGACGGTCCATCTCGCCCAGCACCTCGCGATGACCGGCCACCGCGTTCTGGCGATCGACCTCGACCCGCAGGCCTCGCTCTCGGCGCTGTTCGGCTACCAGCCGGAACTCGACCTCGAAGGCAATGACACGATCTATGGCGCGATCCGCTACGACGGCGAGGCGCGTCCGCTTTCCGAGATCATCCGCCGCACTTATTTCCACAATCTCGATCTGGTGCCGGGCAATCTGGAGCTTCAGGAATTCGAGCACGCCACGCCCCGCGCCCTGACGGAGCGCCGGCCGGGCGATACGCACGCCTTGTTCTTCACCCGCGTGCAGGCCGCCCTCGCCTCGGTCGCCGACAACTACGACGTCGTCGTCATCGACTGCCCGCCACAGCTCGGCTACCTGACGCTCTCGGCGCTCTGCGCCTCCACCTCGGTCATCGTCACCGTGCATCCGCAGATGCTGGACGTCGCCTCGATGAGCCAGTTCCTGTTCATGACCTCGGACCTGCTCGGCGTGGTGCGCGAGGCGGGCGGCCAGCTCAATTTCGATTTCCTGCGCTACCTCGTCACCCGCTACGAGCCGCATGACGGGCCGCAGGCGCAGATCGTCGGCTTCCTGCGCTCGCTGTTCGGCAATCGCGTTCTGACCGCGCCGATGCTGAAATCCACCGCCGTCTCCGACGCAGGCCTCACCAAGCAGACGCTCTACGAGGTCGGCCGGGAGAATTTCTCGCGCGGCACGTATGACCGGGCGATGGATTCGCTGGAAGCCGTCAACCAGGAGATCGAGCAGCTCATCCATACCGCATGGGGACGCACATGATGGCGGGCCGCGACCGCAAGAACTCGATCAAGGCGCTGTTCGGCGGCGATATCATGCCGGCCAGCGCCGAGCCTGCGCCGGAGACGAAGTCGATGCCGCCGGCCGGCGATCCGCCTGCCGCTTCCCCGGCCACCCCTGCCCGTGCCTCGTCCGGCGCCGTCAGGGCCATGGGGCTGACGCTCTCCTCCATCACGCGCGAGGCGGAAGAGGCCCGCGTGCTGCGCCAGGCGCTGGAGGAAGGCGAGCGCATCGTCTTGCTCGACACGGCGCGGATCGAGGCTTCCTTCGTCAACGACCGCCTCAGCGATGCGGAGCGGGACGATCCGGATTTCCTGGCGCTCGTCGAGAGCATCCGCGAAAGCGGCCAGCAGGTGCCGATCCTCGTGCGCCCCGCACCGGAAGCGGCCGGAGCAGGGCAGGGCGAGCCGCGCTACCAGGTCGCCTACGGCCATCGCCGCCTCAAGGCCGCCCGCCGTCTCGGCCAGCCGGTCAAGGCGATCGTCAAGCCGCTCAGCGACGACGAGCTGGTGCTGGCGCAGGGCAAGGAAAATGCCGAGCGGCGCAATCTCAGCTTCATCGAGCGGGCGCTCTTTGCCCATACGCTGGTCGGCCGCGGTTTCGAGCGCAAGCTGGTCTGCGATGCGCTGGCCGTGCAGAAGAGCGAGCTGTCGCGCCTGCTGCAGGTGGCCGAGGCGGTGCCCTTCCGTTTCGTGCGCGATATCGGCCCGGCGCCCAAGGCCGGTCGTGAGCGCTGGATGGCGCTCGGCGCACTCTTCCAGAACGGTAACGGCGCGGAGATCGAGAAGGCGACCGACGAGGTGGCCTCGTCCCGGTTTCTTTCGGCAACGAGCGACGAGCGCTTCCAGATGCTTTTCGACCGTCTGATGCGCCGCGCGCCGAAGGCGGCTCCCGAGGCGGAGACGATCACGCGCCCCGACGGTGCGGTCTTTGCCCGCGTGGAGCGCAAGGGAAGGGCGGTTCGCATCGCCTTCCAGCCGGATGTGGATTCCGCCTTCATCGCCGCGCTGACGGCGCGCCTGAAGGACGATTACGCAGCCTTCCTTGCCGCCGGAAACGGCGAAAAGGCGAGGAAGACAGACGCGGAAATTTTGTGATTCGGCCGTTTCAGCGGTCGGAGAACGCCTGAGAAACCAGCGAAAGGAAGCGCGGAGACAAGAAAAAAGGCCCCCAAAACGTCACCATTTCGGAAGCCCTCTTCTATGTAGCAAT
>Ga0209793_1001233_pt1 | contig 17638 bp, 14 predicted proteins | sample EBPBio122009_DNA_FD_185863 | JGI IMG/M metagenome (GOLD analysis project Ga0209793, IMG submission 185863) | Wastewater treatment Type I Accumulibacter community from EBPR Bioreactor in Madison, WI, USA - Reactor 1_2/2/2009_ DNA (SPAdes) (version 2) | ecosystem: Engineered > Bioreactor > EBPR >... | reverse complement strand
GGCCTGCTGGTCCGGAAGCGGGGTGTCGGGACCCAGGTCGTACGGTCGCAGTTCAGCCGGGATGAGCGGTTGACCAGCCTCAACTCCGACCTCGTCCAGGCCGGCAAGGTGCCGAGCACCCAGTTGCTCAGCTACTCCGTCGGCCCGTTGGACCCCGACGTGGCCAGCGCCTTGGATGCCTCCGACATCACCGAGCAGGAGTTCATCAAGGTCCGCCGGCTGCGGCTGGCCGACGATGTCCCGCTGGCGATCCTGACCAATTATCTGCCGGCCAGCTTCGAATTGACCCGGGAGATCTTGGAGCAGCGCAGCCTGTACGCCACGCTGCAGTCACTCGGCGTGAACCTCAAGATCGCGCACCAGCGGATCTCGGCCCGGCTGATGACCGACGAGGAGGCGGAGCTGCTGGACGAGGATGCGCCCTGTGCTTGCCTCACTGTCGACCGGATCACCTATGACGACACCGGCCGGTTCGTTGAGTTCGGGCGCCACGTCTACCGCGCCGCGCAATACAGCATCCAGTCCAATCTGATGGTCTGATCCGCCGGAAACGCGGAAGCCTGGCTCAGGATCGACCGGATATCAGGTGCTCGTGGAGGCGCCGTAGCTCAGGGAAGCTGGGCACCTCGACCGCTGGTGCTTTAGGGCCCACATAGATCGGGTGCATGCCGGCGGCGGCTGCCGCAGCGACGTCGAACTCATGGGAGTCGCCGACGTAGACACAGTGCGTGGAGGCGACGCCGAAGCTATCGGCTGCCGCGGTACGTGGCGACCGCCTCGGCGACTGCTCCAGATCGCCCATATCGCTCGCACAGCGCCGCGACTCGGGACTGGTCTAGTCCCACACTCGTGTCGCCAGCCGCCCAGACCCGATAGAAGGCCGTCCGAGCCGCCACCGAAGCGGCATGGAACTCCTCAGCCGGCACGTCGTCGAAACAGGCGCTGCGCAGCACCTCCACGGCGGTTCGGTCCGCAGAGTCGTAGTCCGTCAAGGTGCCGTCGAAGTCGAACAACCACGCGGCTGCCGCATGGTGGATCTCGGTGAGCATGACCATTGCTAGCACTCCGGGGCGGCGCGGTCACCCCCGACCTGAAGTTGTCCCCAGATCGCCGAGTTATCCACACGTGAGATTTCCTCTTCTTGACCCTCGGCTCGCAAGCTGATCGGACCCGAGACCGAGGAGTTCGCTGTGTCCATCTCTGCCGCTGGCGTTCCCGCTGCATCTCTCGCCGCTGCACCTCTCGCCGCTGCCCTGCTGAGGCCGGCCGTCGACGGCCGGCCACCCGCGGAGCAGTGGTCCGGAGTCGGCGCCGCACGGCCGATCACGCCACCTGACCAGCCGCCGTTGCGACTGGTCGAGGCAGTCGAGGAGGCCGACTCCGATTCCTATCTTCCCGCCCCAGCGCGTGCCTCGGTGCCGATCACCGTCGATCCGACACCGGCGGGTGTCGAGCCCGATCGAGCCGCTGAGCTCACCAAACAGGCGCAGACCTGGGCGCCGTGGTTTGCCCAGCTGCTCGCCGAGGCCATCGACGGTCGGCGCCCCATGGAGTCGCTCGGCCGCTGGCTGGACGAGTGGGCACTCGCCGAGGTGAGCCGGCATGCCCGCCTGCAGCGGCGCGAACGCACCCGTCGCCAGACCACGTCACCGTTGCCCTTGGCGACCGTCAGCTCGTTGCGGGCCCAGTTCACCCACCGCCGGGTGCTGGAGGTCGCGGTGCACGTACGTCGCGGCCGACGGTCACTGGCCTGGGCCTTCCAACTCATCTGTGTCGGAGAGCGCTGGCGCTGCACCGCGGTGTCCCTCGGCCCGGCGGTCACCTGAACGCCGGGCCGGCTGCCGAATCAGTTGACGCCGGGCCGCCCGTGGCACATCTTGAACTTCTTGCCAGAGCCGCAGGGGCACGGCGCATTGCGACCAACGCCGTCGTACTCACTCTTGACCTTGGCCTGGGTGGTGGTCGCCACCGAGCCGTCCTCGCCCGGCGCCGAATACGTCATCCGCCGGGCGTTGCCGGATCCCCCGTTGCTGGAGCCGCTGAGCCCCTTGGCCGAGATCTTCGGTCGGGTGAACGCCGTCTCCTGCTCCGGTTCCGGAGCCGGCTCCGGCGTCAGCTCGAGTTCGAGCTCATCGAGATCCGGCTGACCGACGGTGTGCACCTCGACGCCTGGCCCATCCGGATCCGGTCCGCTCTCGACCAGGGGAGCCCCGACCCGGGTCGGCCGACCAGCACCGTCGGTGACCACACCGACCCTCGCAGCCGGCTGCTCGGTGACCTGCACCTCGAGATGGAAGACGAAGCCGACGACTTCCTCCATGAAGGCTTCCATCATCTGGTTGAACATGTCGCCGCCCTCACGCTGGTATTCCACCAGCGGGTCGCGCTGCGCCATGGCCCGCAGGCCGATGCCCTCGCGGAGATAGTCCATCTCGTACAGATGCTCGCGCCACTTGCGATCCAGCACGGTGAGCAGCACCCGACGCTCCAGTTCGCGCATCACGTCGGCGCCGAGCTGTTCCTCGCGCCGGTCGTACGCGGCCTCGGCGTCGGCGATGAACGCCTCCTCCAGCTCGTCGCGCTCCAGGTCCTCCCGCTCGGCATAATCCGACAACGACAGACCGACCGGATACAGCGTCTTCATCTGGGTCCACAGCTGCTCGAGGTCCCAGTCCTCGGCGAAGCCTTCGGTCGCGGTGCGGACGTACTGCCGGACCACGGTGTCCACCGTCGAGCGGAGCTGCTGCTCGACATCGGCACCCTCCAGCACCTTGCGCCGGTCGCCGTAGATGGCATGGCGCTGCCGGTTCATCACGTCGTCGTACTTGAGGATGTTCTTGCGGATCTCGAAGTTCTGGGACTCGACCTGCGCCTGTGCGCTGGCGATCGAAGCCGAGACGCGCTTGTTCTCGATCGGCTGATCGTCGGGCACCTTGAGTGCCTGCAGCACCCACTCGACGATGTCGGACTTGAACAGTCGCATCAGGTCGTCGCCCAGCGACAGATAGAACCGGCTTTCCCCCGGGTCGCCCTGACGGCCGGACCGACCGCGCAGCTGGTTGTCGATCCGCCGCGACTCGTGCCGCTCGGAGCCGACCACATAGAGCCCACCGGCCGCCACGACCTCGTCATGCTCGCTGGCGGTCTCCTCCTCGAGCGCAGTCAGGATCTCCGGGTAGTCCCGTTCGTACTGCTCGGAGTGCTCCACCGGATCGATGCCGGAGTTGCGCAGCCTCGCATCTGCCATGAACTCAGCGTTGCCGCCGAGGATGATGTCGGTGCCACGACCCGCCATGTTGGTGGCGACCGTGACCGCGCCCTTGCGTCCCGCCAGCGCGACGATCGCCGCTTCCCGCTCGTGCTGCTTGGCGTTCAGCACCTCGTGCTTGACCCCGGACTGCTTGAGCATCTTGGACAAGATCTCGGATTTCGCCACCGACGCGGTGCCGATCAGCACCGGCTGCCCGTTCTCGTGCCGCTCGGCCACGTCCTCCACGATCGCGGCGAACTTGGCCTCCTCGGTGCGATAGATGAGGTCCTTCTCGTCGGTGCGGATCATCGGCATGTTGGTCGGGATCGGCACCACACCGAGGCCGTAGATCTTCTGGAACTCAGCGGCCTCGGTCATCGCCGTGCCCGTCATGCCGGAGAGCTTGTCGTACATCCGGAAGTAGTTCTGCAGGGTGATCGTGGCCAGGGTCTGGTATTCCTCGCGGATCTGCACCTTCTCCTTGGCCTCGATCGCCTGATGCAGGCCCTCGTTGTAGCGCCGGCCGACCAGCGTGCGTCCGGTGTGCTCGTCGACGATCAGGATCTCGCCATCCATGTTGACGTAGTCGCGATCGAGCTTGAACAGTTCCTTGGCCTTGATCGCATTGTTCAGGTACGAGATGAGCGGGGTGTTCGCCGACTCGTACAGGTTGTCGATGCCGAGCCGGTCCTCGACCACGTCGATGCCTGCCTCCAGGATGGAGACGGTCTTCTTTTTCTCGTCGACCTCGTAGTGCTGGTCGCGCTTCAACCGATCAACGATCTTGGCGAAGGTCGGATACCACTCGTGGGAGTCCTCGGCCGGGCCGGAGATGATCAGCGGTGTCCGGGCTTCGTCGATCAGGATGGAGTCGACCTCGTCGACGATGGCGAAGTGGTGACCGCGTTGCACACAGTCGTCGAGGGTCAGTGCCATGTTGTCGCGCAGATAGTCGAAGCCGAACTCGTTGTTGGTCCCGTACGTGATGTCGGCGTGGTAGGCCCGACGGCGTGCCGCCGGATCCATCTGCGAGAGGATCGCCCCGACCTCGAGTCCCAGGAAGTGATGGACGCGGCCCATCCACTCGGACTGGAACTTGGCCAGATAGTCGTTGACCGTGACCACGTGGACGCCACCGCCGCCGAGCGCGTTCAGATACGACGGCAACAGCGCGACCTGGGTCTTGCCCTCACCGGTCTTCATCTCGGCGATGTTGCCCAGGTGCAGAGCCGCACCGCCCATCAGCTGGACGTCGTAGTGTCGCTTGCCGAGCACCCGCCTGGTCGCCTCCCGGACGGTGGCGAAGGCCTCCGGCAGCAGTGAGTCCAGACTCTCGCCGTTCTCGTGGCGCTGCTTGAAATCGGCTGTCTGACCGATGAGCTCGTCGTCGTCCATCGCGACGAAGTCGTCCTCGATCGAGTTCACCTGGTTGGCGGTCTGCTTCAGCTGCTTGAGGATGCGGCCTTCCCCGAAGCGCAGCAGTCTGTCCATCAAAGCCACGTGATCTGGTCCCTTGCTTGATCGGCACCGAGTGCACCCCGTCTGGGTGCGCCCGGTCTGGGCGGGCCGATGCGCTGCTGGCTGTCAGGCCCCCGCATCGGACGCGCCCCCTATCGTAGGCCGTTCCTGTTGCGCCGCCGCGAGTCGCGGGCCCAGATCACCGCAGGGAGAGACGACGACGTCGTTCAGTCCGAGCCAGCCGGCCATCACGGTGAGTTCCCCCGCCAACGCCTCACTGACCTCGGCCGGATCCGCACCCTCCTCCAGCCAGGCCGAGTTGACCCGCAGCACGCCGCTGGCACGGTCGGCCTTCAGGTCCACCCGGGCCACCATCGCCTCGTCCAACAGGAACGGATAGACGTAGTAGCCGTGCACCCTGCGTTCCGCCGGCACGTAGATCTCGATCCGATAGCGGAAGTGGAACAACCGCTCCAGCCGCTGCCGTTCGAAGACCATCGAGTCGAACGGGCTGAGCAATGCCCGGGCCTCGATCCGACGTGGGATCCGCGCGTTGTGCCACAGATGGACGCCGCCCTTGTCCGTCCAGCCGGGGACCGCAACCGGAAGCAACTCCCCTGACTCAGCCAGTGCGGCGATCGCGACCCGGGCCCGACCCGCCGGGATCCGGAAGTAGTCGCCGAGACACCGCGTGGTGCCGATGCCCAGCGCCTGAGCGGCGCGGCGGATCAGGATGACATCGGCCTCCTCCTGGCTCGGGGTCGGTTGCGCCAGAATCTGCGCCGGGAGCACCCGCTCAGGCAGGTCGTAGAGCCGCTCGAACTGACGATTGCGACCGGCCGCGGTGATCTCGCCGGACCAGAACAGCCACTCCAGGCAGGTCTTCACCGAGGACCAGTTCCAGCCCCAGTGGTCCGTCCGCCGCTCCTCCTCGTACTCGATCTGCCGCGCCGTCAACGGTCCCTGATCGGCGATCTCCGCACGCACGGCGTCGACCAGGCCCGGCTGCTCGGCCCGGATCCGCTTCATTCGGCCCCAGGCGTCCTCGGCCGCTGCAGCCATCCGCCAACGCAGCGCCGGCTGCAGCCGGACGTCGATCAGGCTCGCCTCGTGACCCCAGTATTCGAAGAGACGGCGTGGTGGTCGCTGGGCTGCCCGGTGCAGCAACTCGGTGTCATACGGACCCAGCCGCGAGAACAGCGGCAGATAGTGGGCACGGGCGACGATGTTGATCGAGTCGATCTGAAACTGGGCCAGCCGGTCGACGGTGGCCTGGACGTCGCGCATGGTGGGCCGGGTCGGCTGCGGCCGACCGAAGCCCTGGGCGGCCAGGGCGACCCGGCGAGCCTGGGCCAGGGTCAAGCGCTCACGAGGCCTGCGTACGGCAGTAGTGACACTCACCTCAGGAACGTATCGGGAGGCACTGACAGTCCTTCGCCGCTTATGGTTTGCGATCGGACGCCTTTGGAGCGGTGAGCCGGTAGACCGCGAGTGCCACGATCATGAGGGCCACGGGCGGGATGAGCGCGCTCCCCGTCGCGTAGCCGAGCCCGATCAGCGTGCCCCAGAAGAGCACAAGCAGGGAGGCGATGATCGCGGCCGTTCGGGACGTCTTGTGAATCTTGCTCGGCGATCCATGAGAGGTGTCGCTCCTTCGCGAAAAGTAGTTCCTGGTGTCCGTTTCGGCGGCTCGTGGCACCACACGCTACTTCTCGATGAGCGGCTGGGCTCGTAGACCACGAGCGCGTGCCCGCAGGCGACTCGGCGGCCCTCTTCACAGAGTCCCCGGAGACGCGTATCGTTCGCCTGAACGATTAGTGCGCAAGGCTGAGATCCGCCCTCCGGAGGCCCATGTGAACCATGCGATCAACCGCCGCCAGCTCCTCGGGGGCATGCTCGGCGGTGCCACGCTGCTCGGGCTCTCGGCCTGCGGGGCACCACCTTTGACCGTGCCGGAACAGGCAGCCACCGGCCCCGCGCGACGCGGTGGCACGATGCGCATCGCGCGTCCGGCGGCGACCGCCGCGGAGACCCTCGATCCGGCCAGCTCGCTGTCGGCCTACGAGTACCTGGGCGCGATCTACAACCGAGTCGTGAAGCTCGATCGCAACGGCCAGACCGTCCCCGACCTGGCCACCGACTGGTCCACGAACGCCGACGCAACCGTGTGGGACTTCAAGCTTCGCTCCGGCGTCCACTTCCACGACGGGCGCCGGCTGACCGCCCAGGACGTCCGCTACACCTTTGCGCACATCCTCGACCCGGACACCGCCTCGCCGCAGGCCGGCCCGCTCGAGCTGATCCGCTCGATCGACGCCGTCGACGCGACGAGCGTCCGGTTCCGGCTCCGCTCCCCCAACGCCGAGTTCCCCTCGCTGCTGACCGCCTACCAGTGCTATGTGATCCCGGACGGCTCGGCCAAGGAGATCGGGCGCACCGGCATCGGCACCGGGCCATTCGTCCTGGAGAGCTTCACTCCGGCGGGCCCCGGCCAGGTCCGAGCCAACGAGGACTACTTCGACGGTCGCGCGACCCTTGACCGGATCGAGTTCTATTCCATCCAGGACACCTCGGCGCGGGTCAACGCCTTGTTGTCCCGGCAGGTCGATCTGCTGGCCCAGACCAACCTCGACAATCCGACCGCCAGGGTCGTCGCCAACTCCGCCGGCACCACCATCGCCCGGGTCCAGAACGCGCAGTGGTACACGATCCCGATGCTGTTCACCAGCAAAGAGTTCGCCGATCCGCAGATGCGGCAGGCGATGAAGCTCGCGTACGACCCGAATGCTGTCTTGTCGACAGCATTGCAAGGCACCGGCGCCCCTGGCTGGGACAACCCAGTGCCGCCGCAGCTGAAGGACTGGACCGACCATGAGCGCGAGTACGATCCGGACAAAGCCAAGGCCATCTTGAAGAAGCTCGGCCGGGAGGACTTCAGCACTCGGATCTACACCTCTGCCTACGAGCCGAATCTCACCCCGATCGCGACCGCGTACGCCGACCAGGTCAAGCAGGCCGGCATCACGCTGAAGATTACCAACGCAGCGGCCGACTCCTACTACTCCCAGATCTGGATGTCCAAGCCGCTGATGGTCAGCTATTGGTTCACCGGACGACCGGTCGACCAACTGCTGAACCAGATCTTCCGCAGCGGATCGTCCTACAACGAGTCCGCGTGGTCGAACAAGCAGTTCGACCAGCTGCTGGACGCGGCCCGGGCGGACACCAACGACGCCAGCCGTCGACTGAAATACCAGGACGCGCAACGGCTGATCCAGGCCGATGGTGCCGACCAGACGCCGGTGTTCGGCGATCGACTCGTCGGACTCTCCGAGACTGTCGTCAACTACGACGAGTACGGCTTCGAATTCGACTACCTGGCCATCGGCCTCAAGGAGGGCTGAGTCGTGCTCCGACTGATCGGCATCCGGTTGGCCACCGGCGTCGTCACCTTGTTCCTGGCGGCCTTCTTCGTCTTCTTCGCCGTTCAAGCGCTCCCCGGCGACGTGGCGCAGCAACTGCTCGGCCAGAACGCGACACCCGAGGCCGTCGCCACCCTGCGCGCCCAGCTCGGTCTCGACACGAACGTCTGGGTGCGCTTCTTCCAGTGGCTCGGCCACGCGATCACCGGCGACTTCGGCACCTCACTGGTCTCTGGAGAGCCCGTCTCGGCAGAGATCTGGGCCGCTTTCTCACACACCCTGCTGATCGCGGTGCCCGCCATCGTCGTCGGGATCACGCTGTCAGTGCTGCACGGCATCTTGGCCGGCGCTCGACGTGGCACCGCGATCGACTCCTCGATCTCGGTGCTCTCGCTGATCATGATGAGCATCCCGGAGTTCGTGGTCGCCACGTTGCTGATCTTGCTGTTGGCGATCATCGTGCCGATCTTTCCCGCAGTCGTCCTCGAAGGCCCGGACGCGACGTTGGGCGACCTGCTGCCGGCCGTGCCACTGCCGGCCGTCACCTTGATCATCGCGATGGCGGCCTACATCATCCGGGCCATGCGCTCGTCGACGATCGACGGGCTCACCACCGAGTACGCCACCACGGCGACACTCAAAGGCGTGCCGCACAAGCAGGTGCTGTGGCGACACGTCACGCCCACCGCGCTGTTGCCCGTACTGCCGGTGATCTCGATCAATGTGGCCTGGCTGCTCGGCGGTGTCGTCGTCGTCGAGTCGGTGTTCAACTATCCCGGGTTGGGCAAGCTGATGATCGACTCGGTCTCGACTCGAGATCTGCCGGTGTTACAGGCCATCGCGGTGCTCAGCGCACTGGTCTACGTCATGGTCAACCTCATCGCGGATCTGCTGGCCCTGGCTGTCGATCCGCGGCAGCGCACCCTCCACCAGCCCCGGCTGCGCCGCGAGACCAAGGAGGTTGCGGCATGATCCGGTTCCGCGAGCTCACGACCGGCACTCGCGTCGGTCTGCTCATCATCGCCGTGACCGTGGTGGTCTCGATCCTGGCTCCGCTGATCACCCCGTACGATCCGATCGCGACCGACGCCCAGAACTCGCTGGCCGGTGCCAGTTGGCAGCACTGGCTGGGCACCGATCAGTACGGCCGCGACGTGCTCTCCCGCACCATCGAGGGCGGCCGCTTCGCGCTGCTCGTGTCCGTGCTCGCCACCACCGTTGCTGTCGCCATCGGCACCCTGATCGGCGCGATCGCGGCCTACTACGGCCGGTGGGTGGACGGGGCCATCACCCGAGTGCTGGATGCCGTGCTGGCCGTGCCGGCTGTGCTGGCACTGCTGCTCATCGTCTCCGTCTTCGGCAACAGCCTGTGGGTGTTGGTGCTGGCGATCTCGGTCGTCTACATCCCCGCCGTTGCCCGCGTCGTCCGTGGCGCCACCTTCCCGGTGCTCACCGCCGGCTACGTCACCGCTGCTCGGGCTCGCGGTGAGCGCTCGCTGGCAGTGGTCACCCGGGAGGTGCTGCCCAACATCCTCGACACCGTGCTGGTCGAGTTCGCGATGCGCGCCTCCTGGGTCGTGCTGCTCGTCTCGACGCTGTCCTTCCTCGGCTTCGGCGTGAACCCGCCGACACCTGACTGGGGTCTGATGATCCAAGAGAACAGATCGGCCCTGACCGTCGCCCCGGCCGGGACGCTGGCCCCGATCGTGGCCTTGTCGCTGCTGGTGGTCGGTCTCAACCTCGCGGCCGACGGTCTCGGCAAATACCTCGGTGTCGACCGCGCCCGGCGAGGAGTGCTCTGATGACGACCAGCTTGATCACGAGCGACGTGGTAGCCGATGTGGTGGACCTGACGATCTCGTACGCGGCGGGCGACCGACGAGTGACCGTCGCCGACGGCATCAGCTTCACCCTGGAACGCGGTCGGACTCTCGGACTCGTCGGCGAGTCCGGCAGTGGCAAGTCCACCGTCGCCAGGACTCTGCTCGGACACCTACGAGACGGCTCCCGGATCGACACCGGACAGGTGCACATCTTCGACACCGACGTGTTCACCTTGCCGGCCGCCCAGCTGCGACAGCTCCGCGGCGGCACCGTGGCGCTGGTCGCCCAGAACGCCGGCCATGCGCTCACCCCCTCGATGCGGATCGGTGAGCAGATCCGGGAAGCCTTGCAGGTGCATGACCTCCCAGCGGGTCCGGATCGGATCATCGAGCTCTTTCGACTGGTCCGGCTGCCCTTCCCGGACACCATCGGCGGTCGCTATCCGCACCAACTGTCCGGCGGTCAGCAGCAGCGGGTGGCGATCGCCATGGCGGTCGCCACCAACCCGAAGATCCTGGTGCTGGATGAGCCCACCACCGCGCTCGACGTGATCACCCAGGCCGCGGTGCTCGCCCTGGTGAACGACCTGCGCGCGCAGCTGGGCATGGCGGTCCTGATCGTCAGCCACGACCTCGGGGTCGTGTCTGCGGTGGCCGACGACGTCTTGGTGATGCGCAACGGGCGCGAGGTAGAGCACGGCCCGACCGGGCAAGTGCTGGGCGCGCCGACGCAGGCCTATACGCGGGAGCTGATCGAGGCGGCCCCCAGGATCGAGGGTGTCGATGTCCCCACACCCCGGGTGACCGAGGGCGACACCGTCCTGCTCTGCCGCGATGTGGACATCCGCTACCCGCATGCGCCTCGGCTGGCGGTGAGCGGCTTCAATCTGGAGGTCCGTCGCGGTGAGACGGTCGCCGTGGTCGGTGAGTCGGGCAGCGGCAAGTCGACGGTGGCCACGGCGCTGGCCGGGCTGGCGTTGGTGGAGAACGGGGAGGCGGCCCTCTGGTCCTCCGATGGCGCCCGAAACGATCTCCTCGGCTCGGCCGCCAAGCGTCCGGTCGATGTCCGCCGCTCGGTGCAGATGATCTTCCAGAACGCCGATCTCGCCCTCAACCCACGACGCAGTGTCGGCGACTCGATCGCCCGTCCGTTGCAGGTCTTCGGCCGGGTCAGCAGTCGCTCAGCAAGCCGAGACAGGGTGGCCACGCTGCTCACCGAGGTCGGGCTCGGTCCCGACTTCGCCGATCGCGTGCCGGCCCAGCTTTCCGGTGGCCAACGTCAGCGGGTCGGCATCGCCCGCGCGCTGGCGGCCGAGCCCAGCCTGCTGATCGCGGACGAGATCACCACCGCGTTGGATGTGTCGGTACAGGCTGCGGTGCTCGAGCTACTGGAGGAACTGCGCGACCAGCATGCGCTGGCGTGCCTGTTCATCAGCCACGACCTCGCGGTGGTGCGCAGCATCGCCGATCGGATCGTGGTGATGAAGGACGGTCTGATGGTGGAGACGGCGCCGACCGCCGCTCTCTTCGACAACCCCCGGCATCCGTACACCCGGACGCTGCTGGACGCTGTCGTCGAGCCGGGGCACGCAGATCTCCCGAGCAGCGACGCCGACACTCGGGTGATCACCATCGATCCGTCCGCCGTCCTGGTCGATGTGGGGGGCGGTCACCGGGTCCGCAACGATGAAGGAGCTCTCCTCCACCCATGACGGGGCTGACTGTCGTGGACATCGACCAGACGGCGATCCACGTCCGCGACCTGTGGATTCCGATGCAGGACGGCGTACGTCTGCATGCGCGAGTCTGGCTGCCGACGGACGCCGAGACCCGTCCGGTGCCGGCGTTGCTCGAATATCTGCCGTACCGACTGGACGACTGGACCTCGGTCCGGGACAGCGAGCGCCACCCGTACTACGCAGCCAACGGGTACGCGTCGGTCCGGGTAGACATCCGCGGCACCGGCAGCTCGCAGGGGCTGTTCGAGGATGAGTACTCCCCCGCCGAGCTCGACGACGGGGAGGCGGTGATCGCCTGGCTGGCGGCGCAACCCTGGTGCACCGGTGGGGTCGGCATGTTCGGCATCTCCTGGGGTGGGTTCAACGCCCTGCAGCTTGCCGAGCGCGCGCCGACTGCGCTCAAGGCGATCGTCACCGTCTGCTCCACCGATGATCGGTACGACAACGATGTGCACTACGTCGGCGGCGCCGTGCTCGCGATCGACATGGCCGGCTGGGCCGGCACGATGCTCGCTTTCGCGTCGCGCCCGCCACGACCGGAGGTGGTCGGCGACGGCTGGGTGGAGCAGTGGCGCGATCGACTCGAACACCAGCGGCCGCTGGCGCCCATCTGGATAGGCCACCAAGAGCGCGATGACTACTGGCGCCGAGGCAGCGCCTGCGAGAACTACGCAGGGATCCGCGCGGCAGTGCTGGCGGTCGGCGGCTGGGCAGATCCCTACCGAGACGCAGTGCTCCGATTGGTCGCCAACCTGGACGCACCCGTCAAAGGCATCATCGGGCCCTGGTCCCACCACTACCCCGATCGCGGCCGCGCCCCGGGACCAGGCATCGACTTCCTCGGCGAGACGCTGCGCTGGTGGGACCGTTGGCTCAAGGGCCTCGACACCGGCGTGGAGGATGACCCCGATCTGCGCGTGTGGATCACCGAATCAGCACCGCCCGAGCCGTACGTCGCGACCCAGGCAGGTCGGTGGGTCGGCGTCAGCCGGCTCGACGAGCCGGACCAGCACCAGTTGGATCTTGGCAATGGCCGCGTCCTCATCCACTCACCGTGGGCGACCGGACAGGACGGGGGACGGTTCTTCGCGTTCGGCAACCTGGCCGACCTGCCCCCGGACCAGCGGGCGGAGGACGGTCGATCAGTCTGCATCGATCGGCCGGTATGCGACACGCCGATCGACCTGCTCGGCCGAGCAGTCGCACAGCTGCGGCTGCGCTCGACGCACGACCGGGGGCACGTCATCGTTCGACTCTGCGACGTGGCACCCGATGGCTCGTCGACCCTGGTCAGCCGAGGCGTGCTGAATCTGCTCAAGCGGGAGGGAATGGACGTCGTCACACCCCTGGTGCCGGGTGAGGACGTCGAGGTCGAGGTGCCGCTGGTCGGTGCCGGATACCGGTTCCTGCCCGGACACCGGATCAGGATCGCCCTGAGCAACCATTACTGGCCGTGGGTCTGGCCGCACGCCGTCGATGACACCCTGGACGTCGACCTCGGCCACAGTCGGATCGCGTTGCCGCTGGTCGCCGGCGGCGCGCAGACCGTGGCGTTCGGCACCCCGTTCCACGCAAGGCCGATCACCATCGTCGCGCCCGAGGGCGCCCCGCCGACTCGCCCGGCACGGACGGTGAGCCACGATCTCGCCACCTTGACGACCACCCTCGACGTCGATCCCGACTATGGCGGCACCCGCCAATATCCCGACGGACTGACGTTCCTGGAGTCAGCCCGTGAGGTGTACTCGATCCAAGAGCACTGCCCTACGTCGCCGCGGACCGAGTCCCATTGGCAGGTGCGAATGGCCCGAGCCGAGTGGGTCGCCGAGATCGAGACCCGATCGGTGATCAGCAGCGACGCAGATACGTTCTCTCTCGTGAACACCGTGCGCGCCGTGGCCGAATGCGATGGGATCCGCGAGACAGTCTTCGATCACACGTTCTATGACACGAGGCCCAGGACCTCGGCGTGAGGCGGCGGCGGCTGCCGCCGGACGAACGGCGTCGCCAGATCGTCGAGGCCGCCCGCTCAGTGATCGTTCGCCAGGGTCTGGCAACCACCTCGCTGCGTGACATCGCCGCGGAAGCGAAGGTGTCGATGGGCACGGTCACCTACCACTTCGACAGCATCGACGAGATTCTCGGTGCGGTGGTGGTCACCGAGTCGGAGCGCTTCTACGCCGATGTGGTCGAAGCCGCGGACTCCGAACCGGACCCCTGGCGCGCACTGGAACTGCTCGTCAATCCGCTGTTCGGAGACACCGACGATGTGCACGCGCACTGGCGGATCTGGTCGGACTACTGGGCGGCCATCGTGCGCCGACCGGAGATGACCCAGGCGTACGCCGAACGGATCCGGCACTGGGAGAAGTGCTGCGCCCGCCTGATCGAACGCGGCGTGGCCACGGGCGCTTTTCGGCCTGCAGACGCCCGTGGCACCGCGCTCAAGCTCGCCGCCTTTGCCAACGGGCTCGGCACTCAGCTCCTCCAAGAGGCACGCGATCTCACCGCGCCCGCTGCCCACACCTACCTGTCCGAGTACATTGAGCTGCTGCTCTCGCCCCGGTGATCAGCCGACTGCGACGACGGCCGACTCCAGCCGGATCACGCCGTAGTCGTACGCCTTGCGCCGATAGACCACGGCCGGAGCCTCACCGTGCTCGAGATCCATGTACAGGTAGAAATCGTGGCCGACCAGCTCCATCTCGTGCAGTGCCTGGTCCAGCGTCATCGGGATCGCGGCGTGCACCTTCTCCCGGACCACCAGCGGACCGTCGCCATGCACTTCCATGCCTGCCACATTGCGCACCTCGGCACCGTTGATGTGCGCTTCCTCCACCGGCACCTCCGGCAGCTCGGCAGCGGCTTCGTGCAACGCGCGGGGCCGCCGCGAGCCTCGGTGCACCCGCTTGCGATCGGCCGCCTTGCGCAGCTGAGCCATCATCTTGTCCAGCGCCAGGTCGAAGGCCGCGTTCTTGTCTTCCGCTGCAGCCTCGGCACGAACCACCGGACCCTTGGTCCGGAGCGTGATCTCGACCCTGCTGGCTTGGTCGTGCTGCCGTCGGTTGCGTTCCGCCGAGACCTCCACCTCGACCCGGATCACTCGATCATCGAGCTTTTCGGTCCTGGTGATCTTGTCCTCGACATAGTCGCGGAACGCGTCCGACACCGAGCAGTGCCGGCTCTTGACGACAACATCCATGTCAGCCTCCAGCATGAGTAGCGACTGGGCCGCCAATCGACGACCCGTACCAGTGACGCTAGTCCCCGACCGCCCCATTCGCCACGGTGGATCGGGGATGTTGGGCAGGTTCTCAGTACCCGGACAAGATCCGGACAGTGGCCGAGACGGTGGCGGCACCCAGCACCTCGTAGCCGGCCGCTGTCAAGCAGCGGACTGCCTCGGTGAGACTCGCGCCGGTGGTCACCAGGTCGTCCACGACCACCACCGCCGGGCCGTCCGGTCGCCAGCGCAGGCTGTCGACGCCGCTCCGAAGCCGCAGACCGCCGCGCAGGTTCGCCGCCCGCTGGGCTGCGTCCAGCTCCGCCTGATCGGCCAGTCCCCGGCGCTGCGCCAAGAGCCCCGCCGACCGAACCAGGCGCTGTCCGGCCAACGTCCGCGCCGCCCGCCCGGCCAATGCGGCAGTCGCGTCGAAGCCCCGTTCGCGGACCGCGGCGGCAGCCGAGGGCATCGGCACCAGCACGATCGGCTCGTGGGGCGGCACCTCCCGGGCCGCCAGCAGGTCGGCCACCGACGCAGCCAGCCGATCGCCGAGCAACGGAGTCAGCATCAACGCCTGGTCCTCCTTGTGCGCATGCAGCAGGCCACGGTGCACGGCGTCGTACGTACTGGCGGTGGCCGTCATCGGGAAGCCCGGCGGTGCCGGCGTCGGCGCGGTCAGCCGGGTCGGCTGCGCCAGTACGTGCCCGCGGCAGCTCGGGCAGGCGCCCCACCACGGCTGCCGGCAGCCCGGGCAACTGGCACCGAGCAGCAGGTCAGCGGTGGCTGACCACCATCTGTCTGCTCGATCGCCCAGCGCGCGCTCGCCCACCGCGCAAGTCTGACACCGCATGAATGCCGGCCCCGCGTCAGCCGGGGGTGGCCACCGCGCTCACCCGGTCGAGCAACGTCACCCACTGAGTGCTGCCGTCCCGCCAGCTCTGGCCGCTGCGATCGAGCACCACCGTTGTCTGGCTCGGCAGCGCGACCGTGACGCTCACCGCATCCCATGAGCTCGGCTCACCGACGGCAGTGATGACCGAGGCATCTTGACTCACCCGGTAGACGGTCATCGGCGCATCCGAGGTCGCGCCGGCGAGCACGACGAGAGTCGTCGCATCCGACCACGCCACGTCGCGCAGCAGACTGAGGTTCGGGGTGGTGGAGCGGGAGACGTCGAGAGGCAGCCACCCGTCGAGCCGGATCCGCTCGCCTCGGATGATCCGTGCCAGGCCGAGCTCGGTACGACCGTTGACCTCCCGGATCAGCGCCATCCGAACCCCGTCGGGACTGATCGCGAAGGACCGGATCACGCCACGACGCAGGATCAAGGAGTCGATCTCGACCACCTTGCCATCCCGATCGACCCAGAGCCGTTGCCGACCATCAGATCGCCCGACCGCCCAGAGCTCGGCGAATCGGGTGAACTCCGGATCCAACAGCCCAGACACACCTGACAGCACCGTGCGCACGGATCCCCCTGCCGTCTCGGCACGGCGCAGTGCCTCGCCACCGTTGGTGACCGCTGCGACGTCGGAGGCTGTCGGCGAAACCGCCAACCCGGTGACGGGCCACCGACCCCTCCCCAGCGGGCCAGGCACCCGGGCGCCGTCCGCCCGGTCCGCGATCGGCGAGATGGCCTGCACCTGGTCGTTGCGGGCCACGTAGAGCGCGTCGACCGTGCCCGGCGGGACCGGGGCGAACGCCTGGAAGTTCGCATCGAGGGTCACCTCGTAGGAGGTGTTCGGATCAGCACCAGGGATGGCGTACGGACGCTGGCCGACGGTGAACGTGACGCCCTGGATGCCGATCGGCATCAGCGTGTAAAGCACCTGGGCGGCCATCAGCGTGCGCTGTCCGTCGTTGAGCGCGAGGACGTTGTCACTCAGCGCGACCTCGGCCACCCCGTTGGTGATGGTCACCGCATCGACGCTGAGCGCCGTGCCTGCCGGAATGGAGCTGCTGACCGCCGGGCCGAGCCAGTCCGAGGGACCGTTCAGCAGCGCTCGCATCAGCACCGACGCGATGCCGGCCTGGTTGCGCAGGTTGGGCAGATAGATGGGATTCGGCACCAGGGAGCTGCCGTTGCCGATGAAGTAGCGGTTGTACGGCTGATAGAAGGACGCGAACGCGAACTCGGCGACCATCAGCCCGGCGGGTGGGGTGCTGACCCGCCACTCGCCGCCTTCCTTGACCATGCCGAAGTTGACTCGCCACTGCTTGTCCTGGGCCGTGTAGGTGCGGTCGTGACCCAGCGAGCCGACCAGCCGGCCATCCAGGATCACGGTGTTCCCGGCCGTCTGCAGTGAACCCGAATAGATCCAGACCCCCGACTCCGGCGCCCACTTCTCCGCTGCCGCCTTGGTGAGGAACTGCCGCGCCACCGCATAGTTCGGCTGGAAGTTCGAGGTGGCCCGCAGGAATCCCTGCACGATCTGCTTGGGGTCATCGCCGGCGGTCGGCGGCGCCACGTCGACGTTGAGACAGTTCTGGCACTCCGGAGGCTGGCCCTCGACCTTCTCCACCGGACCGGTGGTCGGCACACTGACACAGCCGGCGAGCAGTGCCAACGCCGCGAACAGCGCGATCACGAGCCGGCGACAACTCATCGCTGCGCTCCGGCGGCATCGGACGGCGACGGAGACACTGGGGACGGCGGCACCGGCGACGGCGCTGCAGGCGGCGGGGATGCAGGCGATGACCCAGCCGCGACCGGACCGCTGCCG
>Ga0209793_1001230_pt1 | contig 17670 bp, 16 predicted proteins | sample EBPBio122009_DNA_FD_185863 | JGI IMG/M metagenome (GOLD analysis project Ga0209793, IMG submission 185863) | Wastewater treatment Type I Accumulibacter community from EBPR Bioreactor in Madison, WI, USA - Reactor 1_2/2/2009_ DNA (SPAdes) (version 2) | ecosystem: Engineered > Bioreactor > EBPR >... | reverse complement strand
CGCTCTCCTGCTCCTTCAGCATCCCGATGATCTGCTCGTCCGTAAACCGTGCACGCTTCATTCCGTCCGTCTCCTTGATACGACGGACTCTACCAAAATCTGGAGGAAGTTCAGGGGCTCAGGTCAGGCTCAGGTCACACGATATGATTGTCTCCGACAACAGGACCGAACTGACCTCGAATGCTATCCTAACCTAGTCGAAGGATCACAAGGTCGAGTGGCACTACGTTGCGCCAGGAAAGCCGATGTAAAACCGCCATGTCGAGAGTTTCAACGGCCGCATGCGCGACGAGTTGCTTAACACGAGCCTGTTCCTTGGGCTCGATCATGTCCGCAGCGCCATTGCGGAATGGGCCGATGATTACAACATTTTCCGGCCGCATTCATCGCTCGGATACCAGACCCCAACGGACTATGCCGGGATCATCGCCGCAACCGGATGAAACCTCGGTGGCAGGTCAGTGGTCGCATTGAATTTTGTGATGTCTTTACAGCAGACCTGTATCACTTCATCCGAAAATACTACCTACCAATTGAGCGGATTCGATTAATAATTCGCTCAATCTGGCCCTCGCTCATATTTGATCCGGAAGGCAAGCATATACCATTCTCGAACAAATAATCCGAAACAGAGCTATTATCGTGTGGGAAATATTGTGCGCCCTGAAAAACGGGCTGCCGGTGCATAGGTTTCCAAACAGGTCGCGCCTCTATTAAGTCAGCAGAAAGCAATGAGATCACTTCGCTGCTTCGGATGCCCGGATTGTCAGAGGCTACCACACACACTGAGAGCCAATGTGTCGAATAGCTCCAATCTGGCTCCGGCATCCACTCAAGCCAATCAATATCAGCTAGTTCAGATTTATAGGTATCGAACACGGCCCGGCGAGCCGCAACCCTGTCATTTAGCACCGTTAGTTGGCCTCGCCCTACACCGGCCAGGATGTTACTCATGCGGTAGTTATAGCCGATCGTTGAATGTTGGTAATGCGGTGCCGGATCCCTGGCCTGTGTCGCGAGAAATCTGGCGCGATCCGCCAATGCCTTATCTTCAGTAACCAGCATTCCGCCGCCCGACGTGGTGATTATCTTATTGCCATTGAATGAATAGATTCCCATCTTGCCGAACGTCCCAGACGCGCTGCCTTTGTAGGTGGCACCAAGTGACTCTGCTGCATCTTCGACAATGGGAACTCCATATTCGTCGCAAAGTGTGACCAATGGATCCATGTCAGCGCTCTGGCCATAGAGCGACACGATGATCACAGCTTTGGGCAGGCGACCCTCCCGCTTGGAGGCTTCCAAAGCTCGCTCAAGAGCGATTGGGGACATGTTCCAGCTCTCCGGTTCTGAATCAATTAAAACCGGTTTTGCACCTTGATAGACTATTGGATTTACACTTGCCGCGAAGGTTAGGCTTGAACAGAAAACCACATCACCTTCACCAACACCAAGTAGAATCAAGCCGATATGGATAGCTGCAGTACCAGAACTAAGCGCAACGGCATGGCTTGAACCGACAACGGCTGCCAACTCGCGCTCGAATGCATCGACATTAGGCCCGAGCGGAGCAATCCAGTTTGTCCGGAATGCTTCATCGATGAACTCCAACTCAGCGTTACCCATGTGCGGCGTGGACAGTAATATCTGCTCATCGATCTGCGCGCGCGAAACCAGATCGACCACTCGGCCGTCATCATCAATCACGGGCAAATGGTTGATCGCATGCTTGCGCATCAATTCGAGCGCATCCCGGCGTGTAAAGCCAACCGGCAGAATAACGGATTCCCCGGCTGCCAAGGACGCCAGCGTATCGTCCAAGTTCGCTCCGTTCAAAATGAGTCGGCGTAAATCCCCATCTGTGACTGTACGTTCGAACTTACCCGCATTATTGTGCAGGAGGATTACGCCTTGGGCCGTCTGATTGAGTTGAGCGAGTGCATCGCGCAACGTCGCTGTCCGGACTATGGTAAGTTCCGCTACGTCCAATTTGCATCCCCTTTATACTTTTCGTGCCGGCACGCCGACAACGGTTTGTCCCGGCAAGACATCGTGCAGCACAACCGCACCAGCTCCTATGACTGCACTATCGCCAACGGTTAAACTCGGTAGAACCGTTGCTCCCGCTCCAACTAGAACCTTTTTGCCCACACGAACGCCCCCGCCTAGTATGACACCAGGCGCAATATGACTATAGTCACCCACCGAGGCGTCATGGTCGACGATCGCATGGTGATTGACTATAACTGCGCTCCCGACTCGGCTTCGAGGTCCAACAATGGCCCCGGCAGCAATAAAGCTGCCGTCGTGGATTTCTGCGGAGATCGAAACTGTTGCTCCCGGATGCGCAATCGTTACCGGTACATTCCCGCCATCTAGGAGTTGTCTATACAGACGAGCACGCGTGGAATTACAACCTATCGCAACGTGGAAGTTTCTCAATTGCATGTCTGGGCTCAACATCTCGATGGCATATTCTAGAAGGGTCTGCCCCACTTCGCGGGGATTTTGAGAATAAAAGGTCAATGCTGAAATGCCCGCGAGAAGGGCCGCGTCACCCACCACCGCAGCGTGACCTCCCGCTCCAATCAGTGCCAAAGGATTAATAAGCATTGACTTTGTTTAATAGCTCACCCGGAAGCGCAACGTTCTCGAGGACATCGATAATGCGTTGTCCGGCATGACCATCACCATACACATTAATGTAACTACGCCGGCCGAATGCACGTGCCTGTTGCATGGCCTCAAGGACAGACGAGCACTCAGCGGGTGTATCTATAACGTTGTCATTGCGCTGCCGCAGTCGTTGGCGAGAGCCAATGTTAACAACCGGGATTCCGAAGGTGGCTGCTTCTATGATGCCGCTACTTGAATTTCCGATTAATACATCGGCATACCGTAGCATTGATGCAAATTGATCTCTTGGTAAATGTGTTTTGAGAATAATTTCACCTAGAGCAGCATGATGTTCCAATATCTGTAAAATCAGGGTGCTACCAGCGTCTGAATTCGGCTTCAATGCCAGTACAGAAACGTCATCGGCAAGAAGGGCTGTTAGAATTGCCTGAATCTGCTCACCTGAGCGATTGCTCTCCTGCAGTACGGGATGGTAAACAAGCAGCGCTGTTTGCTTGGTGTCGTCGAGTCCTAGCTGAGAATAGAGGTGGCTCTTGTCATAGCTTGCTAATTTCTCAAGGCCATCAAGCCCCGGCGCTCCCACTACATGCACCGTCTCGCCCGTTTCGCCCATTCGAATTAAGCGTTCACGGCTCTCACTGGTAGCCACAAGATGATAGTGTGCCAGTTTGGAGATGGCGTGTCGAACAGGCTCATCAATGGTACCAGAACGCTCGCCGCCGTGGATATGCACGACGGGAATAGACATGTGACCACCAGCGATGGCAGCTGCGAGCATCTCCCCGCGATCACCTAAGACTACGATGCAATCCGGTGCGAAGTCTGCAAATGCATCAACGAATCCCTCCAGCATCGCCGCGATGCCCTTTGCTGTGCCCGCACCGCCTGCTTGATCTAGATCGACGGGTATCCTCGCAATGATCGGCAAACCAGCAGCCTCAATCTCACTGACTGTATAGCCGAACCGCTCATTCAAATGCATCCCGGTGGCGACGACGCCTAATTCCAGTCTAGGGCTCGCTTGAATACCCTGCAGCGTCGATTGCATTAGGCCAAAGTCAGCCCGCGTGCCGGAAACATAGATGATCCTACGGCTCCGTGTCATTGCAAATCGGCCCAACTGAGCATTTGTCCTGCTGCTATATCGCGAAACGTGCTGCGGCCGAAGATAGATTGCATATCCTTCGGCTCAATGCCGGTGCCGGGGCGCATCAACGTCACGTCTGCCGGAACGAGTACTGAGCCTGCTGGAATCGAGCGAACAGCGGTTACGCTCCGCCTAACCAAACCTCTCACCGACATCTCGGACGCCGTTGGCGCTTTGACGCCGTTGCCGAAGGCCGCCTCAACTACCCTAATCTCGCGAACCATCATCTTGAGCTCGTCAGGATTCAGCGAAGCGGCATGGTCGGGACCGGGCATCGATTTGTCCAGAGTAAAATGCTTCTCGATCACGCGAGCGCCCATCGCCACGGCTGCCGTTGAAACCACCGTGCCGAGTGTATGATCCGAATAGCCGACAGGCAATCCAGTTACCTTGCTCATAGTTGACATCGCGTTGAGATTCACATCTCCAATCGCGGCAGGGTAATTCGATGTGCAATGTAATATCGTCACGATATCTTTTAGTTCTCCTGATAAGCTCAGTATCCTGCGCTCATCGGCAATCACGGCGATAGCCTCCTCGACTTCTGCTAGATTCGCCATTCCAGTCGAAACGATCAGCGGCAGATTTTTTGCGGTCATGAACCGGAGGAAGGGGTGATTGGTGATCTCTCCCGAAGGGACCTTAATGCGCCGTATCCCTAGACCCACCAGCAGATCAAGAGAATCTTCATCGAAAGCGGTAGACATGAACTCTATGCCTAAACTGGCACATTGATCGGCTAGCTCGGCATGCAGTTGCTCAGGCATTTCAAGCGCCTTGAGCATGTCGTATTGATCGCCACTGCCCGTAGCGCGCCTTTGGTACTCGGCTTTCTGCGCGCCCTTTGCCGTCAATTTGTCGGCGGAAAAGCTCTGGAATTTGACGGCATCAGCTCCACTCTCTACGGCAACTTCCACGAGGCGTTTGGCGAGGGCGGGATCACCGTTATGATTGACACCCGCTTCAGCAATGATGAAGGTCGACATTGTGTACGCTCCTACCACACACTTAGGCCACCGTCGATGACCACGTTTTGCCCGGTCACAAACGACGAAGCATCAGACAGTAGAAAGACCAACGCACCGGACATCTCATCATGATGCGCCATCCGCCCCATGGGCACGCGATTGCTGTACGCCTTTACGAAAGTGTCGTTCTGACCACTGAATACGCCGCCAGGTGTTAAGGCGTTTACTCTTACGTTTTTATCACCCCAGTAGGCTGATAGATATTTAGTCAGCCCCCAGAGGCCTGCCTTCGATGCGCTATAGACGGCTGGTGTATTGATTCGGCGCCCCTCATAGATCGATCCCTCATAAATACGCTGGTCGGGTGCGACGATCCCATAGATGGAGAGCGTATTGACAATCGCTCCTCCTCCGTTGGCAACCATGGCCTTGCCAAAAACTTGGCAGCAAGTCATGGCGCCGGTAAGATTAACTCCTATTACCGCGTTCCAATCGTCCAGCGGGAATGTCTCAAAAGGTTCAAAAAAGTTTTCCGACTTTGTGGCAGCATTGTTGACGAGGCCGTAAACGGGGCCGAAAGATGCCTCGATTCGCTCGTGTACAGCAACTACAGCTTGGGGTTTGCTGATATCGGCAGAAAACGCCTCTACAACTCCCTTGCCTTCGATCTGATCGACGACGGACTGCGCTCTCGCTAGGTCAGCTTCGACAATCGCCACGCGAGCCCCGGCCTCAGCCAAAGCTTGCACCATGCGCTTACCCAAAATGCCGCCGCCACCGGTGATGACAACGGTGCGATCAACTAAAGAAAAGTCAGCGCCCTTGGCCATTTGCCATCTCCATAAGCTTCTCAACGAAGAAGAAGTCGATCTCGGAATCGATGTCGATTGACCTACCACGTGGCATCACAAAAAGCTTTACGCGACCATCCCATATACCGCGCTTGAGTGCTTCAGGGCGCCACACGTAAATCGATGCGTTCATTGAGAAAACCTGCGGGGCCCCTTGGCGCCCGGCGATGTTGGCTTTGGGCTTCTTGACAAGCCCGATATTGCCATCCGGTTGAGTTTCAACCATATTGAAATAGGGATTCTTTTCAGATTCGTAGCCTGTAATTACAACATCGGTGTTGTCATCGAACAACGCCATGGCCTGCTCGATATCACTCACGATGCGCAGAGGTGAAGTTGGGTCCAGATCGACGACACGATCAATTTTAACGCCCACGGCTCGTAGTTCACCAACTAGATGGTCGATTACCGGTACCTTCGGTGCCAAGCTTGTTGCGAGTTCAGCAGGACGGAGAAACGGTACGATCGCGCCTGCGTCAGATGCAATCTGCGCTATCTCAGGATCGTCGGTGGAAACGTATACGGCATCAATGCCGCTGCAGGATTGCGCTTGTTGAATTGTATGAACAATAAGCGGCTTACCACATAATAGCCTGATGTTCTTTCTCGGGACACCACTTGAGCCGCCGCGAGCGCAAATCGTAGCGATTGTATTCATGACGTCCTCCCCACCGAATTGGCCAAAATGGCCAATTCGGTGCTGCGCAACCCATCCTCGAGACTTTGCAACGTCGCTTCGCTCCGTCCGAGAGCGCTAGCAATGAAAGCACTTAAGGCCTCGGCGTACGTACTTGAGACATCAAAATCCTCAGGTTGCTCAGTCACGATTTCGATTCCAGCGGGAGTATGATATTCTAATCTTTTAATTGCCAAATCCCAGATTAAACTGCCTTTGTCACCAACTAACTCGTAGCGCCGGATTGGTCGGCGGGCAACATAATCGACATTCACCGTCACCAGACTACCCCGATCTGCGCGCCCAACGATTGATGCCACGCTCTCTGTCTCGATGTCCAGGCCGGGGAAATACGCTGTGGAACAATGGTGAAGTTGAATTTCGCCAAGGAGTAAACGCGCTGCGTCGAGTTCGTGGCACAAGTCGAATATGACGCCGCCGCCACCTGATTTACGGGTGCTGTAACTCTGCCGAAAATCCGCCGTTTTGCGCCAGTCAGGCAGCCACTGTCCAGCGACGAAACTGGCTCGAGCCACCTCTCCCAATGCGCCCTGCCGCAGCAGCTCTTGCGCTAGCTGCAATGACCGCAAAAGCCTGAGATTAAAACCAGACGCGTGCCTCAAACTCGGACGCGTCTGCAGTGCATCCCGAACACGCGTGATATGCGCGGTCTCGGTTACGATGGGTTTCTCGACATATGTGGGTATATCTGCCGCAATCAAATCAACTAGAGCGTCAACATGCGCTGCAGAAGGAGTAGCAAGGATAGCAAAATCCGGCAGCATACTCAGCGCCACGTCCAAATTAGCAGCAACAGTAGCGCGCTCAATAGTCTGACTGGTGTCGCGGCGGACCACGATAACTTCGGCATCCGGCATTAATGTGCTCAAATTACGCATATGCCGCTGGCCGATGGAGCCGTAGCCAATGATCAAGGCGCGCATCTATATCTCCTCAGACGACCTGTTTAGCTCAAGTTGGACTGTTGCAGCATCCTGCCGTAGCCGTCATTGTTAGGCTGGAACTTTAGATCACGATGCCATGCCACTCGCTGCCCTGTTAACGATATCCACCCTCAGCTATTTATATCGATTATGCCGGTTGTTGAGGAGGTCTTTGCGTCTCTACAACGCCCGTATAAGCCCAAATGATCGGCAGCAGCACTGGCCAAAGGGCTAATCCTTCTAGAAGGATGCCACTTGACAATATCGCAAGCACGACGAGCAGCGGGTGTGGATTCCGAGTTGCGGCTGACCAGCAGATGTTAATCCACGCCGCTGCAAACAGAGCTAGATACAGCACAACGCGGGGATAGTTTTCGTGCCGATAACTTTCGACAACGGTCGAGCGTAAAATGATGCGCTGCATTGCGGCGAGCGGGCCGGAACCTAGACTGTCTTCGTCGCCTTGAAGGTCCTCCTCATAGGCGTAGCCTGGTGCACCAGACGAGAAGCCTTCAGCTTTGGCCACCAATGCGGGTAAGAAAAGGCTGACAAGCATCAATAGATAGAAAGCCTTTGCGACATAGTAAGCACGCGACCTGTCTCTCCAGTTACCCGCAACAGCCAGTACTGCGACGCTTAACATAAGTGATGCGGAGCTTAGGGCAGCCAATAGGCAGCCAATAAACAAGTGCCACCCCGAAAACGGCCTCTTCATGGCCCCGCTCACGAGATATCCCATGCCGGCAACAACGAGGACCGTCCGCCCACTTACTGCTAAAGGTAGGGTAAGAATAATTAACCTTGCCCCCTCGCGCCAATCCCAGCGCTGGGGCCGAAATACAATCAATAGCGGCCAGAGAAGCAATTGTAGCAGCGCCATTGATCCTGGAGGACCCAATATGTTCTCTAAAATCAGGAATGGATAGATCACAAGGTAACGTAACGCATGTAATATATTAAGAGGATTCTCAAGAAAAGGCTCTATGGAGTTAAACTCCAGAAGCTTTTGGACATACTCGATTTGGTTGAGAAAGCCGTCTGCGCCCCGATTTGGGATGAAGCTATATCCTCTTAGGGTTGCCGCAAGAACTACAATTGCCGATGTTACAGAAAATACCGTAAGCGTTATCGGGGAGGGGACGTTCGTCTGCGCGACTGACATTGCGATTCCTGAATGGGCACGGTGTAGGTCAAAAGACACCAGCGGCATTAAATTGAATCATGTTCATTGAGAATGACCTAGCATTAGGTGGACCTGATTACATTCTCGCTTCAATGATTCCTACGACTTCTTTGGCATTATCTTTATGGCGCTTCTGCGAACTGATAGGCGGCTTTTCAAAATGCCTAATCCATCGTAGTGGTGCTATTGACCTCGCCGTTTAACCATGAGACGCAGCGCCATGCTTGCTGCCCCTGACATATGATCGAAATAGCAATGATTCGCCAATTCGGTGTCCGCGTTCTAGGCATTCCGCGCCGATGGAAGCGTATAATACTCATCGCTGTTGACGTGCTAATCCTCGCGTCGGCTGCGTGGCTTAGTTTTGCCATCCGCAAAGATAGCTATGGGTGGCCATCTAGGGGAGACGAGTGGTTTGCGATATTGTCGGCTCCGCTCGTCGCTATTCCTGTTTTTGTCGGCATGGGACTCTACAGACCTGTTGTTCGCTATCTGCCTGAGGGCGCGCTTTGGACAATTTTCCGAGCAACGACGCTAGCGGTCTTGGGTTGGGTGCTGCTAGCATTCATGTCCCAGTTGATGTGGCGTGGCGTTCTGCCGCGGTCAGTACCCATCATTTATTGGACCCTGGCTTGCATAGCGCTGATCGGCAGTCGCTTTGTTGCTAAATGGCTGATCTGGTCGCTGGGGCGCGACTTGATAGCGCAGCGGCCAGCAGTGGTGATATACGGCGCAGGCGCCACCGGCACACAGCTTGCTCTGTCACTGCGCAAGAGTCATCGCGTAGTTGCCTTTGTTGATGACGATCCCGCCTTGCATCGTCGGGACGTAGCCAATGTGCGGGTTTATTCGCCCAGCGCCCTGCCGAAATTGCTAGTTGATTTTGCTGTGCAGCAAATCATCCTGTCGATGCCTTCCATTTCAGCCGTGCGCCGTAAGGAGATCATCAAGGACGTTTCTCAGCATTCCGTGAAAGTTCAATCGCTTCCGGATATCGCTAACTTAGCGACTGGGAAATATCTGGTGAGTCAAGTTCGGGAGATCGATATGGATGATCTGCTGGGGCGCTCTGCGGTGCCGCCAGATTTAAATCTGATCCGGCAGATGGTTACAGGGCGGACGATTATGGTCACTGGCGCCGGTGGCTCCATTGGTTCGGAACTCTGTCGGAAGATTTCCCAATGGAGTCCACAGCGACTGGTGCTCTTTGAAGCGAACGAGTTCGCCCTTTACAAGATTGATCGCGAGTTGGCTGGCAGCCAAGATGCTTCTGTGGTTCCCGTTCTCGGCACAGTTACAAACGCGGCGTTAGTAAGTCGTACTATGCTCGATTTCTCCGTCGAGGTTGTGTTTCATGCTGCAGCACACAAACATGTTCCGTTGGTTGAGGCGAACGCGCTTGAAGGCATTGCGAACAATGTTTTTGGTACACAAGTTGTAGTAGATGCCGCCTTCACTGCAGGAATAAAGAATTTTGTGCTAATCTCCACAGATAAGGCGGTACGCCCTACCAACGTGATGGGGGCCACGAAGCGTTGGGCGGAACTCATCGTGCGCGAAAAGGCGATGATTGCTATCGAAAAGGGCGCCGGGCAGCGGTTTTGTGCGGTGCGCTTTGGCAATGTGTTGGGATCGAACGGTTCCGTTGTTCCACTGTTCAAGGAGCAGGTCGCCCATGGTGGACCAATCACTTTGACTGATCCGGCTATGACGCGCTATTTTATGTCAATTAAAGAAGCCGCAGAGTTGATAGTACAGGCAGGTGCCTTGTCGAAGGGAGGAGATGTATTTCTGCTAGATATGGGCGAGCCGATGATGATCTCAGAGCTTGCCGAGAATATGGTACGGCTAGCGGGCCTTTCACTCCGAAACGCAGAAAATCCCCATGGAGATATTGAAATCGTTGTGATTGGCAAGCGGCCGGGTGAGAAGATGTATGAAGAGCTCTTCTACAATGCCGCCACCGCTGAGCGGACAAGCCACCCTAAAATTCTTCGGACTGCTGGCATGCCGGACTATTTGAAGATGCAAGAGCATCTTGCTGAATTACGGGCAGCAGTGAGTGACGCCGACGAGGCGAGGGCGCGTAGCATCTTGTTCGACCTGATTGTCAGCACGGATATGTCCGATAGGGATTTGTCCGTTAAATCAGAAGCATAATGGACGTATGCAGCGAAGCGGGCCAAATCATAGGTCGAATCGATAGAGAATGATGCGATTTATTTTCATAACCAATTTGCCCGAGTTAGCTGCTTTTGTTGTCGCGCGCGGCGTGGACCGCGTGATGGTAGACCTCGAATTACTCGGCAAGATCGAGCGTCAGGGGCATTTGTCCACCGTGATTAGTCGACACGATTTCGATGACATTGCACGCGTGCGCGCTGCTATCCCAGGCAAAGAGTTAATTGCACGGCTCAACCCGGTTAATGATCGCACGGAGGAAGAAGTCGACCGTGCTATTGAACTCGGCGCTGATGTATTGATGCTGCCTATGTTCCGAACTGCGCGTGAGGTCGAGCATTTTTGTACCTTTGTTCGCAAGCGGGCTCGAGTTTGTTTGCTCTTGGAAACGGTGGCAGGCGCATCTGCGCTGGCTGATATTATTGCGGGTTCGGATGTTGATGAAGTGCATATTGGCCTCAACGATCTGCATCTCGACCTGGGTCATGCATTTATGTTTGAACCGCTGGCTTACGGGTTGGTTGATGAAATAGCGAGCACCGTCCGTGCAGCTGGTCTGCCGTTGGGTATTGGTGGTCTGGCACGGGCGGGCGAGGGTTTATTGCCGGCCGATATGCTGCTTGCCGAGCATGTGCGCCTTCAGTCAACAGGCGCCATACTGTCGCGTACATTCCATCGCAGCGGCGCCAGCATTGCTGATATCGAGCAACAAATGAATTTTGCGGTCGAGATTAGTAAGTTGCAGAAGGCATATGAGAGCTACTGTCAATTTTCGATGGAAGAATTATTAGCTGTGCACCACGAAGTGGCTGCGCGTGTAGCGATGATCGTGCGGTCCAAGCCCGGTGGTTCATGACCATCAAACAGCGCCTCTTTTCGACAAGCCTAGTTCTTAGCCTAATGCTATTCCTAGGGCGTCTTGCCGGGTTTATGCGCGAGATGCAGCTTGGTGCGGTTCTGGGCGTAACCCGAGACGCAGACTTTGCGGTGATAATGCTAACCACGCCAGATCTGCTGGTCAATCTTTTGCTCGCTGGTGGTTTGGGAGCGGCCCTTGTTCCCGAGTTTAGCCGCCTTGATCCGGGAGGGCGGACTAGGGCCTTTGTTTCGATTAGCTGTTTGGTCGGCTGCGCGTTCGGAGCTATTGCGATATTTGTCGCCGTATTCCCATCGATCCTGATGTGGATTCTGGCTCCCGGCTATGCCAACGTGCCTCTCAGCGAATACTCTGATATCTTTGCGATTACCGCGGTGGCGATCCCGTTTGCTGGGCTCACTGGGGTTACCGCTGCTATGCTCAATGCGGAGCAAAAGTTTTTTATCGCAGGCGCAGGCACGTTAATCTTTAACGTGACTATTGTCTTCGCCTTAGCGTTTTGGTTCGGCCAACAGCAGGAGCTGAGGGTGCTTGCGACTGCGATCGCCCTTGCGAGCGTATTACGCTATGTGAGCCAGTTTGTGGCCTGCCTGCCGGGACTCTCCTTGGCGCCTACGCAAATCACGCCTACCAGATTCCCACAGTTGTTCTTGCGTTTCGTGCAGGCATTAGGTGCGAGCACTTTAGTACTCTTTATCCCAGTAATCTTGCGCGCCGTTATTTCTCTCAGCGGGGCGGGCAATATCGCGGCCTACAATTTCGCTACTAAGCTTGTCGAATTGCCCTTGGGAATAGCTATCACCACGATTAGTACGGTGGCGTTGCCTGCAATTAGCAAGGCAGTGGCGGTAGGTAACTACGCTGGCGAGCGGCAATTATTTTCCGACGGCGTGCAGAGAAGCCTAACATTGTCGCTTTGTATCGCGATACCGTGTTTCTTTTTCTCTGACGTGCTTGTGTCACTTGTCTTCGGACGTGGCCGGATGGAGACGAAGGATTTGGAATTGATCAGCGATATAGCAAGGCTAGGCTTTCTCACACTACCATCCATCGCTGTGAGCTCCATGACTAGTGCCCTACTCAACGCGCGCGGAGAGATGGGATTACTATTGAGGATGGCGATCGTGGCAACCGTGCTTGTGCCCATTGCTGCGTTGCCGGGTATTGTCACAAACGATGCCCGTCTATCCCTAGTGGCGCTCCCAATCTTTCATTTTGTCTTTGCTGTACTTCTTGCACGAGCATCACGACACCCATTTTTCGCCGACTGGCGTTGGACTATCACTTGCTTAATACAGCCAACGTTAGCTGGCATAATGGGAACGGCAATATTTGCTCCGGTGTGGATGTTGACCGATATGCACTCAGCACTCCTAGGTTCCGCTCTTGCCTGCGGCGCGATTTTGCTTTCCCTCACTTTTGCGAGTGTTCGTTCAAAACGGTGATTTTGATGCTGAAACGAAGCTTCGATGTCTTAGGCTCGTTGGTTCTGCTAATCCTGACGCTCCCAGCTTGGTTGGTGCTTGCCATCCTGATCCGGTCATATGATGGCGGACCGGCACTTTATCGGCAGAAGCGAATAGGGTTGCGGGGGGAATCCTTCGATATCTTTAAATTCCGGAGCATGATCCAGAATGCCGACAAGTTTGGCGGTTATTCGACCGCTCAGAATGACGTCCGCATCACACCAATTGGACGCATACTTCGGCGCTACAGTCTTGATGAATTGCCGCAAGTGCTCAACGTGTTAAAGGGCGATATGAGTGTGGTCGGGCCACGGCCTGATGTGCCGGCGCAGCGCGTTCTCTATAGTGATACTGACTTTTGCAAACGTCACAGCGTGCGTCCAGGCATTACTGGTCTTGCTCAAGCTACCCTACGTTCGAGCGCGACACCGGAGGAAAGGCTACAGCTTGATCTGGAATATGTGGACCGGGGGAGCTTTTTTCTCGACCTAAAGGTTATTGCGCTGACAATACGACAAGTCGTAATCAAGGGGGGCATTTAGAGGTGTGCGGGATTTTTGGGTACTTTGATCGTCAAGACCGGCCTCTTTCTGAGTCAACTCTGGCGGCGATGGCGGGTTCTATTCTCCATCGCGGGCCCGATGGAAGGGGCATGTTTGCCGCACCAGGGGTCGCTTTAGGTAATCAACGCCTCTCGATTATCGACGTTGATGGTGGCAGCCAACCCTTCGTATCGGACGACGGGAACGTCATCGTGGTGCAGAATGGCGAGATATTCAACCATCTCGAGCTTGCTGACGAACTCCAAAAAACTCCGTTCGCATGCCGCACCCATTCCGACACTGAGGTGCTACTTCGCCTCTACGAACGTCACGGGATAGATTTTGTTTCCAGACTGAACGGCATGTTTGCCATCGCCATCTTTGATAAACGCACACAGAGCCTGTATCTTATACGCGACCGCATCGGGGTGAAGCCTCTATTCCTCTATGACAATGGTCGACGAGCTATATTCGGCTCGGAAATCAAGGCGATTCTTCCTGCGGCAGGTAACTTGCCAACGGACCTGGATGCCCTGCATCATTTTTTGACTTTTAATTATGTTCCACGCCCATTTACGATGTTCAAGGGCGTTCGACATGTGTTGCCTGGGCATTGGTTGAAGATTGACAAGAATGGTACAGTCCAGCAGCGCTGGTGGGATTTGTCGCAGATTCAGCCGGTCGAGCAGAGCGAGGCTGCCTGGATTGAAGAAATCAATACGACGTTGGACGATGCTGTTCGCATCAGGCTGCGTGCCGATGTTCCCTTTGGGGCCTTCCTGTCGGGTGGCGTAGATTCCTCGACAATCGTCGGCTTGATGTCCCGCCATATGACGAGTTCAGTCAAGACATTCTCAATCGGCTTTGACGATCCCCGATATGATGAGACGGCCTTTGCTCAAGAAGCGGCCGATATTTTCAAAACTGAGCATACCTCGCAGCGGGTGGCGCCCAATATGCTCGACCTGTGGCCGATGGCCACATATCACTGTGATCAACCCCATGGCGATGTTTCATTTTTGCCGACCTACAAGGTCTCCGAAATGGCGGCAAAACATGTGAAGATGGTGCTCACAGGGGATGGTGGCGATGAGCTATTCGCCGGCTACGACAAATATAGAAACTTCTTTGCAGCTGAAGTGGATGAGATGGATGAGCTAGCTTTTCGGCGTGCATACTATCGCAATATCAGCCTCTTCCAAGACGAGCAAAAAGCACGCCTATACAAAGAATCGGATAAAACTCGCCCCGATTCTTTCGCCTTAGTCTCCGAATTGTTCGACAAGGTCCCCCACTGGGATCGAATTAACCAGGCACTGTATATCGATATGGAGTTGCTGCTTTCAGGAAATAATCTGGTAAAGCCCGATCGCATGGGTATGGCTGTGTCACTTGAGGCCAGAACACCCTTCTTGGATTATCGAATGATGGAACTGGCGTTCCGTATGCCAGGTCAAATGAAGCTGCGAGGCGGAATTACTAAATATATATTGAAAAAAGCCGTAGAGCCTATGATCGGACATAATCTGGCGTACCGCGATAAGCAGATGTTCACTGTTCCGGTGGGAAGTTGGTTCCGCAAGGAGTTGAAAGAATATTGTCGGCAGATGCTGAGTGAGGATTCTTTTGGCCGGCGTTGTGGTTTTTTCTCGAACGAAGTTTCAATTTTGTTGGAAAACCATATTCAAGGATCGCAAAATAATACTCGCGAAATTCGCGCATTAATCTCCTTCGAGCATTGGGCAAGAGCGTTTTCGGTATAGCAATTCTCCAGCCGTGAGAGTGCGTTACTTCGAAAATTTGATGCAAGGGCATAGTTTGCATTGGTGGTGCGTTAAGCCACGGTAACTGCGATGTCGATGGATGTAGTGGCTTGCGAGGTCCCACCAAGAAATGGTAGGCGAGCAGCCAAATGGTATGGGCTTCCTGCTGACAGCAGTGTGCCGCTCGAGCGTCTCTTTGCCAAGAAGAGGGATGGGGAATGGAAGTTCGCATCTTTGCGATCAATCTTGATCACTCAGCCGATCGTTGGAGCGTGTTGTCCGATCGAGCAGAGATTCTTGGTTTCTCTCTTGTCCGTGTTACTGGTGTTGATGGTGCGACAGTTGCGCCTCAAAGCCGCATTGATTGCGACGTACGAGCTTTCAAGCGCAACAATGGTCGCACGATCTTACCTGGCGAATACGGCTGTTATCGTAGCCACCTCAGGGCACTTTCTGTCTTCTTGGAGACGGGCGAGCCCGCAGGTGTAATCGTGGAAGACGACATCGAACTTTCCAGCGATCTTCTCCTCAGGGCTGGGCTTGCTGTGGAGGCTCTACCGGAAGCACATGCTATCAAGCTCTTCAATCATCGCCTCGTAGGCTTCAAGCGCATCACAACGTCAAGTTTCGGTGACGAGATCGGCCGTGCCATCCATGGTCCGCAAGGCTCGGCCGCATGCTACGTTGTTACTCGCGCTGGTGCCGAGAGATTGGTCAATAGGTTAAAGATCATGGAATATCCGTGGGATATCGCCCTGGAGCGAGGCTGGGCAACCAGCACCCGAATTTACACCACTCGCTCGGATGTTGCAGTTCCGGCACGCAATAGCACTACGATCGCAACGAGAGCGGCGTACAAGGCCACAAAATTCCCTTGGTGGAAGCGGTTGACTACCTATGGCATCCGTATGCTCGAAGCTATACGAAGGGTCGCATATGCCCGAAACAGCTGAACTTCGTGGAGCATTGTACGACCGTATCGGCGCGATCTTGTTCCCTGTGGTGTGGGCGCTTATGGCCTCCGCCATGCTAGTTGAGAGCGACATCTATCGTTATGTCACTGTCATTCTTGTTGTTTTTATCCTTGTCTCACATGGAGATGCCGTCAGGAGGGCTTCTCGCGACTGGCTTGCAATTCTATGTTACGCGTGGGCAGCTTATGCTGCCGTTCGCTTTGTATTCGGTATTTTGGTACTAGGGGAGAAAGGTGCCTCGGAGTGGCTCTATATCTTTCCGGTCTTTTTTCCACTTGTCGGTGCCGCTCTGTCCATTAGCCGGCGTTACATCTTTTCAGCGGCCAGCCTACTGATTGTGTGTGGTCTAGTTGCTCTACTTCTTACCCTAGATTTTCATACTCTTGCCACCGGAAAGCGCGCGACGCCACTTTTCCATCACAATCCTATTCACGCCGGCATTGGGAGTTGCATGTTCTTCTTGACGGCCGTCTTCTGGATGCTTCACTCTGCCGAGACTGGGCGGCTGGCCGGCCCGCGGAAATGGTATTTCTTGATCCCCGGAATCGCTGCCGCCACTCTTAGTCTTATAGGGGTGCTAGGGGCTCAGTCAAAAGGCGTATGGCTTGCGCTCGCTGCCACAGTCTTTTTTATGGGTTTCCTTAGCCTTTTATACATTGTGGGTAGACGGCGATTTCAGTTAATGGGGGGGCTGCTGTTTGCTGCAGCAATTGCTGCAGCAGTTGCCGCGCCTTATATAAACAGAGTTGCAGGTGCGACCTTGCAGTCCGCGGTAAGTCTGGTCGACGACTCCATAGCCACGGCGAGTCCTCTCTCTGCAATACAGAGATCGATTGCCGACCCAGCAACACCGACTGGGATGCGTGAACGACTTATGCTGTGGTCGAATGCTATCGAGTTGATCCAGGCCGCTCCATGGTTTGGCTGGGGCAATGCGTGGCTTTCAGAGTGGCAGGGGACTACCTATTCGAATATTAGATATACGCTGATCCATAATGGATACCTTGAAGTATTGGTCCGTCACGGAATTTTTGGTATTTTATTTATTATTATTTTTGCCATTTCGGCCGCTTATAGTGTGAATTATGCTCAACATCATGGCGTGATCTCGTCGAGTCTTACCGTCTATCTCTACAGTATCAGCTTCTTCTTTTTCTGCACCATCGCCACAAACTCTAATAATCGCCTTGCGATTGGTGAGTCTTTCTTTATTGTTATAGCTTCTGCTGTGTTTACTCTCCGGTCTGCTAGCAGGAAGGCACAGGGGCGCGCCTGATGCCCCTTACATCTTTTGCGATCCAACCGACCTAGTCAAACAAGGTGTGATTAGGCATTGACCTGAGCCCCTGAACTTCCTCCAGATTTTGGTAGAGTCCGTCGTATCAAGGAGACGGACGGAATGAAGCGTGCACGGTTTACGGACGAGCAGATCATCGGGATGCTGAAGGAGCAGGAGAGCGG
>Ga0209793_1001228_pt1 | contig 17683 bp, 15 predicted proteins | sample EBPBio122009_DNA_FD_185863 | JGI IMG/M metagenome (GOLD analysis project Ga0209793, IMG submission 185863) | Wastewater treatment Type I Accumulibacter community from EBPR Bioreactor in Madison, WI, USA - Reactor 1_2/2/2009_ DNA (SPAdes) (version 2) | ecosystem: Engineered > Bioreactor > EBPR >... | reverse complement strand
GCCCCTTCGATCTCCTTGCCGGCGACCATCATCAGGTCGGCCATCTCGTCGACGATGACGACGATATAGGGCATCGGCTCGAGGGAGAGTTCCTGCTCCTCGTTGATCGCCTCGCCGGTTCCCTTGTCGAAGCCGGTCTGGACGCTGATCGAGATGGACTCGCCCTTGTCGCGGGCGACAGCAACGCGGTTGTTGTAGCCGTCGATATTGCGAACGCCGAGGCGCGACATCTTCCTGTAGCGGTCCTCCATCTCACGCACCGCCCATTTCAGCGCCATGACGGCCTTCTTGGGATCGGTGACGACGGGGGTCAGGAGATGCGGGATACCGTCGTAGATCGACAGCTCCAGCATCTTGGGATCGACCATGATCAGGCGGCATTCTTCCGGGCGGAACCGGTAGAGCAGCGACAGGATCATCGTGTTGATGGCGACGGACTTGCCCGAACCGGTGGTGCCGGCGACGAGCAGGTGCGGCATCTTCGCGAGTTCCGCGATGACGGGCTCGCCACCGATGGTCTTGCCGAGGCAGATCGGTAGCTTGAAGCCGGTCTTGGCGAAGTCCGGCGAGTCGATCATCTCACGGAAATAGACGGTCTCGCGGGTGGCGTTCGGCAGTTCGATGCCGATGACGTTGCGGCCGGGCACGACGGCGACACGCGCCGAGAGCGCCGACATGGAGCGGGCGATATCGTCGGCAAGGCCGATGACGCGGGAGGACTTCACGCCCGGCGCCGGCTCGAATTCGTAGAGCGTGACGACGGGGCCGGGGCGAACATGGATGATCTCGCCGCGAACGCCGAAATCTTCCAGCACGCTTTCGAGCAGGCCGGCATTCTGCTCAAGCTGCTCCTGCGTCAGCACGAAGCCTACAGTGCGCGGCGGCTCCTGCAGGAGATCGCGCGGCGGATATTCGTAGGTGTCGGCGGTGGGCGTCGCAAGGGTGACCTGGAACGGCCGGGCGCGCGACAGAACCGACGAAGGCGTTTCACGGACAGGCTCGACGAGGGCGGGCGGAGTGACGGCAACGGGGACCGGCTTGATGTCCTCGACGGCCGGAATGACGTCGGCAACCGTTTCGACGACCGGGATCGCGACAGCGGCAACGGGTTCCGGCTTCACTTCGGGGAGCATAACCGCCGTTGCGACGGGCACCGGGCGCATAACGGCCGGGCGGCACTCGACGACCCGGAAGAGCGAGGCGATGGAAGACGGCTCCTCGCGCTTTTCGGGCGCAGGAACGGGAGCCGCGACGGCGACGGGCGCGGCGACAGGAAGCGGCATCCGCACGACGGTGACCGCGGGCCGGGCCGGCACGTCGGCGACAATCTCCTCCGGCGCCAGCGTCTCGAAGAAGGCATGGTCGGAGAGATGGGCGAAGCGGCTGATCGCCTCGCGCACGTCCGCTTTCACGGCAGGCGGCGCGACGGGGGCGACGGGCATGGCGGGAACAGGCTTCGGCGCGGTCAGGAATGCCGGAGCGGGCTTGAAGACGACATCGGCATCGGCAGGTACGCTGTTCGTCGCAGCCGACACGACCGCCTGGACGAATTGTGGCACCGGATCGACGGGCTGCGCCGCAACCGACGCCTGCTGCTCCTCGAAGCGGCGGCGACGATCGTCGAGCGCTTCGCGCAAGCGCTGCAGCAGCTCGGCATGGGAAGGCTGCACCGGCTGGGATTGCGGCTGGAGCTGCGGCGGCTGGGGCGCCGGCTGCATCTGGACGGGGGGCAGCATGGCCGGCTGCTCGACGGCAGGTTCGAGCCGCGCCAGTTCCTCGGCAGCAGCTTCCTCGATTTTGGCCGCGATCTTGTCCGGCGTGCGCGTGAAGCGGACATTCGGCGCCATGTAGAAATGGCTTTCCCAGCTACCGTCGGCATATTGGCCGGGATCGTAGCTGCGCAGGGCGGGCGAGCGGAAACGGGGACGATAGTCCTCGTCGTCGTTGGCTGCGGGCTGGTCTTCGGCATACCAGGCTTCCGCGTGCGGAGCCTGCTCGATCAAGCCGCTGTTTTCATGGGAGGAATACGAGACCTGCTCGTCATTCTCTCCTTCGGCTTCGAGGACGGGATAGAAGTTTGTTCTGGAAATACGCATGAACCTGAAATCTCGACGATCATTGCCGATAGGGATGCGTAGATGGTTAGGAAATGAAGGTTAACAATGTCTTTGGAGCGGACCAGAAACCTTCGACAAATCCCGTTTCAGGCCATCTCGAATCCGCCTGCGGAGCGGATTGCGAGCGTGTCGGACCGCCGCAAAAATTTTCGGAAGAATTGCGCGGGGATCATTCCCCCGGAGCAGGCAGTCCCTCGTCCGCCGGCGGCTCGACGGGCGCCTCCGCAGGCACCTGCGGATTGCCCTCCGCCCGGTCGCGATGGAGCGCGGCGCGGGCGAGCAGCATCAGCGTGACGGGTGTGGTGACGGTGACGAAGATACCGACGAGGATTTCATGCACGACGAGCCGCGTGCCGAGCACCGTGAAGAAGATCATCGAGGCCATGACGATGCCGCCCGTTCCCCAGCTCGTGCCGAGCGTCGGGGCATGGATGCGCTCGTAGAAGGTCGGCAGGCGGGCAAAGCCGATCGCGCCGATGAGCGTAAGGACGGAGCCGATCACGAGGAAGGCGGAAACGGCGATGGCGGCCCAGGCCGGCAGGTCTTTCGCATGGTCCATCATGCTCATTCGATCACCTCCCCGCGCATCAGGAACTTCGCGAGCGCCACCGTCGCCACGAAGCCGAGCATGCCGATGACCAGCGAGGCCTCGAAATAGAGATCCTTGCCGGTGCGGATGCCGAACACCATCATCATCAGCATGGAGCAGGCATAGAGCGTATCGAGCGCCAGAACGCGGTCCTGCGCGCGCGGGCCGCGGGACATGCGCAGGGCCGCAAGCACCATGGCGAGCGCGAGGCAGCCCTGGGAAAAAGTGACGGACCAGACGAGGATCGTGTGGCTCATTCGAAAATCTCCATCAGCAGCGCCTCGTAGCGCCCCTTGATCAGGGCGCGCCATTCCTCCTCCTCGACAAGGTCGAGCACGTGGATCAGCACCGTCCTGCTCAGCGAGTTGTATTCGAGCCAGGCCGTGCCGGGCGTGCTCGTGACGATGACGGACAGCACCGCGAGCGCCGTCGGGTCCTGGAGGTCGAGCGGGACCGTCATGAAGCCCGATTTGAAGCTTGCCCTGCGGCCCCTGGCGAGGATCGAGGCGACGGCGATGTTCGAGCGCACGATATCGTAGAGCACGATGCCGACGAGCCTTGGCAGCAGATACCATTTCCGCAGGCGCGGCTTGGCCGGCCGCAGCGCCGCCACGCCCCAGGAGGCGAAGACCGAGACGATGCAGCCGAGGATGAGGTGGCCGAGCGTGAAGCCGTTGAGGGCGAGCCACATGAGGACGAGCGAGGCGCTGAGCAGCGGATAGGGCAGCATGTCAGATCCCTCCCCCGCCATCCGGCCCGCCGGCCTCGGTAACGCCTGCACGCCGCGCATTGATCACCGCGTCGATATAGGCGGCCGGTTGCTGCAAGGTCTGCACCGTCTTTTCCATGTAGCGCATGGCGGGACCAGCCTGGATGGTGAGCGCCAGCGTCAGCGCGATCAGCAGCATGACCGGGGCCATCTCCATCACGAGCACGCGCGGCACGGTGCCTTCCATCGAGGCCCAGAAGGTGCGGATGCCGGCACGGGTCATCGAGATGAGCGCGGCAAGGCCCGACAGGATGAGCAGGCCGACGATCCACCAGACGGAGGCGGGGATCGGTCCCTCGCCTGCGACATTCGTGCCGATCATGCCGGTGAGCATGGCGAACTTGGCGACGAAGCCGGAAAGCGGCGGCAGGCCGGACAGCAGGATGCCGCAGGCCGCGAAGCAGATGCCGAGCACCGCGATCGTCCCCGGCATGGTGACGCCGACCTCGACCTCCTCCTCCTCCTCGTCCGCATCGCCATAGGCTTCCATCGTCACCGCGAGAACCGAGGCGCCGGCATCCTGCCCGCGCTCGACAAGCTCGATGAGCAGGAAGAAGGCGGCGATGGTGAGGGTGGAGCTGACCATGTAGAAGAGCGCGCCGGCCGTCACCACGCCGTTGTTGAGGCCGAGCACGGCGAGCAGCGTTCCCGAGGAGACGAGCACGGAATAGCTCGCGAGCCGCCCCAGCGCCTGCGAGGCGAGCACGCCGATGGTGCCGAAGGCGATCGTCGCCATGCCGCCGTAAAGCAGCACGTTGAGGCCGAGGCCGGCGGATGCGCCCTGCCCGAAGACCAGCAGCGACAGGCGCAGGATGACATAGATGCCGACCTTGCTCATGATCGCGAAGATGCCGGCGACCGGGGCCGTGGCGGCGCTGTAGGCCCCCGGCAGCCAGAAATTCAATGGCCACATGCCGGCCTTGATGAGGAAGACGACGCCGAGGATGCCGGCGCCCGCCTCCAGCAGCATGCGCCGCTCGCCCTCGATCTCGCCGATACGCAGGGCAAGATCCGCCATGTTGAGCGTGCCGGCCGAGCCGTAGATGGCGCTGACGCCGATCAGGAAGCAGAGCGCGGCGGCAAGGTTCACCGCGATATAGTGCAGGCCCGCCTTGACGCGCATGGAGCCGGAGCCGTGCATGAGGAGGCCGTAGGAGGCCGCCAGCATCACCTCGAAGAAGACGAAGAGGTTGAAGAGGTCGCCCGTCAGGAACGCGCCATTGAGGCCCATCAGCAGGAACTGGAACAGCGAATGGAAATGCGCGCCCGCCGTATGCCAGCGGGCCAGCGCATAGACCAGCGTCGGGATGGCGAGGATCGAGGCGAGGACGAGCATCAGCGCCGAGAGCCGGTCCACGACCAGCACGATGCCGAAGGGCGCGGGCCAGTTGCCGAGCAGATAGACGCCGTCGAAACCGTCGGTCGCCGCCGACCGGAAGAGGCTGAAGGCGACGGCGGCAAGCGCAAGGCATGAGACGACGCTGATCATCGCCTTCAGCACGCGCTCGCGCTCGTCGAAGAACAGGAGCAGCGCGCCGGCAACGAGCGGGATGAGAATCGGCGCGATGATGAGGTGGTTCTGCCAGCCGCTCATTTCGGCTGCTCCCTGCCGTCGACATGGTCCGTGCCGGTGAGGCCGCGTGCGGCGAGCAGGACCACGAGGAAGAGCGCCGTCGTCGCAAAGCCGATAACGATGGCGGTCAGCACCAGCGCGTGCGGCACCGGATCGGTCATGGTCGAGATCGGCACGCCGTCCTCCAGCAGCGGCGCGGCGTTGGATTTCACGCCACCGACGCCGAAGATGAAGAGATTGACCGCATAGGACAGCAGCGAAAGACCGATGATGACCTGGTAGGTGCGCGGGCGCAGGATGAGCCAGACGCCGGAGCCGGTCATGATGCCGATACCGAGGGAAAGGACGAACTCCATCAGGCCTCCTCCGCCTTGCCGGCATCGAGGCTGCGGACCCGGTGCATACGGACGGACTGGTGCGCAAGCGCGATCAGGATGAGCACGGTCGCTCCGACGACGAGCGCGAAGACGCCGATATCGAAGAACAGCGCTGTCGCGGCCGGCACCTTGCCGATGAAGGGCAGCACGACATATTGCGAATAGGTGGTCAGGAACGGATAGCCGAGCACCCAAGCGCCCATGCCGGTGGCCGCGGCCATCAGCAGGCCGAAGCCCATCCAGCGCAGCGGCAGGATGCGGATACGATCCTCCGCCCAGCGCACGCCGCCCGCCAGATATTGCAGCAGGAAGGCGATGGCCATGGTGACGCCGCCGGCGAAGCCGCCACCCGGAAGGTCGTGGCCGCGCAGCAGGAGATAGATCGAGAAGGTGATGACGACCGGGAACATCCACTGCATGATGACCGAGGGAACCAGCAGGTAATCGCGCACCGTGTCGCCTGCCGAACGCTCGGGGCGCTCGGCGTCATAGGCATTCTGGATACGCTGCTGCTCCGGCTTCTCGATGCTGTCAGGCGCGGGGCGGAAACGGCGCAGCAGCGCGAACACCGTCAGCGCCACGATGGCGAGAACCGCGATCTCGCCCATCGTGTCGAAGCCGCGGAAATCGACGAGGATGACATTGACCACGTTGCGGCCGCCACCCTCCGTATAGGCCTTTTCGAGGAAATAGCTGGCGATGGCGTCCGGCACCGGTTGCTTCATGATCGCGTAGGAGAACAGGAACATGCCGAAGCCGCAGGAAACCGCGAGAAGGAAGTCGCGGAAGCGGCGGCTGCGCGCGGCGAGCGTCACGGCGTTATCGACCTTCTCCGAGCGCTTCGGCAGCCAGCGCAGGCCGAGCAGCAGCAGAACGGTCGTGACGATCTCCACGACGAGCTGCGTGATGGCGAGATCCGGCGCGGAAAGCCAGACGAAGGTGATGCAGGTCGTGATGCCCGCGCCGCCGAGCAGGACGAGCGCGGCGAGACGGTGATACTTCGCCTGATAGGCCGCACCCAGCGCGCAGAAGGCGCCGATGCCCCAGATGACGGCGAAGATCGGATCGACCTCCCCCAGAACCGGCGCCTTCGGCGAGAAACCGGCGATATAGAGCGGAACCACGCCGACGAGCAGTCCGGCGGCGGCCACGAGGCGCAGCTGCGGCTGAAGGCTGCGGGTGCCGAGATTGCTTTCCAGCCAGCGCGCCCATTTCCACGACACCGTCACGAGAACGCGCTCGAAGATGCGCTGCCCGGTGAGTTGGCGGAAGAGCGGCGGGCCGTCGTCGCACCTCGCCAGATAGTCCTTCAGCACGAAATACAGCGCCGCGCCGCCGACAAGCGCGATCAGGCTCATGATCAGCGGCGTGTTGATGCCATGCCAGACGGCGAGACTGTATTCCGGCGTGCGCTCGCCGAGCACCGACAGAACGGCCGAGTGCAGGAACGGGCCGATGGACAGGCTCGGGATGATGCCGACGACGAGGCAGGCGAGCACGAGGAACTCGATGGGGAAGCGCATCCAGTGCGGCGGCTCGTGCGGCTTGGGCTTCGGCAAGTCGGTCGGCGGGGGACCGAAGAAGACCATGTGGATGAAGCGGATCGAATAGGCGACCGAGAAGGCGCCGGCGAGGGTCGCGACATAGGGCAGGATGCGGTCGAGCACGGAATCGGCATGGGTCTCCACCGCCTCGGCGAAGAACATCTCCTTGGAGATGAAGCCGTTCAGCAGCGGCACGCCGGCCATCGCCGCGCTCGCCACCATGGCGAGCGTCCCGGTGATCGGCAGGTATTTGAAGAGGCCGCTCAATCGCCGCATGTCGCGCGTGCCGGTCTCGTGGTCGATGATGCCGGCCGCCATGAAGAGCGACGCCTTGAAGGTGGCGTGGTTCATCATGTGGAAGATCGCCGCCACCGCCGCGACCGGACTGCCGAGGCTGAGCAGCGTGGTGATGAGGCCGAGATGGCTGATCGTCGAATAGGCGAGCAGGCCCTTCAGGTCCTGCTGGAACATGGCGAAATAGGCGCCGAGCAGGAGTGTGCTGATGCCGGCGATGCCGACCAGCATGAACCATTCATAGGTGCCGGAGAGCGCCGGCCAGAAGCGCACGAGCAGGAAGACGCCGGCCTTCACCATGGTCGCGGAATGCAGATAGGCCGAAACTGGCGTCGGCGCGGCCATGGCGTTCGGCAGCCAGAAGTGGAACGGCACCTGCGCGCTCTTCGTCAGCGCGCCGATGAGGATCAGCACGAGCGCCGTGAGATAAAGCGGATGCGCCTTGATCTTGTCGCCGGCCGCCAGCACCACGTCGAGGTCGTAGCTGCCGACGATATGGCCGAGCACAAGCAGCCCCGCGAGCAGGCAGAAGCCGCCGATGCCGGTGATCGTCAGCGCCATGCGCGCGCCGTCGCGCGCTGCGGCATTGTTGTGCCAGTAGCTGATCAGCAGGAAGGAGAAGATGCTGGTCAGCTCCCAGAACACCGAGAGCAGGATGATGTTGCCCGACAGGACGATGCCGAGCATCGAGCCCATGAAGGCGAGAAGGAACGAGAAGAAGCGCGGAACCGGATCCTCTTCCGACATGTAGTAGCGCGCATAGAGCACGACGAGGCAGCCGATGCCGGTGATAAGCATGGCGAAGAGCCAGGCGAAACCATCCATGCGAAGGGTGACGTCGAGGCCAAGCTGCGGAAGCCATTCCAGATCGAGCCGCACCCGGCCGCCGCTGCGCACCGCAGGATAGAGCATTGCGGTCAGGACGAGACAGGCAAAGGCCACCCCGCCAGCCATGCGCGCCGCCAGAACGCGGGAATCCGTGCGCAGAAGGACGGTCGCGGCAAGGCTCCCCGCGAAGGGAAGGCAGACCAGCAGGACCAGAATCAGTTCACCCGTCATCGTTTGATCGATCGCTTTCGAACCTCAGAGCTTCTCCTATGCCGGCGCACCGGCAGCGTCGGGAAGGCCGCCGCGACCGCAAGCGATCGAACCGGCCGTCAGGCGAAATGCAAGGGAGGCGCACGCGCCCCGCGCGTTTCAGGCGCCTCCTTGCCGGACCGCAAAGGCAGAACCAAGGCTATCGCGGCGGAATCGCTTCCGGCTCGCACCAACCGGCAGGTAAGTCCGAGCCAGGACCGCATCGCCTTTGCAGCGGTAATGCGCTTGCGGCATTCGGCCTCGACCGTGCCCGCTGGATATCCCGCAGCCTTCTGCACGCCATGGCGCAGCGCCCTTGCCCCCGCGCTCGCCGCAACCGGGGCCGTGAGCGTGGATATCAACAGCAAAAGACAGGTCAGCGCGGTGCAGAGAAGGCGGAAAGCCCGACGAAAAAGTCGATCCTGTTGCCTTGGTGCCGCCAAACGCCCTGCCTTTCGATATCGCCGTCCGTGCTGGAGATTCCTTCATCCGGACAATACGTTGGCAGGATCGGCACTGTCCACCCGCAAGCATGAAACTTTTCCAAAATCCAGTCGGTTTGCGCGGGTGGAAGGGTGATTTTTTCCTCGCCCCGGCCAAAACGCCGCAGCGGCCGCCGCCCCGTTCTGCTTGATGCCCTGCCGCATCGGGCGCATCCTAGAGGGGCGAATCACATTGCAGACCTGCTCCGCCCGACCTGTTCGCCCGGAGCGCATGGTGCGCCGATACCTGGACCGCCGGCTGTTGGTTTCCGGCCCTCCAGCCACTTCCGTGTTCCGGTTTCCTTCTGCCACAGACCGGCACGGCATCGATCACTCTCGAACGAGGTTCAACGATGACGGATGCGCGAATGGAATGGATCAGCAAGCGGGCCTACTCGCTCTGGGAAGAGGCCGGCCACCCTCACGGGCACGATGTCGAGCACTGGGCGCAGGCCGTGCTCGAGCGCGAGGAGTTCGAGCGGGTGGCGCTTTCCCCCGATGCACGGCCCGTCCGTGCGAAGAAGCCCCTGATCGACATTGCCGCCGGACCGGGCGGGAAAGCCGCCGCCGGCGCAAGGGCCAAGGCCTCGAAGGCGGCGGAGAGCAAGCCGATCTGAGGGCGCGCCGCCTTTGCCTCTTGGAGACGGCGGCAAAGCACTCTATCTGGACGCGAACGCGTTTTTCGATGAGGGTTCCGTGCGCTCGATCTACATGCTGGCCGGCTTCCTGATGACGGCGCTCGGCATCGTCGGCGTTTTCCTGCCGTTATTGCCGACGACGCCGTTCCTGCTCGTCGCGGCCTGGTGCTTCTCGCGCTCCTCGCCGCGCTTCGAGCAATGGCTTCTCGACCACCGCACGCTCGGCCCGCCGCTGGCGAACTGGCGGCGGGAGGGTGCGATCTCGGCCCGCGCCAAGATCGCCGCCGTCGGCCTCATCGCCCTGAGCTACGCTCTCCTGCTCTATCGCCTGCAGCCCTCACCGGCCCTCGCGATCTCTGTCGGGCTTGTCCTGGCGTGCAGCATCGCTTTCATCGTGACGCGCCCGCTGCCGCGGAAGGACTGAGCCACAGGCGCGCCGCCCGATGGTCGGGATCAATCAGGTCTCGAAATCCCCGAAAACGTCCTGCAGGCGGGTAAGCGTATCGACCCGCTCGCTGACCTCCTCGCCGAGCACGACGATGATGTTGCTGAGCAACAGGTCCATGACGGCGGTCATGGTTGCGGCCCCATCCCAGAGGGGACCGTGCGAGCCGGGCACGATGAGGCAGATATCGGAGACCTCCGCCCCCCAGGGGCAGAATTCGTCGGTCAGCAGCACCACCTTGACGCCGGCGCGCCGCGCCTCCAGCGCCAGCGGCCTCGCCTTGGCGGAAAAGCGGCGCACGTCATGCAGGAAGAGCAGGCGCCCCTCGACGGACCCGTCGAGCAGTTCCGCATAGGTGCCGTTCAGCCCGTCGACGAACTGCACGCGCGGACGCGTATAGGAAAGCTGGCTGGCGAAATATTGCGCGATGCCGCGCACGTTCTGGTAGGCCGCGACATAGACCTCGCTCGCGCCGATCAGCGCATCGATGGTCTGCTGCCATTCCGGTGCACTGGTGATGGCGTAGATCTGGCCGAGATTGTCGATCTGCTGCTGGATGAGGCCGGCAAGCAGCTTGCCCTCCTGCCGGTCCTGCTGCAGCCGGTCGACCCGGCCCTTGACCTGCCAGGCCGGGTTGGAGCTGCCGTGGCGCAATTCACTCTTCAACTCGTCCAGCCCGTCGAAGCCCATGCGCCGCAGATAGCGGCCGACGGTCATCGGCGAGACCTGAAGACGATGGGCGATGGAACGCGCTGTCTCGAAGGGAAGCTCGGCGATGTTCCGCTCGATATAATGGGCGAGCAGCTTGTCGGATTTGGACCGCCTGAGGTCGTCGGACTGAACGAGCTTCAGAATGCGTTTCGACACGTCGCCCCTCTCCTCGAAAGCCCGCCCGTCCAGGGACGGGCGGGGATCAACCGCGCTCACACCGCGCTCACTGGGCCGTCTTGACCCGCGTCCAGACGCGGTCCACCTGACGCAGGGCCGGTCCCAGATCCTCGAATATCTGGAGACGGTCCATCGTCTCGGCCGGCGGGTTGATTTCCTTGCTATTCTTGATCTTTTCCGGGGTCAATTGCCGCGCCGGCACATTGGCCGTGCCATTGGTCTGCTGCGCGACGTTGAGGGCGACGATCTCCGGGCGGGTGTAGAACTGGAGGAACTTGATGGCGTTCTCCTTGTTCGGCGCGCTCTTCAGGACGCAGATATCCTCCTGATACATGGTCGCACCCTCCTCGGGGATGACGTAGCCGAGGTCCTTCTCGTTGCCGAAGACGTCGATCATCGCACCGACGAAGGCGTGGCCGGCGGCAACATCGCCTGCCTGCACCATCGGCCGCTCGTCATAGGTAAAGGCCGCCACGTCCGGCTTCATCGCGATGATCGTGTCTGCCGCCTGCTGCAGCTCGGCCGGATCGGTGGAGTTGATCTTGTGGCCGTTGAGGATGAGGCCGACGGCCAGCACCTCGCGCATGTCGTCGAGCAGGGTGAACTTCAGGCCCTTGGCCTTCACGGTCTCGATGAGGTCCTTCCAGCCGGTGACGTCCTTGCCGAGAACCTTGCGGTTGTAGAAGATGCCGACCGAACCCCAGGCATAGGGCAGGCAATATTCGCCGTTCGGATCGCTCTTGGCGCGCAGGAACGAGGGATCGATGTTCTTGAAACCCTCGTATTTGTTGATGTCGGTCTTCTCCAGAAGATCGAGCTTGGCCATGATGTCCTGCATGTGCACGGACGGGAAGACGATGTCGTAGCCCGTCGCGCCGCCCTGGATCTTCGCAAGCATTTCCTCGTTGGAGGAATAGGTCGAGAGATTGACCTTGATCTTGGTTTCCTCCTCGAACTTCTTCAGCACTTCCGGATTGATGTATTCGCCCCAGTTGTAGACGTTGAGTTCGCTGGCGCCCGCAACGCCCGCCGTCGCCACGAGGGCGGCAAGCGAGAGGGCTGTACCGCGCATCCAGACCTGAAAACCGGATGCACCGGTGCGTTTCGCTTTCGTCATGGAAATAGTCTCCTCTGATGGTTCGGCCTTGTGGCCCTGGCGCTTTCCTCTGCGCCGTCTTTTCCCGTCCCGGCTTCTTTCGGCCGTTGACTTGGATAGGCAAATGGTATCCACATATCGAAATCGCACAAGCGTTATTTTTATAACATTTTGGGGAACGACGATGCGAGATTCCATAGTCCGCCTGGAGAAGGCGGCGAAAGCCTTCGCCACGCCCGAAGGCCAGACGGTCACCGCGCTCGACGCCATCGACCTCGATGTCCGGCGCAACGAATTCCTGACGCTGCTGGGGCCGTCGGGTTGCGGAAAGACCACCCTCCTGCAGGCGATCAGCGGCTTCGTGGAACTCGATTCCGGCCGCATCCTGATCGACGGCGAGGACATGACCGAAAGACCGCCCTACCGCCGGCCGGTCAATACGGTCTTCCAGAACTACGCGCTCTTCCCGCATATGACCGTGGGCGAGAATACCGGCTATGCGCTGGAAGTCGCGGGCGTGGCGAAGCCCGAGCGGACAAAGCGCGTGGCGGAAGCCCTCGCCATGATCGGCCTCCAAGGATTGGAAAGCCGCAAGCCGCGCCAGCTTTCCGGCGGCCAGCAGCAGCGCGTGGCGCTCGCCCGCGCCATCATCGCCCGCCCGAAACTCCTCCTGCTCGACGAGCCGCTATCGGCCCTCGACAAGAACCTGCGGCAGGCCATGCAGATCGAGCTGAAGACGCTGCAGAACGAGCTTGGCATCTCCTTTATCTTCGTCACCCATGACCAGCAGGAGGCGCTGACCATGTCGGACCGCGTCGCCGTGCTCTCGGGCGGGCGCATCCAGCAGCTCGATACGCCCCGGGCCATCTACGACCAGCCGAAGAACAGCTTCGTCGCTACCTTCGTAGGTGCCAGCAACCTCTTCGAGGGCAAGGCCGGCAGCGGCCAGCTCGTGACGGAAGACGGCATCGCCATCTCGCATGGAAGACCCGGCGCAACGGGCGCAGCGACGGCGCTCATCCGTCCGGAACAATTCTTCCTCGCGGAAGCCGGCAGCGACGCCCCAAGCCTCGACATCGACCTGGAGCAGATCGTCTTCGTCGGCTCGACCTTCGAGCTTTTCGGCCGCACGGCGACGGGCCGGCGCGTCATCGCGGAAATCCCGGCGACGCGGCGCAATCTCGTCGGCGAAGTCGAGCAATCCCGCCATGCCCGCCTCGCCTACGATCCGGCAGCCGTGCACCTCATTCCGGCGGAGGCTGCCTGACATGTCGTCGATCGCCTTTCGCCGCCGCGCCCAGCTTGCCGTCCTGCTCGGGCCGGTCTCGCTGTTCCTCGCGGTCTTCTTCCTCGGCCCGCTCTCCATCATGATCGTGACGAGTTTTCTCGCGCCCGGTCTCTACGGCGGGGTGGAGTGGAGCTGGTATCCGCACAATTACGGCCGCATTCTCGGCTTCGCCGATCCGATGTTCGAGGATTTCGACCCGGTCTATATCGCAATCTTCCTGCGCTCGCTGAGGATCGCGGCGCTCACCGTCGTCGCGACGCTCCTCGTCTGCTACCCGGCCGCCTTCTGCATCAGCCGTCTTTCCGAGCGCTGGAAGAATTTCTGCCTCTTCCTCATCACGCTCCCCTTCTTTGCCAGCCTCATCGTCCGGCTCTTCGTCTGGGTGCTGATCCTGCGCCCCACCGGGCTTGCCAACGACGTGCTCCTGAACACCGGCCTCGTCACCCAGCCGCTGGACCTCATCTATACCGAAGGCGCGATCATCCTCGGCATGGTCTATGTCTTCATCCCGTTCATGTTCATGCCGGTCTATGCCAGCGTCGAAAAGCTCGACTGGACGCTGGTGCGCGCCTCGCTCGATCTCGGCGCGGGGCCGGTCCGCACCTTCCTGCGCATCATCCTGCCGCTGACGGCGCCCGGCATTGCCGGTGGCGCGGTCATCGTCTTCATCCCCGCCCTCGGCAACTTCATCGTGCCGACCATCCTTGGCGGCGCGAAGGTGATGATGCTCGGCAATCTCATCGAGCAGCAGTTCCTCGCCGCGCGCAACTGGCCCTTCGGCTCGGCGCTCGCGATGATGGTGATGAGCGTGATGCTGGTGCTGCTCTTCGTCTACGTGGTCGTTTCCGGCCGCCGCGGCCTCGATGCCGCGACCGGGCGCTGAGGAGAGATCGATGAAGATTTTCGCCACCCTCGCCCGCGGCAGCCTCCTTGCCTATACCGCGCTGTTCTTCGCCTTCATCTACATTCCGCTGGCGCTGATCGCGGTCTATTCGTTCAACGCCAACCCCGTGAACATGATGACCTGGACCGGCTTCACCACCGACTGGTATGCCCAGGTTCTCGGCTACAAGACGAAGATTTCGGAAAACGCGCTCTATCTCGAATCGACCGGCCAGCTCGTGCAGGCCGTCGGCAACAGCCTGAAGATCGCCGCCTCCACTACCGCAATCGCCACCGTGCTCGGCACGGCCATGGCCATCGCGCTCTACCGTTTCGATTTCTTCGGCCGGCGCTTCTACCGCGTCGTCATGTTCATGCCGATGCTGATGCCGGATATCGTGCTCGGCATCGCCTTGCTGATCTTCTTCGTCAATGCCGGCATCCATCTCGGCATCGGCACGATCATCATCGGCCAGTGCACCTTCCTGACCTCTTATGTCTTCATCGTCGTCACCGCCCGGCTCGCCGGCATGGACCGCACGCTGGAGCACGCCTCCGCCGATCTCGGGGCGAACGAATGGACGACGTTCCGCAGGGTGGTCTTCCCGCAGCTCCTGCCGGGCATCCTCGGCGGCGCGCTGCTCGCCTTCATCATCTCGATGGACGATCTCGTCATCACCTATTTCATCGCCGGCGTCGATGTCACGACGCTGCCGATGTTCATCTTCGCCATGCTCCGGCGCGGCATCAAGCCGGAGATCAACGCCATCGCCGTGATGATGCTGACCTTCTCCTTCGTCATCGCCTCCCTCGGCCTCTACCTTCGCTCCCGGCAGAAATGACCATGAACAAAAAGACAAAGCCCCGCGCCCGCGACCTCGGCCTGCCCTTCACCGGCCGCACCGGCCCCCTCAACGCCATCACCGATGTCGAGGGCATCGCCGTCGGCTTCCGGACGATCCGGGAGGAAACCCCGCGCCCCGGCCGCAAGCTGCCGGTGCGCACCGGCGTCACCGCCATCCTGCCGCACAGCGGCAGCGAAACACCCGTGCCCGTCTATGCCGGCGTGCACCGCTTCAACGGCAATGGCGAGATGACCGGCACGCACTGGATCGAGGACGGCGGCACCTTCCTCGGCCCGGTCATGATCACCAACACCCACGGCGTCGGCATCACCCACCATGCGACGATCCGCTGGATGCTGGAGCGCTATGCCTCGACCTACGAGATCGGCGATTTCCTCTGGCTGATGCCCGTCATCGCAGAGACCTATGACGGTGCGCTGAGCGACATCAACGGCATGCCGGTGACGGAGGCGGACGCGCGCGCGGCGCTGGAAAACCTCTCGGGCGGCCCTGTTCAGGAGGGCAATTGCGGTGGCGGCACCGGCATGATCACCTACGGCTTTAAGGGCGGCACCGGCACCGCATCGCGCATCGTCACCTATGCCGGCAAGGACTATACGATCGGCACGCTGGTGCAGGCCAACCACGGCCAGCGCGACTGGCTGACGGTCTGCGGCGTGCCCGTCGGCAGGCACCTGCAGGACAATACCCCGCAAAGCCAGCTCAAGGAACGCGGCTCGATCATCGTCGTCATCGCCACCGACCTGCCGCTCGCCCCGCACCAGTTGAAGCGCCTCGCCCGCCGCGCCGCCATCGGCATCGGCCGGGGCGGCACGCCGGGCGGCAACAATTCCGGCGACATCTTCCTCGCCTTCTCCACCGCCAACCCGCAGTCGATGGCGCATCGCGCGCCGGAAATGCTCTCCCTCGAAATCCTCAACGACGAACATCTCGACGCCGCCTATCTGGCGGCGGTGGACAGCGTGGAGGAAGCGGTGGTCAACGCCATGCTGGCGGCGGAGGACGCCGGCGGCACGCCGCATGACAGGCTGCGCGTCGATGCCATCAGGCACGACGACCTGCTTTCCGTCATGCGGCAATACGGCCGGGTCGGCTAGTTCGCATTGCCATCGGGCGTCACGCGCTGGCTGTCGCCGCCGGTGCCGGATTGCGGGGTCGGATCGCGGTCCGCCGGCACCGTCTGGCCGCCATCGGGGGCGGTGTTGTCGATCGTGTCCTGCGAGGGTGTCTGCGTGCCGTTCGAGGTCGAGGATGTCTGCGAGCTATCGACGGGGCTGGACGGATCGACCCGTTCGCCCCAGATCTCCACAGCGCCCCAGACGAGGAAGGCGAGGGCAAGACTGATGCCGAGCACCTTCAACATGGGCCGGCCCAGTCCGCCCTGCCGGGTCTCCCGGGCTGCGTAATCCTTGCGGGCCGGCTCGTGGGCGCGGGTGAGCGGATCACCTCGTTCGTCCTGCTGGTGGGTCATGGCTTGCACTCCCTGAAAATCGTTTCAGGGGGAGAACTGGCCACGAAACGGAAAAGTTCCGGTCAGGTCTCCGCCGGCCCGTCCAGCCCCAGCGCGTCCAGCAGGCGGCGCTGGCGCAACAGGAGATGGGTGAGCGCGACGACGTCGCCCTTTGCCGGCTGGTGCGTCATGCCCTCCGCCACCGCTTCCACGATGGCCTCCAGCGTATCGGTGATCTCGCGGGAAACGTCGTGCAGCTCCGCAAAGCGGGGATCGGTGGCCGCCGCCGCGAGCGTCGCCGTCGTCACGCGGCCGATGCCTTGCGGTACTTTCGCGCCGCCATCGACAAACCCCTCCGGCAGGCTACCCTTCAGGTTGACGACGTGGCGATGACGAATGACGTCGATGATCTGGTCCACTGCCTGGCAGGCGCCGGCCACACGGGAGGGATGGTCCGTATCCGCCGCCGCATGGGGCAGAAGCTCCAGCTTGCCGGGGTGGCGTTCGGCCAGTTTCAGGTAGGGCAGCATCGGGCCGCTGAGCGTGCCGCTCGAAGCGCTCTTGAAGAGATCGGCGTCGATGGCGGCATGGCGCACCTGACCCGAGGCGAGCGCTTTGTCTAGCGCCACCGCATCCACCACCTCGCCCCGGTCGTAGTTGACGACGACCGCACCGGGGTTCATCGCCGCCAGTACCGCCTCGCCGACGATACCGGCATTGGCATAGCGGCGCGTCTCCTCGTCAAGCCGGCCGAGGCCGACATGGACGGACAGCGCATCCGCGCCCCGCGCCGCCGCCTCGGGCGTTTCCGCGTACTCGAACCCTTCCGCCTCGATCCATTGCCGATGGTGCGGGCGGGCATGGATGACGACCGCCATGCCGAAAGCGCGCGCGAGTTTCGCGACCTCGCGGCCGATATTGCCGTAGCCGAGCACCGCCATGCGCCGGCCTTCCAGCTTGGCGGTCGGATAGAGCCTCAGATCGCGCCCCGTATCGAAATCGCCTGCCGCAACGCGGGCGTGCAGCAGCTCGACCGGCAGGTCCGGCGCCACCTTCAGCAGCGCCTTCATCGCCATCTGCGCCGTCGCGCGGCTGTTGATGCCGGGCGTGTTCATCAGCGGCGCGGCACCGCCCTCGCCATTGCCGCCGCCCCAGGAGGCAGACCCCATATTGCCGGTGCCCGCGCCGATGCGCACGCCGCCGAGCGGAAAGACCGCCTGCCTGGGAATGAAGGTCGCCGCTGCGATCAGCGCGTCGTAGCGGCCATCGGCGGTCTGCGCGATGATCTCCGCCTCGGCGCTGAGGTCC
>Ga0209793_1001226_pt1 | contig 17746 bp, 29 predicted proteins | sample EBPBio122009_DNA_FD_185863 | JGI IMG/M metagenome (GOLD analysis project Ga0209793, IMG submission 185863) | Wastewater treatment Type I Accumulibacter community from EBPR Bioreactor in Madison, WI, USA - Reactor 1_2/2/2009_ DNA (SPAdes) (version 2) | ecosystem: Engineered > Bioreactor > EBPR >... | reverse complement strand
GTTGAAGGTCCAGAACGGAAAACAGCCGCTGCGTGGCAACGATCATTTCTGGTCGGTGATCATGGAGCACCATCGTGCCGGGCTTACCTTCTCCATTCGTGACATCGATGGGGCGTCGAACGCCCGCGACATCGCCACAGTCCGCAATTTCGTGCGCTACCTCCACAAGGCGGGGCTTATTGAGGAAGTCGCGCCGGCACCACTTGCCATCGACGTTCAGTACCGGGCGCTGGTGATCCAGTCAGCCGCGCCGCGTTTCCGACGCGACGGCACGATCAACGAAAGTCAGCCGGCAACGCGCTGCATGTGGAACCTCATTCGGGGGCCTGTCGGTCGGGGCGGCTTTACGTGTCGCGATCTGGTGCATTGGAGCCAGACGGACGACGTGGCGATCTCGCTGAATACGGCAAAAGCCTACATCAAAATGCTGAGCGCCGCAGGATATCTCTTGCGGCTCGACGGAGGCAGGCGAGGCACGCCGGGCACATGGCGGCTTGATCCCAAGATGAACACCGGCCCCCAGGCTCCCATGATCCTGCACACGAAACTGGTTTTCGATCCGAACCGCCAGGAAGTGTTCGGGCCGGCAGAGGCGACGGAGGTGCTGGCGTGAGCGCTCCGCAGAAACTCGACAATATCGCCAAGGCGAGTTCGGCTTGGGGAGACACGATGCCGGACTGGATCGTTATCCTGGCGGAGGCCTGCAATGCGGAGACGCAGTCGGCTGTCGCCAAGAAGCTTGGTTATTCTAGCACGGCCGTCAGCCTCGTCCTCTCCAACAACTACGAAAAGGGCGACATCGTCCGTTTCGAAGCGGTCGTGCGCGGCGCCCTGATGGCAGAGACGGTGCATTGCCCCGTCCTTTCGACGGAGATCGGGCGCGACGTCTGCTCCAATTGGCAGAAACGGCCGTTCTCCACGGCCTCCTCCAATGCTGTGCGCATGTACCAGGGCTGCCGCTCGGGCTGCCCACATAGCCGCATCCGCGTTGCTCCTAATCCTTCTTCAACCGACGTTTAAAGGGACATTGAACATGAAATCAGCCGCCAAGAAAAAGGCCAAAGCACTCGCCCGCGTTCCCCAGTCGCGGGAGGATGCGGTGTTTGCGATCGGCCGTATCGGCACCCTTCGCCGCGAGATCCAGCAGCTCCGTGCCGCCGCGGACGAAACGATCAGGCTCGCCGGGGAGAAGTTCGAGAAGGGTTCCGCCGATTTGGCGGCGGAACTCGCCGAGCACGAGCAGGGTGTCCAGGCGTTTTGCGAGGCCCGGCGCCTGGAACTCACCAGTGACGGCAAGGTCAAATATCACGACTTCGGAACCGGCCGCATCAACTGGAAGCTCCGCCCGCCTCGCGTGTCGATCCGGGCCGTCGAAGCCGTCATCGAGGCCTGCAAGAAAGTGGGCTTTCCTCAGTTCGTGCGCGTCAAGGAGGAGATCAACAAGGATGCGATGCTTGCTGATCCCGACAAGGCCCGGCTGATCGCAGGCGTCACGATCTCCTCTGCAGGCGAGGAATTCGTCATCGAACCGGCCGAGCTGGAAAGCTCGCTCGGGAAGGCGTGAGGGCCGGATCATGGCGAAAGTCGTCTACGAAAACCCCGTCACGCCGGCCGGCTACGTGGCCGCGTTGCTCGCACACAACGTCGAACTTCCGTTGCTGCCGTCCAGTGAGGAACTCGGCGTGTTGCGCGACGCGCGGGGCCGCGAGGTCATGACGATCGACGTGAACGGCGAGCGCCCCGATGAGGAGGTCTTCGCCGTGGTGGCCTACCTTTGCATGGCGATCAACCAGGTCGGCGGCTTCAAGGCCATCAGCGCCACGGCCGACGACGAGGAGCCGGTGACATGACTGTCCGCGAATTCTTCGCCAGCGGCCGGCTGGCTCGCTGCCCTGCTTGTGGTGAGGAAGAGGATAGCGCGGGCTGGGGCGATCCCGAGGGCTGGCAACACGTCCGTAGCTATAGCTGCGGCGCGGCCTTCCAGCGCGAGGGCGAGTTCATTTCTGTTCGCGATATCTGCCCTGTCCCATCTCACATCGCCAGCGCCGGCCTGCGCGCAGAAGCCGAAAGGGCAGGTGCATGATGGGCGGCCAGTACGACTACATCTTCCGCTATTACGGTGTCCGTCCGGTCATCGGCGGCCGCGTCGAGCACACCGTCACCCATGAATTCGGGACGATCCTGAAGGAGGGCGGCAGCAATCTTCACTATGTTCGTGTGCAGTTCGACGGTTACGCGGACACGTCTTACTGCCACCCGACCGAACTGGACTACCTCGCACCCGACGAGATCGAGCCCGTCGCTATTCCGTCGGCCGAGGCGATCGAAGCCGTCATGCGGCCGTTTGTTGGTCGGCCCCTCGAAGATGGCCTGATCGCTCAAATGACCGACGCGCTCCTGGTCGCGTTTCCGGTGGCGTGCCGGCAGTACGGAACGGACGCTCTGCTTGAACATAGCCGAGCTGTCCGAGCCGTCGCTATTTGGGCGGGAGGCGACCGTGGGTGAAGTCGTCTCGATGCGGAAGAAGCACCTCAATTGCGTTGGCTACAGCCGCGCCCGCGCCACTCCCAACTCCATTGTTTTCACATTCAACCGCACGCCTTCCGACGCGGAGATGAGTTTCCTCGTCGACGTGATGGCCCGTGCTGCGGTGATGGCCCTGATTGCGGCCGAGAAAGGCAAGGACCAATGACCTGCAAATGCGTCGAAACAGTCAACCAGGCGCTCGCGTCACGGAATACCCGCCTTTCGCAGGCAATGATCTTCGGTGCGCACGATCACGATGCGCTGATGTTGGAGACCGAGCAGATAGAGACCGGCCGCGGCAAGGCGAAAGCTGCCGCGATGTTTCTGAGCTACTGCCCCTTCTGTGGACGTAAATACACAGTCGATGTGGGGGCCGTGATCGAAGTACGCGGCGACGACCAGCCCGAGCACGTGCCCGATACTCTCGCACGCATTGAGACCGCCGCGCCTAGGCTCCTTGCTGCGCTGAAAAGGCTCGTCGCCTATGCCGAAGCCGCGAATGATCCCGACTGGTTCCCCGAGGAGGCGGAGCGAATTGCGGAGGCGCGCGCCGCTATTAACGAGGCCGAGGGGGGCGCCACCGCGCAGGAGCTGGAGGCGAGTGCTCGGCTGTTCGCTGCAGCGCCCAAGATGCTTGCGGCACTGCAGGCCGTGGAGCGCCACAACGACAATCCTGGTCGGTTCGATAGTTACATCAACAAGGTCGTGCTTGAGGCTGTTGCTGAGGCGCTTGGCGACGCCGCCAGTGCGTCGACCGGAGCCGGACTGCATGATGATCGCTGCGCATCGCGTCAGGGGTATCCGTGCAACTGTGCGTCAGCCGCATTCGGGAACGGGGGCGACCATGACTGATCTCAGCGCTCGTGAAAAGCAGGCTATCATCAACTCTCTCGTGACCTTGATGCTGCTCGCACGAAACTCCCTGTCCCCGACACAAACGAAAATGGCGAAGCGTTCTGCAGGGGAACTGCTTTGGCTTTTGAAGATCGATGAGATCACGCGAGACGGGATAACCTACGTGGCCGCAGCGCCAGAGGGCGAAACCGTCGATCTGTCGCCGACGCTGCAGCTTGTCGCCAGCGCATCGACCGGAGGCGGCGATGCGTGAGCAGCTTACCTGGTTCACCTGCAGCTATCGTCATGGTGATCGCACCTACTCCGTTCACGTTGAGGGTCGCGATTGGATTGATGCCGCGGCTCGCCTCCGAGCGATCGGCATGCGGGGTGCAGTTGACGGCGAACTTATTCTCCACGGTGACCTCTTCCCGTCGTTCAAGCTGCGGCGGTTTGTTCGCTGGGTCGCGCGCACCTTGCTCTACAGGGATTGGGCCTGAGGATGGCGCACTTTTTGACATCTCGTCCCATCCCCCCGTCCTTCACCCAGGGTTATGCGATCATGACCCCGGGTGGCTCGATTATCGATCATACGTATCGGCGTACGCCGGGCGAAGCGATCTCGACGATCGCAACGCCAGACGATCCGGATCGTTGGCACGCCTTCGAGGCGCAGGGCTGCACTGTCCAGTTCGTCTATGCCCGCATCTTCGTTCCCCAGTTTTACCCGACCACTCCGAGAAAGGACGACGAGCCATGACTATTGCCGGCCGTATCCACGCCGCTGCGAAACTTGCCGGCCTTGATGCTGATACCCGACGCGCCAAGCTCTCCAACATCGTCGGCAAGTCCTCGACGAAGGACATGTCCGAGGCCGAGCAGATGCGCGTGCTGGAGGTTTTCGAGAATGAGGGCTTTGCCTCGAAGAAATCCCCTCGCATGGACGGCCGCACGAAAAAGCTGCCGTTCGCTGGCAAGTACGTCCCGAAGTTCCGCGCGCTCTGGATCGCCCTTTACAATCTCGGCGTCATAGATGATCGCCGAGACAGCGCCATTGAAGCCTTCGTCCTCGGCCGGCAGGTCAAGGGTCTCTCCGACGTGCGCTTCATCCATCACCACCAGGACGCCGAATCCGTCATCGAGGGGATGAAGGCGATGCTCGCACGCGCCGGCGTCGACTTCACCGACCGGCGACCGTGCCCGGATTACATGCTGAAGCACGGTTACAAGGTCGCCGTGGCGCAGTGGTCGAAGCTCTGCCCTGGTGCTGCTCGCGATTTCTGGCCTGTCGTCACCGACCTGGTCGGCCGCGCGGCAACCTACCGCGACATGACCGACAAGGAATGGATCGTCGTCATGAACGATTTCGGTCGTCGGCTCCGGCGCCGGGCGAAGGGTCGGACATGAACAGGAGGCCGACCGATATCTCCGAACTGGAGGCCTTGATCGGCAAGGCCGAGAACGCGGTCTCCAGCGCGCAGGACGCCGTTGACACGGCCGCTGCGGAGCTGGCCCGCCTCGTCGGACCGTTTGCCGCGGCACATCGCCTTGCGTCTGTCGCCCTGGAGCTTTCGGAGCTGGCCGAGAAGGAAGGCCGGACTTGAACGAGCAGGTTCCCGACCGCGCGTGGTTCTCGCCGCTGCTCAACCAGATCGCCGATGTCGCTGGTGTTCGGGCGGCATTGCTGATCGGCAGGGACAAATCGTGCCAGCGGATTTACATTCCGAAGCCGCCCGTCGCTCATGACCATTGGCTGGTCCAGCTTGTCGGGGACGAGGCCGCCAACAAGATCGCCAAGCGCTGGGGCGGTCATGGCCTTGACATTCCGCCCGCGCTTGGCGGACAAATGCGCCGTCGTCGACGCGCCATTGCTGAGATGACGACAAACGGCATGTCGATCAACCGGATTTCCCGCGCGCTGGGCGTAGCCAGATCGACCGTTACCGACCAGCGCCGCAAAATGGATCGCCCTCCTGCAACTGGCGACCTGTTCCCCAGCGACGAAGATTGAAGCCGGGTCCGATTTCGGACCATCCTCATAGATAGCACCATCTTGGCACGGTGCCCCCCATCGACCGCTCCTTTCAGGCCGCGTTTCTTTGGGGACATTTCATGACATTTGAAGAATGGCTTATCGCTCGCCTGCGCCTTTGGGGCGCCTATGGTGGTGCGATTGACGGTGCTGCGGGGCGTGAACTTTACCGCGCAATCGAGCGCTTTCAGGCGAGCGAGCAGATTCCGATTACCGGTGTTGCCGATCAGGCGACGGTGAATGCGCTGCGCAGGTCGCCGAATGCCCGTCCGAGCGGCCTTGTCGTCTACGATCACGCTCCTCCAATCCCGGCCGAACCGGTCTGGATGCGAGAGGCGAAGCGTCTCATGGCCGTTCGTGAGGTCGTCGGCAAGGGCAGCAATCCCGTCATCATGGGATGGGCGGAACGCCTGGGCGGCTGGGTCGCCAGCTATTTCAAGGATGATGATATCGCCTGGTGCGGGCTTTTCATGGCGCATGTGATCGGCCTCACCCTGCCGCGGGAGCCGTTGCCCGCCAATCCCCTTGGGGCACTCAACTACAACAAGTTCGGTCGGCAGCTCGCCGAACCCGCGCTCGGCGCGATCATGACCTTCACCCGCCCGGGCGGGGGGCACGTTGCGCAGTATGTCGCCGAAGACAAAACCCATTTTCATGTTCTCGGCGGCAACCAGAACAACAGCGTTTCGATCACCCGTATCGAAAAGGGCCGTCTCTCGGATATCCGATGGCCGAAGACGGGTGAACCCGAACGGCTCGGCCGCATCTTCGTGAATGCAAAGGGTGTTCCGGTTACGAGGAACGAGGCATGAGCGATCGCCCGAGCTACCGCACCACGAAAAAGCAGATCGCATATTCGACGGCCTGCGCCTGGGTGATCATCTTCATGATCACGGCCGGTGCGCTCCTCGGCATCCGCGAGGCGCTTGATCTGGCTTCCATCGTGGTTCCGTCGATGGTGCTGCTGATTTCCGGTCTCGTCGGTATCCATCGTCTCACCGGGTCCATGGACTATCGCGCGGCCCAGGAGAGGGAGGCGGACGGTTTGCCTGGAGCAACGCCCGGCTCCGGGGAGGTCCCATGACCGTCGCCTTGACACTTCTTCGAAAGGTGGCGCTCCCCGTCCTCGCCGGCGGGGTGCTCGTCGTTTTCATGCTCGCCTTGCTGTGGGCGATCCTGGTGAGGTTCGACACGATGCTGGAGCGCGCTGCGCGCACTGCTGCCGAGGCGCGCGACGGGTACTGGAGCGGTGAGATTGAGCGCGCAAACGCCGAAGCCAATCGTCAATTGGCGGATCAGGCCAGGGCGGCCCTTGCCATCGAGACCGACGCGAACGCTCGTGTGCGCGCGGTCGAAATCCAACTTGCAAATCTGGAGGCGACCAATGCGGCGCTGCCCGGCGGTGATGATTGTGGCCTTGGCCGTGATCGTGTCCGCGTGCTCCCAAACTAGCCCGGAACCGACCGTGCGCGTGGAAATGCAGCGCCCCGTCTTGCCTGACGCGGCTCGCCAGGCATGCGCCGACCCGCGCCAGCTTCCCGATCGTGACCTTTCTTCCCGGGAGGTTGCCACCAACTGGGGTGCCGATCGCGCGGCGCTCCGCATCTGCGAAACGAGACGGGCGGCTGCGGTCGCGGCCGTCGACACTGCCGGAGAAATTCCTTGATGGACCTTTCCATAATCATGCCCTGGATCGGGGCAGCGCTTTCTATCATCGCGCTCGGCACCCAGCTCAAAGCCATCCTCGCATCAGGCGAAAAGTTGCTCGAAGAGCGTGTCGTGAAGCTGGAGAAGCGCTCTGAATCTGTCGCTGAAAAGGTCCAGCAGCTCGAAGGGGACATGAAACATCTGCCCGATCGTGACACCGCCCACCGTATGGAGATCACGATCGAGCGCATGGCCGGCCAGCTCGCCACCCTGGACAAGTCCCTCCAGGGGCAGCTAGCCGCGCTCGACGAGCGCATGAAGCCTGTAGATGCCCTCGGCCGGCGGCTTCAGGAAATCTTGCTGGATAGGGCACGGACATGAGCGCGCAACAGGTCATCGCGGAAGAAACCCGCCTCATCATCCTGAAGGAACTCGACCTCCAAGCGAACAAGAGCATCACGTCCGAAGCGATGCGCCGCATCCTTCTTCAGGATTGGGTGATCGACCAGCCGCGCGAATGGGTCGAGGAGGAGTTCCGGTATCTCGTTTCGATGAAGGCGATCGAGACCCACCAGGCTCGTTCCGTCATGATTGCCAAGCTGACGGAACGCGGTGAGCAGCACCTTCAGGGCCTGATCAACATTCCCGGCATCCAGCGCCCATCTCCTGGCGGGCGCTGAGATGATGGAGGATCGCCGCGGTCGTGGACGGCTCGACAGCCTTGAACTCCTCCCCGAGGAAGCCCAGGACGATGTTATCTGGGCGGTCGGTCAGCTCAACGAGCGCCGCCGTACGACCGCTGACATTCTGTTCGAGCTGAATGACCGTCTTGAGGTGAAGGGCATTGGCCCGATCTCAAAGTCTGCCTTCTATCGCCGGTCAGCCCGGCTCGCCAAACGCGTCATGCAGCTTGAGGAGCGCCGATATGTCTATGCCGGCATTGCGGAAAAGCTGACCCCCGAGGAGATCGGCCGCAACGACGTCGTGCTTGGCGAATTCCTGAAGTTGTTGATCGACAACCTTATGGACAAGGACGAGATCGACACCAAGGGCGCGATGGAGCTGGCGCGGGCATACAAGGATACCGTGGTCGCTCAACGCCATTCTGCCGAGCACCGCCGGAAGGGCGAAGAGGAGGCCAAGGCGAAGCTGCTCAAGGCGGTGGATGCCGCCGCTGCCGCGGCTGATGGCACCAGCCAGAAGCAGGACGGCATGGCCGTCATCAAGAAAATCCGCGAAGAAATCTACGGGATCTTCGAGGAATGAAGCCCGCTGTTCCCCTCTACGCATATCAGCAGAAGTGGTTCCTTGACCGGCCGCGCTTCAAGATCGGCATGTTCTCGCGCCAGACCGGCAAGACCTTCACCACGGGTCTTGAGATAGTCGATGATGGTTATGTCGCCGCCGCCCAGGGACGGAGGTCGCCTTGGGTGATCCTGTCGCGCGGCGAGCGCCAGGCGCGCGAGGCCATCAACGAGGCGATCAAGCCCCACGCCAAAGCCTACGGGCTCGTCTTCGAGGAGAAAGAATACGATTGGCAGGGGGAGAGCGGCACGCACAAGGCCATGGAGGTCATCCTTCCGCACGGCAACAGCATCCTGGCGCTGCCGGCGAATCCCGACACGGCACGCGGTTTTTCCCGAAACGTCTTTCTCGACGAGTTCGCGATCCACAAGGACAGCAAGGAGATCTGGGGCGCACTCTTCCCCGTAATCTCCAAGGGCTGGAAGATCCGCGTAACATCGACGCCGAAGGGCAAGGGCAACAAGTTCTACGAATTGATGACGGCGAACGACAAGACGTGGTCTCGCCACAGCGTCGATATCTACCAGGCCGTCGCCGATGGCTTGCCTCGCGACATTGACGAGCTGCGGGCCGGTCTCGCCGATAGTGATCTTTGGGCGCAGGAATTCGAATTGAAATGGCTGGACGAGGCGAGCGCCTGGCTATCCTACGACCTCATCAACTCCGTCGAGGACGAGCATGCGGGCGATCCCTCTCGATATGAGGGCAATCCCTGTTTCGTCGGCCGCGATATCGGCCGACGCCGCGACCTTCATGTGATCTGGGTTTGGGAGAAGATCGGCGACGTCCTCTGGTGCCGCGAGATCATCGAGCAGAAACGCGCCACCTTCCTCGAAATGGACATGGCCTTTGATGAAGTGATGCGGAAATACCGTGTGGCCCGCGCCTGCATCGACCAGACCGGTATGGGCGAAAAGGTCGTTGAGGACGCGCAGCGCCGTTACGGTTCCGTCATCGAGGGCGTGCTGTTCACGGGCCCGAACAAGCTGGTGATGGCGACCGCCGGCAAGGATGCCTTCGAAGATCGCAAGGTCCGTATCCCCGAAGGCGATCCCCCGCTCCGGTCGGATCTTCACAAGCTCCGGAAGGTCGCCTCGGCGACCGGCGCGCCACGCTTCGTCGCCGATCGCGACGATGATCATGCCGACCGGACCTGGGCGGCATTTCTCGGCATCCACGCCGCCGCCCAGCCTCAATACGAATATGGCTATCAGTCCATCGGCGATCTCGATGGCGACGACTTTTCCGAGCGTGACCGCAGCGATGGCGGTTCCGCGTTCGGCCGCGGAGGACTTTGGTGATGACCCTGATCGACCGCTACGGCCAGCCGCTGCGCGCACCGGAAAAGAAGATCCTGACCGAAGAGCAGAGCACGCCGACGCTGACCGGCGTGCGCTCGATCTGGAGCGAACAAGTCGCGTCCGGCCTGACGCCCGCCAAGCTCGCCCAGATGATGCGCGACAGTGGCGAGCCCGGCGGCGACTTTCGGGATTACCTGACGCTCGCTGAGGAGATGGAGGAGCGCGAGCCGCAATATCGCATGGCGCTCGGGCAGCGGAAACTTGCGATCCGGAACCTCACGCCTGTTGTCGAGGCCGCCAGCAAGAGCGAGAGGGACAAGGAAATCTCCGCCAACGTCCAGCGCATGCTCGGCACGACTGCCTTCCGCAGCACGATGATGCACCTTGCCGATGGCATCGCGAAGGGTTTCGCGGTTGGCGAGAACCTTTGGCGCATGGATGGCTCGGCCTGGACGTTGCCGCGCATCCTTCCGCGCGACCCGCGCCATTTCCAGTTCGACCGCATCACCGGCCGGGAACTGCGCCTTCGCCAGGACGGCGTCTTCGAAGGCGTCGAGCTGCCACAGGCGAAGTATGTCGTGCACATCCCGACCCTGAAGTCAGGCATTCCGATCCGGCAGGGCCTCGCGCGTACCGCCGCGTGGATCTTCATGTTGAAGTCCTTCAGCCTGAAGGACTGGATGGCCTTCCTGGAAATCTACGGCATGCCGTTCCGTGTCGGGAAGTACGGACCGAACGCCTCAAACGACGATAAGCGGGCGCTCCTGCGGGCGGTAGCAAACGTCGCGGCCGATGGCGGCTGCATCATTCCCGAATCGATGCTGCTCGAATTCATCGAGACGAAGGCGGGCAATGCCGGCGAAAACGCCTTCAGGGGCATGGCGGAATATCTCGATGACCAGTTCGCCAAGCTGATCCTCGGGCAGACCATGACATCGGACGACGGTTCGTCCGAGGCGCAGGCCAACGTTCATGACGATATCCGCCTGCTCATCCTTCGCGCCGATGGCGACGACATGGCCGCAACGGTTCAGCGCGACGTCGTCGATCCCTATGTCGCCTTCAATTACGGCGGCAATGTCGATGCGCCCCAGGTTACGTTCCCGGTCCCGGACCCGGAAGACCTGAAGCTGCTCATGGATGCGACGAAGATCTTCGTCGAGATGGGCGGCACGGTCCCGGCCGGCCCTGTCCGGGAAAAGCTCGGCTGGCGGGATCCCGTCGAGGGCGAGGAAGTCTTGGGCGGCGCAAAGAAGGTCGAGCCCCCGAAGGGCACTCCCCCGAAGGACGCGGCCGAGGCGATGCGCCGGCTCTTCGAAAAGTCAGCGCTACCGCTCTCGATCGCCGCCGACGATATCACCGAAGGTTTCGCCGAGGAGATGGCGAGCGAATGGGAAGAGCAGCTTTCGCCGCTCATGGAGGCGATCCGCAAGGCAGCGGCCGAGGCCGGCGACTTCTCGTCCTTCCTGAAGGTGATCGAAGGTCTCCAGGGCGACACGGCCAACATGACCAACCGGCTTGCCGCCGCCACCTTCGTTGCCCGCGTGATGGGCGGCGGCAGCGATGGCTGAGAGCGCCCGCCGGCATAACCCGCCGCCGGAGGCGATGGCCTATCTGGAAGGCAAAGGCTTCAAGCCCTCCTTCCATTGGCAGGATCTCTTTGGTGAGGAACACGCCCACGCCTTCACCGTCGCAAAGGCGATGGAAATGGATGTGCTTGCGGCTATCCGGGGCGAGGTCGAGCGAGCCATGCGCGAGGGCGTGCCGTTCGATCAGTTCCGCGAGACTTTGACGCCTCGCCTGCAAGCGCTCGGATGGTGGGGCAAAAAGCCCATGACCGACCCGGCCACCGGCAAGGAGAAGATCGCCCAGCTCGGCAGCCCGCGCCGACTTCAGACGATTTACTGGGGGAACACCAGGCCGGCCTATGCCGCGGGGCAATGGGAGCGCGCACAGCGCACGAAGCTTGGCTTGCCGTATTTCGAATACGAGCTGGGGCCGAGCGAACATCACCGTCCCCACCATGAAGCCCTGAAGGGCACCAGGCTCCCCGTCGATCATGTATTCTGGGACACGCACTTCTGCCCCAACGGATGGGGCTGTAAGTGCCGGCTTCGCCAGATCTCGCAGTTCGAGTGCGAAGCGGCCGGCGGCGTAAGCCCCGATCCGGAAATCACCTGGAAGGAATTCCGTAACAAGCGTACCGGCGAAATCACCATGGTGCCGGAGGGCATCGACCCCGGCTGGCATACCAATCCCGGCAAGACGCGCGCGAAGACGCTGGTCAGCGCCTTGTCGGAACGCCTCGAGGCGGCGCCGGTGGGCGAGGCGAAAAGAGTTATCGCCGATTTCTGGCAAAGCCGCGCGCCGGAGGCCTATATGCGCATGAGCGAGCAGGTGGACTTGCCGGTTGCCGTCGCTCCCGCGCTGGCGGCCGAGCTGGGCGCGCGCGGCACGCTCATCGCGGTCAGCAATCGCGCGATCGACGTGAAAACCGAAAAGCACGCCATGACGGACTTGAAGCGTTTCGCCGATTTTCAGTCCATGGTCGATGACGGTGAGCAGGTTCGTCGCCCGGACGGTAGCCGTCAGTTCTGGAGGCGGTTCGACGGAACCTATTTCGTCGGAGCGGTGCGCAAGATGGCCTCCGGCTTCCTACGCCTGGTCACGCTACATTCAGCAAGCCCCGATCGTCTCGACCAGGTGCGGCGCGTTGAACAGCGATTAAAGGATGATTGATGCGCGCGGAGGACGTGATCCCTCCCAGCCCTCAAACGGACAGCACACTGATCGGCGCGCAAGAAGAACATACGTCCTTCCGCAGCGTAGTTCAAGGATTGTGGATCGGCGCACCAGTCGGCCAGGGACGCGCGCAGGACACTCTACCGCGTCATTGCTCCGCAACGCGGCGATAGCGCGCCCACGGCGTTTAAATGGCCTTTAATTTTGATGTTCTCCCGCGATTGAAGACGCCCCTTGCGATCCTCGGCCGTCCCGTCTACGGTTTGCCCATCCAGCCCGCATAGCTCGTGCCGGTTTTCTTCCCCCAGACTGATGGTGCGGGTCCGATTTCGGACCCTCTTTTTTGTGCCGGTGATCGTCGATGGTCCGGCCATGCAAAACAGCACCGCCGCCATTCTCTGCTCACAAGCTCTGCCGGACAGCCCGACCGCACCGGAGTGGATTCTGCTGGTTCCTGCCGGCGAGATCGTGGCCCGCGACGGCCGCACCTTTTCGAACCTGACGCCCGACGTCGTCGTGACAGCGTTCCGCGAGGATCGCAAGGACATGCCCGTGGACTACGAGCATGCCACCCACCTTCGCGCGCCCACAGGGCTGTCCGCGCCTGCTGTCGCCTGGGTGAAGGACGTCGACGTTCGCGACGGTGCCCTCTGGGGACAGGTCGAGTGGAACCGCGAGGGCCGCGAGGCGGTCGAGAGCAAGGCCTACCGTTACATTTCGCCCGTCGTGCATCCGGATGCCAGCCGCAACGTCGTGCGCATCTCGTCCGTCGCGCTCACGAACGACCCCGCCCTTTACCTGCCGGCGTTGCTGCGCCGCGATCCCACCGAAGAGGAAAACGACATGCTGAAAGCCATCGCCCTTGCGCTCGGCCTGCCCGAAACCGCGACTGAAGCCGAGATCCTGTCCAGGCTGAATGCCAACAAGGCGGAGGTCGAGCTTCTCACCCGCAAGGCGGAGAAGCCGGATCCGGAACTTTTCGTCGCCCGCAAGGACCATGACGTCGTCGTCGAACTCTGCGCCCAGCAGAAGACAGAGATCGAGACGCTCAAGAAGGCCGACACCGATCGTGCCGTCACGGCGGCCGTCGAGGAGGCGATTTCCAGCGGCAAGGTCATTCCCGCCATCAAGGACAGCGAGATCGAGCTTTGCCGCGCGATCGGCGTCGAAAAGTACCAGGAGCGCCTTTCCCGCATGACGCCGATCGTCAAGCCCGGTGAGGATCCGGCGGCGCGGGCGGCTGAGACCGGCAAGGGCGGCGCTTTCTCGGCGGAGGAAGTCGAGGTGCTGCGGCGCATGGGCGTCTGCGAAGAGGACGCGAAGAAGGTGCGCGACGAAAAAGCCGCCTGATCGGCCTGCACACGCAACCACAACGGCGACCGCTGACGGCGCCCATTTGAAAGGAAGCATCTCATGGCCGCCACAGGTCCCCGCAACACCATCACCCGCCAGGGCGACGACCGAGAGGTTGGCGTCAAGGCGGCAACCCGCATTTGGCAGGGCACGATCGCCGTCAACGATGCCGGTGTCGCTGCACCCGGCCGCACAGCGCCCGGCCTCGTCGCCCTCGGCCTTGCCCAGGAGACCGCCGACAACACCGGCGGCGCGGCCGGCGCGATCAAGGTGAAGGTCCGCCGCGGGCATTTCTACCTGAAGAACTCCTCCGGCGACCCGGTCACGGCCGCGTCGATCGGCAAGGACGTCTTCATCGTCGATGACGAGACGGTCTCGGCGACCAATGCCGGCGGCAACACCCAGTCCGTTGCCGGCAAGTGCTTCGACGTGGACGCCGGTGGCGTCTGGGTCACCATCGGCTGATCGGCCGCAATCATCTTTTTCAGCGAGGGCATCATCCGATGATCATCAACAAATCCAATCTCGGCATTCTGAATACGGGCTACAAGACCGCGTATCGCAATGCCTTCTCTGCCGTTGCCCAGACCTATCTGCGCATCACCACGGTCATTCCGTCCGCGACGCTGATCGAAACCTACGGCTGGATGAAGCAGACCTCCGGCATGCGCGAGTGGATCGGCGAGCGTTTCGTCAAGAACCTCGACAGCGAAGTCTACCAGCTCAAGAACAAGAAGTACGAAGAGACGGTCGCCGTACCGCGCGATTCCATCTCCGACGACCAATACGGCACCTTCACTCCGGCCATCGCCATGATGGGCGAGAATGCCGCGCGCCTTCCCGAAGAGCTGATCTATCTGGAAGCGCTGCCGGGCGGCTTCACGTCGAAGTGCTACGACGGCCAGTATTTCTTCGACACCGATCATCCGGTTGTCGACGACAAGGGCGTCGAGCAGTCCGTGTCGAACATGCAGGCCGGCGCGTCGGCACCCTGGTATCTCCTCAGCACGAAGCGCTCCCTCAAGCCGTTCATCTACCAGGACCGCGAAAAGGCGGAGCTGATCATCAAGGATAATCCGGAGACGTCCGACGACGTCTTCAACCGCGACGAATTCCGCTACGGCACCCGTGCGCGCGGCGCGGCCGGCTACGGCTTCTGGCAGACGGCCTTTGGCTCGAAGGCCGAACTTAGCAAGGCGAACTTCGAGGCGGCCTATCTCGCCATGATGCAGTTCAAGCGCGACGGCGGAAAACCGCTCGGCATCGTTCCCGATCTTCTTCTCGTCGGCCCCAGCAACATGTCGAAGGCCGACGAGATCATCACCGTCCAGCGCCTCGCCAACGGGTCCGACAACCCGAACCACAAGAAGGTCGAAGTCCTGGTCGTTCCCTGGCTTCCGTGATCCCAGCGCCGTGAGCGGCGCGCATTCCGCTGGCGGTCCCTCCTCTCGGCCGCTGGCGGGCCTTCGGAAACGGGTGCGGCACCCGTTTCCCGAGACCCGCAAAGGAGAAACCCATGGCGAAAGCCCTCAATGGTTCCGAAACCAACAATGAAGCGAACGCCGGCAATGCGGGCGAGACGGAGAAGGAAGGCCGGATCGTGAAACTGATGTCGGTCAACGGCATCCGCCGCGCCGGCATCCGCTTCCCGCCCGGCGAGGCCGTTCCGGTCAACATCGATGAGCTGACCGAGGAACAGAAGCAGCTCCTCGATGGAGAAAAGGATCTTCGCCTCGTTCGCTAGCAATACCCCGGAGGGAGGTCTGGTCCGGCTCGCGAGGCCGTCAGCACCCATCGACCCGGAAGGTCAGAGATCCGGACAGGGGACGTTGCGAACGTAGGGGCTAAGGCCCGCCTCCCGCATTTTATCTCACCAGGACGAAGCCATGACCCAGTATGCGACCATTGCCGATCTGGAGCTTGCCTACGGCGCCACCTTCGTCCTGAAGCTTTCCGACCGGGACGGAACGCGCCAGCGCAACGACGATGCGCTGAATGCCGTCCTGGTGCGCGCCACGAGCCTTGCCAACAGCTACATCGACAAGAAGTACGCCGTGCCGCTCGCCACGCCGCCCGACTTCCTCGTCTCGGCCGTGATGGACGTTGCCGTTTACATGCAGTCCCGCGACCGCGTAACGGGCACCGACGAGATGCGCAAGCGCTACGAGGACGCCCTGAAGCTCTTCCAGCAGGTGGCGAAGGGCGAGGTCACGCTTGCCGGCAACCAGCCGGCATCCAATCCCGACACCGGCATGGCCGGCGCATCCGGTTCCAACGACGTGTTCGTGATCTCGCGCGAGCGGCATTTCACGCGGAAGACGGAGATCATCTGATGGCTGTCAGGATCGTTGTCAGCGGTGTCGAGGAGGCCGCGGATGTCGTCGCCGAGATCGCGGATCCGAATGTGCCGCAATATCTCGACGAGCTGGGCGTGCTCGTGACCTCCCAGACCCAGCGCCGTATCCGCTCGGAGAAGACGTCGCCGGATGGCGCGGCCTGGAAGGCGAACTCCGAGGGCACATCGATCCTCTTCCGCTCCGGCGCCCTTGATGACAGCATCCATCATGAGGTCGGCGGCCGGGAAGTCGAGGTCGGCTCGAACCTGATCTATGCCGGCATTCACCAGCACGGCGGCGATATCGTCCCGAAAAACAAGAACGCGCTGGCCTTCTCGGTCGGCGGCGACTTCGTTCTTTCCAAGAAGGTCACCATCCCGGCGCGCCCCTATGTCGGTATCTCGGCGGCGAACGCGGCCGAGATCGTCCGCTTTACCGAAGGTTTTATCCTGCGGGGTGCCGGCGATGCTCGCTGAAATCAACAAGCGCCTGGTCGCCGTTCTGGAAACGGCTCACCCCGAGTTCCGCGACGTCGGCCGCCATCGCGGCCGCATGACGGTCGAGGACATCCGGGCGCTCTCCGTATTCTCGCCGGCCTTGCGCGTCGGCCTCTTCGGCAAGATCTCGGCCGTGCGCCTGCCCACCGACGAAAGCCTGCTGTCCGTCCCGTTTGCCGCGGCCGTGGTCGCGTCCGATGGTGACCTGATCGACAGCCAGGACAGGGCGATCGCGCTGGCGCTTACCGTCCAGGACACCCTTTCCGGCTTCGCGCCCGGTATGGCCGACGAGGAACGCGCGTGGCCCGCCATCCCGGGTGTCGGGCTGTGCGAGGATCTCGCCATCGACATTGCCGAGGGTGAGGAGCTGGAGAAGGACGGAATCGCGCTCTGGGCGGTTCTCTTCAAGGTGCCTGTCATCGTGGGCGTCGATCGGGCGAAGGCCGAAAGCGAAGTCACGATGGAGATCGAGCTGCCGGAAGGTTTCGACATCGAGGAGATGGACCTGTGACCCGTCAAGATCACATCCTCCAGCGCCATCTCATCCGCCAGTCGATCGAGACCCGCGAGCTGAAGCGCCGCCTCTACAACCAGATGCGCGAGGGCACGGTTGTCCAGCATCACCCGAGCGATCCGCGCAGGGTCAAGGTCGATGTCGGGCCGGAAGGCTCGCCTGTCATCACGCCCTGGATCGAGTTTTCCGAGCGCTCCGGCACGGTGAAGACGATCTCGCGGCCGTCGATCGGCGAGCGGGTGACGGTGCTTTCGCCCGATGGCGAGCTGGGGCGCGCCTCCCGCGTCATCCTCGGCGGCTTCTCGAAGGCCAACGCCTACCCGGAACAGGCCGCCGATGGCGAGTTGATCCAGACGATCGGCTCCTCCGTCTTCCGCTTCCATGCCGCTGGCCTGGACGTGAAGGGCCGCCTCCATGTCGACGGCGACTTCAAGGCCGGCGGCGGCGCCTTCGCCCACAACGGCGTTTTCGTCGGGGACAAGCACAACCACACAGAGGTCGAGCGGGGCGGCGAACGGTCCGGCCCGCCGCCCAGCGACTGAAGGAGAACCCTATGGAAATGAAAACCTACGAAGTCCTCACCGACAATTTCCCGCGCCGCGCGCCCGCCGGCAAGGGCGCGAGGCTCACCCTTCACGAGATCCAGGCGAAGTATTCCG
>Ga0209793_1001223_pt1 | contig 17803 bp, 14 predicted proteins | sample EBPBio122009_DNA_FD_185863 | JGI IMG/M metagenome (GOLD analysis project Ga0209793, IMG submission 185863) | Wastewater treatment Type I Accumulibacter community from EBPR Bioreactor in Madison, WI, USA - Reactor 1_2/2/2009_ DNA (SPAdes) (version 2) | ecosystem: Engineered > Bioreactor > EBPR >... | reverse complement strand
GATGGAAGGACTGGCCGACGATGCTGCGCAGGAGCACACCATTGTCGAAGGTGCCGGTATAGCGCAGGCCGAGATTGGCGCGCGTCCCGCCTTCGATCCGGTCGAAGCCGGAGAACTTGTCGCGCTCGAAGAGGTTGGTGGCGTCGAAGACGAAGCTTTGCGCATCCTCGTTCGGCAGGCCACCTGCATGGTCCTCGTCGGGGCGCGCATAGATCTGCGCGATCGGCTCGAAGAGATGCGTGCTGTAATCCGTCGTCACGAGGACGGGATAGCGAGCCTCCAGGCCTGCCGTCAGCATGGAACGGGTCGCGCTGTCGTCCGATACGAAGGAGCCGGCGTAGCCGACCGGCGGGCGCATATCGAGCCGGTGAACGTCGCCGCGTGCGGCGAGCATCGGGGTCAGGACCAGGCCGCCCGGCACGATGAACTGGCGTTTCCATTCCAGTTCGCTGGTCAGCCGCGTCATGCCGCCTTCGAGGCCGCGGAAGCGGTCGACGCCGTATACCGTCGTATAGGTATCGGGGAGGTCACGGTCGGTATTGGTGATGTTCGTCGTGACGCTGAGTTCGCCGCCGAGCACAGGCTGCGGAACGATATATTCGTGGTCGAGCGTCTGCGCGATGGCCTGTTGGCGCTCCGCCTTGTCCTCGGGGTCGGCGTCCTGAACGTCGAAGTAGAAGGCGCGCAGATCGAAGCTGTTGCGGCGGCCAAGGCCGGAAAGGTAGCCCTGGTTCACGTTGGTTCGGGCATCAAAACCCTTGATCTCGTATGTGCGCGAGAAATTGTTGTCGCTCTGCGCCATCACCTTCCAGCCAAAGGTCCAGCGCGGATTGATCTGGAAGTGGCCGGTCGAGGCGACCATGCCGCGGAAGCCGTCTTCTTCCCAGTCGCTCGTATGGTCGGTGAAGTCTTCCGCGTTCATCTGCCGGATGCCGGCGGCGCGCAGCGTGACCTGGCCGTTATGGAAGCGCTTGCGGAACTCGCCTTCCATCAGGAAGCCCTGGTTGGTCAGGACGGTCGGCGACAGCGTGGCGTCCATGTCGGGCGCGATGGCGATGTAATAGGGCGCCGTGACGCCGAAGCCGAGCTTCTGCGTCATGCGGAACTGCGGGAAAAGGAAGCCGGTCTTCCGCTTGACGGTATGGTCCGGCACTTCGATCACCGGGATATAGGCGATCGGCTTGCCGAACATCTCGAAGCGGGCGTGTTCGAGGCGGATCGTCTTGGTGCGGCCGTTCTGCACGACGCGCTCGGCCTTGACTTCCCAGATGCCGCGATGGGTCGGGTCGGTGGCGCAGGGCGTACAGGCGGTATAGACGGCGTGGTTGAGGATCATCTCCTCGTCGTTGACGCGCTCGCCGCTGGTGGCGGCCAGCTTCGTCAGGTCGGTCGTCTCGATGCGCAACGCATTGATGAAGCCGTTGGCGAAGTCGTCCGACATGTCCATCTCGTCGCCGTAGATGCGATTGCCGGTCGGTTCGATGAATTCGATGTTGCCGCGCGCCTTCAGTCGGCCCGTCTTCTGGTCGTAGACGACCTCGCGGGCGACGAGCTTGTAGCCGCCGTAATCGATCTGCACGGCGCCGCGGGCGACGACCGTTTCGTTGTCATTGTTATAGACGAGTTCATTGGCTGCGAGCAGCAGCTTGCTGTCCTCGGGAATGTTCGGCTGCAGCGTCGAACTATCGACTGCCTGCGCATATGCGGGAAGGGAGAATGCGGGCATGAGGGCGCACGTGGCCGCACCTGCAAGCAGGGCGGCTTTCAACCACCGATCCTTTTTGCGGTCGCCTGCCGCCACTAGCCGTCCTCCTGATGCAGAAGAATCGTTGCCCCCAGGGACATTGCGACGACTACTGGGAGCCAGGCCGCAACGAACGGAGGAACAACACCGCTGCTTCCGAATGCCTTCACAAGCACGGTGACGACATAAAGCATGAAGCCCGAAAGGATTCCACCCAGAATCACCGCACGCGATTGATTAAACCGACTAAATTTCAAGGATACACAGGCCGCGATCAGGGTCATCGCAACCAGGAGCAGCGGCAGCGAAAGCATGGAATGGAACTGCGTTTCCATCGCATTCGTCGGGAAGCCGAAGGACCTTGCGGCCTCTATCTTTCGGCCAAGGTCGAAAAAGGCAATGCTTTCAGGCTTTTCCAGGCTTTCCTGAACGAACTCCCGTTTCAGGTTGGTACGAAGCTGTACCTCATCGAGACGAACGGGCAGTTCACCGGTTCGCGTCTCGTGCACATTCTTAAGAAGCCAGTAACCATCTTCCAAAGTGGCCGAGGCGGCATCCTGCCGAAGCACGATCCGGCTGTCGGAATCGAAGTGGATGACGGAGACGTTCACAAGCCGCGTTCCGTTGTCGAGAACCGCCTTTGCGCCGATGATCGCCTCGTCCTTCCCGTAGATCTGGCGGATCCACGGAACGGCGTTTTCCGACCGGCCGCCACTCGTCGCGCCCCAGGAGGTTTCGAATTCCTGCGCCGTCCGGCTGCCCCATGCCGCCAGCGGATTGAGCACGAGCACCGCGAGCACGCCGAACAGGAAGGCGCCGGCAACGAAGGGTCGCAGGAACTGCCAGACGGAAATGCCGGCCGCGCGCGTCACGACCAGCTCGTAGCGCCGGTTCAGCGAGATGAGGGCGGCCATGCCGGCGAAAAGCGCGACGAAGGGCACGGTCTGCATCATGATCATCGGAATGCGCAGCGCCGTCACGAGCAGGCCGGTGGACAGCGTATAGCCGGGCAGGGAACCGATGCGGTTCGACATCTCGCTGAAATCGATGATGAAGATCAGCGCGAAGATGCCGAGCAGGAACCAGATGGTGGTGACGACATAGCGGCGGAAGAAATAAAGCCCGAGCGTGCGAATCATGGCTTGCCGCTCCCGCTCGCGGAGGCCGGTCCGGCTTTCCGGAAGCGCGCGAGCAGGCGCTCGCGCTGTTCCCGCAGGCGGTCGCTGATCGTTGCCGGAATGTCGAGGCTCTTGTTGCGCGCGAGATAGCGGATGGCGAGCGCCGCGGTGAGGATCGGGATCAGATACATGATCGGTATGAAATAGACTGATTCCTCGGCGCTGTTGGATGCATAGAAACTTGCCCAGCGCACGAAGAGCGCGGTCAGCAGCGCGGTGACCATGGGATGCATGCGCGCTTCGCGGTGTGAACGCGCATCGCCGCTGACGACGAGCGCGATCAGGCCGAAGACGATCGGGAACAGCCATTCGGTGAAGCGGCGGTGCAGTTCGGCGGTGAAGGAACCCGGATGGCTCTTGAGCTGCGGGTCGTCGGGATCCGGATTGAAGAGATAGGGCAGGTCGCGGTCCTTGGCGCGGATATTCGCGCTGCCGGTGCTCTGCGTCAGGTCGGCGAGGTCGAAGGCGTAGGATTCGAACTTGATGACGGAGACGTTGCCATCCGGCAGCTTGCGGTGCACCTCGCCGTCCTTCATCACCAGCGCCGAGGATTTCTCGTCCACCGCGCCTTCGCGGGCGTAATAGACCATCTCGAAGCGCGGATCGCGGTTGTCGGCGACGAAGATGCCGTGCAGCACGCCGCCGCCGCGCCGTTCAGCCACCTGGACATAAAGGCCGTCGGCGACCTTGCGGAAGGTGTTTTCCTGCACGACGGAGGAGAGCATGTCGGCATGCGCGGTCGCGATCATCTTGCGCACGGCCATGCGGGAATAAGGCTCGACGAAATTGTCGATGGCGAAGGAGACGAGGCTCGTCGCGATGGCAAGGACCATGATCGGCCGGATGATGGTCGAGCGCGAGCTGCCGGCCGAATTCAGCACGGTCAGCTCCGAATCGGCATTCATGACGGTGAGCGTCTGCGATACGCCGATGACGAGCGCGAAAGGCAGGATGATCGGGATGACCGAGGGCAGGATCAGCGTCGCCAGCTTCAGGAAGGCGAAGATCGACTGGCCGCTGTCGGTGACGAGGTTGATGCTGGTGAGCGCCTGCGTGACCCATACGATGCCGAGCAGCGGCAGCAGTGTCGCGGCGAACATGAGCGACGCCCGCCGCAGGATATAGCGCTCGATCAGTTTCATCGTTTGGTCCGTGTTTCCGACGGGCTGTTGCCGTTTCGGGTCATGACGCCATCGGTTTTGCCATGGCCATATAAGCTTTCTTCAGGCTGACGCCAGAGCCAAGAGTCTCCGCCCCGATGGAAAATTTATGACGAACAAGCGTGGCTAACGATCTCTAAACAAGCCGGCGCATCTTGCCAAGCGCTGTAAAAGCGACAAGGAATTGATGCGACCGGCGCAATTCCGGCGGGGCGCGAAGCGGCCTCGGGTCCGGTATTGCCTGGAAAATTGAGAGGCGCGTTTTCGCTATTCCAAGGAAAAGCACGACGCGCCGGTGGCCTTCGCGGCCGAACGAAAGGCCGCAAGGCCGCTATGCGGAGTAAGACATGACTTCCAGATTCGACATCGGTTTTGCCAAGACGGCCCGCGTCTCGGGCGGCCTTGCGATCCTTCTCCAGGTTGCCGGCGGCGAGGCGGCGGGCCTTGGAGACCTCGATCCGGAAGGTGTCGTCGGCCGGGCGGCTGGCGTTGCGAAATTCACCGGCAAGGCGCTGAAGAGCCTCGATGTGCTGGCGCCGCACGGCGCGCCTGTCGACCGTATCGTCGTGCTCGGCCTTGGCGAGGCGGACAAGCTGACGGCCCATGACTGGCTGAAGGCCGGCGGCGCCGCTGCCGCAAAGGTCGGCCGCGCCGAGAAGGCCGCAATCTATCTCGATGCGCCGGGCCTCACCGTCACGGCGAGGAATGCTGCCGATTTCGCCCTCGGCATGCAGCTCGGCGCCTACAGTTTCGACACCTACAAGACGAAGAAGGCCGATGACGACGAGGCGAAGAACGGCAAGAGCGTGAAGGTGACGATCGTCACGGCCGCCGCCGCCGCGGCCAAGAAGGCCAACGACATCTCGGATGCGGTCGCCGCCGGCGTGATTCTCGCCCGCAACCTCGTCAACGAGCCGGCCAACGTGCTCGGCCCGGTCGAATTCGCCGACAAGGCCAAGGCGCTGGAGAAGCTCGGCGTCGAGGTGGATATCCTCACCGAGCGCGAGATGAAGAAGCTCGGCATGGCGGCGCTGCTCGGCGTCGCTCAAGGCTCCGTGCGTCCGCCGCGCCTTGCGGTCATGCAGTGGAAGGGCGGCAAGGAGAAGGATCGGCCCATCGCCTTCATCGGCAAGGGCGTCGTCTTTGATACCGGCGGCATCTCGATCAAGCCGGCGGCCGGCATGGAGGACATGAAGGGCGACATGGGCGGCGCGGCCGCCGTCATCGGCCTCATGCACACGCTCGCCGCGCGCAAGGCCAAGGCCAATGTCGTCGGCATTCTCGGCCTTGTGGAAAACATGCCGGACGGCAATGCCCAGCGTCCCGGCGACATCGTGAAATCCATGTCCGGCCAGACCATCGAGGTCATCAATACGGATGCGGAAGGCCGCCTCGTGCTCTGCGATGCGCTCTGGTACTGCAACGAGACCTTCAAGCCGCAGTTCATGGTGAACCTGGCGACGCTGACCGGCGCGATCATGGTCGCGCTCGGCAGCCATCACGCCGGCCTTTTCTCCAACGACGATACGCTGGCCGCGCGCCTCACCGCCGCCGGCCTTTCGACGAACGAGCGGCTGTGGCGCATGCCGCTCGGCCGCGATTACGACAAGATGATCGACAGCAAGTTCGCCGACATGAAGAACACCGGCGGCCGATATGCCGGCTCGATCACGGCCGCGCAGTTCCTGCAGCGCTTCGTCAAGGATACGCCCTGGGCGCATCTCGACATCGCTGGCACGGCGATGGGGTCGCCCACCGACGAGATCAACCGGTCCTGGGGCTCCGGCTTCGGCGTGCGCCTGCTCGACGAGCTGGTGCGGGCGAACTACGAGGGGTGACGGGCGCGTGAGCGAAGTCCTCTTCTACCACCTGACGGAATCCAAGCTGGAAGACGCGCTGCCGCCGCTGCTCGACAAGAGCCTCGAACGCGGCTGGCGCGTCGTCGTGCAGGCGGGAGACGCCGGGCGCCGCGACGCGCTTGACACGCATCTGTGGACGTTCCGTGAGGACAGCTTCCTGCCGCACGGCACGGACGAGCAGGCGTTCCCGGCCGACCAGCCGGTTCTCCTGACGACGACGCCGGAAAACCCGAACGCCGCCACCGTCCGCTTCCTCGTCGCCGGTGCCGAACCGCCACCCCTCGACGGCTACGAACGCGTGATCTTCATGTTCGACGGCTACGACCAGGCCGAGGTGGAGACGGCGCGCGGGCACTGGAAACGTCTGAAAGGCGAGGGGCATCAGCTCACCTACTGGCAGCAGAACGGCGACGGGCGCTGGATGAAGAAGGCCTGACGGCTACGCGGCCCGGTTTTCCGCACGAGACACGCCCGGCCACCGCCTTCCGCAGGGCATGCGTGACCGTCTCCGGTAGATGCACAAGGGCATTTTCGCGACAGGGGGCAGGGATATTCATGCGAGAGACTGTCTTCGTCATCATTGCCTTAGCCTTGCTTTCTCTTGCAGGAAACGCAGGCGCGCAGTCTTGGCAGAAAGCCGATCCTGCATCTTCCGGCTGGTCCGTTGATGGGTTGGAGGTAGCCCAGGACTATGCCGCCATCTTGAAGCCCACGGCCGTCATGGTGGTGCAGGATGGCAAGGTGATCGCCAGTTGGGGCGATGTATCCCGCAAGGTGAATGTCGCTTCCGTCCGCAAGAGCCTGTTAAGCGCGCTTTACGGGATCGCGGTTTCGGACGGCCGTATCCATCTCGCCAGCAGACTTGCCGATCTCGGCATCGACGACAAGCGACCGGTCCTCACGGCGGCCGAGAAGCAGGCGACGGTGCGCGATCTGCTCATGGCAAGATCGGGAATCTACCACGCCGCCGCATATGAAACTGCCGATATTCGCCAGAAGCGGCCGGAGCGCGGCAGTCACGCCCCCGGCTCGTTCTGGTTCTACAACAATTGGGATTTCAACGCGCTCGGCACGATCTACCGACAGCAGACCGGCGAGGACATTTTCCAGAGCTTCGCGCAGCGCATCGCCAAGCCGATCGGCATGGAAGACTTTTCGGCGCATGACGGAAGCTATTCCCTCGAAAAGGCATCGGTCCATCCAGCCTATCCCTTCGCCATGAGCGCTCGCGATCTTGCGCGTTTCGGACAGCTTTTCCTCAACGGCGGCCAGTGGGATGGCCGGCAGATTATTCCCGCCGCTTGGGTGCGGGAGTCCACCGCAGCGCTGTCGCAGCCATCCGACCACAATAGCGGTTACGGTTATATGTGGTGGACGCTGCGCACCGATCAGTGGGGGCAGGGCGGTGCGTTCAATGCCGGCTATGGTGGGCAGGTCGTTGCCTATGTGCCGGAAAAGCGGCTCGTGATCGTGCAGACCGTGGATCCGAGCCGGAACAGGCGCGGCATAGAAATGCGAGATTTCTTTCAGCTCATGCGCAAGATCGCTGCGGCCGCGCCCTGATGAGCAATCACTTGTCGCGGAAACTCTAGATTTCGCGGAGCCTCGACTATCACTGGTTTTGCAGCAAGAACTCCGTCGCAAAAAAACGGAGTTTTGCGACGGAATGCATGCCCGTTTCGGGTGGGGCTGGCCCGTCCTCAATCGTGAAATGCTTCCACGAACTTGCGCCGCCCCAGCATGAAGGCATCCGCGACGTGGCGCAGCGGCGCGAGGTCGACGTCCGATTTACCGGCCTTCACGATTTCGGCGAAGCGCTTGTAGAGCATCGGATATTCCTGCTCCGGCTCGTCGTGCACCAGCTTGCCGTCGATGGAGAGCTTCGCGCCGCCTTCGGAGAGCACCATCTCGCCGGCATCCGTCTTTGCGACGATGTCCCAGCTCTGCTTGCCGGTCTGGCGCCAGTCGAATTCGGCGGAAAGGTCGAGGCCCCTGGCGTCGGAGAAGGTCATTGCGGCGGCGATGGGGGCGTCGCGGTTTTCCGGGAATTCCAGCGTTGCGGCGGTGATGAAGACCGGACGCGGCAGGATGTGGGTGACGATGGAGAGCGCATTGATGCCCGGGTCGAACACGCCGAGACCGCCGGCCTGCCAGATCCATTCCTGATTCGGGTGCCAGTGGCGCACGTCTTCCTTCCAGATCACCCGCATGGAGCGGATTGTCGTGCCGGCGAGGAAGGTCCTGGCCGCTTCGACGGCCGGAGCATAGCGCGAATGCCAGCTCGCGAAGAGCGAAAGGCCCTTGGCGGCGGCGAGCGCCTCGAGGTCGGCGACTTCCGAAAGCGTCGCGCCCGGCGGCTTTTCGAGGAAGACGTGCTTGCCGGCGGAAAGTGCCTTCTCGGCGGCCTCGTAGCGGTATTGCGGGGGCATGCAGAGCGAGACGGCGTCAATGGCCGGCACGGCGGCCAGCATCTCGTCGATCGACTTGAAATTGTCGATGCCGTCGACCGTGCCGTGGCGGCTCGCGGCGGCGATCAGCCTGTAATCGCCGTTCTTCGCGACGGCCGGAAGATGCTGGTCGCGCACGATCTTGCCGACGCCGACGATTGCGAGATTGATCGGTGACATGTCTCCACCCTAATTTGTATGATAAATCGGGTGCTGTTGTAGCAGAACCTTCGGCGGCGGCAAGGCCGCCTTTGCGCCGCTCTTTGCCTATCGTTTGTGCAATTGCCCGAAAGCCGTATTCGTCTTTCGTCTAATGCGGGCGCTGAGGCCGGGAAAACCGGGCTTCAGACTTGAAACCAGCCTTGAAATCGGCACTCTGGCTGTGCTTGGCACAAATCAAAATAACACGCTGAGCGGGGAGGAGTTCTCATGAAGACGCTGCTGGTTTTCAGCCGGCTGATCGACGCTGTCACGGAAAATATCGGCAAGGCCGTCGGTTGGCTGATCCTTGTCGCCGTCCTTGTCAGTGCCGGCAACGCCATCGTCCGGAAGGTTTTCAACACATCGTCGAATGCCTGGCTCGAGGCGCAATGGTATCTCTTCGGGGGCGCCTTCATGCTGGCCGCCGCCTATACGCTGGCCCAGAACGAGCATATCCGCATCGACGTCGTCTACGGCAAGTTCTCCCGCCGGGTGCAGCACTGGATCGACCTTCTCGGCCATTGCCTGTTCCTGATGCCCTTCGTGCTGCTGATGGTCTATTTCCTCGTGCCCTATGTGGCGATGTCCTTCCGTTCGGGTGAGGTTTCGTCCAGCGCCGGCGGGCTGATCGTCTGGCCGGCCAAGGCCATCCTTCTCGCCGGCTTCCTGCTTCTCGCCTTCCAGGGCGTTTCGGAGATCATCAAGAAGATCGCCATCATGCGCGGCGACATGGAGGACCCGACGCCCTACGTGCCGGCCCATGCCCCGCTCGACAACGCCGTCGCAGAGGAGAAGGGCGCATGATCGAGTTCATTGCGGAAAACCTCGCGCCGATCATGTTCCTGTCGCTGATCGTGTTCCTGCTGCTGGGCTATCCGGTGGCGTTCTCGCTGGCGGCGAACGGCCTGCTTTTCTTCGTCGTCGGCGTCGAGCTTGCGCCGCTGTCCGATTCGATCAACCTCTCCTGGCCGCTGCTCAACGCCATGCCGGAGCGGTTATGGGGGGTGATGTCGAACGACACGTTGCTCGCCATCCCGTTCTTCACATTCATGGGGATCGTGCTTGAACGATCGGGCATGGCCGAAGACCTGCTCGATACGATCGGCCAGCTCTTCGGGCCGATCCGCGGCGGTCTTGCCTATGCGGTCATCTTCGTCGGCGCGCTGCTGGCGGCCACGACCGGCGTCGTCGCGGCCTCGGTCATCGCCATGGGCCTCATCTCCCTGCCGATCATGCTGCGCTACGGCTACGACCGGTCGATCGCCTCGGGCGTCATCGCGGCCTCCGGCACGCTCGCCCAGATCATCCCGCCCTCGCTGGTGCTGATCGTGCTTGCCGACCAGCTCGGCCGTTCGGTCGGCGACATGTATGCCGGCGCGCTCATCCCGGGCCTCGTGCTGACGGGCCTCTACATGGCCTATATCCTGCTCATGACCTTCCTGAAGCGGGATTCCATGCCGGCGCTGCCGCTGGAGGCGCGTTCGCTGGGGTCGGGCGTGACGTCGCTCGCCATCGCGCTGATCGTGGCGGCGGGCTTTGCCTATGCGGCCCACGTCTACCTCTATCCGACCCACGGCGAGAATGCCGATATCCTGGGGGCCACCGTCGGCGTCGCCTTCATCTATATCGTGGCGCTGGCCGACAAGGCGTTCAACATCAACATGATGTCGCGGCTTGCCCAACAGGTCATCATCGTGCTCATCCCGCCGCTGGCGCTGATCTTCCTCGTGCTCGGCACGATCTTCCTCGGCATCGCGACGCCGACGGAAGGCGGCGCCATGGGCGCGGTCGGCGCGCTCGCCATGGCGGCGGCCAAGGGGCGGCTCAACATGGAGGTGGTGCGCGCGGCGCTCACCTCCACGACGCGCCTTTCGGCCTTCGTGCTGTTCATCCTCATCGGCGCGCGCGTCTTCTCGCTCACCTTCTACGGCGTGAACGGGCATCTGTGGGTCGAGCACCTGCTGGTCTCGCTGCCGGGCGGGGAGACGGGCTTCCTGATCGCGGTCAACGTGCTGGTCTTCTTCCTGGCGTTCTTCCTCGATTTCTTCGAGCTTGCCTTCATCATCGTGCCACTGCTGGCGCCGGCCGCCGACAAGCTCGGCATCGACCTTATCTGGTTCGGCGTGCTGCTCGGCATCAACATGCAGACGAGCTTCATGCACCCGCCCTTCGGCTTCGCGCTGTTCTACCTGCGCTCGGTCGCGGCCAAGGTGCCCTATCTCGACAGGGTGACGGGCAAGATGACCGCGCCGGTGACGACGGGACAGATCTACTGGGGCGCGGTGCCCTTCGTCGGCATCCAGATCCTCATGGTGGCTCTGACCATTCTCTTCCCGGGCATGGTCATGCACTACAAGGGCGAGGGCACCGGCGTCGATCCCGCGACGATCAAGATCGAGGTTCCGGGCTTCGGCAGCGAGGGCGGTCTTCCGGGGCTGGGCCTGCCCGACGACGGCGGCCTCGGCCTGCCGGGCGGCCTGCAGCTTCCCGCCGGCAATCCGCTGGAGGGTGGCGAGAAGCCGGCCGAAGGCGGGGCCGACAAGCCCGCCACGGATCTCTCCACCCCGCCGTCCTTCAACTGAGGGCGGAAGCAATCGAATGGGAAGGGCCGGCGCAAGCCGGCCCTTTTGCGTGCGAAAGGGCATATGCCGGAGCAAGCAAAAACCCCGGGGCATCGCTGCCCCGGGGTTTCCGTTTGCGCTTTCGATGAAGGCTTACAGCTTGCCGGCGCGCTGCTGGAGCATCATGAAGGTGTCGTAGTTGTATTCGGCGATCTGGGCGTTCAGGTAGAAGTCGCCGCGGAAGGCCTTGATCGAGTCCCAGATCTTCTTGAAGGTCGGGTTCGACGCTTCCATCTCGGCATAGACCGCGTTGGATGCGTCGAAGGACGCTTCCAGAATCTCCTTGCTGAACGGGCGAAGCTGGGTGCCGTTGGCCACCAGACGGCGAAGTGCCGGAGGGTTGAGCCAGTCGTAGGCCTGCAGCATGTTCGCGTCGGTCGCCTGGCAGGCCGTGCGCAGCAGCGACTGGTAGGTCTTCGGCAGGCCCTCATAGGCCGCCTTGTTGAACATGGCATGCACCGTCGGGCCGCCTTCCCACCAGCCGGGATAGTAGTAGTAGGGCGCGACCTTGTAGAAGCCGAGCTTCTCGTCGTCATAGGGGCCGACCCATTCGGCGGCGTCGATGGTGCCCTTTTCGAGCGCGGGATAGATATCGCCGCCGGGGATCTGCTGCGGCACGACGCCGAGACGTTCCATGACCTTGCCGGCGAAGCCGCCGATGCGCATCTTCAGGCCCTGCAGGTCGGCGACGGTCTTGATTTCCTTGCGGAACCAGCCGCCCATCTGCACGCCCGTATTGCCGCCGGGGAAACCGACGAGGCCTTGCGTGGCGAGGAATTCGTTGAAGAGGTCGATGCCGCCGCCGTGATACTGCCAAGCGTTCATGCCGCGCGCGTTGAGCGCGAAGGGCACGGCCGCGCCGAGCGCCCAGACCGGGTCCTTGCCCCAGTAGTAGTAGGAAACCGTATGGGCGGCCTCCACCGTGCCGGCTGCCGCCGCGTCGGCGGCCTGAAGGCCCGGGACGATCTCACCGGCGGCGAAGACCTGGATCTGGAAGTTGCCGTCCGATGCCTCGGAAACGTATTTCGACAGCACCTCGGCGCCGCCATAGATGGTGTCGAGCGACTTGGGGAAAGACGAGGCGAGGCGCCAGTTGATCTTCGGGGCGCTCTGCGCCAGCGCCGGGGCGGCGAGCACCGTGGCGGCCGCGCCACCGACGCCGGCCACACCGGCTTTCTTGATGAATGAACGACGATCCATAGTTTCCTCCCAATGGCAGACGGATGTCATCATCCGCCCTCGTGTCATCACGCGGGAGCTAAGCATGGCGGGGAGGGCGTTTCAAGCCGAGGGGACGAACATCCGGGAAGGCTCCCCTACGACTTTCGTCGTAAGGATTTCCCATCGCTATCCGCCTGTTTTTTGAGCGTTTATCGTGGACGAGCGCGGCCGGTCAGCCGGCCATCGCCTCTTCATACTCGGCCGAAAGCTCCAGCCATTGATCCTCGGCCTCGCCGAGCTTGCCGACCGTCGCCGCACGCAGTTTCGCCTTCTCGGCGGCCTTGGCCGGGTTCTTCTCGTAGAGCGCGGGATCTGCGAGTTCCGCATCAAGAAGCTGAATCTGTTTCTGCAGTTTCGCCGTCAACGATTCGATTTCGCTGATCTTTTTCCTGAGCGGGGCGAACTGGGCGCGCCGGTCGGCATTGGCCTTGCGCAGCTCCGCCTTGTTGGCCTCGCCGCCGGCGGAGGCGGTCTTGTCCTTCTCGTCCTTCTTGCCGGACTGGACGATGAGGCTGCGATATTCCTCCATGTCGCCATCGAAGGATTTCACGGTGCCGTTGTTGACCAGCCAGAGCCGGTCCACCGTCGCCTCGATCAGGTGGCGGTCGTGCGAAATCAGGATGACGGCGCCCTCGTAGTCGTTCAGCGCCTCGATCAGGGCGCGGCGGCTGTCGATGTCGAGATGGTTGGTCGGTTCGTCGAGGATGAGGAGGTTCGGCGCGTCGAAGGCGGCAAGGCCCATCAGCAGGCGGGCCTTCTCGCCGCCGGAGAGGTCCTTGGCGGCGGTCGACATCTTCTCCGTCGCAAGGCCCATCTGGGCGACGCGGGCGCGCACCTTGGCTTCCGGCGCTTCCGGCATCAGCCGGCGCACATGCTCGACGGGCGACTGGTCGGGAATGAGGTCGTCGAGCTGGTGTTGGGCGAAGAAGCCGATCTTCAGCCCCGGCGCGCGCTTCACCGCGCCGCTTTCCGCCTCCAGCCGTCCGGAGATGAACTTGGCGAAGGTCGATTTGCCGTTGCCGTTCGAGCCGAGCAGCGCGATGCGGTCGTCATTGTCGATACGCAGGTTGATCTGCTTGAGGATCGGCTGGCCCGGCGTGTAGCCGACCGCGCCGCCCTCGATGGCGATGATCGGCGAGGCGGGCTGCTTTTCCGGCTCCGGGAAGGTGATCGGCTGCACATGCGTCTCGACCACGGCCGCGACCGTGCCCATGCGCTCCAGCGCCTTCACGCGGCTCTGCGCCTGCTTGGCCTTGGTGGCCTTGGCCTTGAAGCGGTCGATGAAGCTCTGGAGATGTTTTCGCGCGGCCTCGTTCTTGGCTTTCGCCTTCATCTGCAATTCGTCGGCTTCCGCCTTCTGGCGCTCGAACTGGTCGTAGGAGCCACGATAGAAGGTCAGCTTCTGCTGGTCGAGATGCACGATGGCGTTGACGGCGGTGTTGAGGAGGTCGCGGTCGTGGCTGATGATGATGACGGTGTGCGGATAGCGCCGCACATAGTCTTCCAGCCAGAGCGTTCCTTCGAGGTCGAGATAGTTGGTCGGCTCGTCGAGCAGCAGAAGGTCCGGCTCTGAGAACAGCACCGCCGCCAGCGCCACGCGCATGCGCCAGCCGCCGGAAAAGCTCTTTGCCGGGCGCTGCTGCGCCTCGTGGTCGAAGCCGAGGCCGGCAAGAATGCTTGCCGCGCGCGCTTCGGCCGAATGCGCGCCGATATCGGTGAGCCGCGTCTGAATCTCCGCGATCCGGTGCGGGTCGCTCGCCGTTTCCGCTTCCTTGAGAAGCGCGGCGCGCTCCTTGTCGGCGGCAAGCACGATCTCGATCAGGGATTCGTCCGTGCCCGGCGCTTCCTGCGCGACCTGCCCGATGCGGGCATTCTTCGGCAGCGATATCGTGCCGGCTTCCGAGGCGAGTTGGCCGGTGATGACGCGGAACAGCGTGGACTTGCCGGTGCCGTTACGCCCGACAAGACCCACTTTCACGCCGCTCGGCAGCGAAAGGGAGGCGTTATCGATGAGGAGACGCCCGGCAACGCGGGCGGTGAGGCCGGAAATCGTGATCATGCCGGCTCTATAGAGCAATTCCCGTAAAAGTGCGAAGCGGTTTTGTGCGCGCGATCACCGGAAGATGCGGAGCTACGCCGCGTTGCCCGCCCGGTAGGTCCGCCCCGACCGGTCGGCGACCTCGGCGGAGTAGATGCGCAGCGCGATGCCCGTTTCCCCCGCATAGGCGAGGGCCTGGTCCGCCTGATCGTAGAGCATGGCCGGGGATTTCGCCGAATCGCTCATCGAGACGCCGACGGTCAGTGTCAGGAAGCCCGCCGGCAGCTCGCGGTCCATGAAGGGGAAGGGTTTTTCCGCGACCCGCCCCGCCACGCGCCGGGCGATGTTGACGGCGATCTCGCGATCGACGTCGGACAGCAGCAGGCAGAAGAGGTCCGGCCCGGTGCGGGCGACGAAATCGTGCTTCTTGACCGACTGGCGGAAGATGGCGGCGAGGCGCTTCAGCGTCTTTTCGGCCGCGCCCGCCGGATGGGTCTCGGCGAATTCCTTGAGCTGCTCGACGCGGAAGAGCAGCAGCGCGGCGGTTTCCCCGGCCTCCTCCTGGAAGAGCGGCTTCAGGTGGCCGAGCAGGGCGGCATGGTTGGCAAGGCCCGTCACCGGGTCGTGGGTCAAGGCCTCGCGGCTGATGGAGAGGCCGGAGCGCAGGCCGTCGAGATGGGACTGGAGGTCTCCCATGCGGGCGGTGGCGGCCCGGTCGGCGCTGAGAATATCGCGGACCAGCGACAGCAGGCGCACCGTATCGCTGGAGAAGTCGGAAATGCCGAGGACGGGATCGCGGCTCATGCGCGCGGCGATTTCCTCCAGTTCCTGAATGGTCGCGGCGCGCTGGCGATGGTTCTCCTCCGTCATGCGGGTGATTTCGGAAAGCAGGCGCACGGCCTCGCCGGCCGCCTGGCCGGCGGCGAGAACATTGTGGCTCGGCAGCGCATGGCGCAGTGCAATGGAATCGAGGGAGGCCTGGTCAGGCGTCTTGCCGAGCGCGGCGATCTCGCGCGCCACGCCGGCATTGCCGTTCAGCGCCTCGAACAGCAGCTCGTAGTTGCGCGGCAGCGGCGAGATGCCGAAGCTGGCCATGACATGGGCGATGCGCGCCATGATCGGCGGAACCGCCTGCGGTGCGTCTTTCGGGGCGGAGGTTGTTTTGCTGGTCATGAAACGCCGTCGGCTGAAGGCGCGGGCAGGGACCCGCGCTCTGGAGGTTCTTGGGCGTAACTATCGGATTGCGCGGTTAATTTTGCGTGTGCTGGATTGCAGATTCAACCGGATCGAGACGGGCGCTCGTCAGGCGGTGCGCCGGGCGAGCGGAATCACCCGCATGAACTGGTCGATCACCGTCGGGCGCGACGGGTTGGCGGCGCGGGGCGGCCGGTTCTGCTGCATCTCGCGCATGGCCGCTGCATAGCCTTCGGCGCGGGCTTCCTTCAGGGCGACCTCGAAAGTCTTCTCGATGACCGGATAGCACTCTTCCGGCAGATAAGCGTCCGGGGCATCGGTACCGTAAACGCGGGCCATCTTGCAAAGCGTACTGCCGAGCAGGGCTGCCCACTCTTCGTTCGTTCTTGCCATTGCATTTCCTCTCTTCGGGCGAGGCGCGCGCCATTCGGCGTCGGCCCCAATGGCAGCGACTATCTCATTACCGATCGCCCGTGCCTGTCACCTGGGTGACAGGGCGGGACAGCCCCCGAAATCGGTGTAGAGCGCTTCCATACGCTACAACTGTATCACTACTGTTGCAGGAACAGGAAGATGCCGCTCACCCTAAAATTTATAGGTATTCTTTACCCTCGGTCCGCACGAAATAAATGAGGTCCAGTGCAAGGCTCGGGCCGCCGAGGGCCGTCAATATGCCGTGGCACTGGCCGCGGTGATGGGTCTGGTGGTTGAAGACATGGGTCAGCGCCGGCCCGAGCGGATGGGTGATGACCGCCGGATTGGTGAGCGGACTATAGGTGATGTCGCTTCGGATCTGCCCATCTGTCAGCGAATCGACAAAGGCGGCGAGGCGCGCATCCTCCGCCTGCCGCGCGGCCCAAAGCCCCGCGAAATCCTCGTGCAGCACCGCGTCGAGACTGGCCGGCGCGTCGCCCTCGCCGGTGAAACGCTTCAGCCAGATGCGGTCGGCGGTCAGGAGATGGTTGAGCGTGCGGTGAAGGGAGCCGAAGAACGCGCCGAGGTTCCTGCGGAAAGCCTCGTCGTCGAGCTTGCCGACCTCCGTGTAGAGGGTGCGGTTGGCCCAGGCGTTATAGGCGGCGAACATGCGGTAGTGGTTGAGCATCGCGATCTCCATGACGGCGCGCATTATAGACGAAGCAGCCATCGACCGCGTGAATGCGACCCATGAAATTATCTGATTTGCGCGCGGCGCGGCGCTGCGCTCCAATGCGCGCCGACCGAACGACGAGGCTTCGATGACCCGACTGCTCTACGCCCTTGCCGGCGCCGACAAGGCCCGCCAGTTCTCGCCCCATGTCTGGAAGACCGTGATGTCGCTCGCCCACAAGGGTCTCGACTACGAGACGGTGCCGGTGAGCTTCACCGATATCCCGGCCATCGAGAACGGCTGCACCGCGACGGTGCCGCTGCTGCGCGACGGCGAAAAGCTGGTGCGCGACAGTTTCGAGATCGCGCTCTATCTCGATGAGGCCTATCCCGACCGCCCCTCGCTCTTCGGCGGGGAGGGCGGCAAGGCGATGGCCCGCTTCATCGAGAACTGGTCGCAATCGACGCTGCATATGGCCGTCACCCGCATCGCCATCCTCCATATCCACGACCTGCTCGGCCCCGAGGACAGGGCCTATTTCCGCCGCAGCCGCGAGGAGCGGCTTGGCGCGTCGCTGGAGGATATCGCGGCGGCGGGCCGGGTGGAGGTCGAGGGCTTCGCCAAAAAGCTCCAGCCATTGCGCAACATGCTGAAGGTCCAGCCCTTCATCGGCGGTGAGGCGCCGCTTTTCCCCGACTATATCGTCTTTGGCGCGCTGCAATGGCTGCGCACCACCGCGGGCGCCAAAGTGCTGGAGGCGGACGATCCCGTCGCCCTCTGGTTCGCGCGGTGCCTGGATCTGCACGGCGGCGTCGGCCATCGTGTGACGGCTGCATGAAAGTTTGAGACGGAACGCGCCAAACGCCGCCACCCCCTTGTTTTGCGGGGCGTTGGCGGCTATTGAACCGCCACTTTCACCGGAAAACCAAGGGAAACGGGAAAATGGCGATTGAACGCACCTTTTCGATGATCAAGCCGGACGCGACGAAGCGCAACCTGACCGGCGCCGTCACCAAGATGCTGGAAGATGCAGGCCTTCGCGTCGTTGCTTCC
>Ga0209793_1001220_pt1 | contig 17848 bp, 11 predicted proteins | sample EBPBio122009_DNA_FD_185863 | JGI IMG/M metagenome (GOLD analysis project Ga0209793, IMG submission 185863) | Wastewater treatment Type I Accumulibacter community from EBPR Bioreactor in Madison, WI, USA - Reactor 1_2/2/2009_ DNA (SPAdes) (version 2) | ecosystem: Engineered > Bioreactor > EBPR >... | reverse complement strand
CCGGCCTTGGACACGCCGATCCGGTCGATGTCGACATCGGGCAGGTCGGCGATCAGATAGCGGTCGATCTCCTTGGTGCGCGCAAAAATCCGGTCGGTCAGCTTCTCTGGCGCCGGACCGCCATTGGAAGCGTTGTATTTGATGCCGAAATCCTCCTGCGGGCCGCCGGGATTGTGGCTGGCCGACAGGATGACGCCGCCGAATGCGCCGTGCTGGCGAATGACGTTGGAAGCCGCTGGCGTCGACAGGATGCCGCCGCGCCCCACCATCACCTTGCCGAAACCGTTGGCGGCGGCCATGCGGATGACCTTCTGAATCACCTCGCGATTGTAGAAACGGCCGTCGCCGCCCAGCACCAGCGTCTTGCCGGCGAACCCGTCGAGACTGTCGAAGATCGACTGGACGAAATTCTCGACATAGTTCGGCTGCCGGAACACCGGCACCTTCTTGCGCAGGCCGCTGGTGCCCGGCTTCTGGTCGGCAAAGGGTTTTGTCGCAACGGTCATGTTCATGTCTGCGCTGTGGTCGGGAAGGAGGGATCGGTAGATGCCGGCGTAGCGGGCTGTACTTCTGGTCCACGATACATCAGACGCCATGCCGTTGTGCTGGAGCCGCTTCCAATCATCGCCGTTGCGGAACAGGTCGACGGCGCGGCGCACTGCGGTGCGCAGGTTCTCGCGATCGACCGGCCAGAACTGCAGCCCGGTGGCGACGCCGGCGGTCATCGCCGCGTCATTGGCGTCGATCACCGTGTCGGTCAGGCCGCCGGTACGCGCCACCACCGGCACGCAGCCGTAACGCAGGCCGTAAAGCTGGGTCAGGCCGCAGGGCTCGAAGCGCGACGGCACCAGGATGGCGTCGCAGCCGCCCTGCATCAGGTGCGACAATTGCTCGGAATAGCCGGTCGCAACGCCGACCCGGCCGCGATAATGGCCGGCCGCCGCCAGCAGGCCGGCTTCCAGCCCGTGATCGCCCGAACCCAGCACGACCAGCCGGGCGCCCGCGCCGACAATGTCGTCGATGGCGGACACCAGCACGTCCATGCCTTTCTGCCATGTCAGGCGCGATATGACGCAGAAAATCGGATCGCCGCTGTCGTCGAGGCCGAACCGTTCCTCGACCGCGCGCCTGTTGGCCGCCCGCGCCGCCAGCGAGGCGTCGGTGTAGGTGGCGGCCAGATCCCCGTCCGTGCGCGGGTTCCACACGTCCCCGTCAATGCCGTTGACGATGCCGAACACCGAGCCTTCGCGGGCGCGCACCAGGCCGTCGAGCCCCATGCCGAACTCGGGCGTGCGGATCTCTGCGGCATAGGTGGGGCTGACGGTGGTGATGGCGTCGGCAAGCTGCAGGCCGGCCTTCAGATAGCCGACGCCGCCGTAATATTCGACGCCGTCCACCGTCATCGCATGGCCGGGCAGGCCGAGCCCGCCGAACACGCCGGCCGGAAACTTGCCCTGGAACGCCATGTTGTGGACGGTGAGGACGGTCGGAACCCCGCGCTGGCCGGTGAAGCGGATATAGGCCGGCGTCAGCGCCGCCTGCCAGTCGTGCGCATGGGCGATGTCCGGCAGATAACCGGGGACCAGCCCGTCAACGACCAGTTGCGCCGCCTTGGCCAGCGCCGCGAACCGCCGCCAGTTGTCGGGCCAGTCGACGCCGTTCTCGTCGCCATAGGGGCCGCCGCCGCGCTCGTAGAGATGCGGCGCGTCGATGGCGAGGATTTCCAGCCCCTCCGCCTCGCCGGCGACGATGTTTGCCGGGCCGCCGAACAGATCGTCGATGGAAGCAACCACCGCCGGCTCCTGCAGCTTCGCCATCACCGCCGGATAGCCGGGCACGAGCGTGCGCATCGAGACGCCATGCGGCCCGAGCGCCGGCGGCAGCGCGCCGGCGACATCGGCTAGTCCGCCGGTCTTGATCAGCGGATAAATTTCGGAGGCGACGGAGAGGATTTTCATCAGGCCACGGGTTCCTACTGCGCCAGCCGGTCGATCATCGGCTGGGTGATCAGGCACACGCCGCCCTCGGTGCGTCGGAACCGGCGCGCGTCGTCGTCGGGATCGTAGCCGACAATCAGGTTTTCGGGAATGTTGACGCCGCGATCGAGCACCACCCGTCTGAGACTGGCGTTGCGGCCGATGGTGCAGTCGGGCAATACCACCGCCTCTTCGAGCGCTGAATAGGAATTGGCCCTGACGCCGGTGAAGATCAGGCTGCGCTTCAGCGATGCGCCGGAAATGATGCAGTCGCCCGACACCAGCGACGACACCGCCGAGCCGCGGCGGCCGTCCTCGTCATGCACGAATTTCGCCGGCGGCTTGATCTCGGCATAGGTCCAGATCGGCCAGTCGCGGTCATAGAGGTCTAGTTCGGGCGTCACGTCGGTCAGGTCGATATTGGCCTCCCAATAAGCGTCGATCGTGCCGACGTCGCGCCAGTACGACTTTACCTCGAACGACGAGCGCACGCAGGATTTTGCGAAGCGGTGGGCGACCGCCTTGCCGCTGGCGACGATGTTGGGGATGATGTCCTTGCCGAAATCGCGGCTGGAGTTCGGGTCGGCGGCGTCGCGGCGCAGTTCGTCCATCAGGAATTTGGTGCGGAACACATAGATGCCCATCGACGCCAGCGCGAAATCCGGCTTGTCGGGCATTGCCGGCGGATTGTCCGGCTTCTCGACGAATGACAGGATGTTGCCCTGATCATCGACATGCATGACGCCGAAACCAGTCGCCTCCAGGCGCGGCACCTCCAGGCAGCCGACGGTGACGTCGGCCTTCATGTCGACGTGCTGGCGCAGCATCAGCTCGTAGTCCATCTTGTAGATGTGGTCGCCGGCGAGGATGACCATGTATTCGGGCCCGTAGGACTCGATGATGTCGATGTTCTGATAGACCGCGTCGGCGGTGCCCTCGTACCATTGCGTCTCGGAAACGCGCTGCGAGGCCGGCAGGATGTCGAAACTCTCGTTTCGCTCGGGCCGCAGAAAGTTCCAGCCGCGCTGAAGATGGCGGATCAGCGAATGCGCCTTGTACTGGGTGGCGACGCCGATGCGGCGGATGCCTGAATTGAGCGCGTTCGACAGGGCGAAGTCGATGATCCTGGTCTTGCCGCCAAAATGGACGGCCGGCTTGGCGCGGATGTCAGTCAGTTCCTTGAGCCGGCTTCCGCGCCCGCCCGCCAGCACGTAGGCCATTGCGTCTCTTGCGAGCGGCTGCGTCCTGTTGTTCGCCATTCCCATGCTCCTCCACCCGGCCCTTTGCGGCCTCGAACTCAAAATAGAGCGTCGCCAGCGGCGGCAGCGTAATGTTCGCCGCGATCGACTTGCCCTTGCCCGAGGCGACGACCGAACCGAGATTCCCCTTCCCGGTTCCGCCGTAGTCCCCGGCGTCCGTATTCAGAATTTCGCGCCAGCGCCCGGCTTTCGGCAAGGGCAATCTGTAGTCTTCGCGCGCAATCGGGGTGAAATTCGTCACCACCGCCACCGGACGCTGGCGCGGCGCAATGCGCAGCCATGCAAACACCGAGCGGTCGCGGTCGTCGACGACAAGCCACTCGAAACCCTCCGGCTCGCAGTCGCGTGCATGCAGCGCCGGGCGGCCGCGGTAGAGACGGTTCAGGTCGCGCACCAGCGACTGCATGCCCTTGTGCGGCTTGTGTTGCAGCAAATCCCAGTCCAGTTCGCCGGCCTCGCTCCATTCGGCGCGCTGCGCGAATTCCTGCCCCATGAACAAGAGTTTCTTGCCGGGATAACCCCACATGAAACCGTAATAGGCGCGCAGCGTCGCGAATTTCTGCCAGTCGTCGCCGCCCATCTTGCCGACCAGCGCCGACTTTCCGTGCACCACCTCGTCATGCGACAGCGGCAGCACGAAATTCTCGCTGAACGCGTACATCAGCCCGAAGGTGATTTCCTCGTGATGATGGCGCCGGTGGATCGGATCGCGCTTCAGATAGGACAGGGTGTCGTGCATGAACCCCATGTTCCACTTGAAGCCGAAGCCGAGGCCGCCATCATGGACCGGGGCCGAAACCTTTGGCCACGAGGTCGATTCCTCGGCCATGGTCATGAAGCCGGGGGCCGCGGCATAGACCGCTGTGTTCATGTCCTTCAGGAACTCGACCGCCTCGAGGTTCTCGCGCCCGCCCTTTTCGTTGGGCTCCCACTCGCCCGCCTTGCGGGCATAGTCGAGATAAAGCATCGAGGCGACCGCATCGACGCGTAAGCCGTCGAGATGAAACTGCTCGGCCCAGAACACCGCATTGTTGACCAGATAGGATTTCACCTCGCGCCGGCCGAAATTGTAGACCGCCGTGTTCCATTCGGGGTGCATGCCCTTGCGCGTGTCCGCATATTCGTAGAGCGCGGCGCCATCGAACCTGACCAGTCCGTGCGCGTCGACGGGGAAATGCGCCGGCACCCAATCGAGGATGACGCCGACGCCCGCCTGGTGGGCGCCATCGACGAAACGGGCAAAACCCTCACGGTCGCCAAAGCGCGAGGTCGGCGCATATAGCCCGGTTGTCTGGTAGCCCCACGACGGATCGTAAGGGTGTTCGGTGATCGGCAGGAACTCGATATGGGTGTAGCCCATGTCGACGACATAGGGGATCAGCAGGTCGCCGAGTTCGTCCCAGGTGAGGAATTTCCCCTCGGCGTTGCGCCGCCACGAGCCGGCATGGACCTCATAGATCGAGATCGGCTGACGGCGCGGGTCGGCCTTCTTCCAGAAATCGCGATGCGCCTTGTCGGCCCATGCATGGGCAAGCGGGGCGACCGTCACCGAGGCCGTTTCGGGGCGAAGTTGCGCGTGAAACGCAAACGGATCTGCCTTCAGCGGCTGGCGCACGCCGGTCGGGCTGATAATCTCGAATTTGTAGGTCCGCCCTGCCCCGATTTCGGGAACAAAAATCTCCCAGATGCCGCTGTCGGCGCGGCGGCGCATGACATGGCGGCGGCCGTCCCATTCGTTGAAGTCGCCGACGACCGAGACGCGCCTGGCGTTGGGCGCCCAGACGGCAAAATGAAAGCCGGTCGCGCCCTCGTGCTCGATCCGGTGCGCGCCGAGCTTGTCAAACAGGCGCAGATGCGAACCCTGCGCCATGTAATAGTCGTCCATCGGTCCCAGCACCGGGCCGAAGGAATAGGGATCGGCGACCACCCATTCGCCGGACCCGGCGCCGGCGCGATAGCGCAGCGGCTGGCGCGCCTCCAGGTCGACCGGACCCTCGAAAAAGCCGGCCTCATGCATCTTCTGCAGTTTGCCGACCGGCTTTCCCGTCAGCGTCTCGGCCATCAGACTGTCGGCGCCGGGCACGAAGGCGCGGGCCACAAACCCCTTGCCGTCCGGGTGGACGCCAAGGATCGAGAACGGGTCGGCAAACGCGCCCCTGGCGATCTGATCGATGTCTCGCCGGGCGACCATGGCGCGCCTATGAGGTCGGGACGTTCCACACGTCGCGGGCATATTCGCGGATCGTGCGGTCGGACGAGAAAAAGGCCATGCGGGCGGTGTTGTGGACGGCCTTGGCGTTCCATTCGGCCGGTGCGCGCCAGATCCGGTCGACGCGCCGCTGCGCGGCTGCATAGGCGTCGAAATCGGCGGCGACCATGAACCAGTCGGAATTGTAGACGCCGTCCACCAGGCCGCGGTAGCGGTCGGGTTCGTCGGGCGAAAAGGTGCCCGACGAGATCGCCGACAGCGCCTGCGACAGTTCGGGCGATGCTTCGATGACGGCGCGCGGATTGTAGCCGCCGGCGCGGCGGTCGGCGACGTCCTGGGCGGTCAGGCCGAAGATGACGATATTTTCGTCGCCGATGCGCTGCTTCATCTCGACATTGGCCCCGTCGAGCGTGCCGATGGTCAGCGCCCCGTTCAGCGCAAACTTCATGTTGCCGGTGCCCGACGCCTCCAGCCCAGCGGTCGATATCTGCTCCGATAGGTCGGCCGCCGGCATCATGATCTCGGCCATCGAGACATTGTAGTTCGGCATGAACACGACCTTGAGCAGGTCGCGCACCGACGGGTCGCCATTGATCACCTTCGCCACATCGTTGATCAGCTTGATGATCAGCTTGGCGGTCGCATAGCTCGGCGCGGCCTTGCCGCCGAAAAATTTCACCCGCGGCGTCCAGTCGCCATGTGGATTGCTCCTGATCTGGTCGTAGAGCGCCACCGCTTCGATGATGTTGAGCAGCTGGCGCTTGTATTCGTGGATGCGCTTGATCTGGATGTCGAACAGTGCCGACGGGTCGAGCCGGATGCCGATACGCGCCCTGGCCAGCGCCGCCAGCCGCTCCTTGTTGGCGCGTTTGACCGCCGCGAACTTTTCGCGGAACGCGTCGTCGTCGGCAAATTTGTCGAGGTCGGCGATACGGTCGATGTCGTCGAGAAAGGCGTCGCCGATGGTCTGGCCGATCAGCCCGGTCAGGCCGGGATTGGCCTGCATCAGCCAGCGTCGCGGCGTGATGCCGTTGGTCTTGTTGTTGATGCGGTCGGGGTAGAGCAGGTGCAGGTCGTGAAACACCGTCTGCTTCATCAACTCGGTGTGAAGCTCCGATACGCCGTTGACCTTGTGCGAGCCGGCAAACGCCAGATTGCCCATGCGCACGCGGCGCTCGCCGTCTTCGCCGATCAGCGAGATCGCCCGAACATTGCCGTCGTTCAGGTCCGGGCGCGACCGCGCCTCGCTGAGAATCTTGGCGTTGATCGCATAGACGATCTGCATATGGCGCGGCAGGATGCGCTCGAACACCGTCACCGGCCAGCTTTCCAGCGCCTCGGGCAGCAGCGTGTGATTGGTGTAGCCGAAGGTGCGCCTGGCGATGTCCCAGGCGACGTCGAAGCCAAAACCGTGCACGTCCATCAACAGCCGCATCAGTTCCGGCACGGCGATCGCCGGATGGGTGTCGTTGAGATGGATCGCCGCCTTGTCGGGCAGGTTCGTCAGGTCGGGATACTGCGTCAGGTGGCGGTCGAGAATGTCCCGCAGCGAGGCGGCGGTGAAGAAATATTCCTGCCGCAGCCGCAGTTCCTTGCCCTCGATATGCGAGTCCGCCGGATAGAGCACGCGCACCAGCGCATCGGCCATGTTGGCGTCGCGCAAGGCGCCGATATGGTCGCCGGCGTTGAACGCCGCCAACTCGATCGGGTCGACAGGCAGGGCCGACCACAGTCTGAGCGTATTGACCCTCTTGCCGCGCCAGCCGACAATCGGCGTGTCGTAGGCGACAGCGATGACGCTGTCGCTAGGCGTCCACACCTGACGCTGCACCTGGCCGCCCTCGTCCGTTTCCGACGTCACCGCGCCGCCGAAACCGATCTCGATCGAGCGTTCGCGGCGTTCGAACTCCCACGGATTGCCGTGGTCGAGCCAGGTTTCCGGCAACTCCATCTGCCGGCCGTCGGAAATCTCCTGGCGGAACATGCCGTTGATGTAGCGGATGCCGTAGCCGTGCGCCGGCAGGTCTACGCTGGCCATCGATTCCATGAAACACGCCGCCAGCCGGCCAAGACCGCCATTGCCCAGCGCCGCGTCCGGCTCCAGCTCCTCGATCGCGTCGAGGTCGACGCCGAGCGTCGCCAGCGCCTTTTGCATGTCCTCCATCATGCCGATATTGGAGAAGGCATCGCGCATCAGCCGGCCGATCAGGAACTCCATCGACAGATAGTAGACGCGTTTCGACCTGGCCTCGTAGGCCGACTTGGTCGAAGCGATCCAACTGTCGATCATGCGATCGCGCACCACCTGGATGGCGGCCGTCAGCCAGTCGTTGCGGGTCGCCACCGTCGGGTCCTTGCCGTCGCGATAGCGCAGCGCCTGGACGATCTCCTCGGCAAGCCGGTTGTCGTCGGCGCGGCGGCGGCCAAGGTTCGTCTTCTGGTCTTGCTTGGGAGCCATGCGGATTTTCTTCGTGATTTCAGAGTGTAGTCTCGCGCAACCGCCTATGCCAAGCATGGCGGCGGACGAATCTCACATCCACGAAACTCCTTCCCGTCGCTGGTTTCAATCGGTTTGAACAGAGCGCGTTGTCGCAGTCTCGGCGCGTCGGCGCGGAGCGCTCAGGCCGCCAGCGAATCCTCCGGCGGCTTCTTGGCGCCGGTCATCAGCGCCACCGCATCCGACATCGACACCGTCTTGGGATCGACAACGCATAACCGCTTTCCAAGACGATGGATATGGATTCGGTCGGCGACCTCGAAGACGTGCGGCATGTTGTGCGAGATCAGCACGATCGGCAGGCCGCGCCGCCTGACGTCCTGGATCAGTTCCAGCACGCGGCGCGATTCCTTGACGCCCAGCGCCGCCGTCGGTTCGTCCATGATCACCACCTTGGAGCCGAATGCGGCGGCGCGCGCCACCGCCACGCCCTGGCGCTGGCCGCCCGACAGGGTTTCGACCGCCTGGCCGATATTCTGGATGGTCATCAGGCCGAGTTCCGTCAGCTTTTCGCGGGCGCGCTTTTCCATCGCTGGCCGGTCGAGCATGCGCAGCCATTTGCCCATGACGCCCGGCCGGCGCAGTTCGCGGCCGAGAAACATGTTGTCGGCGATCGACAGCGCCGGCGACAGCGCCAGGTTCTGGTAGACGGTCTCGATGCCGGCGTCGCGCGCCTCCATCGGCGAGGCGAACGAAACGACCTGCCCTTCGAGGCGGATTTCACCGCTGTCGGGCCTGAGCGCGCCGGAAATCGCCTTGATCAGCGAGGATTTGCCGGCGCCGTTGTCGCCGATCACAGCGAGCACCTCGCCGGGATAGAGATCGAAATCGGCCTGGTCGAGGGCGGTGACGCGGCCGTAGCGCTTGACGAGGCCGCGCGCCGACAAGAGGGGTTGAGCATTGGTCGACATCAGCCTGCAACCTTTCTGATCCACTGGTCGATAGCGACGGCGGCGATGATCAGCACGCCGATGAGAAGATAGGTCCATTGCGGGTCGGTGCCCCACAGGCGCAGGCCGAGCGAAAAGACGCCGACGATCAGCGCGCCGAACAGCATGCCCAGGATCGAGCCGCGGCCGCCGAACAGCGAGATGCCGCCGATCACCACCGCGGTAATGGATTCGATATTGGCGAACTGTCCCGCCGTCGGCGACACCGATCCCAGACGCCCGATCAGCACCCAGCCGGCGAAGGCGCAGATCAGGCCCGACAGCACGTAGACCGTCGTCAGCATCCGCCTGACGCGGACGCCCGCCAGTTCGGCGGCGTCGGGATCGTCGCCGATGGCGTAGAGATGACGGCCCCAGGCCGTGTGGTTGAGCACATACCACAGCACCGCCACCAGCAGCACCATGCCGATGACGCCATAGGTGAACACCGCGCCGCCGACCTGGATGCTGTTGCCGAAGACCTGGAGGATCGGCGCGTTGGCCTCGATGTCCTGGCTTCTGATCGTCTCATTGGCAGAATAGAGGAAATTGGCGGCGAGAATGATCTGCCAGGTGCCGAGCGTGACGATGAAGGGCGGCAGCCGCCAATAGGCGACCAGCAGGCCGTTGACCCAGCCGCATAAGGCGCCGACGCCGAAACCGCAGACGATCGCCAGCGGCGCGGGCAAGCCATAGCGGAAGGTGAACTGGCCCATCACCACCGACGACAGAACCATGATCGCGCCGACCGACAGATCGATGCCGGCGGTCAGCACCACCAGCGTCTGCGCCGCGCCGACAATGCCGACGATCGCCACCTGCTGCAGGATCAGCGTCATGGTGAAGGCGGAGAAGAAGCGCGGTCCGACCAGCAGCCCGAACGCCAGCAGCGACAGGATCAGCACGATCAGCGGGATCGCCGCCGGACTACCGTGCAGAAAGTGCTGAAAACGCTGCAATGCGGTCTTGTCGTGGCCCTCGAAGGCGGCGACCGCCGTCGACGACCCGGACAGAACCTTCTCGAATTCCTGCGGCTGGCTCATGCTACCTCCCTGCCGCCCGGTCAGGCGCGGCCAAATCGACGCCGGGCGCGCGGCGGATGCGCCGGCGCGTTCGGACATACGACAACATCATGTTACATCGAAACGGCCGGGAACAGGTCCATCGCCGATCCGGCGAGGGCGCCGCGCGTCGGCGGCGGCCTCGTTGTCCGGAGGTCCCGCCGCGTGATGCTCGGGCGGCGAGGTCTTGCTGCGTCGGCCGGGCTCCGGGCGCTTCTGCCCTTCGGCTACGGCCTTGGACGTTCGGCGAAGCGCCGCCTCAGCCCCAGCACTTGTCGGTGCCGGCCTTGACGTCGATCGAGTCGACGCCGGCGGCAGGCTTGGCGGTGACCAGCGAGACGCCGGTGTCGAAGAAGCTCTTGCCTTCGGTCGGCTTGGGCTTGGTTCCGTCCTTGGCGAAGGCGGCGATCGCCTCCACGCCCAGCGCCGCCATCAGTAGCGGATATTGCTGCGACGTGGCGCCGATGACGCCGGCCTCGACGTTCTTGACGCCCGGGCAGCCGCCGTCGACCGAGACGATCAGCGCGTTCTTTTCCATGCCGACCGACTTTAGCGCCTCATAGGCGCCGGCCGCCGCCGGTTCGTTGATGGTGTAGACGACATTGACGCCGGGATCCTTCTGCAGAAGGTTTTCCATCGCCTTGCGGCCGCCTTCCTCATTGCCGTTGGTGATGTCATGACCGACGATGCGGGCGTCGTCCTCGTCGCCGATCTTGTTGGCGTCCTTCAGGTCGATGCCAAATCCCTTCATGAAACCCTGGTCGCGCAGCACGTCGACGGTCGGCTGCGACGGCGCCAGGTCGAGGAAGGCGATCCTGGCGTCCTTGGCCTTGTCGCCCAGCGTCGCGGCGGCCCATTTGCCGATCAGCTCGCCGGCAAGGAAATTGTCGGTGGCGAAGGTCGCGTCGGCGGCGTCGGCCGGATCGAGCGGGGTGTCGAGCGCGATCACCAGCAGGCCGGCGTCACGCGCCTTCTTCACCGACGGGACGATGCCGGCGGAATCGGACGGGGTGATCAGGATGCCCTTGGCGCCATCGGCGATGCAGGTCTCGATGGCGGCGACCTGGCTTTCGGAATCGCCGTCGATCTTGCCGGCATAGGTCTTGAGATTGACGCCCAGCTCGCCGGCCTTGGCGGTGGCGCCCTCCTTCATCTTGACGAAGAAGGGGTTGGTGTCGGTCTTGGTGATCAGGCAGGCGCCGACGCCATCGGCCGAAGCGGGCGCGGCATAGGCGGCGATGCCGGCGACAATCGCCGCGGCGGACGTCTTGAGAAGAAACTTTGCGGACATATCTGCTCCTCCGGTGTGGCGTCGGCGGCTCGATGCGCCGATCGGAAACTTGGTTCGCCCGACCTTCCCGGGCAGGATCGAAAAAACACGACCCGGCCGGACTTGTCAATAGATAATTCATAGTGATTTATTATTGACAGGAGTTGCGCCCGGCCCCATTGTCGCGGAAAGCATGCAGGGGGACCGGGAGGATCGGAATTGGATTCGCTTCCAACGAGTTCGGAGGCGCGCGACCCGCAGTGGCGCGGCGCCAACCAGAGCGGGATGCGCAACCTCAATGAGAGGCTGGTGCTGTCGCTGGTGCGCGAGCACGGGGCGCTGGCCAGGACCGACATCGCGCGCATGACCGGGCTGTCGGCGCAGACCGTCTCGGTGATCATGCGCGAGTTGGAGGCCGAGCAACTGCTGCTGCGCAACGCGCCGCTGCGCGGCAAGGTTGGCCAGCCGCTGGTGCCGATGTCGCTCAATCCCGACGGCGCGTTTTTCCTCGGCCTCAAGATCGGCCGTCGCAGCGCCGACCTGGTGCTGATCGATTTTCTCGGCCGCGTCCGCACGATGGTCAGCGTCACCTACACCTACCCGACGCCCGACGGCACCCTCGCCTTCGTGCGCAACGGCATCGCCCGCCTCGAACAGGATCTGACCGCCGCCCAGCGCAAGCGGATCGCCGGCCTTGGCATCGCCATGCCGTTCGAGATATGGAACTGGGCCGACGCGGTCGGCGCGCCGCGCGAGGTGATGGACCAGTGGCGCAGCGCCGACATTCGCGGCGCCATCGCCGCCGAACTGCCCTACCCGGTCTATCTTGAGAATGACGCCACCGCCGCCTGCGGCGCCGAACTCGCCTTCGGCCAGACCCGCATCCGCAACTTCGTCTATCTCTATGTCGGGGCCTTCATCGGCGGCGGCATCGTGCTGGACGGCTCGCTCTACGCCGGGCCTTCCGGCAATGCCGGCGCGCTCGGCTCGATGCCGGTGCCGGGCCCCAACGGCCGCATCGTGCAATTGATCGACGTGGCGTCGATCGCGGTGCTGGAGCGCAAGCTGCTGGCGGCCAACCGCGACGCCGGCATGTTGTGGACGTCGCCCGACGACTGGGGCGACCTGTCGCCCTTCCTCGAGCGATGGATCGACGACGCCGCGGCGGCGATCGCCCACGCGCTGGTCTCCTCCTCGGCCGTCATCGACTTCGAGGCCGCCGTCATCGACGGCTGGCTGCCGACGCCGGTGCGCGCGGCGCTGGTCAGCGGAACAAGGGCGCGGCTCGAACGCTACGATGTCGAGGGGCTGACGCTGCCTGTCGTGCGCGAGGGCACGGTTGGCATCCACGCGCGCTCGCTCGGCGGCGCCAGCCTGCCGCTGTCGGAACGTTTCCTGTTGCGCCAGCCGGCCGCCGCGCGGATCGGGTCGCCGTCATGATCGTCTGCTGCGGCGAGGCGCTGATCGACATGCTGCCGCGTCAGTCGACGCTCGGCGAGGCCGCATTCTCGCCCTTTCCCGGCGGCGCGGTGTTCAACACCGCGATCGCGCTTGGCCGGCTCGGCGCGCCGGTCGAGTTTCTCACCGGCCTGTCGAGCGACTTTTTCGGCGACATGCTGCGCCAGGCGCTGACGGCGAGCGGCGTGCTGACCTCCTATGCGCGGGTCTCCAACCGCCCGACCACGCTCGCTTTCGTGCGCCTGACCGACGGCCAGGCGAGCTATCTGTTCTACGACGAGGGCACGGCCGGGCGGATGCTGGTCGCGGCCGACATGCCGCCGCTTGGCCCGGAGATCACGGCGATGCTGTTCGGCGCCATCAGCCTGATCCCGGAACCCTGCGGCGGGGCCTACGAGGCGCTGCTCGCCCGCGAACACACAAGCCGGGTGATCATGCTCGACCCGAACATCCGGCCGGGTTTCATCCCCGACGCCGACAGCCACCGCGCGCGCATCCGGCGCATGGCGGCGATGAGCGACATCGTCAAATTCTCCGACGAGGATTTGTCCTGGTTCGACGCCGCCGGTTCGCTCGAAGCCCGCGCCCGGTCATGGCTCGACCACGGTGCCAGGCTTGTTCTGGTCACGCGTGGCCGCAAGGGGGCGCTTGCCGTGACGCGCGATCACACAATCGAGGTCGCCGCCCCGCGCGTAAGCATCGTCGACACCGTCGGCGCCGGCGACACGTTCAACGCTGGCGTGCTGGCGTCGCTGAGCCAACAGGGGCTTTTGTCCAAGGCTGGCATCGGCGCGATCGGCGCACCGGCGATCCGCGCGGCGCTCGAGCTTGGCGTGCGCGCCGCCGCGGTCACCGTGTCGCGCGCCGGCGCCAACCCGCCTTGGGCGCGGGAATTGTAGGACGCCGGGCGGCAATTCGCGCTTGCTCGATCAGCCGCAAGCGGTCGCCGACCGCCTGCCTTCAACCTTTTTGCGAGAACGCGTCGCCCCGGATCGAACTTCAGTGAGATCGGGAAAAAGTGGCGACGGGTGTGGGGTATTGGATAGGCCGCCGCACCCGCCCTACGTCATTCCAGGGCCGCGGAGCGGACCCGGAATCCAGCGCCGTGACGGTCGGGATCATCGCGCCCGCACCCGCCAACGCCGTCGAGCCAGTCCTGCACCGACCCCCCTCTGTCCGGCCGGCGTTCGTCACTCGAAAAGCCCATTTTGGGGTTTTTCGTTTGCTGCGCAAACCGCTCCTCACCCCCCACTCAAGGGAGGAGATCGGCTGTCATTGCCGGCTTTCCACGACGGACGCACGAGAGCGCCTTCAACCACGAACAAAATGCCCGCTTGGACCCAAGTGGATCCCACACTCGACCTTGTCGACGCCCTGCCAGCGGCCGCTTCGTTCGTCCTCGCCGGGTTTCACGGGCTTCGTGCAGGGGCCGCAGCCGATCGACCTGTAGCCGCGAGCGACAAGCGGGTGCTGAGGCAGGCCATTTGTGCTGATGTAGTTCCTAAGGCTTTCCGGGGTTTCACGGATCAGCGGGTTTATCTTGAGATGCTTTCCATCGCGCTCAAGGTAAGGAATGCCCGCGCGGATGCCACCTTGATATCGCTTCCGACCGGTCAACCATCCGTCGAATTCCACCAACGCGTCCTGCAGTGCAAATGTCTTGCGTATGGTGCAGCACATGTTGGGATCGCGCGACCACAAATTCCCCTTCGGATCCTCGGCAAGCACCATCGCCGCATCGGGCTGGATCGCCCGAAAATTTCGGATGTCGAGGAATTCACAGACTTGGTCGACGTAGCGCAACGTTTCGGGAAAATGCTTGCCGGTATCGAGGAACAAGACATCAATGTTCGGCGACAGCTGAAGCACCTTGTGGAGCAACACGATTGAATCCGCTCCAAAGGACGAAACGAGTGCGACGCGTCCCACTTGGTTGTCCGCCAGCAAAGAGCCGAGATCAAGATTGTCGTTGGTTATGTAGTCGTCGGCCAGCCGATCAATCAGCTGATCTTCACCGCCCGGTGGCCAAGACTGCCCGCCTCTGTCAATGTGCATTTGACTCTCTACCACCCCGAAACAATCCAGCTTCTCGACACTGAATGGATGTTTCTATCCACCAGATGCCGATGAGCGAAATTGGCTATTTTCAAAAAATCGCGTTCTCACAGCAAATCTTATGTGACACTGCGGGAAATATCTTACCCCCGCGATGCATACGCATCACATCACCTGTCCAATTCTTGAGAGAGGCGGAAAGTGGCGACAAAAAGGCGCATGATGTCAGACGTCAACTGTGAGCCGCGTTTGTCTGGATACTCCCAAGCCGGGAAGTGACCATCATCATCCGGATCAGACCGCTCAGTTGCCGCGCGCCCAAAGAGCAGATTGCCGATCTGATATGCCACCGACCTTGAACCTGATAGATCAATTGCCGCGTCTTCAAGACCTACCCCGGGCGATGAACCAGGGATTGGCGAAATCCGAATCGTCGGCCTGGCTGCGCTTGCCATAGACAAAGGCGGTTCCGTCGATGCGCGTTGTCGAGCCGCCCGCGGCGCGCAGCACCGCGTCGCCGGCGGCGGTGTCCCATTCCATGGTGCGGCCAAAGCGCGGATAAAGATCGGCCCGGCCCGAGGCCAGCAGGCAGAATTTTAGCGACGACCCGACCGAGACGATCTCGGCGTCCTGATAGCGGCCGATGAATTCGTCGGTCTCGGGCGTGCGATGCGAGCGGCTGGCGACGATGCGGATGCGATCGGAATGGGCGGCGACGGCCATCGGCCGCCTGTCGCCGTCGATGCGGCCGGCGCTCACCACCGCCTCGCTGGCCGCGCCGGGGCGTCCCGCATAGAGCACGCCCTGCGCCGGCGCGTAGACGACGCCGACGGCCGGAACGCCGTTGCGCACCAGCGCGATGTTGACGGTGAAATCCGGCCGGCGTGAGATGAACTCCTTGGTGCCGTCGAGCGGGTCCACCAGAAAGAACGTCTCGCCGAGCGCCGGCGGCACGCGGCCCGACGACACTTCTTCTTCCGCGACGCAGACAATGTCGGGATAGGCAACGCGCAGTCCGGCCAGGATGACCTCTTCCGCCCGCCGGTCGGCTTCGGTCACCGGCGAATCGTCGGCCTTGCGGTCGACCGTTGCCCCCATCGCATAGACGGCCATGATCTCGGCCCCGGCGGCGAGCGCCAGATCCTCGAACAGCGCGAGCATGGCGGCGTCGGCGTTTCGCGCCTCAGACATAGCCGCGTTCCGCCAGCCAGGCCTCGAGATATTCGGTCATTTCCTCCGCCGACTTGCCGCTGGTCTCAAGGTGCACGTCGGCGTGTTCGGGCGTTTCATAAGGAGAATCGACGCCGGTAAAATTCTTGATCTCGCCCTTCAGCGCCCGCGTATACAGGCCCTTGGGGTCGCGCCTGGCGCATTCCTCGAACGGCGTGTCGACAAACACCTCGACGAACTCGCCCTCGCCCATCAGCTCGCGCGCCATGCGGCGCTCGGCGCGGAACGGCGAGATGAACGAGACCAGCACAAGCAGGCCGGCGTCGGCCATCAGCCGCGCCACTTCGGCGACGCGGCGGATGTTTTCGACGCGATCCTCCTCGGTGAAGCCAAGGTCGCGGTTCAAGCCGTGGCGGACATTGTCGCCGTCGAGGATGTAGGTGTGGCGGCCTTCCGAATGCAGCCGCTTTTCCAGCAGGTTGGCGATGGTCGACTTGCCAGACCCCGACAGGCCGGTGAACCACAGCACCGCCGGCTTTTGCCGCTTCAGCTCGGCCCTCGCCTTCCGATCGACGTCGAGCGCCTGCCAGTGGACATTGGTGGCGCGGCGCAGTGGATGCAGGATCATGCCGGCGCCGACGGTGGCGTTGGTGATCCGGTCGATCAGGATGAATGCGCCGGTAACGCGGTTGTCGGCATAATTGTCGAAGGCGATCGGATCGTGCGTCGAAACATTGACGACGCCGACCTCGTTCAGGTCGAGCGACTTCGCCGCTTCATGGCTGAACGTGTTAACGTCTACCCGGTGCTTGAGCTCGGTCACCGTCGCGTTCGACTGGTCGGTTTCGGTGCGCAGCAGGTAGGGGCGCCCCGGCATCATCGCGTGCTCGCCGAACCAGACAATGTTGGCGGTGAACTGGTCGGCGACATGCGGCCGCGCCTCTGGCGACACCAGCATGTTGCCGCGCGACACCTCGACCTCGTCGTCGAGCAGGATCGTCACCGCCTGGCCCTCGCGGGCGCGCTCGAGGTCGCCGTCCTGGGTGACGATGCGCTTGACGCGGCTCACCTTGCCGGACTTGGCCACGACTACCGCATCGCCGGTCGTGACCGACCCGGCCGCGATCGTGCCGGCAAAGCCGCGGAAGTCGAGGTTCGGCCGGTTGACATATTGCACCGGGAAGCGGAACGGGCTGTCGACGGATTCCGAGGGCAGCGGCACGGTCTCGAGGTGATCGAGCAGGGTCTTGCCGTCATACCAGTCCATCCGCCCGGACCGGGTGGTGACATTGTCGCCGTAGCGCGCCGACAGCGGGATCGGGATCAGAGTTTCAAAACCGAGATCCTTGGCGAACGAACGGTAGTCCTCAACGATCTGGTCGAACCGCTCCTGCGAGAACCCGACCAGGTCGATCTTGTTGACCGCCAGCACAACGTTCCTGATGCCCAGCAGCGAGGCGATGAAGGAATGCCGGCGCGTCTGCCGCAGCACGCCTTGGCGCGCGTCGACCAGCACGATGGCGAGGTCCGCCGTCGACGCGCCGGTCGCCATGTTGCGGGTGTACTGCTCGTGGCCGGGCGTGTCGGCGACGATGAATTTCCGCTTCGACGTGGCGAAGAAGCGGTAGGCGACGTCGATGGTGATGCCCTGCTCGCGCTCGGCCTCGAGCCCGTCGACCAGCAGCGCGAAATCGATCTCGTCGCCGGTGGTGCCGTGCTTTTTCGAGTCCTTTTCGAGCGCGGCGAGTTGGTCCTCGAAGATCAGCTTGGTGTCGTAGAGCAGCCTGCCGATCAGCGTCGACTTGCCGTCGTCGACCGAGCCACAGGTGAGGAAGCGCAGCATGGTCTTGTCTTCCTGGGCTTTCAGGAAGCTGCGGACGGCCGTAACGGTTTCGGCATTGGGATCGGTGTGCTTCATCAGAAGTATCCTTCCCGCTTCTTCTTTTCCATCGAGCCGGCTTCGT
>Ga0209793_1001218_pt1 | contig 17882 bp, 15 predicted proteins | sample EBPBio122009_DNA_FD_185863 | JGI IMG/M metagenome (GOLD analysis project Ga0209793, IMG submission 185863) | Wastewater treatment Type I Accumulibacter community from EBPR Bioreactor in Madison, WI, USA - Reactor 1_2/2/2009_ DNA (SPAdes) (version 2) | ecosystem: Engineered > Bioreactor > EBPR >... | reverse complement strand
CGTCGGCAAATACAATCTGTGGGTCGTTGATCAGGGCACGGGCTACGGCCACCCTTTGTTGTTCTCCGCCAGAAAGGGCGGCGGGCTTGTTATCGGCCCGGTTCGACAAACCGAGGTGTGCCAACAGTTCGGCTGCTTTTTTTTCTACTTCTTCTTTCGGGCGATCGGCGATCCAACCGGGTATGCACACGTTTTCGAGGGCCGTAAATTCAGGTAACAGGTGGTGGAATTGGAACACAAAACCAATGTACCGGTTGCGGAATGCAGCCAGTTGTTTGTCGTTTTTTGTGGTAAGGTCGGTTTCATTGAGCCGGATATAACCCGCATCGGGTTTATCGAGCGTACCCAGAATATGCAGCAAAGTACTCTTGCCGGCACCAGACGAACCGACAATACTGACGATCTCGCCACGGTTGACCGAAATATCGACCCCCTTCAGAACTTCCACGCTTCCATAGCGCTTTTTTATGCCTCCGGCTTGCAACATGGCGCAATATTAAGCGTTGTATCCGAAAGGATTTGGAAATTTCGTTTTAACCTTTACATTTGCCGGAAATTTAAAACCAGTAACCCATGTTTTGGACACTAGAATTGGCATCCTACCTCGAAGACGCTCCCTGGCCTGCCACCAAAGATGAGCTGATCGACTATGCCATCAGGAGCGGTGCGCCTATTGAGGTGGTCGAAAACCTGCAGGAACTGGAAGATGAAGGGGAAATTTATGAGGGCATTGATGATATCTGGCCCGATTACCCCTCGCAAGAAGATTTCTTCTTCAACGAAGACGAATACTAGTTAACAAAAATAAAGTTTGAATATCCCGGTTTGCCGGGATTTTTTTATGCGCTTTTTGTACTTAATTCTTTTCGCGCAAGTGAAAGAACAATTCCGTTCCCGCACGAGGAGCGGCTGAGTACAGCGTAACTGCCATTTGCAAAATGGTAAAATCAGGGCTAAACAACGCGCGGTATTCGGCTGCTGATCCGCCGAAAGGCGGACCTTCTTTGTCAAATTCAATATTGAATAACAAACCTGCCAATTCACCCGAAGGCTGCAGCAGTTTTTTCATTTGTTGTACATAGGCCGGGCGCTTCGACCGCGGCAAAGCGCAGAAAAAAGTTTGCTCAATGATGAGATCATACTGCCCCTCGAGGGTAAAAAAATCCTGCTGCAAAACCGTCAGCTCGTTGCCGAGATAGGTAGCATACAGCGCTTTCACGTTTTCAACAGGCACTGATGCAATATCCACCATGGTAATATTGGTAAAACCGTGGTTTAGCAAGTAGCCGGCTTCATACCCATTGCCACATCCGGGAATCAAGATGCGGCAATCTTTATTTTTTATTTGATCGATGAACATCTTGAGCGACGGACTCACGCTACCAAGATCCCAGTTGGTTTCATCGCGATTCCAGCGCTTGTTCCAGTAATCTCTATCTAATTGCTCCACAAAAAGCGTTTTAGTCAACACCCAGTTTGGTCATTACTTCCATGCTGACACCGGTGGTAGAATAACCGCCATCGTGGAAGAGGTTTTGCATGGTTACCATGCGGGTAAGGTCAGAGAACAACGTGAGGCAATAATTCGCGCAGTCTTCTGCCGTAGCATTGCCCAGGGGGGCGATGGCATTGGCATAGTCGTAGAAATCGCCAAATCCCTTGATGCCGGTACCCGCTGTGGTTTTGGTAGGCGATTGCGACACGGTGTTCACCCTTACTTTTTTATTCAGGCCAAAATGATACCCAAAGCTGCGGGCAATGGATTCCAACATCGCTTTGATATCGGCCATGTCGGTATAAAAAGGATAGGTACGCTGGGCCGCCATATAAGTCAGCGCCACAATACTACCCCACTCGCTCATGGCATCGGTTTTATACGCCACACTCAACATCTTGTGCAGCGAAAGCGCCGACACATCGATGCCTTTTTGGAAATAATCGTAGTTCAGTTCAGTATAGGGAATATTCTTGCGAATGTTCACGCTCATGCCGATGGAATGCAAGAGAAAATCAATTTTGCCGCCCAGCACTTCCTGCGATTTCGTGAACAGGTTGGTCAGTTCATCTACATTGGTGGCATCGGCCGGAATGATTTCGGCATTGGTTTTTTCTGCCAGTTTTTTGATCTCGCCCATGCGCATGGCAATGGGCGCATTGGTCAAAACAATTGTAGCGCCTTCTTCAACCGCTTTCTCGGCTACTTTCCAGGCAATAGAGTTTTCGTCGAGCGCGCCGGTAATGATACCGCGCTTACCTTTCAACAGGTTGTAAGCCATAAGTCGTGCATTGGTTAGGCTGCGAATTTAGGGAGATTGTACCATTTCCCTCGCATTCTCCAAAGCGGCTGCACTGGGACTTGCACCTGCCAGCATTTCGGCAATGGCGCGAATGCGCGCTTCTTTTTCCAAGCTACGGATGCGGGTTTGCACCTGTTTGCCATTGGGTTCTTTGTACACAAAAAGATGTAGGTCGGCCTTGCCGGCGATCTGTGGCTGGTGGGTGATGCAGATAACCTGGCGGTTCTGCGCCAGTTCTTTCATGATCTGACCCACTTGCAAACTGGCTTCGCCCGAAATACCGGTATCGATTTCATCAAAAATCAGGGTAGGCAGATCAATTCGACCCGCCACCAATGACTTGATCGACAACATCAGGCGACTCAATTCACCGCCACTGGCTACTTTGCGCAGCGGTGCAAACTGCCCGCTTTTGTTGGCGTCAAAAAGGAAATCGACCTGATCGATGCCATCGGGACCGGGCGCCGTGGGGTGGATATCAATCTTCAAGCGCGCATTGGGCATGCCGATACGTGTCAGCAATTTGTTCACCGCTTTTTCGACGGGCGCGGTTTGCGATTGGCGCGCTGTAGACAGGGTAGCGCCTGCTTTTTCGAGTAACTCACGTAAACGGGTAACCGAAGTTTGCAATGACTGCAATTGGTCATCGCCTTGTTGTACGGCCAGCAATTTATCTGACAGGTTTTGCCTGATGGCGATCAGCTCGGCCGTGGTTTTCACGGCATGCTTTTTAAGCAATTTGTATCCGGCATTGAGTTGGTCCTGTAACCGATTGATGCGTTCGGGATCATATCCAATCTTACCGCTGAGTTGGTCGGCCTCGGCGGCGATATCGTTCAATTCCACCTGTACCGATTGCAATCGCGACCGCAATTCTTCCATACCGGTATGTTTGGCGGCATAGGCCTGCAATTGCTGTTGCATTTGTTTCAGCAATTGCAAGATGGGTTCATCCTGTTGACGCACGGTATGGTCAATAAAAGCAAGCGCCTGTTTGATACCCTCGGCATTGTTCAGCAATTGCAATTCTTCGTCGGCCGTTTCGAGCGAATTTTCCTGCAGTTGTGCGGCTTCCAGTTCATCAAACAGAAACTGGTTGTAATCGAGCTCTTTTTTATTTCGTGCCTGCTCGTCTTGCAATTGTTGCAGCAATTGTTTTTGCTGCTGCCATTCAATATATAGTTTGGAATACGCTTCGCGTCTTTTCTCGTTGCCGGCCATGGCGTCGACCACATTGAGTTGAAAGCCCGACGACCCGAGGTATTGGGTATCGAACTGCCGATGCAGGTCGACCAATTGGCTGGTCAGTTCCTGCAACTGTTGCAGGGAAACAGGGGTATCGTTGATGAAGGCCCGTGATTTTCCATTGCTGCCAAATTCGCGGCGAATCACCAGTTCGTTATCGGCATCCAGTTCGGTTGCTTCCAACCATTGCCAGAGCTTGTTTTTTCCGGCGATGTCAAAAACCCCTTCTACCACACATTTTTTTTCCTTGTCAAGCACCATCGTACTGTCTACTCTCTCACCCAATATCAGCGATAGGGCACCCATCAGTATCGACTTACCCGCACCCGTTTCGCCGGTGATGATGGTCAATCCCTTGCTGAAGCTGGTATCGAGGCTGTCGATAATGGCATAATTGCGTATATGAAGCTCTTTCAACATGATGATCTGTACAGCCGGCAATATAAGTATTAAGGCATTTACTTGCGAAGCGATGCATCGAGAAGCGCTTGCAGTGATGCGCAAACGTCGGGGAATTTCCTGGCGAGGTTATTGATCTCGCCGATATCCTGTTGTAAATCGTAGAGCTGCGGTTCAGTTGATCCGCCGGTTTCGGTATCGGTCAGTTTGTAGTAAGGCTGAATATTATTGGCGGGAATGTATTTCCATTTGCCGCTGATAATAGCCAGGGCACCGGCATGTTCAACCAGGCTGGTTCTTCCCGTTGCCGATCGCCCCAGCAGGGCCGGCAACTGGTTCTGGCTATCGGCCCCAACGCCTGCAGGCAATGTTTTGTTCAACAGTGCCGCGAAAGAAGCCAGCCAATCTACCTGACAAAGCAAGGCTTCGCTGGTTCCTGGTTTTACCTGCGCGGGCCAGCTAACAATAAAAGGCACGCGGGTGCCTGCTTCAAAGAGACTGTATTTACCACCGCGAAGTGGTCCGCCGGGTTTATGTCCCTGCAATAAGGTAACGGCGCCATCCTGGTAACCATCGTCCAGCACCGGGCCATTATCGCTCGTAAAAATGACCAGGGTATTTTGTGTCAGATGCAATCGTTCTAATTCTTTCAGTATTTCACCCACCGACCAGTCGAGTTGTAAAATAGCATCACCTCTCAGGCCGAGTCCGCTTTTGCCACGAAACATCGTCGAGGGCATGCGCGGCACATGGGGTTCGGTGAGGTTATAGCAAAGAAAAAAAGGCTGCTGCGTATGGCGACTGATAAATGTTTTTGCTTTCTCTAAAAAAGTCAGGGGCATTTCCTCATCGGTCCACCGGGCCAACCGCCCCCCTTGCATATACCCAATTCGGCCGATGCCATTCACAATCGTACCATCATGCCCCTGGCCTGGTGAAGCGTGCAGCTTCAGCAATTCGGGGTGATCGCGACCGGTAGGTTCATCACCGATGGGATGTTGGTAACTGACCTGGATGGGATCGCTACTATCGCTCGCAACCACTTGTTGGTTTTCCAGAAAAACAGTGGGCACCCGATCAGCAGTGGCGGGGAAAATAAAAGAATAACCAAAGCCAATATCATTCGGCCCTTTTTGAATGGTCGCATTCCAGTTTTTTGCCACTGAATCACCCAAGCCTAAATGCCATTTGCCCACAATGCCCGTGGCATAACCGGCCGATGCAAAAAGCGAAGGCAGCGTGCCGGTATTGGTGGGAATGATCAGCGCCGCATCGCCTGGCAAAACGCCGGTTCCTTTTTTTCGCCAGGGATACATCCCCGTCAGCATGGCATATCGCGAAGGTGTGCAGGTAGCGGATGTGCAATGACCATTGGTGAACCGGATGCCATTGGCAGCCAACCGGTCAATATTGGGTGTTTGCAACTTAGTAGCGCCATAACAACCCAGGTCGCCATAGCCAAGGTCGTCGGCACAAATGATAATCACATTCGGCCCCTTTTGCGCATAGGCTGCAAAAAAAATAAATAGACTGAAAAACAGACCGGCGACTTTCATCGCAACGTTTATTTTACTTCAACGCCATCGTTCAATTCATTGTCGATCAGGATCCGACCACAGTTCTCACAAACAATGATTTTTTTGCGTTGCTTGATTTCACTTTGGCGTTGTGGCGGAATCGCGTTGAAGCAACCGCCACAGGCATCGCGCAGTACGGGCACTACAGCGAGGCCGTTGCGATAGTTGGAACGAATTCGGTCATAAGAAAGCAATAACCGGGGGTCACATTTCTCACGGGCTTCAGCAGCCAGTTTGTTGAAATGTTTTTCTTCCTCTTCGGTGGTGTCGATGATCTTTTCGAGCTCATCTTTCTTATGCTTCAATACACCTTCTTTGGTGTTGGTGGTTTTCTTTGCTTTGTCGAGCACCAGGATCTTGTCAGAAATTTCTTCCTGCGCATCTTTGATATGCTTTTCGGCCAGCTTCACTTCCAACTGCTGCATTTCGATCTCTTTAGTGATCGCTTCAAACTCGCGGCTGTTCTTTACGTTGGTGCTTTGCTTTTCGTATTTCTTGATCAGGGCTTCGGCTTCCTTAATCGATTCCTTCTTCTGGTTGATGAACTCGTTGATGCCGTTGATCTCTTCTTCGATGCGGGTCTGGCGGGCGGTTAGGCCTTGAATTTCGTCCTCCAAATCACTTACTTCAATAGGAAGCTCTCCTTTCAGGATTTGGAACTCGTCGATTTTGGATTCGATTTTTTGCAGGGTTACCAGCGCAACCAGTTTCTCCTCAACCGAAAAATCTTTGACTGTGGCCATAGTAGCTATAACGTATTAGGTATAATAATTCACCGGGTTGGTTCTCAGCCCCGTTTTGAAGACGGCAAAGGTAGGAAATTTTCCCGCCAAAATATCATATAATAGGTCGACCGTGAATTGCTCGCTCTCGAAATGTCCGGGGTCGGCCAGTAGCAACCGCCCATTGGCGTCAAAAAACTCATGGTATTTCAGGTCGGCCGTTACAAACGCATCGGCGCCGGCTGCTAAAGCATTGGGAATCAAGAAACTACCTGCGCCACCGCAAATGGCCACCCGGCTGATGGGTTTGCTTACCAGGGGGCTGTGGCGGATGACGGGCACCTGGAACAGGGTTTTCATCTGATCCAAAAAGGCTTCGGCGCTTAAGGGTGCCGGAAGGGTTCCAATCATGCCTGAACCAACCCTATCGTATTCATTATCAATGGGTATCAAATCGAATGCAGGCTCTTCATAAGGGTGTGCTTTCCGCAGTGCGGTAATAATGGTTCGCTCCAGGGCGATGGGATAAATCAGCTCCAGCCTTTTCTCCGTCGCCAGGTGGCGCCGGCCGACCTCCCCCGAAAAGGGCTGGGTGCCAGCCTGGGGTGTAAAGCTTCCTTGTCCACCGCTACTGAAACTACATTCACTATAATCACCAATCCCCCCGGCCCCGGCCGCAAACAACGCTTCCAACAAGCCCTGCTCATGGCTATCGGGCACAAAAACCACCAGCTTTCGCAGGTTATTCTTTTTGGGCAACAAAATGCTACGTGCTTGCAAACCAAAAAGATCGGCGATTTTTCCATTCACGCCGTGGTAGACATTATCGAGATTGGTGTGTATGGCATAGAGCGCGACATCGTTTTTAATGGCCTTGATCACCGCTTTCTCTACGTAGTTTTTGCCGTTGATTTTTTTTAATCCGCCAAAAACAATCGGGTGGTGTGATACTACCATGTTGCAATTCAGTCGAATAGCTTCATCTACAATTTCTTCGGTTGCATCGAGCGATACCAGGGCACCGGTACAATTCCATTCGGGGTTACCAGTAATGAGCCCTGCATTATCATATGATTCCTGGTACATCGGTGCTGCCAGGGCTTCCAAATGGTGGATAATTTCATGAATCTGCATAGCCAAATATAGTTTTAACGAACACAATATTTGGTAACTTCCAAGAAGCCGACTTTCAATAGTTTTGCGCCCGAACCGTGCATATGCCTAATACCGAAACCACATTAACCTACCCACAATATACGAGCTGGATGCGCGAGTTAGCCGACCTGCGCTATGCCAATGCAGTATTGCAGTGGGACCAGGAAACATACATGCCAGAAGCAGGCGCAGAACGCAGGTCGGGACAAATTGCCACGCTCAGCGAATTGGCGCATCGTTTTTTTACCGATCCGCAAAAAGCAAAAGAATTAAATCAATTGCTGGCCGACAACAGTCTCGATGAAAAGCAACGCAAAAATGTTTCGCTCACAGCAGAAGATGTAAGCCAACAGGCGAAACTTCCCGGCGATTTTGTTCGCACCATGAGCGAAACGGTGTCGAAATCTTTTCAGGCCTGGATGGATGCACGCAAGGCCAATAATTTTGCTGTTTTTGCGCCCCTGCTTGGCAAGTTGATCGACCTGAAAAAGAAAGAAGCCGATTACCTCGGTTGGCAAGCACATCCTTACAATGCGTTGTTGAATCAATATGAGAAGGGCTGCACAGTAAGCATGCTCGATGCTACGTTTGCTGCACTGCGCGCACCTTTGTCGGCCTTGCTCGCCAAAATAGCTGCTCGTCAGCAAGTGAGTGAAAGCATCGTAAAACAATCTTTTCCCGAAGAAACCCAATGGCAATTCAGCATGGACTTGCTGGAAAAAATGGGATTTGATTTTCGTGCCGGCAGGCAGGATAAATCAACGCATCCGTTTACCACCAATTTCAGTGCCCATGATGTACGAATAACAACGCGTATTGATCCAAACGATCTCAGCAACATGACCTATAGCACCATTCATGAACTGGGTCATGCATTGTATGAACAGGGCTTACCGGATGCCGAATACGGATTGCCATTGGGTGAATTCACCTCGCTCGGTATCCATGAATCGCAATCGAGGTTATGGGAAAACAATGTCGGTCGCAGTTTGTCGTGGTGCAGTTCTTTTTTTCCGCTGATCGCCCACTATTTTCCCGAACAATGTGCAGGCGCCAATGCTGAAACTTTTTATCGTGCCGTGAATCGCGTGCAACCTTCGTTTATTCGCACCGAAGCCGATGAACTGACGTATCATTTTCATGTGATGATTCGCTACGAGCTCGAAAAAACACTGATGGAGGGCAGCTTGCCCGTAAACGATATTCCTGCCTATTGGCATGCGGCTTATAAAAAATACCTGGGCATCGAGGTGCCCGACGACAAAACAGGTTGTTTGCAGGATGTGCACTGGAGCCATGGCAGTTTTGGCTATTTCCCGACCTATAGCCTGGGTAGCCTCTATGCCGCTCAATTTTTCGGCGCAGCAGAAATCGCTATTCCTGGTTTGCAAAAGCAACTTTCAGCCGGAAATTTCGGTCAATTGCTGAACTGGCTTCGCCAGGAAATACATATACATGGCCGCTTTTTCACAAGTGAAGAATTATGTAAAAGGATTAGCGGCGACACTTTAAACATCAATTGGTTTATGCAATATGTAAAGGAAAAATATCGTTTCATCTATTCTTTGGAGGAGGAGGCCATACCGTCATGAAGCGTTTTATCATAATGGCAATCGTAACACTGACTGTGGTTTCCTGCAAAAAAACAGTAGAAAAGATACAAGAGAATTACATGCTGAACCTGATGACCAAGGGACAGTGGGTGGTAACGAAGTTTGAAGAGGGTTCAACAGATGTGACAACAGATTTTGCAGCGTATTCCTTTCAATTCTACGAAAACGGAACAGTGAGTGGTTTATCGGCGGGACCGGAGAACAAAGGCACCTGGGTGGCAGATATAGCGAACCGGTCCATTACCGCCAATTTTCCCAATGCAGATGTTCCGATACAAAAACTCAATGCGAACTGGAAAATCATTGACAGTTCAACAGATGAGGTGAAAGCGACAACGACCATAAACAATATCCTGAAAACCCTGTGGTTGAGAAAGAAATGAGATCGAGCCGAAACCCTATCCTACCCTTTGGAAACAAGTTGTTTACCCTGAAAATTAAGCACTTGTTTACTACGAAGCATTATATAACCAGCCTTGTTCTGCTGTTGGCGGTGTTTGCGGCGAAAGCCCAGGCGCCGACGCCCGGCTTTACCATGAGTAAGAGCTCCGGCTGTTCGCCCCTGGTTATCAATTTTTACAATACCTCCACCTCCGTTACGGGTAGCTTCACTTCTACCTGGGACCTGGGCAATGGTCAATTCCTGACTACCAAAGACGCCTACGCTGCTTATTATTATATACCTGGTGGTAATAACCATTACACCATCACCTTAAATGTTCGCAACGAGCACGGCGTAAGCCAGGTTTCTAAAGAAATTGATGTACTGCCTTCGCCGATTGCCGATTTTGCGGTAAGCCAAAACGTAGGCTGTACGCCTACCACCATCAATTTTACCAATAATTCCTATTTACCTGGCGGCGGCACCCTGACTTATCTCTGGGATTTCGGCGATGGAACTACATCCACCCAAACCAATCCCCAACACGTTTACAGCAATGTGGGATATTATAATGTAAGCCTTACGGTCACTTCGCCCAATGGTTGCTCTACTGTAGTTGCCAAAAACAGGGTGATTCGCATGATCGGCAGCGTATCGCCCAATTTTGATTTCAAGATGGGCTCTATTTGTAATGTACCGGTCGATGTCAGTTTTGTTAACCAAACCGCTGGCGCGGGTAATATGACCTACCAGTGGACGCTCGGCAACGGCACCCAATCGGGCGCCATCAATCCCAATACCAGTTACCCGGCGTATGGTACTTATAATGTGAAGCTGGTTGCCACTTCGAGTTATGGCTGCCGCGATAGTATCACCAAACCCATCACCTTAAAAGAGAATATCACCAGTTTTAGTGCACCGAACAGCATTTGTCCGGGGGCTGGTGTGCAGTTCACCAATACCGGCTCTACCCCGGTTTCTTCTTTCTGGGATTTTGGTGATGGTACTTCGGCCCGAGGCAACTCACCTACCAAATCGTATGCAGTGCCCGGCACCTATACTGTTACCCTCACTAACCAATATGCAGAGTGTACCGGAACGGCCACTAAAACCGTAACCGTTGCACCACCGCCACCGCTTAATTTCCTGGTGCAGAACGATACCGGCTGTTCAACACCGCATACCACCCAATTCAGCGATACCACCATCGGATCGAGCAATTGGTTCTGGGATTTTGGTGATGGCAGCACCTCCACCCTGAAAAACCCCAGCCATACTTATGCAACTACGGGCAACTATACGGTAACGCTAACCCTCACCACCGCGGGCGGTTGTACCGCTTCGGCAACAAAAGCAAATGCAGTGGTGATTCGGAACAATGCGACGGTAAGCCTGACGGCCCCTGCCTTCGGCGGATGTGTTCCTTTCAACTTCACGCCCACGGCCAATGTGAACGCCGTAGATGGTGTAGCTTCTTATCAGTGGAGCTTTGGCGATGGAACTACGGGCACCGGCCAAAGTCCGACGCATATTTACGGGGCAGTCGGCAACTATATCATCAAACTCACCATCACCACCAGAAAGGGTTGTGTGATCAATTACCAATACCCCGATACCATCAATGTTGGTACGCCCCCGACGGTTGATTTCACTGCAGCAAGTACCGATGTTTGTGCGGCTGATTCAACGCAATTCACTTCACTGGCCACACCCGCAGACACCTGGATGTGGGATTTTGGCGACGGAAGTACATCGGGCGACGAACATCCAAAACACCAATTTGAAGATATCGGTCCGATGACCATAAGCTTGACCGCCATCAACAATGGTTGTGCCGCCACCGCTACGAAAAACAATTATATCAATAGCCGCGGACCAGTAGCGCGTTTTCTGGTGCATCCGAATTGCGCTGATCCCCGCCAGGTCGTATTTGAAGATATCAGTGTAGAAGATCCGGCACCAACGGCACCTGTTACCTATACCTGGGATTTTGGTGATGGCACCACCCAGCCGGGCGCCTACCACGCAAATACAGCACATACATATGTGTCGGTGGGCACGAGAACAGTGACACTCACGGCCGATAATGGCAGTTGTCATTATGTATATTCATTACCGGTAGACCTGTTCAACCTGCAGCCGGTAATAACAGCTTCTAAAGCCAACCCCATCTGCCGAAACGAAGGCCTGCGCTTAACAGCCACCAATATGCTGGCAAACCGGGTGAAATCTTATGCATGGCAACTCAACGGCCAACCGGCTGGTATCGGTCTCAGCACTTTTGATACCACGTTAACCACCAATGGCAGCTACCATGTGGTGTTGACCGTTACGGATATTTATGATTGTCTGCATACAGCAGCCTACGACATAGTTATCGGCGGACCGATTGTTGATTTTACCGTGACAAATAATGGTGGTTGCCGGAATGCAGCCATTGGCATCAATGTAACCGAAACACCAGCGAATAGTATTCAAACCTGGGCCTTTGATTTCGGCGATGGCAGCACGGCAACCTATACCAACAATGGTCCTTTCAACCATGTGTATACCAATGTTGGTAGTTACAATATTAAATTACTGGCAACCGACAATGCGGGTTGTACGGCTGCGGTGAACAAAGCCGCTGCAGCAGCCATCACGTACCCGGTGGCAAATTTTACCGCAGAAGATTCCTTGTATTGCCAGGGCACCAATGTGCAGTTTGTGAACAACACAACGGGCATCAATATGAGCTATCAGTGGAGTTTTGGTGATGGCACAACCTCGACCGATCGCGATCCGGTTCATGTATATACTGGTGTTGATTCCTTCTACACCGTTCGCCTGGTAGCAACCGACGCCAATGGATGCAGCGACACCCTTACCAAACAGCGCATGATCCGCATCGTAGCACCGAAGTTTACCATGTCGGCTACGGATACGGCTTCTATTTGTCCGCCGTTGCAAACCCAATTCTTCTCCACCACCGAGAATGCTGAATCAGTTCGTTGGAATTTCGGCGACGGCAATATTTCAACCCTGCCTAACCCCGGTTATTTCTACGACAATTTCGGCAGCTATGTGGCCAAACTATATGTGATCGGTTACCATGGTTGCGTTGACTCGGCCCAACAAATCATTAATCTATATAATCCGCAAGCAACCACGTCGATCAATTTTGGTGGTCCACTTGTTGGCTGTAATACGGTTAATGCCAACTTTACGATTACGGTTCCGCCAAGTACCCGCTTCATGTTGTATTTCAATGATGGCAGCATCGATAGTTCACAAAACACAACAGTCAGCCATCTGTACGCACGTCCCGGTATTTATCTGCCCTATGTGGAACTGACCGACAGTCTCGATTGTAAGATTGTTGTTACTGCACAAACCCAGGTAACCGTGAATGGGGTTTATCCTGATTTCAATGTGAGCAAAAAAGAGTTCTGCGATCAGGGAACAGTAACCTTTACCGACTACAGCCTCTTTGGCCGCGATACGATCACCAGCCGGGTTTGGGATATGGGCGATGGCACAACCCTTAACGGCAAAGAAGTAACCCACAGTTTTACACAGCCGGGTACTTATTATGTAACAGAACAATTGACTACACGCGCGGGCTGTACAAATAGCAAAACAGATACTATTCGGGTGTACAGAACACCACAACCAGTTATTAGTGGTCCCGCAGCGTTGTGCCTTGGCGCGGTTGCACAATTCAATGCATCAACGGTTATTGCTGATACGGCAATCTACTGGCGTTGGACGCTCGAGAATCGCGATACGTCGAATCAATCGGTGGTGTTGCGCAATTTCCCGGCCGCCGGGCAATACACGCTGCAACTATATGCGCAAAATAAATTGGGTTGTGGTAACGATACCAGCTTTGCAGTAACGGTTCATGGCTTGCCACTGATTACCAACGATCCGGTGATTACTACGCCGGTGGGCATACCGGTAACATTGCCCGTTAGCTATAGCAGTGGTGTGGTTGATTACAACTGGACGCCGGCAACCGACCTCAGTTGCACCGATTGTCCGCAACCTACGGCCAGCCCCCGTTTCAACACCACCTATAAAGTAGAGGTTGTTGATAGCAATAATTGCAGGGCCAGCAGCAGCATATTGGTAAAAACTGTTTGTAACGACCAGAACTATTTCGTGCCGAATACTTTCAGCCCGAATGGCGACGGACAAAACGATGTATTCTATCCACGTGGCACGCAACTGAACCGCATCCAAGCTATGCGCGTCTTTAACCGCTGGGGTGAACTGGTGTTTGAAAAGAAAAACTTCAGCGCCAACGTGAAGAACGATGGATGGGATGGTTATGTGCGGGGTGTTCCCGGTCAAATGGATACGTATGTGTACATCATAGAAATTGTTTGTGAAAATGCCCAGATCATTGCCTTGAAAGGCAACGTAACCCTAATCCGATAGCAGATGAAAAACCTTAACCGATACCGTATCCTCACTGCGATACTAGTGCTGCTCATGGGCACGCAGTTGCAGGCGCAGGATATCCATTTCTCACAATTTTACGACGCGCCACTGATGCGTAACCCGTCGCTGGCGGGCATCTTCACCGGCGATGTGCGGGTACAAATGGTGTACCGCGACCAATGGAGAAGTGTAACCAATGCCTATAGAAGCGGCTCGTTGAATGCAGAATATAAAATGCCGGTTGGCCGATCAGATGATTTTATCACGGCTGGCCTGCAAATGTTATTTGATCGGGCGGGAACTGTATCATTAACCACTACGCAGTTGATGCCGGCCATTAATTACCACAAATCGGTGGGCAGCAATCGCAATGCTTATCTCTCGGTTGGTTTTATGGGTGGCATGGTGAACAGGAGTATTGATCGTTCTAAGATTACGACCGACAACCAATTTGTGGGCGGCGCATACAATCCTGCTGTTGCGAGCGGCGAAACTTTTGCCACCGCTAATTTCTGGTATCCCGACTTCAGCGTGGGTACTACCTTCAACGCCGGCTTTGGCGAAACAGAAAACAATAATTTTTATGTGGGCTTGGCTTATCACCACATCAATCGACCCAACAACACCTTTTATCGCAGTGCCAACGAAGCCCTGCATGTAAAATGGGTGGCATCGGCCGGCGTAAAATTCGATGTAGGCGATCAGTCATTTTTTAATATCCAGGCCGATTATTCAACCCAGGGGCCCGCCACTGAACTGATTGGTGGTGCGATGTATGGGTACAAGATCGGCGATAGTGAAACGCCTGATTATATCATGCAGTTCGGTGCTTTTATGCGCGCGAAAGATGCATTGATTCCGGCTATCAAACTCGACTACAATCCATTTTCGATCGGACTCAGTTATGATGTAAATATTTCCACACTGAAAACAGCCAGCCAGGCGCGAGGTGGATTTGAACTTTCCGTAACTTATATCGGATTTCTCGACCGGGGCAATTCATCGAAATACAAGGTGCTTTGTCCGCGGTATTAAAAAAAAGGATATGCCCATCAGTATAGGACAAAAAGCGCCTGGATTTGAGCTCTTCGATACCGAAAAACAAAAGCAAAGCCTGGCCGGCCAACAAGGTAAAAATGTAGTGTTGCTATTCTTTCCGCTGGCATTTACCAGTGTTTGTACGGCCGAGTTATGCAATGTGCGCGACAATATTGCGTTGTATAACCAAACCAATGCCCAGGTTTTCGGCATTAGCGTTGATTCGGTGTTTACGCTGGCAAAATTTCGGGAAGAACAGCACCTGAATTTTCCACTGCTCAGCGATTTCAACAAAGAAGTGTCAGAAGCCTATGGTAGTTTGTACCAGGATTTTGTGCTGGATATGCGGGGTGTTTCCAAAAGAGCTGCATTTGTGATTGATAAAGAGGGAGTTATACAGTATGCAGAGGTTCTGGAAAATGCCGGAAGCCAACCAGATTTCAAAGCCATACAGGCCAGCCTGGAAAAGCTCCCGTAGCAGTTGTAAGATGAACGATCATATTGTATTTTTGTAAAATAGTCAATGAGGATATTTTTTACTTTATCGGTTTTACTGTTACTGTCACTCGCCGGCCTGGCACAATCAGGTCAGCCGCAGGTGTCGGCGATAAAGTTTTATCCCAACCCCGCCGTTTCCTATATCACGTTTGAGTTTCCGTCGAATTACGAAAAGGGGTACTCTTTCGAAGTATATAATTTCCTCGGCAAAAAAGTGTTTGAGCAAAAGAACATCAACCCCAAAACCACCATCGACCTCAGCCAGTATTACCGGGGTATTTATATTTTCCAACTGCGCGACAAAGCCGGCCGCATCGTTGAATCGGGCCGTTTCCAAGTCAATAAATAATTACAGCACCTGAACAATCAGGAATTTCAGGTAGTGGGTATTGTCCCAACCCCATACGATCGGGTGATCACTTGCCTGTGTTTGGTACACCACCTGTCGTAAGGTTCTGCGCGCATCATTGGCGGCCAGTTGAATGATCTCCAAAAACAATTCAGGCTGCACCAGGTTGGTACAAGATGTCGTAACCAAAAAACCTCCTGGTTTCACCAGTTTCATACCGCGCAGGTTGATCTCTTTGTATCCGGTGATGGCCTTCTGGATATTCTCGCGGCTCTTGGTAAAGGCTGGCGGATCGAGCATCACTACATCGTATTGCTTGCCTTCTTTCGACCATTGTTTCAACACATCGAAGGCATTTACTTCAATGAATTTGCAGGTTTTCTCATACCCATTCAAAGCGGCATTGCGATTGGCCTGTTCTACGGCTGCGCCGGATATATCGAGCCCCAGTACCGACTTCGCGCCATAGTGGGCAGCATGGATTTCGAAGGTGCCGGTATAGGTAAAGGCACCCAGCACATCGGCGCCTTTCACGATGTTTTTGATGGCCCGGCGATTGTCTTGCTGGTCGAGAAAATAACCTGTTTTCTGGCCGTTCTCGAGGTCGACATTGAAGCGGAGGCCATTTTCGTTGATCACAATTTTTGTATCGAAAGGGGCAGATAAGAATCCTTTGATTTGTGGCAGCCCTTCCAGCTCGCGCACAGGCACATCGTTTCGCTCATAAATGCCTTTCGGGTTGAAAATACTGTTCAGGGCATCTACGATGGCTGGCTTCCATTTGTCCATACCGAAAGCCAGGGTCTGGAGCACGAAATAATCGTTGAACTTATCGATGATTAAGGCGGGCAAAAAATCTGCTTCGCCAAACACGAGGCGACAATTCTCTGTATACCCCAGTTGCTGCCGGTATTTCCAGGCCGTTTCGAGGCGGCGATGAAAAAAAGCTGCATCGATGGTCTCTTTTTTATCGCGGGTGAGCAGTCGAACCAGGATCTGCGATTTCGGGTTGGCATAGCCCCGGCCAATGAATTTGCCCTCGTGGTTGAGCAAATCGACGATATCAACAGCCTCGAGGGGGCCTTCGATCTTTCCCACTTCATTGGCAAAAACCCAGGGATGGCCGGATTCAACCCGCCGGCTTATTTTCTTCTTGAGGTAAACAACTGTCATGGCCGCAAAGGTAAGCGACGGTAGGGCCGAAAAAAACCGACAAATTGTCCCCCGAAAGCAGGGTGGCAGCAAAATTGCCTTTATAGCCCCGTATTTAAAACCAGGTGAACCGGCAGCCAGGAAGTCGTCTAATCGACCGAAATGACAGAAAATGCCGGCTTCGCTGCCAATTTGTACAAATATGGAAGAAAATAGAAATGAGTTTGCCGACATGGACATCAATGCCGATAGCGATATTCCAGGTAACAGCCATTTGAGCGATCCCTTGGGCGACCAGGCTGCGGTGGAGAAACTGGAACTGGAACTGGCCGAAAGCAAGGATAAATACCTGCGCCTGGTGGCCGAATTCGACAATTTCCGGAAAAGAACGGCCAAAGAAAGGCTCGAATTAATACAAACTGCTGGCAAAGATGTTATTATCCCCCTGCTGGAAGTGGTAGATGATACCGAGCGGGCCCAAAAACAACTGGAAAAAGTGAAAATTGGTCCCGAAGCCGAGGGCTTGCTGCTCACCCTCAATAAGTTGAAGTCGGTGTTGCAGGGTCGTGGCGTAAAAGCCATGGAAAGCATTGGTACCGATTTCGACCCCGATAAGCACGAGGCCATTACGGAGATTCCGGCACCCAGCCCCAACCTGGTGGGAAAAGTGATTGATGAGGTTGAGAAAGGTTATTACCTGAACGACAAGATTATCCGTTTTGCCAAAGTAGTTGTTGGAAAATAAGTGCCCTAAAAGAAGAAAACACCTATGTCAACAGTAAGACGAGATTATTACGAAGTATTGTCGGTAACCAAAACCGCCAATGGTGAGGAGATCAAGAAAGCCTACCGCAAGGTAGCCATGCAATACCATCCCGACCGGAACCCAGGCGATAAAGCAGCCGAAGACAAATTCAAGGAAGCCGCTGAAGCCTATGAAGTATTGAGCGATAGTGATAAGCGCGCGCGCTATGATCGCTATGGTCATGCCGGCGTTGCTGGTTCAGGTGCAGGTGGTGGTTTTAATGGC
>Ga0209793_1001214_pt1 | contig 17999 bp, 14 predicted proteins | sample EBPBio122009_DNA_FD_185863 | JGI IMG/M metagenome (GOLD analysis project Ga0209793, IMG submission 185863) | Wastewater treatment Type I Accumulibacter community from EBPR Bioreactor in Madison, WI, USA - Reactor 1_2/2/2009_ DNA (SPAdes) (version 2) | ecosystem: Engineered > Bioreactor > EBPR >... | reverse complement strand
CGGCATCCTCGAAGCTGAAAGCGGTGACACCCGCCTCCAGATCGATGCCGCAGACGCCGAGCACGAGGATATCGGGCCGCAGCGCCTCGGCATCGCGCAGCGCCTTGGCCCCGATGGCCCCGCCGACCTTGGGATCGATCAGCCCGCCGAGCTGGATCGTCGCGATATCGCGCTCGACGAGCGCCGCCGCGATGGCCGGCGCATTGGTCGCGACCGTAAGGCCCCCGCCGGACGGCAGCACCTTGGCAAGCGCGAGATTCGTGCTGCTCGCGTCGAGGAAGACGGTCGATCCCGCCGGGACAAGCCCGGCCGCCGCCCGCGCCAGTGCTGCCTTGCTCTCGCCGGCAATGCCAATGCGCTCGTTCATCGAGGTCGGCGAAAGGGAAATGCTGAGCGCCCCGCCATAGACGCGCCGGCAGAGGCCGGAGGCGGCCATCTCGCGCAGGTCCCGCCGGATCGTGTCTTCCGACACGCCGAGTTCCTGCGCCAGTTCCGCCGCTATCACCCGCCCCGAAAGGTCGAGCCGCGCTCGGATCAGCGCCTGCCGTTCACCCAGAAGAAGATCCTGTACCGTCATCACCAAACCAAATCATGTACGATTGCGCGACAATGCGCATAAATCGGCAAAACCGTCAATGAACGGGCGCTTCACATTTCATGACACCGACAAACAAAAACCCCGCCGTTTCCGGCGGGGTCGTTGTTATCAGCCATCCGGCTGCCGGCGTTACTCGCGATTGCCGAGGAAACGCAGCAGGAACAGGAAGAGGTTGATGAAGTCGAGGTAGAGCGTCAGCGCACCCATGATGGCCTTGCGGCCGGCCACGGCGGCGTCGTCGGCTTCGAAGTACATTTCCTTGATCTTCTGCGTATCCCAGGCCGTCAGGCCTGCGAAGACCAGCACGCCGATCGCGGAGATCGCGAAGTCGAGCGCCGAGGACTGCAGGAACAGGTTGACGAGCGAGGCGATGATCAGGCCGAAGAGGCCCATCACCAGGAAGGAACCCATCGCGGAAAGGTCCCGCTTCGTCGTGTAGCCGTAGAGCGACAGCGCGCCGAAGGCGGCGGCGGAGACGAAGAATGTCTGCGCGATGCTGGCGCCCGTATAGATCAGGAAGATCGACGACAGCGACAGGCCCATGAGGCCGGCATAGACCCAGAAGGTCGCCTGCGCGGCGCCGACGCTCATCGTGTTGATGCGGAAGCTCAGGAAGAACACCAGTCCGAGCGGGGCGAGCATGACGACCCAACGCAGCGGGCTGAGATAGATCGCCTGGCCGAAGGCGGTCAACTGGCCATCGGCGAAGGCGGCCTGGGCGGCGAAGTAGGCAACGGCGCCCGTGATCACGAGGCCGAGAGCCATCAGGTTGTATACCCGAAGCATATAGGCGCGCAGGCCCTCGTCGATGACGGCGCCAGCCTGAGCGCCGGCCTGGGCGGTTCGGGTCTGGTAGTTGCGGAGATCAGCCATATTTTCCTCTTGGTTCAAGCCCATGTCGTGAACGGTGTCGGTCACCCGTTTATTCGCTCCGATCGCTCGAAGCTTCGCGGGGGTCCGGGCAGCCGCTGCGGGCTTCAGCTTGCCTGCCCATGAATATGAGCATGAATTGTGTCTCGCACAAGACCCGCGACCCCTGCGGGTGCCGCGGATCGCGCTATTTCAAAGCTCACGCAGCACGGGCGCGGCCTTCTGCCCCAGAATGCGCCAGGTCCCGGCAAGGCCGATGCCCACCGTGAGCACCAGCGCGACAACCACCGTCATGACGGCAACGTCCGGCAGGAAGCCCGATGGCAGCTTCATGATGCGGCTTACCACGAACCACGCCGCCGCCCCGCCGGCAACGAGCGCGAAGACCGCGGTCGCCAGCCCCAGCATGAGATATTCGTAGCTGAAGGCGCGGATCAGCGTCGCGCGCGTCGCCCCGAGCGTCTTCAGCACGACGGCGTCGTGCAAGCGGGCGCGGTTGCCGGCGGCGAGCGCCCCGGCAAGCACGAGGATCGAGGCGACCAGCGCCACCGCCGCCGCCGCGCGGATGGCCGTGGCAAGCTGCCCGACCAGTTCGTTGACGACATCGAGCGCATCCTTCACCCGCACGCTGGTGACGGTGGGATAGGCGTTGGTGACGGCCTTCAGCGTCGCGGCCTCCTGCGCGGCCGTCGCCGTGGGATCGATGACCGTGGCGAGCCAGGCATGCGGCGCGCCGGCGAAGGTGTTCGGCGAAAAGACCATGACGAAGTTGATCGACAGCGATTCCCATTCGACATTGCGGAAATTGGCGATGCGCGCGGTGATGTTGCGGCCAAGCACGTTGACCGTCATGGTATCGCCGAGCTTCAAGCCCAGTTCGCCGCCCTCCTCCGCCGAGAAGGAGACGAGCGGCTCGCCGGAATAGTCCTCTGGCCACCATTCGCCCTGAGACAAGGTGGAATTTTCCGGCATGCGCTTGGCGTAGGTGATGCCGCGGTCGCCGCGCAGCACCCATTGCCCTTCCGGCGGCACCGTCACCTTGGCGACGTCGACGCCGTTCAACTCCATCACCCGGCCGCGCAGCATCGGCACCTCGATGATCTTGCCCTCCGGCATGTTCGCCTTGAGGACATCGTGGAACCCTTCGACCTCGGCGCTCTGGATATCGACGAAGAAGAAATTCGGCGCACGATCCGGCAGGTTGCCCGTCAGTTCGCGGCGCAGGTTTCCGTCGATCAGCGTCAGCGTGACGAGGAGAGCAAGGCCGAGGCCGAGCGACAGCACGACCGAAGGGGTCAGCGCGCCCGGCCGATGGATATTGCCGATTGCAAGCCGCAGCGCCGGTGAATTGACGCGCGGGCTGCGCTTCGCCAGCGCCGTGATCGCCATGGCGACGACACGCAGCACGACGAAGGCGAAGGCGATCGCGCCGAGGAAGACGGAAGCGATATAGCGGTCATAGGCCGTGAAGATCGCCAGCCCTGCAAGCGCCGCGAGGAAGACGGCCGCGCCCAGCACATAGGGCCAGCTCGGCAGGCGGCCCGCCTCGAAACCCTGCTCGCGGAAAAGCGCCGTCGCCGGCACTTCGCGGGCATGGCCGAGCGGCATGATGGCGAAGGCCAGCGCTGTCAGGAGACCGAAGACGGCCGCCAGCAGCAGCGCCGAAGGATAAAGCGCCGCCTCGGCCGGCACCGGCAGCACGCCGCCAAGGAACCGCATCGCCACCATGGGCATCAGCGCGCCGATGACGAGGCCGATGGCGATGCCGACCGACGCGATCAGCGCGATCTGGGCGAGATAGACCAGCGCCACCAGCGAGGCCGGCGCGCCGAGGCACTTGAAGGTCGCGATGACGGAGCGCTTGGAATCGAGATAGGCACGCACCGCATTGGCGACGCCGACGCCGCCGACGATCAGCGCCGTCAGCCCGACGAGCGTCAGGAACTGCGAGAAGCGGGTGATGTTCGCCGTCAGGGCCGGGGCCGCGCTGTCGGCGGTGCGGATCGACCAGCCGGCCGCCGGAAACGCCTTGTTCGCCTCCGCACGCAGCGCAGCAGGCGAAAGCCCGGGATTGGCGAGGCGGATACGATAGGAATTCTCCACGAGGCTGCCCGTCTGCACGAGGCCGCTCGCCCGCAGCGCCTCCTGCGAGAGCATCAGGCGCGGCGCGAAACCAAAACCTTCCGACACCGCATCCGGCTCGCGCTTGAGCGTACCCGCAATCCTGATCCTTGCGGTGCCGAGCAACACTTCGTCACCCACGGCAACCCCGAGACGATCGAGAAGCAGTGGAGCCACGACCACCCCGAAGGCATCGCCCTCTTTGGCGAAAAGCGCGGAAGCCGGTTTTTGCGGCTCGGTTTCCAGCGCGCCGTAGAGCGGATAGGCCCCATCGACGCCCTTGGCCTCCACCAGTGTCTGGTCGGAACCGTCCGGCAGACGCACCATCGAGCGCAGGCCCGAGGACTGCGAGACGTCGCCAAGCCCCTCGAAATATTTCAGCTCCTCAGGCGTCGCGAAACGATTGCGCAGTTCGAAGCGCACGTCGCCGGCAAGCAGGGTCTGCCCCTGCGAGGCGATAGCCTCGGTAATGGCGCTCGAAACAGAATTGACGCCGGCAATCGCCGCCGTGCCGAGCGCGATGCAGGCGAGGAAGATATAGAAGCCCCTGAGGCCACCGCGCATCTCGCGCAGCGCCAGACGCAGGGCCAGCGGAACCTGCCGGAGAACCGTGCCGGCCCTCATGCCGGCACCGCCTCGGCCTGGATCCGGGCGGGCGCGGCACCCGAGACGATCTCCCCGGAGCGCATGGCAACCTGCCGCCCGCAGCGCGCGGCAAGCGCGGGATCATGCGTGACCAGCACCAGCGTCGTGCCGCGCTCGGCCTGCTTGGAAAAGAGCAGATCCGCGATCTGCCGTCCCGTTTCGGTATCGAGATTGCCCGTCGGCTCGTCGGCGATCAGCAGTTTCGGCGAGGGCGCGAGCGCCCGGGCAATTGCCACGCGCTGCTGCTCGCCGCCGGAAAGCTGGCCGGGATAATGCGACAGCCGCTCGCCGAGGCCGACCGCCGTCAGTTCGCGCCGCGCGATCTCGAAGGCGTCGCGCACATTGGCAAGCTCCAGCGGCACCGCGACGTTTTCCAGCGCCGTCATGTTGGGAATGAGGTGGAAGGACTGGAAGACGATGCCGATATTGCGGCCGCGGAAATCCGCCACCCGGTCCTCGTTCATCCCGTGCAGGCCCGCGCCATCGATATGGATCTCGCCGCTGTCCAGCCGCTCCAGACCGGCCAGCACCATCAGCAGCGTCGACTTACCGGACCCCGACGGCCCGACAATGCCCACCGATTCACCCGCATCGATCACAAGGTCGATCCCCTTCAGCACATGAACGGAGGCGGCCGCCCGGCCGAGGGTGAGATCGGCTTTTTTCAGGTCGATGATGGTTTTGGCCAAGGAATTCTGCCCTATATGTAAGGAAAAGACTGGAATGCCCGCAATCTAGGATCAGCACCATGGCGTTTAAAGCGGCGCTCGGATTTTTCGCCTCCCTCGCAATCACAGCTTTGTTATCCGTGGGCATCGCGCGGGCCGAGCCGGTCAAGCTCGTCGGCTTCGGCGACAGCCTGATGGCCGGCTACCAGCTTCCCGCCGCCGACGCGTTTCCCGTGAAGCTGGAAGCGGCGCTGCGCGCCAAGGGCTACAACGTGGAGATCGCCAATGCAGGCGTCTCGGGCGACACGACGTCCGGCGGCCTCTCCCGCCTCGACTGGTCGATCCCCGATGGAACGCAGGGTGTCATCCTCGAACTCGGTGCCAACGATGCGCTGCGCGGCATCGCGCCCGAGCAGACGGAAAAGAACCTCGACGCCATGCTGACCCGCCTCAAGGAGCGCGGCATCCCCGTTCTGCTCGCCGGCATGCTCGCCCCGCCGAACATGGGCGCGGACTATGCCGAGCGTTTCAACGACATCTACAAGCGCCTCTCGGAAAAGCATGGCGTGCCGCTTTATCCGTTCTTCCTCGAAGGTGTCGTCACCCGAGCGGACCTTCAGATCGAGGACGGCATGCATCCGAACCCCGCTGGCGTGGACGTCATGGTCCAGTCGATCCTTCCGACCGCGGAAGCCTTCCTCAAGTCCATTTCGGCAGGGGAGTAGTTCTCGCGGGTGCGAAATTAGGGTTGCGCAAAAATCCATTGCGTGATTCGCTGACGTTACATTCCAGTAGGGAGAAGTCGCTATGCCGAGACTTTTCGTTGCCCTCGAAGTGCCGCGCAATGCTGCCATGAGCCTCTCCCTTCTGAGAGGCGGCCTTCCCGGAGCCCGCTGGATAGACGTCGAGAACTTCCACATTACCCTGCGTTTCATCGGCGATATCGACGGCCGCACCGCTGACGAGGTGGTCGACAGGCTAGACCGTATCGAACGCCCGGAATTCCAGCTCGCCCTCTCGGGCATGGGCTCCTTCGGCTCGAAGAAACCCCATTCCATCTATGCCGGCGTCACGCAGGCGCCGGAAATGTATGCTCTCCAGGCCGAAATCGAACGCATCTGCCAGCGCCTCGGCCTGCCCGCCGACCCGCGCAAGTTCACCCCGCACGTCACCCTCGCGCGCCTGCGCAACGCCCGCACCGAGGACGTCGCCCACTACCTCACTGGGCGCGGCAATTTTTACACCGCCCCCTTCACCGTGAATCGCTTCGTGCTGATGTCCTCAAAGGAATCGGTCGGCGGCGGGCCGTATCTGACGGAAGAGGTGTTTCCGCTCTACGAGGCCGGCGGGGGCTGGGATGGGGCGGATTTGCACGATCATCCGGTGTGACGGCCGGCGGACCGAAACCCTCTGGCGTTTGATCCGGTCCGATGTTTCGCGGCCCCTAATTCACGCCTTATCACCCGCCGTGCGGAACAAACCCTGAATCGCACCGAGTCATCGATTCGTCTCCGTTTCGTTCGCGCCCTGTTCCGCGCCCTCACCGGACGACCGGAAATCCGCCCTATTTCGCCTTGCCTCTTGCCATCGGCCGTCCCGATGGGCATCTGTGAGCCGAAACTGAAACCTGCCGGGGCGTGACTTGTCGCAAGCACCCATGATCTTGAGCGGCCGCGGGGTCACCGCGGTGCTCGGCCCGACCAATACGGGCAAGACCCACTACGCAATCGAGCGCATGGTGGCACATGAGACAGGCGTCATCGGCCTGCCTCTGCGCCTTCTTGCGCGCGAGGTCTATACGCGCCTCGTCGAGAGGGTCGGCCAGCACAATGTCGCGCTCGTCACCGGCGAGGAGAAGATCACGCCGCATATGGCGCGTTTTTCGGTCTGCACGGTCGAGGCGATGCCGCGCGAGACGCGCGCCGCCTTCGTTGCCATCGACGAGGTGCAGCTTGCCGGCGACCTCGAGCGCGGCCACATCTTCACCGATCGGGTGCTGCACCTGAGAGGCCGCGACGAAACACTGCTGCTCGGCGCGGCCACGATGAAGCCGATCCTCGAACAGTTGCTTCCCGGCATCCACGTCATCGAGCGCCCGCGCCTCTCGCAGCTCTTCTATGCCGGCTCGAAGAAGATCACCCGCCTGCCGCAGCGCACCGCCATCGTCGCCTTCTCGGCGGACGAGGTCTATGCCATCGCCGAACTCATCCGCCGCCAGCGCGGCGGGGCGGCGGTCGTGCTCGGCGCGCTCTCGCCCCGCACCCGCAATGCGCAGGTCGCGCTCTACCAGGAAGGTGACGTCGAATATCTCGTCGCCACCGACGCCATCGGCATGGGCCTCAACCTCGATGTCGACCATGTCGCCTTCGCGCAGGACCGCAAATTCGACGGCTACCAGTTCCGCAATCTCAACCCCGCCGAACTCGCCCAGATCGCCGGCCGCGCCGGCCGCCACCTGCGCGACGGCACCTTCGGCGTGACGGGCCGTGTCGATCCCTTCGACGATGAACTGGTCAAGCGCATCGAGACCCACCAGTTCGACCCGGTCAAGGTGCTGCAATGGCGCACGACCCGCTTCGACTATTCCTCGCTGCAATCGCTCCGCCAGTCGCTCGACGCCGCACCGCTGATAGGCGGGCTGACGCGCGCGCTGCCGGCGGTCGACCAGCAGGCGCTGGAGCACCTTTCGCGCTACCCCGATGTTCGCGAACTCGCGACGGCGCCCGAGCGCGTGGAAAAGCTCTGGGAGGCCTGCGCGCTTCCCGATTACCGCCGCATCACGCCCGCCCAGCACGCCGATCTCATCTCGACGCTCTATGCGGACCTCGTAAAGCGTGGCACGGTTAATGAAGACTTCATGGCGGACCAGGTACGCCGGGCCGATCGAACCGATGGCGAAATCGACACGCTTTCGGCGCGAATCGCGCAGATAAGGACCTGGACCTATGTGTCGAATCGGCCCGGATGGCTTGCCGATCCGACACACTGGCAGGAAAAGACGCGGGAAATCGAAGACCGATTGTCCGATGCGCTACATGAACGGTTGACGAAACGCTTTGTTGATCGCAGGACATCTGTGCTCATGAAGCGCCTGAGAGAGAATGCGATGCTGGAAGCTGAAATCAGTGTGAATGGCGATGTCTTCGTAGAAGGACATCATGTCGGGCAGTTGGCCGGTTTCCGGTTTACGCTGGCCTCCGGAACGGAAGGACCCGATGCGAAGGCCGTGCAGGCGGCTGCGCAGAAGGCGCTTGCGCTGGAGTTCGAAGCCCGTGCCGCGCGCCTGCATGCGGCCGGCAATGCCGACCTCGCGCTCGGCTCCGACGGCACCGTGCGCTGGCTCGGCGATCCCGTTGCGCGCCTTGCCGCCTCCGACCATATCATGCGCCCGCGCGTCATCCTGCTCTCCGACGAGCAGCTGACCGGCAATGCGCGCGACCACGTCGCCGCCCGCGTCGAGCGTTTCGTGAACCATCACATCGCGACCGTGCTGAAGCCGCTCGACGATCTTTCCCGCGCGGAAGACCTGCAGGGCCTTGCCAAGGGCCTCGCCTTCCAGCTCGTGGAAAATCTCGGTGTGCTCTTCCGCCGTGACGTCGCCGATGACGTGAAGTCGCTCGACCAGGACGCCCGCGCCTCCATGCGCAAGCACGGCATCCGCTTCGGCGCCTACCACATCTTCATGCCGGCGCTGCTGAAGCCCGCCCCGGCCGAGCTCATCACGCTTCTCTGGGCGCTGAAGAACGACGGCCTCGACAAGCCCGGTTACGGCGATCTCATTCCGATCCTGGCCGCTGGCCGCACCTCGGTCGTCACCGATCCGGCCTATGAGCGCGCCTTCTACAAGCTTGCCGGCTTCCGCTTCCTCGGCAAGCGGGCCGTGCGCATCGACATCCTCGAGCGCCTCGCCGATCTCATCCGCCCGCTCCTGCAGTGGAAACCCGGCACGCCCCGCCCGGACGGCGCCTATGACGGTCGCCGCTTCACGGCGACGACCGCCATGCTCTCCATCCTCGGCGCGACGCCGGATGACATGGAAGAGATCCTGAAGGGTCTCGGCTACCGCGCCGACAGCGTGAAGGCCGAAGAAGCCGCCGCCTTCCTCGCCGCGCAGGCTCCGGCCGTCGCTGCCGCGGAAACCCCGGCGGATGCAAGCACGGAAACCTCCGACGAGCACGACGCCGACGCCTCCGACGAGAGCGACGCCCCGGTTGCCGCAGCTGAAACGCCCGCTGCCGAAGTCGTCGAAGCTCCGGCTCCGGCCGAAGCTGCCGCCGAAGGCGAAGCAACCGAAGTCAAGCCGGTCCTCCTCTGGCGTCCCGGCTCGCGCCACGACAACCAGCGCCAGGGCGGCCACCGCCATGGCGGTGAACGTCAGGGCGAGCGTCAGGATCGTGGCGAACGCCGCGGCGGCGACCGCAATCGCGGCCAGCAGGCCGGCGAGCGCGGCGAACGGCGCGAAGGCGGCCGTGGTGGCCGACCGGACCAGAAGGGCCGCGACGGAAAGCCGCAGGGCGACAACCGCCCGGATCGCGGCGAGCGCAACGACCGCGGCAGCAAGCCGCAGCAGGCGAAATTCGAGGCCAGGCCGCCCCGCAAGGAAAAGCCGATCGATCCGGATTCGCCCTTCGCGAAGCTCGCAGCGCTCAAGGAGCAGCTGAAGAAGTAAGCCCATGGCGCATAACGAAGAACAGCCGACAGGTCAGGCGCGACAGCGCATCGACAAGTGGCTGTTCTTCGCGCGCCTGCGCAAGTCGCGCTCGCTGGCCGCGAAGTCCGTCGAATCCGGCGATGTCAGTATCAACGGCGTGAATATCCGCCAGCCCTCCCATGCCGTGCGCCCCGGCGATGTCGTCGTGCTCTCGCTCGACCGGCACGACATGGTCGTGAAGGTGCTCCAACCCGGCGAGCGCCGCGGCCCCTATGAGGAAGCCCGACTTCTCTACAGCGACATGACGCCGCCCCCGCCACCCCGCGAGGAACGCAATCTCTTCGCCCAGGCGACACGCGAGCGGGGCGCGGGACGCCCGACAAAGCGGGAACGCCGGGAAACGGACCGGCTGCAGGCTTTTCCCGGCGACGACGACGATTAGAATTCTATACCTCGCATGCGTCAGGCGGCGCATGTATTACGCTTGCAAAGCGCCCGCAAAGCCTTTACCTCAGCCTCCGGACAGCCTGCGCGAGCGCGGCCCTCTCCTATCCGGCAAGCCGACTGCGTGACAGGTTCTGCGGCGCCGGACGGCCCTGTCTCCGCCGCCTTATGACGATTCTGGAGTGAAGCATGACGTATGTCGTGACCGACAACTGCATCCGCTGCAAGTACACGGACTGTGTGGAAGTATGCCCCGTCGACTGCTTCTACGAGGGCGAGAACTTCCTCGTCATCCACCCTGACGAATGCATCGACTGCGGCGTCTGCGAGCCGGAATGTCCGGCCGAGGCGATCAAGCCCGATACGGAGCCGGGCCTCGACAAGTGGCTGAAGATCAACGCCGAATTCGCCTCGATCTGGCCGAACATCACCGTCAAGCGTGACGCGATGCCGGAAGCCAAGGAGATGGACGGCGTGGAAGGCAAGTACGAGCAGTTCTTCTCGCCCAATCCGGGCCAGGGCGACTGAGCCTGACCGCTGCATAGCGATCGATCCTGGGGAAAAAGCCTACCTCTTGCCGAAAGGCGATAGGGCAGGCTTGATGACCCATGCGAAGCAAATTATTGATTTCGGCACTTTTTTGTGATAGGGTCTGGTTACTGATCCAAATCGCGGCATTTTGCGTGCCCGAACACCACCACGAAAGCAAACGATCCCTCAACGTCGCTCACCTCCCATAGGCAACCCCGGTTGCTCAAATGTGAACGCGTCGAAGCGGACCTTTTTGCGCATGGCGGACGGACCAGAGTGGTGACACCCCCAAGGTGCCCCCGTCTTTCCCGGGTCCCCGGACCCACCCCGATCATCATCGGGGAGCGTAACAGGGAGTATTTGAACAGAATGACGACCCAGCAGAAGAAATCTTCCACGCGCCAGGGCTTCAAGACCGGCGAGTCGATCGTCTATCCCGCTCACGGCGTCGGCCAGATCGTCGCCATCGAAGAGCAGGAAGTCGCCGGCATGAAGCTCGAGCTTTTTGTCATCGATTTCGAAAAGGACAAGATGCGTCTCAAGGTGCCGGTTGCCAAGGCCGTTTCCATCGGCATGCGCAAACTGTCGGAGACCGATTTCGTCGAACGCGCGCTGAAGGTTGTCCAGGGCAAGGCCCGCGTGAAGCGCACCATGTGGTCGCGCCGCGCGCAGGAATATGACGCCAAGATCAATTCGGGCGACCTGATCTCGATCGCCGAAGTGGTCCGCGACCTCTACCGCGCTGAAAACCAGCCGGAACAGTCCTATTCCGAGCGCCAGCTCTACGAAGCCGCCCTCGACCGCATGGCCCGCGAAATCGCCGCCGTGAACAAGATGTCGGAAACCGAAGCCGTCCGTCTCGTCGAGACGAACCTCGCCAAGGGTCCGAAGCGCGGCAAGGCCATCGAAGAAGACGACTCCCAGGACGAAGCCGCCTGATCTAGGGCGCTCCGTCGAAATTTAAAGCCCGGCTGGCGACAGCCGGGTTTTTTATTGGAACTTTTTTGCGGCGCACCCGTTTGGCGATCAAGGACGACCGGCTTCGGTCGGCCGTGAGGGTGGCCCTGCCGCTTTATCTGTCCGAAAGCGGATTTCGGGCGATCCTTCGGCCCGTCTGAAACGTCATCGTCCGGGTGCGGGTTTCTCCCGCGCCGGTTCGGTTCACGTGGAGACATACCCATGGCTACGACGACCGCAGACCGCCGCATGATCAAGCTGGCCATGTCCGCTCCCTATCTGGAGCGCGACGAGGAACAGGCACTGGCCCATGCCTGGAAGGACAATCACGACCAGGAAGCGCGCAACCGAATCGCCATGGCCCATATGCGGCTCGTGGTCTCGATGGCAGGCAAGTTCCGCAACTTCGGCCTTCCGCTCGGCGATCTCGTACAGGAGGGCTATATCGGCCTCCTGGAAGCCGCCGCCCGCTTCGAGCCGGAGCGGCAGGTACGCTTCTCCACCTATGCAAGCTGGTGGATCCGCGCCTCGATACAGGATTACGTGCTGCGCAACTGGTCCATCGTTCGCGGCGGCACGAGCTCAGCCCAGAAAGCGCTGTTCTTCAACCTGCGTCGCCTGCGCGCCCGACTCGCCCGCGGCGACAGCCACCTCACCAGCGAAGCCATGCACCAGGAGATCGCCGCAGCAATCGGCGTCAGCACCGCGGATGTGCGCACCATGGATGCCCGTCTCTCCTCCTCCGACATCTCGCTTCAGGCCCCCGTCGCATCGGGCGAAGGAGAAGGCGCCAGCCGCCTCGAATTCCTCGCCAGCGACGCACCCCTGCCCGATGAACAGGCCGAAGGCAGCATAGACGGAGAACGCCGTCATCACTGGCTGCACTCGGCGCTCGGCCAGCTCAACGAGCGCGAGATGAAGATCATCCGCGCCCGCCGTCTAGCCGAGAATGGCGCGACGCTTGAGGAGCTGGGCGTGCTGCTGGGTATTTCGAAGGAGCGCGTGCGCCAGATCGAGAACCGGGCGCTCGAAAAGCTGAGGGCAGTACTGATCAGCAAGACGACGGATTTCGCCTATGCGTGAGCCTTACGTCGTCTTGTCCTCATCCGTCTGATCCAGCGAATAGCGCATGATCAGTGGCATTTGGGAGAGCGTGAAGAGGATCGTGAAGGGCATGGTGCCCCAGACCTTGAAGGCGACCCAGAAGTCCGTCGAGAAATTGCGCCAGACAACCTCGTTCATCACGGCAAGCACGATGAAGAACAGGCCCCAGCGCAGCGTCAGCTTGCGCCAGCCTTCATCCGTCAGCTTGAACGCCGCGTGGAAGACGTAGCCGAGCAGGGATTTGCCGAACAGTAAGCCGCCGAGCAGGATCGCCCCGAACAGCGTGTTGACGATGGTCGGCTTCATCTTGATGAAAGTGTCGTTCTGCAACCAGAGCGTCAGCGCCCCGAAGACGAAGACGACGATGCCCGAGATCAGCGGCATCATCGGCAGGGTGCGCGTCAGGATCCACGAGACGACGAGCGCGAGGGCGGTCGCCGCCATGAAGAGGCCGGTCGCGATGAAGATCGGCCCACCCATCTCGGAAAGCACCGGAAAATGCGAGGCCAGCCATTCGCCGCGCGAATTGGCGAAGAAGAAGACCACGAGGGGGCCAAGCTCCAGCACCATCTTGAGGAGCGGGCTGACCTTCTCCTCTTCCTTGGCCGGCGCGTCCAGCGTTGCCTTGCTCATGCTCCAACTCCTGCGATCGCTTCCGCGAAATCCTTGGCCTCGAAGGGTTCGAGATCGTCGATCCCTTCGCCAACACCGATGAAATAGACCGGCAGCTTGTGCTTGGCGGCAATCGCCACAAGAATGCCGCCGCGGGCCGTACCGTCCAATTTTGTCATGATCAGGCCCGAGACACCCGCAACGTTGCGGAAAATCTCGACCTGGTTCATCGCGTTCTGGCCGGTCGTGGCGTCGAGCGTCTGGAGCACGGTATGCGGGGCGTCGGGATCGAGCTTGCCGAGCACGCGCACGATCTTCTCCAGCTCCGCCATCAGCTCCGCCTTGTTCTGGAGGCGCCCGGCGGTATCGACGATCAGCACGTCGCTCTTCTTCAGCTTCGCCTGCTCGTAAGCCTCATAGGCAAGCCCCGCAGCATCCGCCCCGAGCTTCGAGGAGACGATATCCGAGCCGGTGCGCTCCGCCCAGATCTTGAGCTGTTCGATGGCCGCCGCGCGGAACGTGTCGCCGGCCGCCAGCATCACCTTGAGGCCCGCGCCCGAAAGCTTCGCCGCGAGCTTGCCGATGGTCGTCGTCTTGCCCGTGCCGTTGACACCGACGACGAGGATGACATGCGGCTTGTGATTGAGGTCGAGTTCCAGCGGCTTCGCGACAGGTTCGAGCACCTTGGTGATCTCGGCCGACATGATGCGCGAGACGTCCGCGCCGGTCACGTCCTTGCCATAGCGCTCGGAAGCGAGCGTATCGGTGATGCGCAGCGCCGTCTCCACGCCGAGATCGGCCTGAATCAGGAGATCTTCGAGATCCTGCAGCGTGTCGTCGTCCAGCTTGCGCTTGGTGAAGAGGCTGGTGATCTGGCCGGTGAGCTGCGAGGAGGTGCGGGCAAGGCCCTCGCGCAGGCGCTGGAACCAGGTGCGCCTCGGCTGCGCCACGGGCACGGCCTCCTCGACCACAGCCTTTTCCGACGACGCGAATCCCTTCGGCAGGAGCGGCGCTTCGGCAGGCTTTTCCGCACGGATGGCCTCTTCGAGCACCGGATCGGCAAGGTCCGCCGGCGCATCCTCGTCCACCGCTTCCACAGGGGCGGCAGCAATCTCCTCGACGATTTCCTCGACCGATGCGGCCGGTTCTTCCTCGATGATCTCTTCTACCGGCTCCGGTTCGGCTTCGGGCTCCGCAAGGGCCTCGTCATCCGCCGGCCCGCCGGCAGTCTCCATCTCCACCGGCGCCACCGGATCTTCGGCGACCGGCAGGCTAGGGGCGTGCGGGAGCGGGTAGATCTCCGGCTCGACATCCTCGGAAATATGGTAGTCGGCCTCCGGATTGGCAGCCTCCGCCTCCTCGAGCAGCGCATCGCGCTCCGCATAGACCGAAAGCGGCTCCGATACGGCGGCAGGCGCTTCCGGCGCGGGCTCGATGGCTTGCGGCTCGGCGGCCTGCGGTTCGGGAACCTCAACCTCGGCAACGGGCGCTTCCGCCTCCGGCTTGGGCTCGGTGGCGGTGTCTTTTCCGAATGTAAAAATCTTCTTGATGAAGCCAAGAGCCATGAAAGGTATCCGCTAGTTGCGAAGGGACGCGGCGCCGGCCGCATTGAGGGGCCGCATCGTCAGGTGCCTGCCATTGTGTCCGGTGATCGTCACCGGCACAAGATCGCGAGGCTTAAGCCCCGCGGCATCGACGAGCGTGAAGTTTTCCGTATGGGCAAGGCCGTTGTTTTCCACGAGGATCGTTTCCTCTCTCCCGATCATCGAGACGAGATGGGCCTCGTGCAGCCTTTTTCCAGTCTCGCGCAGCCGGGCGGCGCGGTCCTTGACGAGCGCGCGGTCGAGTTGCGGCATGCGCGCGGCCGGCGTGCCGGGGCGCGGGCTGTAGGGAAAGACGTGGAGATGGGCGATACCGCAGTCTTCCGCAAGCCGCGCCGCATTGGCGAACATCTCTTCCGTTTCCGTCGGGAAACCAGCGATCATATCCGCGCCGAAACTGGCATCCGGCCGTGCCATCCGCACCCGCGCGCAAAAATCCCGCGCATCGGCGCTCGAATGGCGGCGCTTCATGCGCTTGAGGATCAGATCGTCGCCGTGCTGCAGGGAAAGATGCAGATGCGGCATGAAGCGGGGTTCATCACCGATGAGATCCCAGAGATGATCGTCCGCCTCGATGCTGTCGATGGAGGAAAGCCGCAGGCGGCGGATTTCCGGCACCTGCTTCAGCAGCGTCTTGGCGAGCAGGCCGAGGCTCGGCTTGCCGGGCAGGTCCGCGCCGTAGCTCGTCGCATCGACGCCCGTCAGCACGATCTCGCAGTAACCGCTCTCGACGAGCCTGCGCGCCTGATCGATCACCGCACCCATCGGCACGGAGCGGGAATTGCCGCGGCCATAGGGGATGATGCAGAAGGTGCAGCGGTGGTCGCAGCCGTTCTGCACCTGCACGAAGGCGCGCACATGGCCGTCGATCAGCTTCACCATCTGCGGCGCGGTCTCGCGCACGCTCATGATGTCGTTGACGCGCAGCTTCTCTTCCGCCGAGACGCCGAAATCCGGAAGCGCCCGGTAGGAGGCGCTCTTCAGCTTCTCCTCGTTGCCGAGCACCGCGTCCACCTCAGGCATGTCGGCAAAGGTGTTCTTCTCCGTCTGCGCCGCGCAGCCGGTGACGATGATACGGGCATGGGGATTGTCGCGCCGGGCGCGGCGGATCGCCTGCCGGGCCTGCCGCACGGCCTCGCCGGTGACGGCGCAGGTGTTCACCAGCACGGCATTGTTCAGCCCCGCCTTCTCGGCCTCGGCGCGCATCACTTCCGATTCGTAGGTGTTGAGCCGACAGCCGAAGGTTATGACCTCGACGCCGCTCAAAGGGCGGCCGCCCCGGTCTCGTCGCGGCGGAAGGCGCCGGTCGAGGGATCGAGCGCGCCCGACCATTCCCATTCGGCAGGTCCCGTCATCACGACATGGTCGTCGTCGCGCCATTCGATGGTCAGCTCGCCGCGGTTCGGGCTGCTGGCAACGGTGATCGCAACCTTCCGGCCCGTGCGGCCAGTGCGCGCGCCGGAAACGCCGGCCGCGCAGGCGGCCGAACCGCAGGCGAGCGTCAGGCCCGCGCCGCGCTCCCAGGTCCGCGTCGTCATGGAGGACGGCGAGGTGACCTGCGCCAGCGTGATATTGGCCTTTTCCGGGAACATCGGATGGTTTTCGAGCAACGGGCCGAAGCGGTCGAGGTCGAAGCTCATCGGATCGCGGTCGACCCAGAAGACGGCATGGGGATTGCCCATGGACATGGCGGCGGGCGAATGCAGGATCGGCGCGTCGATCGGCCCGATCTGCAATTCGATACGGCTCGTGTCGAAGAATTCCTCGGCGAGCGGAATGCGGTCCCATTCGAAGACCGGCTTGCCCATATCGACGGAGATCGTGCCGTCCGCATGCTCGGTGGCGTTGAGGATGCCGGCGACCGTCTGGAAGGTGAAGGCCTTGCGGCCCGTCTCGGCGGCGAGCGCCTGCACGACGCAGCGCGTGCCGTTGCCGCAGGCCTGCGCCTTGGTGCCGTCGCAGTTGAGGATGTCGATGAAGGCATCCGTGCCGTCGATCTTCGGATCGTGGATCGCCATGATCTGGTCGAAGCGGGTGGCGGGATCGGCATTGAGCGCGATGGCAGCGGCCGGCGTCACGGCATCGGCGCGCCCGCGCATGTCCACGACGAGGATCATGTTTCCTAGTCCGTTCATACGGGCGAATTGCGCTTCAGCGGCCATGTCGGATGTTCCTGTAAAGACCCAGCGTGGAGTCTTTGATTTCTTGCGCGTATATGGCGCAAACAGGCCTCGATTACCAGACGGAGTCTTCGAATCCTGCCCGCGCCGCTGCCGAATCCTTGCTGCGCGAAGGATTCGCGGGACTCCAATCCTTGACTTTCCGGCCCCTTTGCTGTTTAAGCCGCGCATCTGCGACAAGTGAGACTGCTTGAAGCCGCCGACCGGGACCCATTGCGGTATAAACAGATCCCGGAGGTCAACACCCGACAGCGCGATGCGCCCTCGGGTGCTTTTTGGCTTTGCGTCTTGTTTTTGACGCCGATTGCACCGACGTTTCCGCGTGACGCGGAAACAAGAAGGAAGACGTGATGTTTGAAACACTCCAGGACCGCCTTGGCTCCATTCTGAATGGACTGACAGGCCGTGGCGCGCTTTCCGAGGCCGATGTCTCGGCGGCGCTGCGCGAGGTCCGCCGCGCGCTGCTGGAAGCGGACGTGGCGCTGGAAGTGGTGCGCTCCTTCACCGATGCGGTGCGCGAAAAGGCCGTCGGCGCGGAAATCCTCAAATCGATCAAGCCCGGCCAGATGGTCGTCAAGCTCGTCCATGACGAGCTGGTCTCCATGCTCGGCTCCGAGGGTGTCTCCATCGACCTCAACGCTAGCGCCCCCGTCGTCATCATGATGGTCGGCCTGCAGGGTTCGGGCAAGACCACGACGTCCGGCAAGATCGCCAACCGGCTGAAGACGCGCGAGAAGAAGAAGGTCCTGATGGCCTCGCTCGACACGCGCCGCCCGGCCGCGCAGGAGCAGCTTCGCCAGCTCGGCGTGCAGACCGGCATCGACACGCTGCCGGTTATACCCGGTCAGTCGCCGACCGATATCGCCGCCCGCGCCGTGCAGGCCGCAAAGCTCGGCGGCCATGACGTCGTCATCCTCGACACCGCCGGCCGCACCCATATCGACGAGCCGCTGATGATCGAGATGGCGGAGATCAAGCGGAAGTCCAATCCGCACGAGATCCTGCTCGTCGCCGACG
>Ga0209793_1001212_pt1 | contig 18006 bp, 14 predicted proteins | sample EBPBio122009_DNA_FD_185863 | JGI IMG/M metagenome (GOLD analysis project Ga0209793, IMG submission 185863) | Wastewater treatment Type I Accumulibacter community from EBPR Bioreactor in Madison, WI, USA - Reactor 1_2/2/2009_ DNA (SPAdes) (version 2) | ecosystem: Engineered > Bioreactor > EBPR >... | reverse complement strand
ACGGCTGCCATGACGCGGTGGCGGATCTCGGTTGTTCCATCGACGGCGCTGCCGGTCCCCGGCGTGGGCCGACCTCGCTGGCTCGTCGAGTTGATCAGGGCCCGCGCCGGCGAGAGCGCGGATTTCGAGTTGGAGGCGTGCGATGACACGGGTCGTCTCGGTCTTCCTGCCGAGCTGGTCGATCGATCGGTTCCGGCGGATGGCTGGCGACGCGGCGCCTCCGCCTGAGGTCCCGCTCGTCCTTATCGCGCGCGACGGTAACAGGAGGGCGGTGCAGGCGGCAAATGCCGCCGCGCTCGCCGCCGGGCTTCGCGTCGGCATGCCCGCCACGAAAGCGCAGGCGCTCGTGCCTGGCCTGCTGATCGAGGAAGCGAATCTCGCCGCGGACGCGCAGGAGCTGGAACGGCTCGCGATCTGGCTGCATCAGCGCGTCGCGCCGGTCGTCGCGCCCGACCCGCCCGACGGGATCGTCATCGACACGACCGGCGCCGATCATCTGCACGGTGGCGAGGCGGACATGCTCGATGCCATCGTCGGGCGCCTAGCGATGTCGGGCGTCGAGGCCAGGGCCGCGATCGCCGATAGCTGGGGCGCCGCCCATGCGCTGGCGCGTTACGTCGCCCGATCGGCGACAGTAACGCCGGTCGCGCACGCGGCGCGACCGCTTTTGGCGCTGCCGTTGGAATGCTTGCGGCTACCCGCCAAGATATCGGCCGACCTGCGTGTCCTCGGATTCGAGACGGCCGGCGACATCATTGCCCAGCCTCGCCCCCCGCTCACCCTGCGGTTCGGGCCGGAGATCGCCCTTCGGTTGGCCCAGGCGCTCGGGGAGGTCGCCGAGCCGATCATCGGCATTCGGCCTCCGGACCTGATCGAGGTCCGCCGGGCTTTCGCCGAACCGATCGGCGCGCCGGAGACAATCGCCCGCTACGTCGGAAAGCTCGTCGAGCAGCTCTGCGAGCGCCTCGAACGGCGCGGGCTCGGTGCGCGTCGGCTCGATCTCGTCTGTCACCGCGTCGACAGCGGTCTCCAGACGGTCCGGGTCGGGCTGGCCCGGCCGGTCTGCGAGGGTCGGCGCCTGACGCTCTTGCTGTGCGAGAAAATCGAGACGATCGAGCCCGGCTTCGGCATCGAGATCATGACGCTTGCGGCGACGCTGGCCGAGCCCCTTGAACGAAGGCAAGCGGTCAGTTCCCTCGTCGAGGAGAGCGACGTCGACGTATCCGCACTGGTCGACATCCTGGCGAACCGCGTCGGCGAGCGCGCGGTCTATCGCCTGACGCCGGTAGCGAGCGACGTGCCCGAACGCTCCGTCCGCCGCATCGCGGCGCTTGCCGAGGAGACGGGCGCCGTCTGGCCTGGTCACTGGCCGCGGCCCGCAAGGTTGCTGCCGCGGCCGGAGCCGGTCGAGACCATGGCGCTGCTGCCGGACCATCCACCGGCCTGGTTTAGCTGGCGCGGCGTCCGCCGCCGGGTCCGTCGAGCCGATGGGCCCGAGCGCGTGTTCGGCGAGTGGTGGAAACGCGAGGCCGAGATGGTTGCCGTTCGCGACTACTTCCGCGTCGAGGACGATGCCGGAGAGCGCTACTGGCTGTATCGCGCGGGCGACGGCGAGGACGTCGCCACCGGATCGCATCGCTGGTTTCTGCACGGCGTCTTCGGATGAGCGCCCGCTACGCAGAGCTCCAGGTCACCAGCCATTTCAGCTTCCTGCGCGGCGCCTCCTCGGCCGAGGAGCTCTTCGGCCAGGCTGCGCTGCTCGGCATCGAGGCGCTCGCCGTCGCGGACAGGAATTCCCTGGCGGGAATCGTCCGAGCCCACGAGGCGGCCAAGTCCACGGGCGTCAGGTTGATTGTCGGCTGCCGACTCGACCTCGCCGACGGCACGTCGCTTCTGGTCTACCCAACCGACCGGTCGGCGTATTCCCGCCTGTGCCGCCTGCTCTCGATCGGCAAGAGGCGTGGCGGCAAGGGGCGCTGCCACCTCGAATGGTCGGACGTCGCCGCGTATGCGGAAGGGCTGGTCGCGGTGCTCGTGCCGGACTTCGCAGATGAGGACTGCGCATTTCGCCTGCGCCGGCTGCGGGAAGGGTTCGGCGATCGAGCTTATCTCGCGCTGTCGTTGCGGCGACGGCCCAACGACTACCTCCGGCTCCACGAACTGTCGAACCTCGCGATCCGCATGCGCGTGCCGACCGTCGTGACAAACGACGTGCTCTTCCACAAGCCGGCACGGCGGATCCTTCAGGACGTCGTCACCTGCATCCGGCATACCGTCACGATCGACGCGCTCGGCGACCGCCGCGAGCGCCACGCGGACCGCTATCTGAAGCCTCCGGAGGAGATGCACCGGCTGTTCGCGCGCTATCCCGAGGCCTTGGGCCGTACACTTCAACTCGCGGATCGCTGCCGCTTCTCTCTCGACGAGCTTGCCTACCAGTACCCGGAGGAGCGCGACGATCCCACGCTGACGCCGCAGGAGACCTTGGCCAAGCTGACCTGGGAGGGCGCGGCGCTGCGTTATCCCGAAGGCCTTTCGGACGGCGTCCGGGCGAGCCTGAACCATGAGCTGACGTTGATCGAGCGGCTGGGTTACGCGCCGTATTTCCTCACCGTGAACGCCATAGTCCGCTTCGCCCGCTCGCGGGACATCCTATGCCAGGGGCGAGGCTCGGCCGCGAACTCCGCGGTCTGTTTCGTCCTGGGGATCACCTCGATCGACCCCGGTCGGAACGACCTGCTGTTCGAGCGCTTCGTTTCCGAGGAACGCCGCGAGCCGCCCGACATCGACGTCGACTTCGAGCACGAACGGCGAGAGATCGTCATGCAGTGGGTGTTCGACACCTACGGCCGGGATCATGCAGCGCTGTGCTCGACCGTCATCCGATACCGGACCAAGGGAGCCTTACGCGACGTCGGCAAGGCACTGGGCCTCCCCGACGACCTGATCGGGACATTATCGTCGCAGGTCTGGGCGTGGTCTGAGGAGGGCGTCGAGAAGCGGCATGTCGAGGAACTCAACCTCAACCTGGCCGACCGCCGGCTGCGCCTGGCCCTCGATCTTGCCCGTCAGCTTCATGGCACCCCGCGGCACCTCTCGCAGCATCCCGGCGGTTTCGTCCTCACCCATGACCGCCTCGACGACCTCGTCCCGATCGAGCCGGCCGCCATGGCCGATCGCCAGGTCATCGAGTGGGACAAGGACGACATCGACGCGCTGAGGTTCATGAAGGTCGACGTTCTCGCGCTCGGCATGCTGACCTGCATGAAGCGCGGCCTGGACATGCTGGCCGACCACAAGGGTATCGCCCTCGACCTGGCCTCCATTCCCGCCGAGGACCCTCGGACCTACGCGATGATCCGGAAGGCCGACACGCTCGGCACCTTCCAGATCGAGAGCCGCGCCCAGATGTCGATGCTGCCTCGCCTGAAGCCGAGGACCTATTACGACCTCGTCGTCCAGGTCGCCATCGTCCGCCCCGGCCCTATCCAGGGCGATATGGTCCACCCCTATCTCCGCCGGCGCGAGGGGCGCGAGCCGGTGCACTATCCCAAGCCGGAACTGGAGAAGGTTCTCGGCAAGACGCTTGGGGTGCCGCTCTTTCAGGAGCAGGCGATGCGGGTCGCGATCGAATGCGCCGGATTCACGCCCGGCGAAGCCGACATGCTGCGGAAGAGCATGGCGACCTTCAAGTTCACCGGCGGGGTCTCCGCCTTTAAGGATAAGCTCGTCGCCGGCATGGTCGCCAACGGTTACGAAGCCGAGTTCGCCGAGCAGACATTCCGGCAGCTCGAAGGCTTCGGCTCCTATGGGTTCCCCGAAAGTCATGCGGCGTCATTCGCCTTGATCGCCTACGCGTCCGCCTGGCTGAAGTGCTGGCATCCGGACGTCTTCTGCGCGGCGCTCCTGAACAGCCAGCCCATGGGCTTCTACGCGCCGGCCCAGATCGTGAGGGATGCCCGCGACCATGGCGTCGAGGTTCGGCCGGTTTGCACGAACGCCTCGCGTTGGGACTGTACGCTGGAGCCGACGGGCGACGGGTCACGGTTCGCTGTTCGCCTCGGGCTTCGGATGGTGAAGGGGCTTTCGAACGCCCATGCGGCGGCGATCGTCACGGCGCGGGCGGCCCTGCCGTTCGACTCGATCGAGGACCTCTGGCGTCGGGCCCGCGTCCCCGTCGCGGCATTGGCTCAGATCGCCGAGGCCGACGGGTTCCGGCCGGGTCTTGGTCTGGCGCGTCGCGAGGCGATCTGGGCAATCCGGGTTCTGCGCGACGAGCCGCTGCCGCTGTTCTCCGCGGCTGCGGACAGGCAGGCCGACGAAACGCCGGAGCCGTCGATCGCGCTCAGGCCGATGGCGGCCGGCGGCGACGTCGTCGAGGACTACAGGCACGTAGGGCTGTCACTCCGTGAACATCCGGTGTCGTTCCTGCGCCAGGATCTCCGCCGCAGGGGCATCGTCGGGTGCCAAGCCGCCATGGATGCCCGCGACGGGCGCTGGCTTGAAGCCGCCGGCATCGTGTTGGTGCGGCAGCGCCCCGGTTCGGCCAAGGGCGTCATGTTCATCACGCTTGAGGACGAGACCGGCATCGCCAACCTAGTAGTTTGGCCCAAGGTGTTTGAGCGTTTCCGGCGCACGATCCTCTCGGCTGGCATGATCGCCGTGCGCGGGCGGATTCAACGCGAGGGGGAGGTGGTGCACCTGGTGGCACAGCGGCTCACCGATCTATCCGACGACCTCGCCGGCGTCGGCAAACGGGACCAGCCATTTCCGCTTCCTCATGGACGCGGCGACGAATTCCACCACGGCTCGCCGACCCAAGACCCGCGGGATCTCCCGCCGAAGGGGCTTCGAACCCGCGACATCTACATCCGCGACCTGCACCTCGACACGATCAAGGTGAAGACGCGCGACTTCCGATGACGGCTAACTCACTGAAACTACAATAGTAGGTTAGGCAAAGGAAGCGACCTGCGCGGGGACGCTGCCGCCAGTTGCTCTGCCCCTCAGCAGAAGTGCTCGTGCTCGACCAAATGCCCCGCGACAACTTCAGCGAGTCCGCCGGACCGAACCGTGACCTGACGTTCGGCTAGAAATGCTACCGCCTTCGAGTCGTCGCCGTCCCACATGATCCCGCCGAAATTCTGAGCGTAGGTCAATAGTCCTTTGTAGGTATTTACACCTAGTCCGCGAGCCAGAGCCTCGAGCGTGTGCCCATGGCGCGCCGGTGCGAAAACCTCCCGGGCGTGCCACTTCATCTCATGCAAGGCATTTTCGTCCAGTCGGACCAGCATCACCCAATCTCTCTCGAAATTGACAATATGATCATGATAGTGAGGCTTTTCTGAAGCGCAATCCTGAGCGGTGGCGTGTCGCAGATTTTCACATCGTGAAGAATGGTGCCGATCACCGGGCACTTATTCAACGCAGAAGCGGCAGCGCCGCCATCCCACCGAATGAGTTGACAGCTAGGTTTTTCGTCATATTATTCAGCTATGGAACCGTCCGGTTGGCTGGGTAGTTCGCGGGCTGACAACCTGCAATCCTAGCCGCTCAATCAACAGCACGTTGCTAGTTGATCAAGATCGGCGGGGCGGCTCGGACGTAGAAGCGCAAAGAGTCTAGCGCATACGTACCGGCGACTCGCAGGGCAAATAGCCACTCCTGCGTTTGATGGCTCCGAGGGCTTCCCGAAGTGGTGAAGCGTTCCCGCTCCGGAGTGGTCGCCGCGCCATGTCTTCTCTTGCCGAACAGACTGCAGTTGTCAGGGCATTCCCCCGCGAGGTGATCCGGCCCAAGGAGCTCGCCGCACTCCTTGGGATCTCGGAGGCAGCGCTGAGCTCTCAGAGACGCCGCAGGACCGGCCCGCCTGCCATTCTGCGGCAGGGTTGTCGCCCTTACTATCATCGTGACGAGGTGGTTGCATGGCTGCTGGAGCAGGCGGGGCGGAATGCCCGATGGGCCGCCTCCGAAATCATTCCAGCCCCTTCCCCCGGTTGCGTTCCGTGACGACACGCTGCCGGCCAGTTCGCGCCATCACCTTCCCCGCGTCGGCTTCGCCAGCGCGTTGCAGAGCGGTGGCGGCGGCAAAGGCATCCGCCGATCGGCCGCCGTCCCAGGAACGCACTGTGCGCCGCTGCCGGGCGCTCCCCTTCTCGGCGACTAAGGCCAGGCCGGCGTAGACCTCGCCCCCAAGGGCACGCTGCAACACCGATGCAGTGATCGCGCTCGGGCGTCCTTCAAAGGCAGCCAGCGCCATTGCGGCTAGCGTCCTGTGGGATTTAGGGACCATAGAGAACTCGAAAGTGGGCTCGGGAGGTGGGGGTGTTGGCGACGGAGATTCTGTCGCCTCCCCAACGACCGGTGTTGGAGGCTGCTCTTGCCGCCGGGACGTTGCCTGCGCGCTCGTGTGGCGTTTGCCGCCTCTAGAGTCGGCGACCGGCACATATCTCTGAGCGACGAGCGCTCGTGCTTCTGCACGACGAGCTTGACCGTACCCACGGAGCGCAGAAGACGCGACAAGCCCTGCTCCAAGCGCAACCGCCAGTCCTGCCCCTGTTAACAGCGCGCCGCCGGCGGCCAACGCGAATGCGGCCCTGCGCGCGGTTCGAGACTGGAGAATACGAGCGGACTTAAACGCGCGATCGATCCTGAGTTGTCGAACCCGAGCCTCCTCTCGGCGCGCAGTCTGGGCTGTGCGGCGCTGCGCGGCCTGCGATGGCCGCACGGCGGCAGCGTCAACGTCGGCCTGCCTCCGTGATCGCCGCATGCGCGTGAAGACGTCGTTGAACTCCCCGTCAATCGCGGCCTCGAACCGACCACGATCAATCTCGCGGTCAAGGGCGCGTTCGGCGCGCCTCAATGCTCGAGCAGCCCCCTCGAAGCGAGCTTGCGTAAGGGGATGGGCATCGCGCCGCAGATCCTCCAAGACGGACGGCTCAAGAGCGACCCGCCCCTCCGAGGCGATGGTGATCGAGCCGAGCAGTGGCAACGCCATGCCGGTGTCGTCATGGACTACCATGAGCGTCGCCTTCTTGGTGCCCACCGCGACCGAGAAGCCATACTCGGCAAGAGCGCGACGAAGCGAGTCGACACGGATCCCTTTGCTCACGGCAGAAAGGAGTCGACGACGGAATTCGCTCAGAGGCAGCCCTGCGCGAGCTGCCTGCTGGCGATCAGCCTCGGCGTTCTTATCGCGCCGACGCACAGGCTCGTAAGCTTCCAGGATCTGTGCCTCGCGAACATTGCCGCGAGCGCGAAGATCAGCGGCGTTCCGCTGGATGCGAGGGCCGGGGGTGATATCTTCGCCGAACTCAATCTCGAGACGGCGGCTGACCAACTCGTCCCGAGCGTAGTTGTCTTTCGAGCTCAGGACACGCCCCGTTGCGGGATCGACGGCACTGAAAAGCAGATGGAAGTGCGGCGGCCTATCTCCCTTGTAGTGCTGTATCAGCCGCATGGGGTGGTTCCGGCCAATGCCGTTCTCGCGCTTGATGCGCGCGATTGCGCGCAAAAGCTGCCTTCGGTTGAGAGGGCGCGAGGGGGAAAGCTTGAAATGTGCGAGCGTGATCCTCGCTCGGGGATGAGCTGCCGAAAGCGCCGAGGAAAAGGCGAGGAATTGGCGCAGGTCGCCCGGGCACCCGCGGTCGAGATCACGGTGCTCGACGACGCCCCGGTTGTTTGTCGTGCTCAGGAGATGAGCTTCCCGCTTGGGGTCGTCCTTCACATAGCGAGACCGTGCGATCATGGCCTGCCCCGCCCGAGCGCACCCATGATGGCTATGATCGCGGTATCGAGGTCGAGCCGGATCCTCTCCAGTTCGTCAGTGCGCCACGGCAGCGGCTTTCCCGAGTTCTGGTGCGCCGCGATCTGGTTGATGTTGTTGCCGACCAGGCCGAGCTGACCGAGGCTCCGCCGTAAGAGGTCGGCATTCGCGACCCTGCGCCGAACCGTGGCGGTTCGGGCAAGCAGGCCGATCTCGCGCTCGATGATGCGCCGTGCCAGTTGGCCGGGTGTCAAACCGAGCGCGTCGGCGACGGCCACCAATTTCACCGCCTCTTCCCTCGCGATCCGGAAGACGAAGGGGCGGCTCTTCTCGTCCTTCTTAACTTGCTTTCGGTCTGCCATGGCAGGCCTTCCGTGCGGTTAGCGCGGACAACCCGACCGAAGGGCGGCGGGGGTCCACGGGGGCAGCGCCCCTTGGCCAGCAGACATGTCAGGCGGCAGCGCCGTAAACATGTCGTCACTGGCCTAATGTAATATTCTTCCTAGGTATTAATATGATTCCGACGTTGTCGGAATATATCCGACATATATTATCACTCGCATGACCTAAATATAGGCGGCCGATATGTAATCAATATAATCACTGAAATGCCTGTTATGTAGCGATGAATTCGATCACTTGTTATCGATGCCGACATGGAGTACTGACCATGATCGATCTCGATATGACCCTGAAAGGCCTGGAGCCGAACAAGCCGCCGACGCTGAAGGACAGCATCCGCGCGCACATGCCGGCGATCGAGGAAGCGCGAGCGAACGGTGTGCCGTGGAAAGTCATCCTCCACACCCTTGAGGCGGCCGGCATCGTCATCGATCCGCAGTTGCTCGCCAGCTATGTCTGCCAGATCCGCAAGACGATGCGGCTTCCGGCTACCGCGCAGGCGGATGATCTCCCCATGACGCCCACGCCGTCGCGCCAGAGGAAGCCGCCTCACGAACAGGTGGCTGGCGGCATCGATAAGCCGCTTCGGCAGGTTGCCGGGGGCCTGCTGGCACCGCACCCGCTGCAGTAGCCCAATTCATTCGCATTCGGCCCCACCACTCCGTCTAGGCCGCAACCTACCCGGTGACGGGGAACCCCCGGGTGACCGGGAACGATCCCGCTTGCCTTCCTCTCAGCCAAACAAAGGAGCTTGGCATGACCACGACGAAGGCCGCCCGGCGCGGCAAGAAGTACATCTTTGCCGCGGCCGGCGGCGGCGGCAAGAGCACGCTCGCGATGCTGATGACGAGCACCGCCATGTTCAGGAAGGTCGAACTCGACCTCTTCGACGTCGAGCCGGCCAACCCCACCTTGCGCCGCTACTTCAAGGCGATGCCGGCCGAACACGCCCTCGAGGACGATCGGCCCGAGGCCGTGGTGCCCTTCCTCGAAAACCGGGTGTTCCGCGATGACCGATCGGCGTTCGTGGATCTCGGCGCGAACATGGAGGGCCACGTCCTGCGCTGGATCAACGACCGTGGCGCGGCCGTCGCAGCGGACATCCGCTTCATCGTGCCGATCTCCAAGCGGGACGGCATCACCGCCGCCGCGCGGATCGCGCTCAATTGCGGGGCTGCCTCGGTTCTGCTGGTCCACAACGCAGCCGGTGGGCTCGACTCCGAGGCGGCCATCGCAGACCCGGCTTTCGTCAGGCTCGCCAGCCAGATCGGCCAGCCCGCCCGCCTGCCGCAGCTTGGCACCACCATGGCCGATGTGCATCGCACGAGCACGCCGCCCCATCTGATGGTGCAGGGTAAGAACCGCTTCCAGGCTCAGGGTGCGCTGACCATGATCCGGCAGATCGAGGAGACCTTCCTCGACCACCCGGAATTCAGGCCCTGGTAAGGCCGTGAAGCGCTTCACGGACAAGCTGCGCAAGAGCGCGGGCGTGCGCGACGGCGACCCCGTCGCGCCCGTCTTCGACGCAGTCGACCTGATGGCGCGAAGGGTCGACGGGGCGGTCGAGGCGATCAGTCGCACCGCAACACGCGAGGCGCGGGTCCGCCGCGATCTGGTGCGCGGTATTGCCGCCGTCGGGCTCGTCTTGGCGCTCGCCAGCGGCGGCCTGGCCTTCGCCGGCGCCACGGTCATGATCCGCTCCAGCGAGAAGCGTGCCGCCAGTCAGGCTCTGGCGCTCGAGGAGGAACGCTCGAAGAACTTCAATGCGCGCGTCGAGCAGCGCGCCGCCGCGGTCGCCTTCGACGTGGTCACACAGGCGAATGGACGCGCCGCCGCGGCAGAAGCCCAACTGGAGATCGCCCGCGACAAGCTCGCGTCCCTGGCGCGCAATGCCGACGACGAGGTTCGCGACCTCGTGAAGTCGATCGCGACGGCGCGCCGGGAAGACCTATTCCTGCTGGCAAAGCTGCTGCGCCACCAGGATCCGAATGTCCGCAGGGCTTGCGACGCGCTGACAGCCGTGTCGCCGGCTCTCATCACGAAGCTGCAAGCATATTTCGCGGCCAACAAAGGCCGTCTGTGAGCCTGGAAGGAGGCACATATCATGGACTTCGACAACGAACTCGACCGTGATCGCGATTTCGACGAGATGTGGTTCAACCATTCCAGCCAGCTCGTCACCATGAGGAACATCTCGCCGATGAGGGCGGCCGCGACCTCGCTGGCGCTCATGCGCCGCGTGTTCGGCGAGGATCCCGCTTTCCGCCACTGGCTGACCCAGAAGGGCCTGCCGACCGCCGCGCCGCGATAGGCGACCGTCGTGCACCGGCTCAGGTGAGGCGCTCATCCGAGCTCGCCAGTTGTCCTCTTCAAGCCGCAGCGCCCCGACCATTCATCGCAGGCTTGCTCGTGTCTCGCCTGGGCCGGCGTCCAACCTTCTTTCGCCGAAGCGCAAAACCTGACCTGGCCGCAGGACAGCTGTACCGGGGCTGAGCTGGGTCACGCCGCGGTCAGCGTCGGAATCTTCGAGACGTCGACCTCGCGCTCGGCATGCCAGGTATCGTAGGCGCCCTGCATGCGCACCCAGAGGCCGGCGCCATTCCCAAATAGCTTGCCCAGCCGCACCGCGACGGTCGGCGAGACGGGCTTCTTCTCTTCCAGGATATCGTGAAGGTGCTGTCGCGAGATCCCGAGCAGCCGCGCGATCTCCACCTTCGACCTGCCGACGGCAGGAAGGACATCTTCACGCAGGACGGCGCCCGGATGGGTCGGAGCGCGGTCACAGGCTCGGATAGCGGAGATCGTGTCGGACATGGCGGCGGCTCCTGAAGGTGACATGGGAATGCGAGACCTGGCACCGGTCAATGGGAGTTCTCCAGATCAACGGCAACGGCGTCGAGGCCTTCGAAGGCGAAGGTGATGCACCACGGTCCGTTGACATGGACCGTGTAGCGCGTCGGATCGAAGCCCCTCAGCGCATGGAAGCCGAAGCCGGGGAGGTTCATGTCCTCCGGCCGGCCAGCGGCGTCCAGAGCATCCAGGCGGCGAAGGACGCGACCATGCAACTTGGCGTCGACCTTCGCGGTCCGCCCCTTCTCCCACAACTCGGACAGGCCTTTGTGCTTGAAGGAGCGGATCATGGCCGAACGTAAGCTTGTTGCTTACAAATGTCAACGGATAGCTTACACCGGAAACGCGTTCCTGGGGTGCTACAGCCTGAGGAAAAGCGATGGTGGCGAAGGCCCGAGCCGGAAACGAGACGCCGCGGCCGGCAAGCGGGGCGCGAGGAAGGGATGGCAGCGCCAACAGACGCCAGAGCGCCACAAAAGGGCCGCCAGGACCCTTTCTCTCAATCGGAGAACCGCCGAATATAGCCGCCATGAAATCCCGTCCGGCTGAATCCACGACCGAAGTCCTGGCGGGCCTCGTCGAGCGCGTGACGTTCCACAACGAGGAGAACGGCTTCGCGGTCCTGCGCGTGAAGGCGCGCGGCAAGCGCGACCTCGTCACCGTCGTGGGTCACGCCGCCGTCATCTCCGCGGGCGAGTTCATCCAGGCGAGCGGCGAATGGGCGAACGATCGCCAGCATGGCCTTCAGTTCCGGGCGCGCTTCCTCAAGGCGACGCCACCGACCACGGTCGAGGGCATCGAGAAGTACCTCGGTTCCGGCATGATCCGCGGCATCGGACCGGTCTATGCCAGGAAGTTGGTGCGCGCGTTCGGCGAGACGGTCTTCGACGTCATCGAGGCCGAGCCCGAGCGGTTGCGCGAGGTGACGGGCATCGGACCGAAACGGGCAGAGCGGATTGTCGCCGGCTGGGCCGAGCAGCGCGTCATCCGCGAGATCATGATCTTCCTGCATGCCAACGGCGTCGGCACCTCGCGGGCTGTCCGCATCTACAAGACCTATGGCAATGACGCCGTCCAGCTCATCTCGGAGGATCCGTACCGTCTGGCCCGGGACATCCGCGGCATCGGCTTCCGCACCGCCGACGCCGTGGCAATGAAGCTCGGCATCGAGAAAACGGCGATGATCCGGGCGCGCGCTGGCATCTCCTATGCGCTGACGGAGGCGCTCGACGATGGCCATTGCGGCCTGCCCCGCGACGAGCTCTTGCCGCTTGCCGTGGAGTTGCTGGAGATCCCGGAAGCCCTGATCGCCGACGCGCTGAAGCTGGAGCTCGAGGCCGGCGCCGTCATTGCCGACACGGTCGAGGACCGCGCCTGTGTCTTCCTCGCCGGGCTCTATCGCGCCGAGCAGTCAATCGTCGCCCGTCTCGATGCCTTGAGATCCGGCCGCAGGCCCTGGCTGGAGATCGATGCGGGGAAGGCGATCCCCTGGGTCGAGGAGAAGACTGGGCTGACGCTGGCCGAAAGCCAGAAGGCGGCCGTACGCACCGCGCTCGATTCCAAGGTCATGGTAATCACGGGCGGCCCGGGGGTCGGCAAGACGACGCTGGTCAACTCCATCCTGAATATCCTCGCGGCCAAGCGCGTCGACCTGCTGCTCTGCGCGCCGACCGGCCGCGCCACAAAGCGCATGACGGAGACCACCGGCCGGGAGGCGAAGACCATCCATCGGCTGCTGGAGGTCGATCCCAGGACCGGCGGCTTCAAGCGCAACGACGAAAACCCGCTTTCCTGCGAGTTGCTCGTCGTCGACGAGACCTCCATGGTCGACGTCGTGCTGATGAACGCCCTCCTGAAGGCCGTGTCGGACGATGCGGCGGTGATCTTCGTCGGCGACGTCGACCAGCTGCCCCCCGTGGGACCGGGCCAGGCGCTCGCCGACATCATCGCAAGCGGCGCCGTGCCCGTCGTCCATCTGACCGAGGTGTTCCGGCAGGCTGCGCAGAGCCAAATCATCCAGAGCGCCCATCGGATCAATGCCGGTGGGCTGCCGGACCTCGCCCGGCCGGAGAGCGAAACGGACTTCTATTTCGTGCCGGCCGACAGTCCGGAGATCGCCGTGCCGCGCCTGATCGAGATCGTCCGGGAGCGCATTCCGCGCCGCTTCGGCGTCGACCCGGTCCGCGACATCCAGGTGCTCTGCCCCATGAACCGGAGCGGCGTCGGGGCTCGCTCGCTCAACATCGAGCTGCAGAAGGCGCTCAACCCGGGCGCCGAACCACGCGTTGAGAAGTTTGGCACGACCCTCGCCATCGGTGACAAGGTCATGCAGATCGAGAACGACTACGACAAGGAGGTCTATAACGGTGACGTCGGCTTCGTCGGTTCGATCGATCTCGACACCGCCGAGATGTCGATCGCCTTCGACGGACGCTCCGTGTCGTACCAGTTCGGCGAGCTGGACCAGGTTGTGCTGGCCTATGCCACCACGATCCACAAATCGCAGGGATCTGAATATCCGGTCGTGGTTATCCCGGTCCTGACCCAGCATTATGCGATGCTGCAGCGGAACCTGCTCTACACCGGAGTCACGCGCGGCAGGCGCCTCGTCATGCTGCTCGGACAGAAGAAGGCCGTCGCCATGGCGGTCAAGAACACGTCGGGCAGACGGAGATGGTCGAAGCTCAGGGAATGGTTGGCGCCGGCCGCCCGCGCGTGACGGACTCAGATTCCAGCGGCAGGCGCCCCCATGCCATCGTGGCATGGAGGCGTTTAGAGCGATCGGGCTCGTCGCCCTGATCGGGGATCAGTTCAGGGTGGCGGCGTTGGGTAAGGACGGCACCGTCCGCGCGGCCTTGGAAGTCCCGGCGCTCTCGGCGATCGGAGCAGAGACACGCGGCTCGGTCGTATCGGCCATCGCAACGGCATGCGCCGCCAGGTCGGCGTGCCCGAACCTCAGCAGGTCCCAGATGGCCTCGCCGAAAAGCCGGCCGGGATTGCACAGCAACCTCGCCCTCTGCTCCTCGAATGCGTCCTGATATCCGGGCCGCTCGTCGACCGGGGGCCACCAGACCAGGGAGAACAGGCGGCACTGCTTCCAGGTGCTGTAGGCGACGCGCGCCTGGAGCATCAACATCAGGATCGCGTTGGCGGTCGCTTCAGCGAGGGGAATGCCGACGTGCTGCTCGTCACACACGCTGAACCCCACCTCGCGGCACGGCCGCTGAGGGCCTCCGGTCGGATAGAGCACATCGACACGCGCTTGCCAGGAAATGGAGATCTGCCGTCCGTCCCGGGCAGCCCGGCGAATGGCGGGGTCGATCATCAGGAGACGTTCGATCTCGCGCCTGACCCGGCTTGCGACTTTGTGCTCGCTGGATCCGGGAGTGTAGTCGGATCGCTCCACGGTGAAGCAGAGCTTCTCCTCGGGGCCACCTCGCTGGATGAAGGGCTCCCCGACGACGCTCAGTCCATGCGTGAAGTCGTTGCGAGTGGGGTATCCCTCAGGCACGGCTTCGACGCGCAACGCCGTCGTCGCGAACGGAGCAGCCCCCGTGACGGGCCGCCTGTCGAGGGCATCGAAGGTGCGCAGCGCAAGCTGGGCGGCTTTCGCCGCGTTGGTGATGGCCTCGTTTTCACCACAGGCGAATCCACGCCAGGTGAAGGCATACTTCGGCAGATAGCCACCCGCCAGATTACCTTCGACATAGGCGACCCACCGGGTCTGCTGGCCTGCGTTCGTGGACTGGTCAAGCATGGGCTGGTCGATACGCATTGGGAACTCCTGAAGATTGAAGATGGTGATGGCACCGCAGAGCCGACTGGCTGATGGCTCCAGATCGGCCGCCACTCGCAGAGCTGTGGCGCGCGGACCCGGAAAAGAGCAGCTGGGCGGCGGAGATCGGGCCCGATGGGCGTCGCGATGTCCTCTCCTGAGCAGCGGCGTAGACACCACTCTGTCGCAGAAAAGCTGGCTGCCTCTCGAAGAGCCGGACAGGGCGGGCATGCCGGCCAGCGGCGGCGAGCCGAGCAAAATAGGCGGCACGCAGAAAAGCTGGAGCAGGATCGAAGGCATCGAGCAGACTCACGGTTGGCCACCTGCCTTTCGGCAGGTGGTCATCCGCGCCTCACTCGGACGTACCCGGGCGCGGCACAGTAAGCCCGGCGTAGTGTAGGTAGCGAAGTTCCGGCGCCCCTACACGGATGCGATCTGTCGACCCCAGTCCGTACACAATCCCCACGCCCCAGGGCGCAAACCCAGTGGGCAGAACCTGGAAACGGCCCGATCCTGCACGGCCGCCCTTCTTGACCGCTGAGGCTCGGCAGGGCGACGCTCACAAGCCCGCTGTGTCGAGCGGGTCTCTGAATTCGGCGCCCTGCTGCTCCGAATCACGCGGGCAGGATTAAATCGAACATACCATGAACAAGTATCTGACCAAGGCCAAAATGCACTCTGGCAGCCGCAACCTTGATCATGGTTAACCGACAGGAAGGGAACGGCAGGCGCGGGAGGAGCATGGACGCCTGCTGTTCCAGGTTCCTCGCCTCATCCGCATCCGGCGAGCTTCGGGAGGATGAGGCGGGTGCGATGAAGGCACCGCCTTCGACGGTGATCTTGCACTTCCAAGCTAGGCCAGGCTGCCGCCGTGGGTCAGGGATCGGTCGATCTCAGGATCGAGGCCCAGCCCTGGCGGCCGCCGAGCAGACGCAAGATCACGACATGATCGGCGGCGGTTGCGGCTTCTCCTTGATCGGCCACGCTTGTCGCGCGGTCCATCATCGCCTCGCTTTGGGCGAGGCCGTTCGTGGGCAACAGGCGATGCTCACGGGCAAGCCCCGTCTCAAACAGGAAAACATGACGTATCGTCGCCGCGTCTTGACCGGGTCGGAAAGCAGGGAAGCCACGTTTGGACCATCCTAGCTCCCTTTTCCCTCGCGCCCCCGATAACTGTTCTCGACACGGATGCCGGCCAGGATCGCGGCGGGTCGGCCGGATGCATGCAAGGGATGTTGCATAGCTCCGAGATTCCGAACGGGGAGATATTTTCCCCTCGCGCCCCTCTTCCATGGAAAGCCGACTCCTGTTTCGTTGAGGTGGGTTCGCGCGAGACCATCGCGTTCCTTCGCGCCTGCATTCCTTGGGGGGCCGCCAAGCCTGGACCCCAGCGCTCGCTATCTGATCATTCACCACCACCGCCCACCCCTGAAGGGGGTGGGCGGTGGTGGTGAATGTCTCGATACGATCTTGGTCCTGGCTACCGAGCGGCTCCCCTCGGCACTATACGGGCCAAGCGCAGCGACCCCGCCGGGAGGCTCAACTATCGTCGCGCGGATGAGCGTCGCGCTCCCGAGCGAGCCCGGGAGCCGGAGACGATCATCGTACCAGATCATTCGGACGGCTATGCAGCTTTCCGACTGATCTACCTGTTGGCGGAAACCCTGACGCCGCCAAGTAAGACTCCGTTCGACGGGAGCGCGAGGGAAGGATGGTAGTCCGGGACGTTACCGTGAACGCTTATCGGTCGCAGTCCGACGACAGAAACGGCGAAAGACGCGGTTTTTCCTCACCGTAGCTGACGCCGCGCTAAGATGGGCCGAGGGAGGAGTGCTCCCGGCATGAATGCCCCTTGTGATGCAAGCCATCTCTGCCCGCGAAGCCGGGCTGTTATGGTGGAGCCTCGCTCCCGTCCGGCGTCAAGGGCCGGGCGGGAGCGAGCGCGCATTCACGGCGACGACGTCCCTTCCATGCTGACTTCGCTATCATGCTCGGAGGGCTGCAAGGCTGCCGGAGCCAGCGAGCCTGCCGCCGACGCGTAGATTCCCACGGGCCTTACGCAATCGCGCTTGCGACCGTTCTTGCCCGGCCTGTTATAAATCTCGATGACGCGGGTGCGCAGCATCAGGTCAATGACGCTCTCGATGTCCTGCCTGTGGATCTTCCCGTCGGCTCCGAGTTCCCCGGCAATCGCATACCCTGTCCGTCGTCAGATGATTTGAGACTGATTTCGGGCCTCAGGAACGGAGGCTCTGGCTCATCTGAGTTTGAGGTTATGCGGCCTGCAACTGGTGTTGCAAGCGTCTTTGGCTGATGGTGTTGCGCTTGATCCTTTCGCGTTCGGTGAGGATGGCCTGCCCGCGGCCGAAGTAGACATCGGCGGGCGTCAGGTTGCCGAGGCTCTCATGATAGCGGGCCTGGTTGTAATGCTCGACGAAGGCGGCGACCTGCCATTCGAGATCCTCCGGCAGATAGTAGTTTTCCAGCAGGATGCGGTTCTTCAGGGTCTGGTGCCAGCGCTCGATCTTGCCCTGTGTCTGGGGATGGTAGGGCGCGCCGCGGATGTGCTGCATGCCCTTGCCGTCGAGCCAGGTCGCGAGGTCGGCCGAGATGTAGGACGAGCCGTTGTCGCTCAACAGCCTCGGCCGGTGCGCGACCGTGATCCGGTCGAGCCCTGCCGCCGCCAGCGCCAGATCGAGCGTGGCGGTGACGTCGTCGGCGCGCATCGTGGCGCAGAGCTTCCAGGCGACGACATAGCGCGAGAAGTCGTCGAGGACGGTCGAGAGATAATACCAGCCCCAGCCGGTGATCTTCAGGTAGGTGAAGTCGGTCTGCCAGAGCTGGTTCGGCGCCGTCGTCTTGTCCTTGAACTCGGACGCCGCCTTGATGACGATGTAGGCCGGGCTGGTGATCAGGTCTTGCGCCTTCAGCAGCCGATACACCGACGCTTCCGAGACGAAGTAGCTCTTCTCGTCGGTGAAGCGCACCGCCAGCTCGCGCGGGCTCAGTTCCGTCTCGCGCAGCGCCAGTTCGACGATCTCGGCCCGGATCGTCTCGGGGATCCGGTTCCAGACGCGATCGGGCCGCGAGCGGTGATCGGCGAGCGCCTCGATCCCGCCGGCGCGATAGCGATCATACCAGCGGTAGAACGTGGCGCGCGGGATGCCGAGCGTCGCCAGCGTGCGCCGCGCCGGCAGATGTGAGGCTTCGACCA
>Ga0209793_1001201_pt1 | contig 18191 bp, 18 predicted proteins | sample EBPBio122009_DNA_FD_185863 | JGI IMG/M metagenome (GOLD analysis project Ga0209793, IMG submission 185863) | Wastewater treatment Type I Accumulibacter community from EBPR Bioreactor in Madison, WI, USA - Reactor 1_2/2/2009_ DNA (SPAdes) (version 2) | ecosystem: Engineered > Bioreactor > EBPR >... | reverse complement strand
CCGGCCGACCAGCCCGTCAACGTGGTCGAGACCGTCACCGAGAACGGCAATGTCGCGGCCAAGCAGACCGCTGCGGCTGCCGAGACCCGGAAGACGGCCGAACAGACCGAAGTCGCCGCCGTCGCCCCGGGTAGCTACGTCATCCAGATCGCCTCGCTGCCTTCCGAGGCTGAGGCGCAGAAGACCTACAAGTCGCTCTCCTCGAAGTTCTCGGGCGTCATCGGCGGCCGTGGCGTGGATATCAAGAAGGCGGAAATCCCCAATAAGGGCACGTTCTTCCGCATCCGCATCCCCGTCGGCTCGCGCGAGGAGGCCAACGCTCTCTGCAGCCGTTACAAGAGCGCGGGCGGTAGCTGCCTCGTCACCCGCTGAGGCTTGCATGGACTTTTCCAAGGGGCGCGGGCCATGTCCGCGCCCCTCGTCTTTTCCAATCCAACATCTAAGATTGCGGACATGAGCGAATCGAAATCCTTCATTTCGGGCTGCAAGGGCCTGAGCCTCACCGCCGACGAAAAGGCCTTCTTCCGCAGCGAGCGGCCCTGGGGCTTCATCCTCTTCGGCCGCAATATCGGCGAGCCGGCGCAGGTCGCGGACCTGACGGCGGAAATGCGCGACTGCATCGGAGGCGGCGCGGATATCCCCGTCCTGATCGACCAGGAGGGCGGCCGCGTCCAGCGCATCAAGCCGCCTTATGTCCAGCAATATCCGAATGCCGCCGCTCTTGGCGCGATCTACCGCGCGGATGCGGAAAAGGGATTGCGTGCCGCCTGGCTGATGTCGCGCCTGCATGCCTTCGATCTCCTGCGCCTCGGCATCAACGTGGACTGCCTGCCGGTGCTCGACGTCGCCGTTTCGGGCGTGCACGATGTCATCGGCAACCGCGCCTACGGGCAGGAGCCGGAGATCGTCTCGATCATGGGCAAGGCCGCGGCCGAGGGCCTGAAGGCGGGCGGCCTGCTGCCGATCATGAAGCACATGCCGGGCCATGGCCGCACCATGGTCGATTCGCATCACGACCTGCCGGTGGTTCATGCGAGCCGAGAGGAGCTTGAAGCCTGCGATTTCGTGCCCTTCCTCCGCATGAAGGACGAACTGATGGCGATGTCCGCGCACATCGTCTTCACCGCCATCGACGCCGACAATCCGGCGACGACCTCTGCGAAGGTGGTGGAGGAGATCATCCGCGGCTTTATGGGCTTCGACGGCCTGCTGATGTCCGACGACGTCTCGATGAACGCGCTTCGCGGCGATATTGCCGAAAGAACCCGGGGAATCGTCGCCGCCGGCCTCGACATGGTGTTGCATTGCCATGGCATCATGGAGGAAATGATACAGGTGACCGAGAACGCTCCGCCACTTTCGGGCGAAAGCCTGCGGCGGGCGAATGCGGTGCGCGCGGCCTTCCCGGCGCCGGATGGGGCGGACGAGCAGGCGCTGCGCGACGAATTCAACGCCATGATCGCGGTGGCCTGACGGCTGCGACCGCGTCGAAGAGGGGCGATGTGCAGGTAACGGGGTCGAAGCCATCGAGGAAGGGCCGCGGCGCGGATGCGCCGATGGAAGACCTGTGGCAGGACGATGCCGGGGGGCGAGGCCTTTCCGAGGAAAGCCTCGTCGTCGACCTTGCCGGCTTCGAAGGCCCGCTCGACCTGCTCCTGCACCTTGCCCGCACGCAGAAGGTGGACCTGACCCGCATCTCCGTGCTGGCGCTTGCCGAGCAGTATCTCGTCTTCATCGACAAGGCGCGGAAGATCCGCATCGAACTTGCCGCAGATTATCTCGTCATGGCGGCCTGGCTCGCCTACCTGAAGTCGCGCCTGCTGATCCCCAAACAGGCCAAGGACGACGGTCCTTCCGGCGAGGAGATGGCGGCGAGCCTCGCCTTCCGCCTCAAGCGGCTGGAGGCGATGCGCGACGCCGCTACCAAGCTGGTCAACCGTAACCGTCTCGGCCGCGACGTCTTCGCTCGTGGCATGCCGGAGCATATCCCTACCGAGCGCCGCTCGGCCTTCGAGGCCTCGCTCTACGATCTCCTCAATGCCTACGCGTCGCTGCGCCAGCGCCATGCGGTCACGCAGGTCACCATCGAGAAGCGCAGCGTCTGGTCGCTTTCCGACGCCCGCGAGATCCTGCAGCTGCTGATCGGCGATTTCGACGACGACTGGACGGCGCTCGACCATTTCATGCTGCGTTATCTGAGCGATCCCGCCGAGCGCACGACGGCGATCGCCAGCGCCTTCGCCGCAACGCTTGAACTCGTGCGGGAGGGGCGGCTGGAGCTTCGGCAGGACGGCGTCTTCCAGCCGATCTATCTTCGCCGTGGCCCGAAGGCGGGCGAGGACGGGGAAGACGGGAGCGGGCAGCGTGATTGAGGACGAAGACGTTTCCGGAGAGACGGAGAGCGGCATCGTCGTCGATCCGCGCCGGCTGCATGAGGCGGCGCGGATTGCCGAGGCGCTGGTCTTCGCCTCCGCCGGGCCGGTCTCCGAGACCTATATCGCCGAGCGACTGCCGCGCGGCGTCGACGTGCAACATGTGCTGCGCGAACTAAAGGGGCTTTACGCCGGCCGGGGTGTGCAGCTCGTGCAGGCCGGCGATGCCTGGGCCTTCCGCACCGCGCCGGACCTCTCCTTCGTCATCCGCACCGACGAGACCGAGGTTCGTAAATTGTCGCGCGCCGCGCTCGAAGTGCTGTCGATCATCGCCTACCACCAGCCGGTGACGCGTGCCGAGATCGAGGACATTCGCGGCGTGCAGACCTCCAAAGGCACGCTCGACGTGCTGATGGAGGCCGGCTGGGTGCGTTTTCGCGGTCGCCGCCGTTCGCCGGGCCGGCCCGTCACGTTCGGCACGACGCGCGATTTCCTCGACCATTTCGGCCTGGAGGAGCTGCGCGACCTGCCGGGTCTTGAGGAATTGAAGGGCGCGGGCCTGCTTTCCGGCCGCATCCCGTCGAATTTCCAGGTGCCGCTGCCGCTGGGCGAGGACGAGCTTGCCGAGGACGAGGATCCGATCACCCAGCTCGACCTTGAGGAACTCGGTCTCTTGACACCGGGCGGAAAAGAAGACGAATAGGCGAAGCTTATAGGCCTCGGCTCTCCGGCCGGCGGCAGGGAAAGACTTCGACAATGGCTTCGGACCCGTCAGGCGGGAATGGTATCGAGACGAGACGGGCATCGGCGGTCACCTTCGCGGCGCGCCTCGCCTTCGAGGATATCCATCACAGCTACCACAGCAAGGAAACGATCCGCGGCATCTCGCTGACCGCGGAGCCGGGGGAGGTGCTGTGCCTGCTCGGCCCGTCCGGTTCGGGCAAGACGACCCTGCTGCGGATTGCGGCCGGTATCGAGGCACAGACCTCGGGCCGTGTGCTGCTCAACGATCGCGAGATCGCCGGTCCCGCCGTCTTCCTGCCGCCGGAGCGGCGCGGCGTCGGGCTGATGTTCCAGGATTTCGCGCTATTTCCGCATATGTCGGTGCTCGACAATGTGCGTTTCGGCCTGACGGCCCTGCCGCGCGCCGAGGCGGAGGCGGAGGCGCAGGTGGCGCTGGAGCGCGTCGGCCTTGCGCATTATGCGCAGAAATATCCACATGTCCTGTCGGGCGGCGAGCAGCAGCGGGTGGCGCTTGCCCGCGCGCTTGCGCCGCGCCCCTCGGTGCTCCTGATGGACGAGCCGTTCTCTGGGCTCGATTCGCGTCTCAAGGACTCGATCCGCGCCGATACGCTGGCGATTCTGCGCCAGTCGCGCGCCAGCGCCATCGTCGTCACCCACGATGCGGAGGAGGCGATGCGCATGGGCGACAGGATCGCCCTCCTGAAGGACGGCCGGCTCGTGCAGGTCGGCACGGCCGAGGAACTCTATCTCAACCCGCAGAGCATCTTCGCCGCCGCCTTCTTCTCCGAGATCAACGAATTCTCCGGCCATGTGCGCGGCGGCGTCGTGGAAACGCCGCTCGGCAATGTGGATGGCAAGCGTTTCGCGGACGGACAGACGGTGCGTGTCGCCGTACGCCTTTCGGGCCTTACCGTGCACGAGAAGGACGGCGAGACGCCGGCGCGCATATTGTCGCGGCGCTTTCTCGGGGTGGTCGAGCTGCTGGAACTGGCGGTTCCCGGGGCGGACAGGCCGATCCGCGCGCGAGTGCGGGCCGATCAATTGGCACCCGGATTGCGCGACGTCACGCTTTCGGCTAACCACCGCGACATACTGGTATTTGAAAAAGATGGCCGAACGTCTTAAATCGGGGTTCAGGTTTCAACGGGAGTTAAGGGAATGGGTTCTTTCAGCATCTGGCATTGGCTGATCGTTCTGGTGGTTGTGCTGCTGCTGTTCGGCCGCGGCAAGATTCCGGAACTGATGGGTGACGTCGCCAAGGGCATCAAGAGTTTCAAGAAGGGCATGGCCGACGAGGAAGCCTCTGCGGCCGATACGTCCAAGACGGTCGAGCACAAGGCCGACGAGGCCAAGTGATCGCATCCGGCCGGGAACCCCGGTTCCCGGCCCTTGAGGACAATACCCTATGCTTGATGTCGGCTGGACCGAAATACTCGTCATCGCCATCGTCCTGATCATCGTGGTGGGTCCGAAGGACCTGCCGCAGATGCTGCGTACGTTCGGCCGCATGGTCTCCAAGATGCGCGGCATGGCGAGCGATTTCCGCCAGCAGTTCGACGAGGCGCTGCGCGAAGCCGACCTCGACGACGTCAGGAAGACGATCGGCGAGGCGCAGAAGCTCAATCCGCTGAACACCATCCGCGATGCGGTCAATCCGCTGCGCCAGATGGGCGACGAGATCAAGTCCGATCTCCAGAAGGCGACGAGCTTCACGTCCACCCCAGCCGGAAATCCGGCTGAGGGCGCCTCCGACATTCCCGCCGCCGTGTCATCGGAAGCGGGTAAGCCGGCTTCCGCCGAACCCGTCGCCGCAGCGCCGCTGAAGGCCGGGCCGATAGCCAGGTCTTCGACGAAGAAGCCCGAAGGCGAGGGCGGGAAGACGGCAAAGCCGCGCAAGGCGGCTGCCAAGCCCGAGGCTGAGGCGAAGGCTACGTCCAAAAAAGCGCCGGCCAAGAAGGCGGCCTCCGCAAAGCCGAAGACTGCAAAGACCAAGAAGGACGAGGCATGAGCGGCGATCTTGACGACAAGCCCCAGCCGCTCATCGAGCACCTGATCGAGCTTCGCCAGCGCCTGCTCTGGGCCGTGGGTGCGTTCTTCGTCGCCTTTCTTGTCTGCTTCTATTTCGCCAAGCAGCTCTTCAACCTGCTCGTCCTGCCCTTCAAGTGGGCGGTGGAATGGGCGGGGCTTTCCCATCGCAATGTCGAGCTGATCTATACGGCGCCGCAGGAATTCTTCTTCACGCAGATCAAGGTCGCCATGTTCGGCGCGCTGGTCATCGCCTTTCCGGTGATCGCCCAGCAGATCTACAAGTTCGTCGCTCCCGGTCTTTACAAGAACGAGCGCGCCGCCTTCCTGCCGTTCCTGATCGCATCGCCCATCCTCTTCCTCATCGGCGCGGCGCTGGTTTACTTCTTCTTCACGCCCATGGTCATGTGGTTCTTCCTCGCCATGGAACAGGGCGGCGGCGAGGGGCAGGTCTCCATCCAGCTTCTGCCGAAGGTTTCCGAATATCTCAGCCTGATCATGTCGCTGATCTTCGCCTTCGGCCTCGTCTTCCAGCTTCCGGTCATCTCGTCGCTGCTGGTGCGGTCGGGCTTCATCGACTCGAAGGCTCTGGCGGACAAGCGCAAATACGCCATCGTCATCGCCTTCGTCGTTGCGGCCGTGCTGACGCCGCCCGATCCGGTTTCCCAGATCGGCCTTGCGCTGCCGGCCATCCTTCTCTACGAGATTTCCATCTACACGGCCCGACTCATCGAACGGCAGCGGGCGCGCGCCTCGGAAGCGCAGGATGCGGAAAACGAGGTCGTTGCAACGCCGGACAAAGCCGATTGAGGCTTCGTCGGCGGCGTTGCCGCTAGTCGCTGCCGGGCGTAGATGGGCTTCAATCCACGGAAGCGCCTGGAACGACAATGCTTGATATCAAATGGATCCGCGACAATGCCGCCGCCCTTGACGCCTACCTCGCAAAGCGCGGCGCAAGCCCTCTTGCCGAGGCGCTGATCGATCTCGACGAGAAGCGCCGCGCCGTCATCCAGAAGGCGCAGGACATGCAGTCGCGCCGCAACGCCGCCTCCAAGGAGATCGGTGCGGCGATGGCTGCCAAGAACGCCGAGCTTGCCGAAAAGCTGAAGGCCGAAGTCTCGGCCATCAAGGACCAGCTTCCGGCCGCCGAGGAAGAAGAGCGCCAGGTCACGGCCGAGCTCAATGACGCACTCTCGCGCATCCCGAACATTCCGCTCGACGACGTGCCGGTCGGCTCGGATGAGACCGGCAATGTCGAGAAGCTGAAATGGGGCAGCAAGCCCGGCTGGAGCCACAAGGCGCTGGAACACTATGAGATCGGCGAAGCGCTCGGTTACATGGATTTCGAGGCCGCCGCCAAGATCGCCGGCTCGCGCTTCACCGTGCTGAAGGGCCAGCTTGCCCGTCTCGAACGCGCGCTCGGCCAGTTCATGATCGACGTGCACACGCAGGATCACGGCTATACGGAAGTCCATGCGCCGCTTCTCGTGCGCGACGACGCCATGTTCGGCACCGGCCAGCTTCCGAAGTTCTCCGAGGACCTGTTCCGCACCACGGACGGCCGTTGGCTGATTCCGACCGCGGAAGTCTCGCTCACCAATCTCGTGCGCGAGGAAATCCTGGAGCAGGAGAAGCTGCCGTTGCGCTTCACCGCGCTGACGCCGTGCTTCCGCTCGGAGGCCGGCTCGTCGGGCCGCGACACGCGCGGCATGCTGCGCCAGCACCAGTTCATGAAGTGCGAGCTGGTCTCGATCACCGATGCGGAAAGCGCCGTGGACGAACACGAGCGCATGACGGCCTGCGCCGAGGAAATCCTGAAGCGCCTCGGCCTGCATTACCGCGTCATGACGCTCTGCACCGGCGACATGGGGTTTGGCGCGCGCAAGACCTACGATCTCGAAGTCTGGCTGCCCGGCCAGGATACGTTCCGCGAAATCTCGTCCTGCTCGGTCTGCGGCGATTTCCAGGGGCGTCGCATGAATGCGCGCTATCGCGGCAAGGATGACAAGGCGACGAAGTTCGTGCACACGCTGAACGGCTCGGGCACGGCCGTCGGCCGCGCGCTCATCGCCGTCATGGAAAACTACCTCAACGAGGATGGCTCGATCACTGTGCCCGATGCGCTGCTGCCCTATATGGGCGGGCTGAAGAAGATCGATAAGGCTGCTTGAGTGGGGACGGGATGCGTATCCTTCTGACCAATGACGACGGTATCCACGCCGAGGGCCTTGCGGTCCTCGAGCGGATCGCCCGCGAACTGACCGACGACGTATGGATCGTCGCGCCGGAGACGGACCAGAGTGGCCTTGCCCATTCGCTGACGCTTTCCGAGCCGCTGCGCCTGCGCAAGATCGACGACAAGCGTTTCGCGTTGCGCGGCACGCCGACGGATTGCGTCATCATGGGCGTGCGCGAAGTGCTCGACGAGAAGCCCGATCTTGTCCTGTCCGGCGTCAATGTCGGTGCGAACATGGCGGACGACGTGACCTATTCGGGCACCATCGCCGGCGCCATCGAGGGCACGCTGCAGGGCATCAAGTCCATGGCGCTGAGCCAGGCCTACAACCATGCCGGCGGCCGCGTCGTGCCGTGGGAGGTCGCCGAAGCCTTCGCACCGAAGCTGATCCGCCAGCTCATGGATGTCGAATTGCCCGACTGGACCTTCTTCAACCTCAACTTCCCGAACTGCGCGCCGTCCGATCTCCAGGGCATCGAGGTGACGAGCCAGGGCAAGCTCGATTTCGGCCTGACGATCGAGGAACGCGCCGATGGCCGGGGCTTGCCCTATTACTGGCTGCGCTTCGGCGAGCGGAAGGGCGATTTCCGCGTGGGCACGGATATCCATGCGGTAAAGAACCACAAGATTTCCGTGACGCCGCTGAAACTCGACCTCACGGACTACACGGTGCTCGACCGGGTGCAGCGGGCACTCAGCGCAAGGGGTGACGATTGAACACGGGACGGGTGATCGAGAAGGAAGGTTTTGCCGCGCTGGCCCTGCGCCTGCGCGGTGAGGGCATCAACAATCTCGACCTCCTCACGGCCGTCGAGCAGACGCCGCGCACGCTCTTCGTGCCGCCGCAGTTTGCCGGCGAAGCCTATTCAAGCCGCCTCCTGCCGCTCGATTGCGGTTCGTTCGTCGAAGGTATCGACCTTGCCGTCCGGCTGCTCAACCTGCTCAATCTCAAGGCCGGCCAGCGCGTGCTGGAGGTCGGCACCGGCAGCGGTTTCACCGCCGCCGTCATGGGCCGGCTCACCGAGCGCGTCCTGACCATCGACCGCTACCGCACGCTCGTCGCCAATGCGCAGCAGTCCATGGAGAAGGCCGGTATCCGCAACGTCATCGTGCGGCAGGCCGACGGCAGTAACGGCATGCCGGGCGAGGGGACCTTCGACCGCATTCTGGTGACCGCCGCCTTTCCGGCCCTGCCGCGCTTCTTCGCCGAACAGCTCGTTTCCGGCGGCATGCTGATCGCGCCCGTCATGACCAGCGAAACCGAGTGTCGCATGCTCAAGCTCGTCAAGACCGGCAGCCGCTTCGACCGTGAGGACCTTTTCGCGGTCCCCTATTTGCCCATCGTGCCCCAGATGGCACAGGCCCTCTAGCAGATTTCCAGTCGTTTTCCTTCGGCTCGGCAGGCGCCCGCCTGCTGAGTCTTTTGCTGTTTTCGCCGGAAAGCCGGCGTTCCAGCGGCGTGCGCCTGCACGCCATGCGCGAAAACCATCCGCAAAATCAGCGTGTTAACCTTTTGTTAACTTACGCAAGCTTCGCGCAAGCTTCGGGGCGTAGCCCGGAAGCGAAGCAGCAAGTTCCACGCAGAACGCCGGTTTTCCAGTTGGTTCGGCCGCGATGGAGAGGGAAATGTACGTTTCGAACAGGATTGCCAGCGGCTCGACAAGCGACAGCCTCGCGTATCTCGCGACACGGGCTGCCGGAAGCGTTGCCGAGGAGAACGCCGAGGCGGGATCGACGGCTCATCTGGCCGGCGGCAGCTACGACCCCTCCGCGCTGGTCAGCCTGTCCGTGGACGCGCTTCTGGTGCTGAGCGCCACGCGGGAAGAGACGGCTTACGGTCAGCCCGCCCTTACCGAGGCAGAGCGGAACAATCTCGACACGACGGAACTGGAAAAGCGTGAACACGCCGCCTACGGCCACTTCCTCGACGAGGGAGACCGCAAGGCCTATCTGCGTGCCTATATCGAATATTTCGACAGCATGCCGGCGCAGGACCAGCGCAGTTCGCGCTATGCCGGCACGCGCGAACCGGCCGTGGCGGCGCTTCGCGCCATTGCCTATAACGAAAGCGCCCTCGACATGACGGCACCGGATGCCGCGCTGGAGAACGTCTCTGAGCCTGATGACGGCAGGTCTGCACGCCGGGCAACGCCGATCGCCGCAATCTTCCAGCCGAGCGCCGGCGATTTCGAGAACGCCGCCCGCTTCGGTGGCCGGATCTCGCGCGCCGACAGCATGTACGCGACGGGCTTCTGACCTGTCCATTCCGGGCATGGTTATCAATTCATCAAAAAACAGATGCGGATAGTCCGGCTTTAACCGGGCAGTAACTCTAACGCGCTTTAATCGGCCTACATCAAGTAGCGTACCGATTGGGTAGTTTCATGCGTAAGAGTGTATCGCCGAGTTTTGGTAGGACCGCGACCCGTCTTATGGCGGCTGCCCTGCTGGCAAGCGTAGCGACCGGGTGCAGCTCGGACGTCAGCCGCTTCGGCGGCCTTTTCTCCAGCTCCGGTCAGGACAATATGACCACGAGTTCGGTTCCGCGCCGCACGCTGTTCGGCGGTGGCGGCGGCAATCCTGTTCCGCGCGGCGATGTCGGCAATGGCGGGCAGCAATATGCCGTCGGCACTCAGATGGGCACCCGCAACGAGGCGCTCAATCAGCCATTCCCGGATCAGGGCAACGTTTCCTACGACCCGATCAATACGGCCACGACGGCCGGTTCCGGCACGCGCTTCGCGACGACGCCGATGAGCGTTCAGCGCGGCGAGCTTGCCGATCCGACCGCGGACGCCCGCCGTACGGCCGAGCGTCAGGCCGCCCTGGCTCAGGATTTGCCGCAGCGCAAGGCCAAGGCCGTTGCGGAGGACGTGGATACGCTCAAGACGGCGACGGTCAAGAGCAAGGCGGGCTGGTCGGCCAACAATGGCCCGGTCGTCATGCTGCGCCAGGGCGAAAGCGTGAAGACGCTCGCCAACCGCTACGGCGTGCCGGAAAAGGAAATCCTCGCCGCCAACGGCCTCAAGCGATCCTCGGATGCCGAGCCCGGCCAGCGGATCGTCATCCCCACCTTCAGCACGACGGCGAGCGCCGCCAAGGCTTCGACCGATCATACCCTCAAGGTCGACAACAAGCTGCCGACGCCCGAGCGTAACGGCGAACAGAACGTCGCCATCCTGCCGGGCACGACGACCCGCGACAAGGTGAAGTCGGAGAGCGGCCAGACGAATTCCAACGTTGCCGATGCCGGCGAAGGCAGCGGGAAGGGCAGCTACGAGGTCAAGCCCGGCGATTCGCTCGCCAAGATCGCGCGCAGCAACGGCGTTTCCGTCGCGGCGCTGAAGAAGGCGAACGGCATCGACACGGCATCGATCCGCATCGGCCAGAAGCTCGTCATTCCGGCCGGCGGCGCAGCCGTCGAGACGGGGACCGACAAGACGCAGACCGCATCCATCCCGGTCTCCAAGGAAAAGAAGATCGAAACGGCCGAGAAGAAGCCGGAAGCCTACAAGGCGCCGGTGAAGACCGTCTCGGTGACGGAAGCGACGGAAAAATCCGACGTGACCGACGAGGCCCCCGAATCGACCGGTATCGGCAAGTATCGCTGGCCGGTGCGCGGCGCGGTCATCGCCGGCTACGGCGCCAATGTCGAGGGCAACCGTAACGACGGCATCGATATCTCGGTTCCCGAGGGCACGCCGATCAAGGCTGCCGAGAACGGCGTGGTCATCTATGCCGGCAGCAGCCTGAAGGAACTCGGCAACGCGGTCCTCGTGCGCCACGACGACGGCACGGTCACGGTCTACGGCCATGCCGGCGATCTCAATGTCCAGCGCGGCCAGAAGATCCAGCGCGGCCAGACGGTCGCCACGTCCGGTATGAGCGGCAACGCCACTCGCCCGAAGGTGCATTTCGAGGTGCGCAAGAACGCGACGCCGGTCAACCCGATGACCTTCCTCGAATAGGCCGGGCGACTATCTTTGAAAAGCAAAGGGCGGCTCCATGGGGCCGCCCTTTGCGTTTGGAGCCTATCCGGTCACTTGTTGAGCGATTTGCCGAGGCGGCCCGCCAGGTCCTGCACATATTGCCAGGCGACGCGACCCGAGCGCGAGCCGCGCGTGGTGGCCCATTCGAGCGCCTCCGCGTGGAGCTGTTCCTGCGGCAGGTCGAGGTCGAAATGGCCGGCATAGCCGTCGATCATTTCAAGATATTCCGCCTGGCTGCACTTGTAGAAGCCGAGCCAGAGACCGAAGCGGTCGGAGAGCGAGACCTTCTCCTCCACGGCTTCCGAGGGATTGATGGCGGTCGACTGCTCGTTCTCGATCATGTTGCGCGGCAGGAGGTGCCGGCGGTTCGAGGTGGCGTACAGCAGCACATTGTCCGGCCGGCCCTCGACGCCGCCGTCCAGCGCCGCCTTGAGCGACTTGTAGGACGTGTCGTCATGATCGAAGGACAGGTCGTCGCAGAAGATGATGGCCGGGAAGGGCGCATCCTTCAGTACGTCGAGAAGCGCCGGCAGGGTGGCGATATCCTCGCGATGCACCTCGATCAGCTTGAGGCCGCTTCCGGTCTCCCTAGCCGCGAGCGCGTGCACGGACTTGACCAGCGAGGATTTGCCCATGCCGCGCGCGCCCCACAGCAGCACGTTGTTGGCCGGTAGGCCGCGCGCGAAACGCACCGTATTGTCGACGAGGATGTCGCGCACATGGTCCACGCCGCGGATAAGGTCGATGTCGATGCGGTTCGGCCGCTTGACGGGCTGCACCTGAAGGCGTGCCGGCGCCCAGACGAAGACGTCGGCGGCGTTCCAGTCGTTGACGGCAGGGGCGGGGCCGGCGAGGCGTTCCAGCGCGGCGGTGATGCGGCCGATTTCGGCCAGCAGATGCTTGACGTGATCTTCCTGCAAGGTCTTTCTCCTCATGCTGCTAGCCGGGTAGCATGCGCCGGCAGGTCGCGAAAAGAGGTAAAGCGCTTGAAAAACGAGAGCTTCGCGGTCTCGTGTGTTGCAATCAATGGCCGCTTGCCTATATTCCGGCAACCGAAATGGCCGCTCAGGCGGCGAGAATCCCAGATTTCAAGGAGTAACTGATGTTCATTACCGAGGCCTTCGCCCAGACGGCGGCACCCGGCGGGGCAGCAGGCGGCGCGGACATTCTCATGTCGATCCTGCCGTTCCTGCTGATCTTCGTGGTGATGTATTTCCTCATCATCCGCCCGCAGCGCGCCGCCATGAAGCGTCGCGAGGAGCTTCTGAAGAACATCCGCCGCGGCGATCAGGTCGTGACCGGCGGCGGTATCGTCGGCAAGGTCACCAAGGTCGTCGACGATAGCGAGCTTGAAGTCGAAGTCGCCGAAGGCGTCAAGCTGCGTGTCGTGCGCAGCGGCGTCAGCGAAGTCCGCGTCAAGGGCGAACCCGTCAAGGAATAAGCTTGGCCTGCCGCCAGGCCGGGGATACTCTCGGCCGGCGGCCCGACTGGTTTTCAGCCGGCGCCGATGCCGGACCCTAGACGAGATCGCGATGCAGCAATCCGCCCGCTGGAAGACCGTTTCTTTCTGGCTCGTCCTCGTGGCGAGCCTTGTCGTCATCCTGCCGAGCCTGTTGTCGGCACGCATGGCCGCCGGGCTTCCGGAATGGATGGGCGCGCATCGCCTCGTTTCCGGCCTCGACCTGACCGGCGGCTCCCGTCTCGTCCTCGAAGTCTCACGCGCAGACATGACCGAAGAGCGGCTGCGCGCGGGCGTCGGCACCATCGGCAATGCGCTTCGCGCCGCAGGTGTTCCCTATAGCGATCTCAACGGCTCGGAAGGCGCCATCGACGTGACGGTGACGGTACCTGAGCGCATCGATGCGGCGCGCCAGACGCTCACGGGCCTTGATCTCGGCGCCCTCAGCGAACCGGAGAACGGTCAGTTTCGCATCGTCCTGCCTTCCGAGGCTATCGACGAGGCGGTCGGCGCTGCCTCCCTGGGCGCGGTGGATGCCGTGCGTCGCCGCGTCGAAAGCCTCGATATCCCGTCCCTTCTGGTATCGCGCGGCGAGCGCGACCGTATCGTGGTCTCCATGCCGGGGCTGACCGATCCGCAACGCGTCAAGGACATGCTGGCGCAGGTCGGCCGGCTTTCTGCCCGGCTGGTCGACGACAGTATGCCGGTCAACACCGCGATCGAGGATGGCCCGCCGGAAGGCTCCGAGGTGCTCTATTCCACCGGGGAACCGCCGGTCGGCTATCTTGTGAAGCGTGACGATCTCTTCACGGCCGTCGACGTGGCCTCGGCCCAGCCGGCGGCGAACGGTGAAGCCTTCGTCGAATTCGTCCTCAAGGCGGAGGCCGCCGAGCGGCTGGCGGCCTTCACGCGGGAAAACAGCGGGCGGACCATCGCTGTCCTGCTCGACGATCAGGTCATCTCGACCTCGCAGATCCAGGGCGCCATCGTCGACGGCGTCGGCCGCCTTTCCGGCGACTTCGACGCCGAGGGCGCGGCGAATATCGCGCGCATCGTCGCGAGCGGCCCCTTGCCCGCGCCGCTCACCATCATCGAAGAGCGCTCCATCGAGCCGGCGCTCGGCACCACGTCGGTCGGAACGGTCGTGCTTGCGCTTGCCGCCGCCGTCGCGGCGGTCGTCGCCTTCATGACCATTTTCTACGGCGTGCTCGGCGTCATCGCCTCGCTCTCGCTGTTCTTCAACGTGCTGGTGACCTTCGCCGTTCTGGCGCTCGTCGGCGCGCCGATCTCGCTCTCCATGATCGCCGGCGTGGTGCTCACCGTCGGTGTCACGGTCGATGCCAGCGTGCTGATCTTCGAGCGCATCCGTGAGGAGGTCAGAAACGGCCGTTCGCTGGCCGATGCCGTCGCCATCGGCTTCGGCCGGGCGCGCAGGACGGTGGTGGATGCGTCCGTCACCATGCTCATCGCCGTCACGGTTCTCCTCCTGCTGTCCGCCGCGCCCGTCCGCGCTTTCGCGCTCACCGTCGCTATCGGCCTGCTTGCGACGCTCTTCACGACCTTCACGCTGACGCGGGGCCTCGTGCGGGCCTGGCTCGGCCGCAGCCACGCGACCCACCTGCCGAAGGGCGTGCGTACCGGCGTCTTCGACCGGCTCAATCTGCGTTTCATGGCTGTGCGCAACGTGGTGTTCCTGGCGACGGCGGCGCTGTCGCTCGTTATCGCGGGCCTGCTGGTGCTCGGCGAGCTACGCCTCGGTATCGATTTCACCGGCGGGGCAGCGGTGGAGATCCAGGCCAAGTCCGGCAACGCGGACCTCTTCGATATTTCCGCGCGCCTCGCGGATGCCGGTATCGACGTGCAGAGCATCGACACCCATGGTAACGACCGCCGCGCGCTGGTGCGCCTGTCCTCGATGGGCGAGGGCGAGAATGCCGAGCAGACCTCCGTGCTCGTCGCGCGTGGCGAGCTTGAGGACGCCTATGATTTCCGCCGCGTCGAGGTGGTCGGCCCCGCCATCTCGGGCGAGCTGATCGACACGGCAACGATCGGTTTCGTCGCCGGTCTTCTCGCGCTCGTCGCCTATATCTGGATCCGCTTCGAGTGGCACTTCGCCATCGGCGCGATCATCGCGCTGGCGCATGACGTGTTCTTCACGCTCGGTTTCCTTGCCATCGCCAATATCGAGTTCAATGTCAGCGCCGTCGCGGCGCTGCTGACGGTCGCCGGCTATTCGCTGAACGACACGATGGTCGTCTATCATCGCATCCGTGAAAATCTCCGGCATTTCAAGCATATGCCGCTGCCGATCCTCATCGACGACGCGATCAACCGCACGCTTTCGCGTACCGTCCTGACCTCCGCGACGACGCTGATCGCGCTGGCCGCGCTCGCGATCTTCGGTGGCGAGGCGATCCGCACCTTCGCGCTGACGCTGCTCTTCGGGGTGGCGATCGGCACTCTTTCCTCCATCTATATTGCCGGACCGGTCCTCATCCTGTTCCGCCTTCGGCCGGAACATTACCGTCCCGGCAAGAGCGGCAAGGGACCTGTGACGGAAGCGACGGGAGCCAATGGCTAAGGGCATCGAAATCCGGGAGGCGCATTTCCCCGGGCGTGCGCCGATCGACGCATATGGCAATGGCGGCTTCCGCTTCGCCGACATGTCGCATCGCGGCTCCATCCTCTGCCTGCCCTCGGGCATCCACGGTTGGGACAAGACCGAAGAGACGCCGCTGACGCTCGCCGACCTTACACGCGTGCTGGACGAGGCGGGCGATATCGAGGTTCTGCTTGTCGGCACCGGCATGGAGATCCGTCCGCTGTCGCCGGAAATCAAGGCGGCGCTGCGCGAACGGAAGATCAGTTCCGACCCGATGAGCACGGGCGCGGCCGTGCGCACGTTCAACGTCATGCTGGCCGAGGGCCGGGCGGTCGCCGCCGCGCTCATCGCGGTGTGAGCGGAAGGCGGTTTACGGACGTGACGGGCAAGGAACAGGAAAATTACGCGCACTGCCTTGCAGTGCTTCGCGACACCGATCGTGATCGCTATCTGGCCTGCCTGCTGGCGCCGGCTGAAAAGCGTGGCGCGCTGGCGGCGCTTTATGCCTTCAATGCCGAGATCGCGCGGGTGCGCGATCTGGTACGCGAGGCGCTGCCGGGTGAAATCCGCCTGCAATGGTGGCGTGACCTTCTGGAAGGCTCCGCCGATGGCGACGCCATGGCCAATCCACTCGCGGCGGGCCTGCTCGCCTGCGTGGAGGAGCACCGCCTTCCCGTCGCCGTGCTGACGGACATGATCGAGGCGCGCATCTTCGACGTCTATAACGACCCCATGGAAAGCCGCTCCGCGCTGGAGGGCTATGCCGGCGAGACGGCCTCGGCGCTCATCCAGCTCGCAAGCCTCATCCTCGATCCGCAGAACGCGCCGCAGTCGGCCGTTGCCGCCGGCCATGCCGGCGTGGCGCAGACGGTGGCCGGAACCCTGCTGATGCTGCCGATCCACCGCCGGCGGGGGCAGGTTTATCTGCCGGCCGATCTCATGGCCGCCACGGGCCTCACGCCGGAAGCCCTCCTCGGTGGCAGCGACAAGGCCGCCGCGGCGCGCGCCGTCGAGGCTTTCGCCGGCCTCGGCCGCGAGCATCTGGCCAAGGCGCGTGCCGCCAACGGCATTTCGGTGGCCAATCGCCCGGCCTTCCTGCCGGTCGCCCTTGTGCCGCATGTCCTCCGCGCGGCGGAAAAGGCCGGCGCGGGTGCGCTCGAACGTTCCCTGCAGCCGTCGCAATGGCGGCGGCAATGGTGGATGTGGCGCGCGCTTCGCGGCGGCCCGTTCTGAGCAGGACTGCGCTGCGCGGCCAAAGGTCTTGACGGGACGCCAAACTGGCGCAAGCCTTGTCCGCTACAGCGACGGGACGTTTTCGCCAAGGAGTGCCGAGATGCTCTGGACCATCACCATTGCCTGCCTGTTGCTGGCGGGCCTGATCTTCCGTCAGAGTTTCCGCAAGCGGCACGAGGCGGCGGAGACACTGGGCGAGGATGCGGGACTGGCGATCCTTGAATTCGGCCGGGCTTTCCCGGGAGAAGCGATCCGCGCCGTGATCACGACGGCGAACGGCCGTACGGTCTTCCTGCGACTGCACGATGGCAAGGCGGGCTGCATGCACGCCCACGGCCATCACTATGCCTGCCACCTTATCGAGCCTGGCACGGTGCGCGTTTCCAGCGCCGGCCCGAAGCGGCTCGAGGTGCGCTTCGCCAATGCCGCCTTCGAGGGCGGCACGTTCGAGTTCAGGGACGAGAAGCAGGCGGCCGAGGTCTCGCTCTGGCTGCTCGGCAGCTTCATGCCGGGCCTTGCCGGTCAGAATCCGCAGATATCCGGCCAGCCGGGCTGAGGCTCAGCGCCCGAGCCAGCGGGCGCAGTCTTCCAGCGCCCGCGCGGCGGTCGCGTGCTTCTTGGCGAGCGCCTTGTCCTTGCCGCGAAAGCGCTTCACGCCCTCCGGCTTCGTCACCGTGCCCGGTTCCAGTGGGGGGAACAGGCCGAAATTGACATTCATCGGCTGGAAGGAACGCTTGCCCGGTTCGTCGTCGGAAACGATATGGCCGCCGGTGATGTGGTTCAGCAGCGCGCCGAAGGCGGTGGTCTCGGGCGGCAGCGACGGCGTTTCGCCGCGCCGCTCGGCAGCGGCGAAACGGCCGGCCAGAAGACCGATGCTGGCGCTTTCGACATAGCCCTCGCAGCCGGTGATCTGCCCGGCAAAACGCAGGCCCGGCCGGCCCTTGAGCGTCAGCGAGCGGTCGAGCAGGGTCGGCGAGTTGATATAGGTATTGCGGTGGAGGCCGCCGAGGCGGGCGAATTCCGCATTTTCGAGGCCGGGGATGAGGCGGAAGATCTCCGCCTGCGCGCCGTATTTCAGCTTCGTCTGGAAGCCGACCATGTTGTAGAGCGTGCCGAGCGCATTGTCCTGCCGGAGCTGGACGACCGCATAGGGCTTGACCGTCGGGTTATGCGCGTTGGTGAGGCCCATGGGCTTCATCGGGCCGTGGCGCAGCGTCTCGCGGCCGCGCTCGGCCATCACCTCGATCGGCAGGCACCCGTCGAAATAGGGCGTGCCTTCCCATTCCTTGAACCCGGTCGTGTCGCCCGCGATCAGCGCGTCGATGAAGGCGTTGTACTGCGCCTCGTCCATCGGGCAGTTGATGTAATCCTTGCCCGTGCCGCCGGGGCCGACCTTGTCGTAACGCGACTGATACCAGCAGATATCCATGTCGATGCTCTGCGTGTGAACGATCGGCGCGATGGCGTCAAAGAAGGCGAGCGAATCGGCGCCGGTGCGCGCCTGGATCGCTTCGGCAAGCGAGGGGGCGGT
>Ga0209793_1001198_pt1 | contig 18277 bp, 14 predicted proteins | sample EBPBio122009_DNA_FD_185863 | JGI IMG/M metagenome (GOLD analysis project Ga0209793, IMG submission 185863) | Wastewater treatment Type I Accumulibacter community from EBPR Bioreactor in Madison, WI, USA - Reactor 1_2/2/2009_ DNA (SPAdes) (version 2) | ecosystem: Engineered > Bioreactor > EBPR >... | reverse complement strand
AGCCTCCCGGATTTTCTGCGCGGTCATGCCGGGATGGCCGTTGGCGATGGTCTTGCCGTCGACGGAAACGACCGGGAGGCAGATCGTCGTCGCCCCAGTGACGAAAACCTCCCGGGCTTCCAGCATTTCCGCGACGGTAAAGCGCCGCTCCTCGACCTCGATGCCGAGTTTGGCGGCGACGTCCATCAATGTCGTGCGCGTGATGCCGCGCAGGATCGCATGGTCGGCGGGGCGCGTGACGAGCTTTCCGGCCTTGTCGACGATCCACAGGTTCGTCGCGCCGCCTTCCGTCACATGACCGTCCGCATCGACGAAAATCGCCTCCTGCGCGCCCGCTTCCTTCGCCTGCTGGCGCGCCAGCACGTTCGGCAGGAGGCCGACCGTCTTGATGTCCACCCTGCCCCAGCGGTTATCGGGCGCCGTTGCCGCCTTGATGCCGGCGGCGTATTTCACGGCGTTCACCGCCGGGTTCAGGGATTTCGCCGTGACGACGAGCGTGGGGCGCACGTCCGGCGAGGGAAAGACATGGTCGCGACGGGCGACACCGCGCGTCACCTGGCAGTAGACCATGCCATTGACGACGCGGTTGCGGCGCAGCACCTCGCGCATGACGGCGACCAGCGCGGCGCGCGGCATCGGCGAGCGCATGCGCAGTTCGCCCAGCGACCGGTCCAGCCGGTCGAGATGGCGCGTCAGGTCCACGATGAAGCCCTGCTGTATCTGGCAGACCTCGTAGACGCTATCCGCGAAGACGAAGCCGCGATCGTCGATATGCACCGCGGCATCCGCGTGGCGGACATATCGGCCGTTGACATAGGCGAAACGGGGCATGGCTTTCCTAGAAATACTGGATGCTGACGCGGAAGAGCTGCTCGACATGACGCACGGCCCCGGCGGCGGCAAAGAGCACGACGCGGTCCTTCGCCTTGATCTTCGTGTTGCCGTCCGGGCGGATCACCGTCTGGTCGCGGTAAACCGCGCCGATACGGATGCCGGGCGGCAGCTCGATCTCGCGCAGCGGCTTGCCGACGAGCGGCGAGGTTTCCAGCGCCTCGGCCTCGATCACCTCGGCCGCCCCCTTCTGCACGGCATAGACCGAGCGGATGCGGCCCTTGCGGACATGCTGGAGGATGCCGGAGATCGTGACGGCGCGCGGGTTGATATGCGCATCGATGCCGAGGGTCTTGGTGAAGTCCTCATAGGCAGGATCGTTGATCAGGACGAGGTTCTGCTTGCAGCCCAGCCGCCGCGCCATGACGCTGCCGAGAATGTTGATCTGGTCGTTGTTGGTCAGCGAAACGATGAGATCCGCATCCTGGATATCGGCCTGCATCAGCATCTTCTGGTCGAGCGCCGAACCGTGCAGGACGACGGTGTTGCGCAGTTTGTCGGCAATGGCGACGGCGCGCTCGCGGTCGCTCTCGATGATCTTCAGCCGGGTCTTCGGCTGGTAGTCCTCGATGGCCTTGGCGACGAAGTAGCCGATATTGCCGCCGCCGGCGATGACGATGCGGGCGGCCTCCTGCTCCTCATGCCCGAAGAGCGCGAGCGTGCGCCGCACATGCCCCTTGTCACAGACCACATAGGCAAGATCGCCGGAATGAAGCTGGTCGGAAGAACTCGGAACCGAGAGCTTTCCGTTGGAATAGATGCCTGTGACGGTGGCGTTGAGGTCCGGGAACAGTTCGCTGAGCTGCTTCAGCGGCGTCTCGACGACCGGGCAATCCTCCATGCACTCGATGGCGACCATGACGATGCGGTCGTCGGCAAAGCGCACGACATCCGTCGCGCCAGGGAAGGAGATGCGCCGGAGCACCATCTTGCCCACTTCCACCTCCGGCGAGATGGTCACGTCGATGGGCAGGTTCTCACGCGAGAAGAGGTCGGAATATTCCGGCGCCAGATAGTTCTGCGAGCGGATGCGGGCGATCTTGGTCGGCACGTTGAACAGCGAATGGGCGACCTGGCAGGCGACCATGTTGATCTCGTCGAACAGCGTGACGGCGATCAGCATGTCGGCCTGGTCCGCGCCGGCCTTCGCCAGCACCTCGGGATGCGCGCCATGGCCGACGATACCGCTGACATCGAGCGTTTCCGTGATGGCAGCGATGAGCGAAGGCTGGTTGTCGATCACGGAAACATCGTTGCCCTCTTCGGACAAGCGCTCCGCGATGCCGTAACCGACGCGCCCGGCGCCGCAGATGATGACCTTCATATCGTCGAATCCCTCAAATCCCGGAGGGACTTATACGCCAAGCGACTTCAGTTTGCGATGGAGCGCGGAGCGCTCCATACCGACGAATTCGGCCGTGCGGGAAATGTTGCCGCCGAAGCGGTTGATCTGGGCGATGAGGTAATCGCGCTCGAACATTTCGCGCGCCTCGCGCAGCGGCAGGGTCATGATGTGCTGATCGCCCTGCGTGGAGATCTTCGGCAGCATGTCGCCCACTTCCGTCGGCAGCATGTCGGCGGTGATCGGCGTGTCAGGCCCGTCGCTGCGTGCGAGGATCATCAGGCGCTCGATATTGTTGCGAAGCTGGCGGATGTTGCCGGGCCAGTCGTGCGCCTGCAGGACGGCCAGCGCATCGTCGCCGATCTTGCGCGAGCGGATGCCGGCCTGCTCGCTGACCTGCCGCATGAACATGTCGACGAGGAACGGGATGTCCTCGCGGCGTTCGGCAAGCGGCGGCACGCGCACAGGCACCACGGCGAGGCGATGGTAGAGGTCCTCGCGGAAGCCACCCTCGGCGATCAGGCTTTCCAGATTGTAGGCCGTGGAGGAGATGATGCGCACATCCACCTTCACCCGCTTGGAGCCGCCGACGCGCTCGAACTGCTGGTCGACCAGCACGCGGAGAATCTTGTTCTGCGTCTCGCGCGGCATCTCGCCGATCTCGTCGAGATAGAGGATGCCGCCATGGGCTTCTTCCAGTGCGCCCGTCCGGCGTGGCTGGCCGGGTGTGCCCTCCGTGCCGAACAGCGCGATCTCCATGCGCTCCGGGGTGATCGCCGCCGCATTCAGCACGACGAACGGCCCGCCCGCGCGGCTGGATTTGCGGTGGATCATGCGCGCCACCAGTTCCTTGCCGGAGCCGGAAGGGCCGAGGATCATGATGCGACTGTTGGTCGGGGAGACCTTCTCTATATTCTGGCGAAGCTGCGAGACGGCGACGGAGGTGCCGATCAGCTCGGCCGGATCGCCCGAGCGCTTCTTCAGTTCCGTCACCTCGCGGCGCAGCTTGGAATTTTCCAGCGCCCGCTCGGCGATCAGGATCAGCCGGTCGGCCTTGAAGGGCTTCTCGATGAAATCGTAGGCGCCGCGCCGGATCGCCGAAACGGCGGTCTCTATATTGCCGTGGCCGGAGATCATCACCACCGGGAGGTCCGGATGGCGGCTCTTGATCTCGTCGAGCAGCGCGAGGCCGTCGAGCTTGCTGCCCTGCATCCAGATGTCGAGGAAGACGAGGCGCGGCACGCGATCGCTGATGGCGGCGAGCGCGCTGTCGCTGTCGAAGGCGGTGCGCGTTTCATGCCCCTCGTCGGAAAGGATGCCGGAGACGATCTCGCGGATGTCCTCCTCGTCGTCCACCACAAGAATATCAGAGGCCATGGCTCATTTCCTTGTTCTTCTTGTCCGCATCGGCGGCCACCGTTTCCTCATAGGGCAGGATCACGCGGATCATCGCCCCGTGGCCGTGATCGAAGTCCGCAGGCGCATCATGCAGCTCGAGCTGCCCGCCGTGGTCTTCGATGATCTTCTTGACGATTGCGAGGCCGAGACCCGTGCCCTTCTCGCGCATCGTCATATAGGGTTCGAGAATGCGATGCCGGTTCTCGGTCGGCAGGCCCTTGCCGTTGTCGATGACATCGACCACGAAGCGGCGTCCCGCATCGTCCGCCTCGGCGCGGACGAGAATCTTGCGCTCGTCACGCGAGGCTTCCGGCGGCAGCGCCTCGATGGCCTCCACCGCATTCTTGATGAGATTGCCGAAAGCCTGGCCGAGCATGCGCGCGTCGAACAGGCCCGACAGCGCCACATCGCCCAGCTCCTTGCGGAAGACGACATGGGTATTACCCATCTCGCGCAGGAACACGGCATCCTTGAGGATGCTGCGCAGGTCGGAGCGCTCCTTGGTCGGCTTCGGCATGCGCGCAAAGGCCGAGAACTCGTCGACCATGCGGCCGATATCCTCGACCTGTCGCACGATGGTATCCGTGCACTGGTCGAAGACCGCACGGTCCTCCTGGTCGATCTGCTTGCCATAGCGGCGACGGATGCGTTCGGCGGAAAGCTGGATCGGCGTCAGCGGGTTCTTGATCTCGTGCGCGATACGGCGCGCCACATCCGCCCAGGCGGTCGAGCGCTGCGCGATGACGAGGTCGGTGATGTCGTCGATGGTGACGACATAGGATTCCTGCGCATCCTTCGCCTCCTCGCGCGTCACCTGCACGTTCAGCGTCCGCTCCTTGCCACCGTGCATGATATTGATCTGCTTGCGGTGGTCGTTGCGGTAGCGCGTCGAACCTTCGGCGAGCACGGCGGCGATCTCCGGCGCGGCTTCCGCCAGCGGCATGCCGATGAGCGCGTTGACGTCGCGCCCGAGCAGGATTTCCGCCGAAAGGTTGGCGATGGTGATCCGCCCGTCCTCCTCTACGCCGATGACGGCGGCCGTCACGCCGGACAGCACGGCCTCGATGAAGCGGCGGCGATGGTCCACCTCGTCCTTGGCGTCGAGGATCTGGTCCTGCTGCGCGCGAATCTCGGCAATCATCTTGTTGAAGGTGCGCGAGAGATTGCCGACGTCGCCATCCGCCACGCGGACCGGCACGCTGACGTCGAGATTGCCGGAAGCGACGCTGTCGGCCGCGCCGATGAGCTGGCGGATCGGCCGCACGATCCGGTCGGCGACCGCGATGGCGGTCCAGATGGCGGCAAGCAGCACGATCAGCGCGAAACCGAGATAGAGGACGCCGAAGGCGATCTGCAGCGGCGTGCGGCCGGCTTCCAGTGCGCGGTATTCCGCCGTGTTCTCCTCCATCATCCGCATGGAGCGCATGACTTCGGGGTCCACCGTGCGGACCGTGTAGAGGAAGGCGTTCGGGATGTTCTCGAGCTTGATGATGGCGCCGACAAGGTTGGTCGTGCCCGGCGGGATCAGCGTCGGCTGCCCGGCGGCCGATGCCCTGAGGGCATCCTCCGGAATCGGCGGCAACGGGCTCTCGGTCGGGATGTTGGCCTTCAGGATCGTGGAGCCGTCGGCACGCAGCAGGAAAGCGCCGAGCATGCCGCGCCCGCGCGCCTGCCGCGTCATCAGGTCGATGAAGCCGGTACGGTCAAGGCTGTAGAGCTGCCGGTTGCGCTCGAGGTCGTTAGCCATGGAGACCGTCTGGCCCTGCAGGTAGCTCGCATTCTCCAGCACATAGGCCTGCGCGACGTTCAGCGAGGAACTGACGATGGACTGCGTGCGGATGGAGAACCAGCGGTCGAGGCCGACATCGAGCGTGATGGAGGCGAAGATGGCGACGAGCACCGCCGGCGTGATGGCGACGATGGAGAACAGCGCCACGATGCGCACATGCAGGCGGGCAGCGGCCCGGCCGCGACTGCGCGCGCGCAGCAGGCGCAGGATCTCGCGGCCGATCAGGAACATCAGGCCGACGACGAAGAGCGCATTGATTGTCGCCGAGGCGATGACGACATTGGGTTCGGGCTTGATCGGTGTCAGGCCGAGCAGGATGAACAGCGAAATCGTGGCGGCAACCAGCGCGCCGCCGGCCAGCATGAGGCCCGGCAGGGCAAAGGAGGCGCGACGATCGGAAACCGCGCTGCCACCCTGTTCATTCGAAAGCAGGCTATCGCCTTCCGTCATCTGCGGCTTCGCTTCCCCGGCCATACGCCTTTCGGCGCCGACATTATCTCTTGTTGTCCGGGATGGCGCCGGCTGAGAGAACCGGCCGCATCCGCCTCCATGGTCCTGACGGCCGGAAGAACGGACTTATTCGGCCGCCACCCCTCTGTTACCCTCAAGCAACAGATTGTGGCTAAAATGCAACGCCCCCTGCCGCAAAGTCAAGCAGAGCGGGAACTTCTGTACACAGACACGCCCAGTTCGCGAATTTTCTTGCGCAGCGTATTGCGGTTGAGGCCTAGCAGGTCAGCGGCCTTGATCTGGTTGCCGCGCGTGGCTGTCAGCGCAGCGAGGATAAGCGGATACTCCACCTCGGCGAGCACGCGGTCATAGAGGCCGGCCGGCGGCAAGCCATCGCCAAAGCTTGCGAAATACTGGCGCATGTTCTCCTCGACGGCCTGCGAGATCGACAGCGAACCACTGCGCGTTACGGTCTTTTCTATGGGGCTGTCGGGAATATCGGCGCGAAGCTCAGCCTCGATGATCTCACGGGTGATGACATCCTGCGGATAAAGCGCGGTCAGGCGGCGCACGACGTTTTCCAGCTCACGCACATTGCCCGGCCAGGGATGCGCCTTCATCAGTTCCAACGCCTCCTGGTCGAAGCGCTTGGCGTCCAGCCCCTCCTTCTCCGCCTGCTGCACGAAGTGGCGCACAAGATCGGGAATGTCCTCCGCCCGATCGCGCAGCGGCGGCAGGCGCAGCGGCACGACGTTCAGGCGGTAATAGAGGTCCTCGCGGAAGAGGCCCTGGTTGATCGACTGCTTCAGGTCCTTGTTGGTCGCTGCGACGATGCGCACGTCCGTGCGAATGGGCGTACGCCCGCCGACGGTGGTGTATTCGCCCTGCTGAAGCACGCGCAGAAGCCGGGTCTGCGCATCCATCGGCATATCGCCGATCTCGTCGAGGAAGAGCGTACCGCCCTCGGCCTGCTCGAAGCGACCGGTCGAGCGGTTCTGCGCACCGGTAAAGGCGCCCTTCTCGTGGCCGAAAAGTTCCGATTCGATGAGGTCGCGCGGGATCGCCGCCATGTTGATCGCCACGAAGGGGCCGTTGCGGCGCTTGCCGTAGTCATGCAGCGCGCGGGCGACGAGTTCCTTGCCGGTGCCCGATTCGCCGGTGATCATCAGCGTCAGGTCCGTCTGCATCAGGCGGGCCAGCACGCGGTAGATTTCCTGCATCGCCGCCGAGCGGCCGACGAGCGGCATGCCATCCTGCGTGTCGTCGTCGAAATGCGCGGGCTTGCGCTTAGGCTCGGACAAGGCTCGGCCAATGATGGCAATTAATTCCGTGAGGTCGAAGGGTTTCGGCAGGTAGTCGTAAGCGCCCTTCTCTGAAGCCTTGATCGCCGTCATGAAGGTGTTCTGCGCGCTCATGACGAGAACCGGCAGGTCAGGCCGCGCCTTCTTGATGCGCGGCAGGAGGTCGAAGGCGTTTTCATCAGGCATCACAACGTCGGTCACGACGATGTCGCCCTCGCCGGCGGCGATCCAGCGCCATAGGGTCGCCGCGTTGGAGGTGATCCGCACGTCGTATCCCGCGCGGCTCAAGGCCTGGTTGAGCACCGTGCGGATCGCGGCATCGTCATCGGCAACGAGGACTGTGGCGCCTGTCATCAATCATGTCCTTTGATCTTGGAAATGTCGTCGTCTTCGCTGACGCCGCGGGAGGCCGGCATCAGCACGCGGAAGGTGGTCCGCGATCCCTGGCTGTCGCATTCCACGATGCCGCCATGGCCGCCGATGATCTTGGCGACCAGCGCGAGGCCGAGGCCGGAGCCGTTGGTCTTCGTGGTGATGAAGGGATCGAAGAGATGGGGAAGCAGGTCCCCCGGCACGCCGGGGCCGTTGTCGTGCACGCAGAATTCCAGCGGCAGCGAGATTTTTTCGCGTGTGCCGGCGACCGAGAGGCGGATGCCGGGTCGGTAGGCCGTCGTGAGCTGGATTTCGCCGTCCGGCCGGTCGCCGATGGCTTCCGAGGCATTCTTGATGAGATTGAGGAAGACCTGCACGAGCTGGTCGCGGTTGGCATAGACCGGCGGCAGCGATGGATCGTAAAGCTCGGTAATCCTGATCTTGCGCCCGAATCCCGCCTTGGCGACGGCCTTCACATGGTCGAGCACGGCATGGATGTTGATCGGCACGCGATCGACTGGCCGCTCATCGGAGAACACCTCCATGCGATCGACCAGCGAGACGATGCGATCCGTCTCGTCGCAGATGAGGCGCGTCAGCGCCCTGTCCTCGTCGATGACGGAGGTTTCCAGAAGCTGCGCCGCACCGCGGATGCCAGAGAGCGGGTTCTTGATCTCATGCGCTAGCATTGAGGCTAGCCCGGTCACCGAGCGCGCGGCCGTGCGGTGGGTCAATTGCCGGTCGATCTTGTCCGCCATCGAACGTTCCTGGATGACGACCACCACCGATCCCGGCTCCGTCGTCGCCGGCGCGACATAGATATCGACAAGCTTTTCCGCGCCGAGCCGCGGCGAACTGAGGTCGACGCGGTATTCGTTGACCGGCGCGCGGCGCTCGCGCACCTGATCGATCAGCGTCAGGAGCGGGCTGCCGAAGGGAATGAAGGTCGAGACCTTGTGGCGCGCGAGATGGCTGGCGCTCGCGCCGAAGAAAGATTCCGCCTCCCAGTTGGCGAAGGCGATCAACCCCTCGGCATCGACGAGGATCACGGGGTTCTGGATGGCGTTGAGCACGGCAAGCGCCAGTTCCGGGGCCTTGGCCGCATTCGGGTCCATCGGCTTGCCGGTCATGCCGCGTCTCCCAGCGTCTGCGCCGCGCCGCCCAGCAGGGCTTCCGCCAGTCGGCCGGCGACGAAATCGGTGTCGCGCGCCGTCATGATCTCGGCCTTGGCAGGTCCCGTCAGGGCCGGCGCGAAGCGCTCCAGATACCAGCCGACATGTTTTCGCGCATGGCGAAGGCCGCCTTCGACGCCGTAGAAATCGAGCATCATGCGATAGTGCTCCACGGCAAGCGCGGCGACTTCCTCCGGCGAGGGATGCGCGCAGGCGCCGGCGAGAACAGCCGGATGCCAGGGGCGTCCCTGCGCCGAGCGGCCGACCATGACGGCGTCGGCGCCCGAGCGGCGCAGGATTTCCAACGCATCCGCGGCCGTATCGACATCGCCATTGGCGACGAGCGGGATGGAGAGCACATCGCGCACCGCGCGGATCGCGTCCCAATCGGCCCTACCCTCGTAGAATTGCATGCGGGTGCGCCCGTGCACGGTGATCATCGCCGCGCCCGCCGCCTCGGCGCGCGAGGCGATATGCGGGGCATTCAGCGAATCATGATCCCAGCCGAGCCGCATCTTCACCGTCACCGGCACCTTCACGGCCTTGACGGTCGCCTCGATCAGGCCGAGCGCATGGTCCGGATCGCGCATCAGGGCGGATCCGGAATAACCGCCGATCACCTTCTTGGCCGGGCAACCCATATTGATATCGACGATATCGGCGCCCTCGCCTTCGGCAATCCGCGCCGCCTCCGCCATCCAGTGCGCCTCGCGGCCGGCAAGCTGCACCATATGCGGCTGGATGCCGCAATTGCGGATGCGCGACCAGCTTTCGCGGGCGTTCAGCGCCAGTTCCCGGCTCGCCACCATCTCCGTCACCACGAGGCCGGCGCCAAAACGCCAGGCGAGATCGCGGAACGGCAGGTCCGTGACGCCGGACATCGGCGCCAGAACCACGCGGTTGCGCAGGGTCTGGTTGCCTATCGCCAGCGGCGCTGAGAGATCGGGGATCACCAAATGCTCATCTTTCAAGCAGGTCATTTCTGTGCACTATTTTTAGACATTGTTGTCGTTCTTGCCAAGCCGCAATCCTGCGATCCGGCATTTTTCCGTGAAGCGCTGGAATTGCATCGCCCTTCCGGCTAAACCACCTCAAAACGCTTTGAAACGGGAGGCGATGGACCGAAATGCAGGCGGAAAACGCGTTTTCCTGCGGTGTTGTGATCGTTGCCGCCGGTCGGGGCGAACGGGCCGGCAGCCATGCCGAAGGCCCAAAACAGTACCGCCGCATCGGCGGAAGGCCGGTCATTTCCCATACGCTGGACCTCTTCGTCAACTGGCCGCACGCCCGGCGTATCGTCGTGGTGATACACCCCGATGACGAAGCGCTGTTCGAGTCCGCCCGCGCCGCCGCCCTGCCCGCTGGCGACCGCCTCACGGTCGTTCACGGCGGTCCGACACGCCAGCAATCCGTCCTCGCCGGCCTGGAAGTGCTGGCCGCGGACGCCGTCAGCCATGTCCTCATCCAGGATGCCGTGCGCCCCTTTGTCGAGCCGGCCATCCTCGAGCGCACGCTGACCGCCTTCCAGCACGGCGCGCGCGCCGTCCTGCCGGCCCTCGCTGTCGCGGATACGCTGAAACGAGCCGACGCCAATGGCAATGTCGCCGAAACCGTCTCCCGCTCCGGCCTCTTCGCCGCGCAGACGCCGCAGTCCTTCCACTTCCCGACCATTCTGGAAGCCCATCGCCGCGCGAGCGCCTCCGGCCGCACGGATTTCACCGACGACGCCTCGATTGCCGAATGGTCGGGCGTGCGCGTGCACCTCGTCGAAGGCGGTGCCGGTAACGTCAAGCTTACGCTGCAGAAGGATATTGCCATGGCCGACCAGCGCCTTTCCCACGGATTGCCCGATGTGCGCACCGGCAACGGCTACGACGTGCACCAGCTCGTCGAGGGCGACGGCGTGACGCTTTGCGGCCTCTTCATTCCGCACGACCAGAAACTGTCCGGCCATTCCGATGCGGACGTGGCACTGCACGCTCTGACGGACGCCCTGCTCGCCACCTGCGGCGCGGGCGATATCGGCGATCATTTCCCGCCGTCCGATCCGCAATGGAAGGGTGCGGCCTCGCGCATCTTCCTCGAACACGCCGCCGGCATCGTGCGCGCGAAGGGCGGCACGATCATGAATGCCGACGTCTCGCTGATCGCCGAAGCGCCGAAGGTCGGGCCGCACCGCGATGCGATGCGCCAGAACCTTGCCGATTTCCTCGGCATTTCCATCGACCGCTGCTCGGTGAAGGCGACGACGAACGAGAAGATCGGCTTCATCGGCCGGCGCGAGGGCATCGCCGCCATCGCCACCGCAACCGTCGTCTACAGAGGAACCGACGCATGAGCATCTGGCCTGACGATATCGAGGATGCCGCCCGCCGCATCGTCGCGGATTTCACCGAGCGCAAGCTGATGATCGCCACCGCCGAATCCTGCACCGCAGGGCTGATCGCTGGCGTCATTACCGAGATCGCCGGCTCCTCGTTGGTCTTCGACCGGGGCTTCGTCACCTATTCCAACGAGGCCAAGCGGGAAATGATCGGCGTTGCCAATGCGACGTTGAAGGCTCATGGCGCCGTCTCGCGTGAGGTAGCCCTGGAAATGGCGGAAGGCGCCATCGGAAATTCAGGAGCCGACGTTTCCGTCGCCGTGACCGGCATTGCCGGCCCGGGCGGTGGCTCGGAGGAAAAACCTATCGGCCTCGTCCATCTCGCCGCCCGCAAAGACGGCAAGAGCATTCACCGCGAAATGCGTTACGGCGACATCGGCCGCAGCGCCGTGCGGCTGGCTACCGTGCGCACCGCGCTGGAAATGCTGGTGGAAATATCAGCCGACTGAGCCGCCGTAGATCGCCGACGCACGTTTTTCGAAGGCCTCGGTGAACATGCGGAAGGCGCGGTCGAACATCGAGCCCATCAGCGCGCCGAGAATGCGGCTCTTGAACTCGTAGTCGATGAAGAAATGCACCGAACAGCCGCCGTCCGCCGTCGGCTCGAAGCGCCAGCGATTGTCGAGGTAGCGGAACGGCCCGTCGATATATTTCACGTCGATGGCGCGCTCGGCGCGGTTCAGCAGGACCTGCGTCGTGAACGTCTCGCGGATGGCCTTGTAGCCGACCGTCATGTCCGCGATCAGCAGTTCCTTGCCGTCGCGCTCCTTGCGCGAGCGGATCGCGAGCCCCTCGCAGAGAGGCAGGAATTCCGGGTAGCGCTCGACATCGGCGACGAGATCAAACATCTGGTCTGGCGTGTGGGGAACGGGCCTGCGGGTTTCGAACTGGGGCATGGCCGAGAGCTAATGAACCGCGGCAAGTCTTGCAAGTAGCCGGCCGTTCTCCCGCCGCGATTTCAACACGCAAACCGGCACGTCGGGTCCAAATGCCGCAAGATTTTCCGCAATCTCGGGGCTTTCCGTCTTTTCGAAATTCCAGACATAGGCGAGGAATTCGCGGTCTATCTTCTCCGGGCATTCATCCGCCATTTCCGGCCGCGAGCGCCCGCGATAGCGCAGCCAGCGCGAAACGACACCATAGAGCGACATGTAGCGCGGCGGACGAAGCCAGAGCACGAGATGGGTGCGCGGCAGGCGCAGCGGCAGGGTGCCGGGGCTGGTGCCGTCGATGATCCAGCGTTCGCCGGCAACGACCGCCTCAAGACGTGCCAGAGCCTCGGTGCGCGGCCGCGACTGCCAGCCCGGCAGCCAGAAGATTTCGCGGTCCATCGAAACGTAAGGCAGGCCGATCCGTCCGGCGAGCTTGCGCGCCAGGGTGCTCTTGCCGCTGCCCGAGCAGCCGATGACCAGCACGCGCTCGGCCGTTTTCAAGCGCCCCGCCGCTTCCTCCATCGTGATAGTCATCGCCGCCTCCGAAACGAAAAACCCCGCCGTCCTGCAGGACGGCGGGGCTTAAAGGAGACCGGCGGAAAAGTCTATTCCGCGGCGGCGAGAAGTTTTTTCTCGCGGGCGGCGCGCAGGCGGGCGAAGTCGTCGCCGGCATGGTGCGAGGAGCGCGTCAGCGGGCTGGAGGAAACCATCAGGAAGCCCTTGGTATAGGCGACGGTCTCGTAGGACTTGAACTCGTCCGGCGTCACGAAGCGATCGACCTTGTGGTGCTTGCGCGTCGGCTGAAGGTACTGGCCGATGGTCAGGAAGTCGACGTCGGCGGTGCGCAGGTCGTCCATGAGCTGGAGCACTTCGTTGCGCTCCTCGCCGAGGCCTACCATGATGCCCGACTTGGTGAACATGGTCGGGTCCAGTTCCTTCACGCGCTGCAGGAGGCGGACGGAGTGGAAGTAGCGCGCACCGGGGCGAACCGTGAGATAGTTGCCCGGAACGGTTTCCATATTGTGGTTGAAGACGTCGGGCTTTGCGGCGACGACGCGCTCCAGAGCGCCCGGCTTCTTCAGGAAGTCCGGCGTCAGAATCTCGATGGTGGTTGCGGGCGACGCGGCGCGGATCGCCCAGATCACCTTTTCAAAATGCTCGGCGCCGCCGTCTTCCAGATCGTCGCGGTCAACCGAGGTGATGACGACATGCGACAGGCCCATCTGCTTGACGGCCTTGGCGACGTTTTCCGGCTCCTCCATGTCGAGCGCATTGGGCTTGCCCGTCGCCACGTTGCAGAAGGCGCAGGCGCGGGTACAGATCTCGCCCATGATCATGAAGGTCGCGTGCTTCTTGTCCCAGCACTCGCCGATATTCGGGCAGCCCGCTTCCTCGCAGACCGTAACCAGCTTGTGGCTGCGCACGAGATCGCGCGTTTCCTGATAAGCCTTGGAGACCGGCGCCTTGACGCGGATCCATTCCGGCTTGCGCAGCACCTCGGTATCCGGCCGATGGGCCTTTTCCGGGTGGCGAACGCGCGGAGCGTTCGGGTCAGGATTGGTGCGGTCGAGAATGGTGACCATGTCTATCCACTTCCTAGCGGGCTTCTGCGCCCGTCTTGCGGACCGAAATTCGAAAGCCCGCCTCATGTGGAGGCGGGCTTTAGCACGTTCAAGCGTTCAGTGCACGCCCATAGGCGTCGAGAACGCTTTCCTTCATGGTTTCCGAGATCGTCGGATGCGGGAAGATCGTGTGCATCAGCTCTTCCTCGGTCGTCTCGAGGTTCATGGCGACGACGAAGCCCTGGATCATTTCCGTCACTTCCGCGCCGACCATATGCGCGCCGAGCAGTTCGCCGGTCTTCTTGTCGAAGACCGTCTTGACCATGCCCTGGTCCTCGCCGAGCGCCACGGCCTTGCCGTTGCCGGCAAAGGTGAAGCGGCCGACACGGATATCGCGGCCCTGTTCCTTGGCCTTGGCTTCCGTGAGGCCGACGGAGGCGACCTGCGGGTGGCAGTAGGTGCAGCCCGGGATCTTGGACTTGTCCATCGGATGGACGTTCGGCAGGCCGGCGATCTTCTCGATGCAGATGACGGCCTCGTGCTCGGCCTTGTGGGCGAGCATCGGCGGGCCGGCAACGTCACCGATGGCGTAGATGCCGGGAACGTTGGTCTTGCCGTAGCCGTCGATGGCGATGAAGCCGCGGTCGGTCTTCACGCCGATCGCCTCGAGGCCGATATTCTCGATATTGGCCTGCACGCCGACAGCGGAGATCATGCGGTCGGCCGTGATCTTCTCGATCTTGCCGTCCTTCATCTCGACATGGGCGGTGACCGAGTTGGCGCCCTTCTCCACCTTGGCGACCTTGGCCTCCAGATGGATCTTCATGCCCTGCTTCTCGAACTGCTTCTTGGCAAGCGCCGAGATTTCGACGTCCTCGACCGGCATGACGGACTTCATTACCTCGACGACCGTCACATCGACGCCGAGCGTGCGATAGAAGGAAGCAAACTCGATGCCGATGGCGCCCGAGCCCATTACGAGCAGCGACTTCGGCATTTCCTCCGGCTTCATCGCCTCGAAATAGGTCCAGATCAGCTTACCGTCAGGCTCGATGCCCGGCAGTGCGCGCGGGCGGGCGCCGGTGGCGATGACGATGTGCTTGGCCGTGTAGGTGCCTTCGGGAAGGACGTTCTTCGGAACCGGCGCCTGCGGCTGCTGGATCGCCTTGGTCGTCTTGGAAACGACGATCTCGCCGGGCTTGGTGACCTTGGCCTCGCCCCAGATGATGTCGACCTTGTTCTTCTTCATCAGGAAGCCGACGCCGCCATTCATGCGCTGGGCAATGCCACGCGAGCGGGCGACGATGGCCTTGAGGTCCGGCGTGACGGAGCCTTCGACCTTGATGCCATAGTCACCGGGATGCTGGGCGTAATGGAGGATTTCCGCCGAGCGCAGCAGCGCCTTGGTGGGAATGCAGCCCCAGTTGGAGCAGATGCCGGCGAGGTGCTCGCGCTCCACGATGGCCGTCTTCAGGCCGAGCTGCGCCGCGCGGATCGCGGCGATGTAACCGCCCGGACCCGAACCGATTACGATGACGTCGTAGGATTGAGCCATGTCGTTTCCTGCCTCACTTGTTGCGCGGGAACGAAGCGCCGCGTCTTGTCCTATATATTTAGAGTCCGAGCATCATGCGCACGACCGGCTCCAAACCCTTGCCGATCGCCCGCGTATTGGCCGCATCGAGATGCACGCCGTCGAGCGGCGTCGTCTCAGCGACGGAGCCTGCATCGAAGAAGCCGCAGCCGGTCTCGTCCGCAAGGTCCGCATAGAGCGTCGCCAGCATGGCCGACTGCTCCACGCCGCCGGCAAACATCGCCGCGAAGGCGGTGTTGGCGGTTTCGCACAGCGGCGGCGGCGAGACGAGCAGCACTTCCGGCCCCTCTTCCGCACCGAACGACCAGGCGTGGTGGCGCACCAGCGACACCAGCCGCTCCATGCCCTGCACCGAACCGAAGGCCGTGCCGCAGATGGCAGGCTTCATGTCGTTGGCGCCCAGCAGGATGATCACGAGATCGATCGGGTCGTGGCTGTGCAGGATCGTCGGCAGGATGCGCGCGCCGTTGCGGTCGCAATCCGCCAGATGGTCGTCATAGGCGGTGGTGCGGCCATTGAGGCCCTCCGCGATCACAGTGACGTCAGGTCCCAGGGCCTTGGCGAGAACGCTTGGCCACCGATCCGCGAAGGCGTGCCGGTCGAGCGTTTCCGCGTTGTAGCCCCAGGTCAGGCTGTCACCGTAGCAGAGAACCGTTTTCATGGCCGCACCCCGCTATCAGACGAGCATCCCCATCGGGTTCTCGATGTAGCGCTTGAAGGCGCCGAGAAGTTCGGCTCCGAGCGCGCCATCGACGCAGCGATGGTCGGTGGAGAGCGTCACGGTCATCGCGTTGACGATGACCATCTCGCCCTTCTTGACCACGACCCGCTCCTCGCCCGCGCCGACCGCCAGGATCGTCGCATGCGGCGGATTCACGACGGCGGCGAAGTTCTTCACGCCCATCATGCCCATGTTGGAGACCGCGGTCGTACCGCCCTGGTATTCCTCGGGCTTCAGCTTGCGTTCCTTGGCGCGCTTGCCGAGATCCTTCATCTCGTTGGAGATGGTGGACAGGGTCTTCAGCTCGGCGCTGCGGATGATCGGGGTGATCAGGCCGCCCGGGATGGAGACGGCGACGCCGACATCCGCGTGCTTGTGCTTGACCATGTTGCTGTCGGTCCAGGAGACGTTGGCGTCCGGCACGTCGCGCAAAGCGAGCGCCATGGCCTTGATCACCATGTCGTTGACCGAGAGCTTGTAGCCCGGCTTGCCGTCCTTGTCCGTCGGGGCGGAGCCGTTGAGCTGGGCGCGCAGCGCGAGCAGCGCGTCGAGTTCAACATCGACCGAGACGTAGAAGTGCGGGATCGTCTGCTTGGATTCCTGCAGGCGCTTGGCGATGGTCTTGCGCATGCCGTCATGCGGCACGAGCTCGTAGGAGCCCGGCTCGAAGAGCTTGAGCACGGCATCTTCCGACATGCCCTTCGGAGCACTGGCAGGCGCAGCGGACGCGGCAGCGGCAGCCGGGGCTGCAGCAGCGGCGGGCTTGGCACCGCCGGAGGCCACGGCCTTCTCGACGTCGCTCTTGACCACGCGGCCATGCGGGCCGGAGCCAGCAATCGCCTTGATGTCGATACCGGCATCCTTGGCGATACGGCGGGCAAGCGGCGAGGAGAACAAGCCGTTGCCAACGCGGTCGCCGTTGTCGCTGGCCGATGCGGGCTGAGACACCGAGGAAGCGGCGGCCGGCTTTTCGGCTTCCTTCGGCGCTTCCGCCTTCGGAGCAGCGGCACTACCACCGCCGGCAGCGGCGGCGGCCACGTCTTCGCCGTCGGCGGCGAGGATGGCGATAAGGCTGTTGACCTTCACGCCTTCCGTACCGGCCGGCACGACGATCTTGGCGACAACGCCTTCGTCGACGGCTTCGACTTCCATCGTCGCCTTGTCGGTCTCGATCTCGGCGATGACGTCACCGGATTTCACGGTGTCGCCTTCCTTGACGAGCCACTTGGCGAGATTGCCCTCTTCCATGGTGGGCGAAAGGGCCGGCATCGTAATGTTGATCGGCATACCTCAACCCTCCCCTTACTTGTAGCAGACGGTTTTGACCGCCTGGACGACTTCGCCGACATTCGGAAGCGCCAGCTTTTCGAGATTGGCGGCGTAGGGCATCGGAACGTCCTTGCCGGCAATCGTCAGGATCGGCGCATCGAGATAATCGAAGGCCTGCTGCATGACGCGGGTCGCGATCTCGGTGCCGACGGAAGACTGCGGGAAGCCTTCTTCCACGACGACGAGGCGGCCGGTCTTCTTGACCGATTCGATGATGGTCGGCAGGTCCATCGGGCGGATGGTGCGAAGGTCGATCAGTTCGACGTCGATGCCGTCCTTCTCGAGTTCGGCAATCGCCTTCAGCGCATAGGTCATGCCGATGCCGAAGGAGACGACGGTGACGTCGTTGCCCTTCTTGTGAATGCGGGCCTTGCCGATCGGCAGCACGAAATCGTCCATCTTCGGCACTTCGAAGCTCTGGCCGTAGAGGATTTCGTTTTCGAGGAAGATGACCGGGTTCGGGTCGCGGATGGCGGCCTTGAGCAGGCCCTTGGCGTCGGCTGCCGTGTAGGGCATGACGACCTTGAGGCCGGGAACATGGCTGTACCAGGCCGCATAGCACTGCGAGTGCTGGGCGGCGACGCGGGCTGCCGCGCCGTTCGGGCCGCGGAAGACGATCGGCGCGCCCATCTGGCCACCAGACATATAGAGCGTCTTGGCGGCGGAGTTGATGACGTGGTCGATGGCCTGCATGGCGAAGTTGAAGGTCATGAATTCCACGACCGGCTTCAGACCCGTCATCGCGGCGCCGACGCCGAGGCCGGCAAAGCCGTGCTCGGTGATCGGCGTGTCGATGACGCGGCGGTCGCCGAACTCCTGAAGAAGGCCCTGCGTGATCTTGTAGGCGCCCTGATATTCGGCCACTTCCTCGCCCATGACGAAGACGTCGGCGTCGCGACGCATTTCTTCCGCCATGGCGTCGCGCAGCGCTTCGCGCACCGTCGTCATGACCATTTCGGTACCGGCCGGAATATCCGGATCGGACGCGACTTCGCCCTTCGGCGCAGCCGGAACGGGCGCGGCAGCCGGAGCTGCAGCAGG
>Ga0209793_1001187_pt1 | contig 18438 bp, 14 predicted proteins | sample EBPBio122009_DNA_FD_185863 | JGI IMG/M metagenome (GOLD analysis project Ga0209793, IMG submission 185863) | Wastewater treatment Type I Accumulibacter community from EBPR Bioreactor in Madison, WI, USA - Reactor 1_2/2/2009_ DNA (SPAdes) (version 2) | ecosystem: Engineered > Bioreactor > EBPR >... | reverse complement strand
GCGCTGCGACTGGACCGAGGATTGCCCCGTTGAAGCCGTTGCAAAGGCTTGGGAAATCTACGCCCCGCAGATGGCGGCCTATGTGCAGCGGGCGCTCGATCCAAGTGCCGCACCCTCGTACGGCGTGCCGGGGGACGAATGAGCCGGGGCGCGCCGCCCCTGCGCTACACGCTGCGCCAGCTCGAATATTTCGTGGCCGTGGGCGAGGCGGGCAGCATCGCCCGGGCGGCGCAGCGGATCAACGTCTCCTCGCCCTCGATCTCGACCGCGATTGCCCAGCTGGAGCAGGAATTCGGCCTGCCGCTCTTCGTGCGCCAGCACGCGCAGGGCCTCTCGCTGACCCAGGCCGGGCGCGAGATGCTGGAACAGGCGCGGGTCGTCCTGCGCGAGGCCGGGGCGCTGCGCGACATCGCCGGCGACATCTCGGGCAAGGTTCGGGGCCCGCTGTCGGTGGGGTGCCTGCTGACCTTCGCGCAGCTGGTCCTGCCCGCCATGCGCCGCGGCTTCGAGGAACGGTTTCCCGAGGTCCGCGTCCGCCAGCAGGAGCTTAACCAGGTCGAACTCTTCAGCGCGCTGCGCCGGTCCGAAATCGACCTGGCGCTGACCTATGATCTGGACCTGCCCGCCGATCTGCAATTCACGCCCCTTCTGTATCTGCCGCCCATCGCGCTGATGGCAGCGGGGCATCCACTTGCCGATTGCCAGAGCGTCAGCATCGACCAGTTGAAGGATCATCCGATGGTGCTGCTCGACCTGCCGCTCAGCGCCGATTACTTCCTGTCCTTCTTCGAGGCGATCCACGCCCGCCCCCTGATCGCCGAACGGACCCGCGACATGGCGGTGATGCGCTCGATGGTGGCCAATGATTTCGGCTATTCCATCGTCAATGTCCGGCCGCTGAGCGATGTCTCGCCCGATGGCAACCCGGTCCGCGCCGTGCCGATCGAGGGGCCGGTCCGGGCGATGCGCATGGGGTTCCTGACCGCGCAGGACGCCGACCGCTCCAGCGCGGTGCGCGCCTTCATCGAGAACGGGATCGGGCTGGTGCGGGACGGAAAGCTGCGGCGGATCGGCGGGCTTCCGTTGGTCTGAAGCAATCTTAGGCCGGGGCTAAGTCAGGCGGCCCCGCTGGCCCGCGCTGGGCCCGCTTGCACCGGGATCATGTCGACCGCATGCCGGCTCGCCTGCCCGCCCGCACTGCGCAGCGCCCCCATGACCGGCGCCACATCGCCGTAATCGCGCCCGCGTGCGACGACCACATAGTCCTCGCCCGCCGGCTGGTTGTTGGTCGGATCGAACTCGACCCAGCCCATGACCGGCCCGGCCCACGCCCGGACCCAGGCATGCATCGCATCCGCCCCCTCCAGCCGCGGCTGGCCGGGCGGCGGCAGGGTACGCAGAAAGCCCGATACATAGCCCGCCGGGACCCCCAGCGCGCGCAGCCCCGCGATCATCACATGCGCGAAATCCTGACAGACGCCGGATTTCTGGGCGAAGGCTTCCTCTGGCCCCGTCTCGACCGAGGTGGCGGCGCTGTCGAATCGCATCGCCTTGTGCAGCGCCCGCCCCAGCGCCTCGATGGCCTGACGGGCGGTCATCGACGGGCTCACCGCCTTGCGCGCGAAAGCGGCAATGGCAGGCACCGCCGGCACCCGGGCCGAGGCGCCGGTAAAATGATGGGGTGAATCGGGGCCGAGGTCGGCCAGCCCCGCCACCGTGCCGGGCAGGTCTGCCAGCAAGGGGGAAAGATCCGCCCCCTCGAGCCGTGCCAACCGCTCGACCCGCAGGGCCAGGGTCAGGCGCAGGTTGGAAATCGGCTGGTGCCAGACCGCCGCGGTCGTCGCATTGCCGAAGAAATCCTGGCCCTCGCGCCGCTCGTCGGGACGCGGGAGGATGCCCAAGCGGCGGGAAATCACCCGCTGCTCGCCCGGCAGATCGCGCGGCAACAGCCGCATCAGCGTCCGCGAGCGGTCCGAGGTCGCCGCGTAATCATAATCGATGGCAAGGGTGATGTCGTAGAGCATGCCTGCCTCTACCGCAGATAGGCGGCGGTGATCAGGTCGGAAATACCGGACAACTGCGCCCTGAGCCGCAGCAGATGCGCCGGGCGAATCCGTTCGGGCGCGGTCACGCTGAGCAGCGCGTCGATGGGCACGATGGCCCGCGACAGCGGCGCAAGGCGGCCGTTCTCCATGGCGCCCGGCAGCGCCGCCGCCTGTTCGCGCAAGGCCCGGATCTGGAACAGGATCGAGCGCGGGTTGTCGGCGTCGAGCGCCAGCAGATCCACGACCGTGTTGCGCGATGTCTCGACTGCATAGCGGCGGCGATGGGTGATCACGCTGTCCGCCACCTCGACGGCGAGGTCCAGCGCGCCTTCGGGCGCTTCGGCATCGGTCAGCCCGTGCAGCAGCGCGGTCAGCGCATCCGCCCGCTCCAGCGCCCTTCCCATCGACAGGAAGCGCCAGCCCTGAAAGCGGTACATGTTGTCCTGTACCAGCCCGGAAAAGCCGGTGATCTTGCGCACCAGGATGCCCATCGCCCGCGCGGCATCATCGCCCGGCTCGATCTTGCTGAACGTGTTGCGCGCCGTGCGGTCCAGATCGGTGATCGCCGCCCAGCCATCGACGGAAAAGCGGTCGCGCACCTTGGCGGCGCACATCCGCGCCGCGCCGATGCGGTGCAGCAGCGCCTCGGGCATCGGGTCCGCCACGTCGATGCCATAGCCGCCGAGAAAGGCCCGAAGCCGCCGCAGCAACGGATCGGCGGCATTGTCGGTGGCCGCCAGCCGCAGATGATAGGCCCGGATCAGGCGGATCGCATCCTCGGTCCGTTCGACATAGCGGCCCAGCCAATAGAGATTGTCGGCGGCCCGCGCAGGCACCACGCCGGGGCTGGCGCGGCGGAAGGGTTCGTCCGGGCGCGGCGACATGGAGATCTGCGGGACCGGCCGGTCGGCGACGATCCAGACATCGGCGACCGAGCCGCCCTTCTGCATGGCCAGGGCCGAGGCGTCGCCCGAATGGCCGATCCGCGCATAGCCGCCCTTCATGAAGCGCCAGCCCTGCGGCGTGCGGGCGGCGAAGACGCGGATCGTCATGGGGCGCGGCTGGATCCGCCCCTCGGCCAGTGTCTCGCCCGGGGCGGTGACCCAGGCAGGGGTGGTGGACAGTGCCACCGCCTCCTGCCCGACCAGCGCGCCCCCCTCGGCCTCGATCCAGGCGGCGGGGTCACGGGCGGGCTTCGTGCCGACCTGCGCCCCCACATCGAAGGGCAGGTCCGAGGATAGCGCCGGGCCGATCAGCATGCGCGCCGCGTTCTCGCGCACATAGGCCCGTTCGGAGGCACCGCCGCACCACCAGGTCGCGATATTGGGCAGGGCCAGGGGCCGGCCGGTCAGCACCTCGCTGATGCGGGGCAGAAAGGCCATCATCGCCCGCATCTCCAGCACGCCCGATCCCAGCGCGTTGACCAGCGCGAGGTTCCCGGCCCGCACCGCCTCAACGAGGCCCGGTGTGCCGATGCGGCTGTCGGCGTTCAGTTCCAGGGGATCGGCGAAGGCCGCGTCGATCCGCCGCCAGAGAACGCCGATGGGCTGCGGCCCCTCGATGGTACGGACCTTGGCCTCGCCATTCTCGACCAGCAGATCCTCGCCTTCCAGCAGCATGAGGCCCAGGTAGCGGGCGATATAGGTCTGTTCGTAATAGGTATCGTTCGAGGGGCCGGGCGTCAGGATCGCCGCCCGCGCCGCCGGGTCCCCGCCCGCCTGCGCCAGCCCGCTCATCGCCGCCTTGAACTCGCCGAAGAAGCCCGCCAGCCGGTGGATATAGGCCCGGGGGAAGCGTTCGGGAAAGATCCGCCCGGTCGCCATGCGGTTTTCCAGCGCGAAGCCTGCGCCCGACGGCGCCTGCATCCGGTCGCCCAGCACCAGCCAGGAGCCGTCGGGCGAGCGCCCGATCTCGAAAGCCAAGAGGTGCAGGTAATGGCCGCCCGGCGGCGCCACGCCGACCATGGGCCTCAACCATTGCGGCGAGGCGGCGATCAGCGAGGCGGGCAGATGCCCCTCGCTCACCAGCCGCCCGGGCCCGTAGAGGTCGGCCATCACCGCCTCCAGCAGGTCCGCGCGCTGCGCGAGCCCGGCGCAGATCCGTTCCCATTCGCTGTCATGCAGGATCACCGGCAGATGCGAGAGCGGCCAGTCGCGCTCGGCCATCGGGTCGCCCGAGTATTGGCGGAAATAGACGCCGGCGTCGCGCAGATACTGGTTGCCGCGCTCGAACCGCGCCGCGATCTCGGCGGGTGTCAGCCGGGCGAAACGCTGCACGAAGCGCTGCCAGACCGGCCGCATCCGCCCCTCGCCGTCGAACACCTCGTCGGCCACGCCCGGCAAGCGGGCGTAGTCGGCGAAAAGATCCGGCTCGGGTCTGGGCAAGGCGGGCGGCATCGGGGTCTCCTGACGCTCACATCAGCCCCGGCGGGCGCCGAAGGTCAAGCGTCAAGGGAAACTCGGGATGCGCAACCTCGGGCGCCGGGCGATAGGCACCGACGCTGTGGCCATGCGGCTCGAACCGCGCCAGGCGCCGGGCCTCGGCCTCGTAGGCATTGACCGGGAAGGTGTCGTAATTGCGCCCGCCGGGATGGGCCACGTGATAGGTGCAGCCGACAATCGCCCGGCCGGTCCAATCGTCGTAGATGTCGAAGACCAGCGGCGTGTTGACCGGCAGCACCGGATGCAGGCTTTCGGCTGGTTGCCAGGCCTTGTAGCGCACCCCGCCGACGCTGACGCCCGAGGTCCCGGTCCGCGCCATCGGCACCGGGCGGCGGTTGACCATCACCCGGTAGCGGTCCTGGTGCAGCGTGGTCAGCTTCACCTGCAGGCGCTCGACCGAGCTGTCGGTGTAGCGCACCGTGCCGCCGATGGCCCCGGTCTCGCCCAGAACGTGCCAGGGCTCCAGCGCCTGTTTCAGCTCCAGATGCACGCCCCCGAATCCCGCGTCGGCCTCGATCTGGCCGCAGAAGGGGAAGCGGAATTCGGCCTGCGCCTCGAACCACACCGGGTCCATGTCGTAACCATGGAGGCGCAGGTCGGCGAGCAGGCTCAGCAGATCCTCCCACAGGAAATGCGGCAGCATGAAGCGGTCATGCAGCACCGTACCCCAGCGCACCGGGCGGCCCTGCACCGGCGCCTTCCAGCAGCGGGCGATGATGGCGCGCAGCAGCAGTTGCTGGGCGAGCGACATGCGCGGATGCGGCGGCATCTCGAAGCCGCGGAACTCGACCAGACCCAGACGGCCGGTCGGCCCATCGGGGGAATAGAGCTTGTCGATGCAGATCTCGGACCGATGGGTGTTGCCGGTCACATCGGTCAGCATGTTCCTGAGCAGGCGGTCGATCAGCCAGGGCGGCGGCAGCGGCCCGCCGTTCACCGGATCGCCGATCTGGCCCAGCGCGATCTCCAGCTCATAGAGCGTGTCGTGCCGCGCCTCGTCGATGCGGGGCGCCTGGCTGGTCGGCCCGATGAAGAGGCCCGAGAAAAGGTAGCTCAACGAGGGATGCCGCTGCCAGATCAGGATCAGCGATTTCAGCAGATCCGGGCGGCGCAGGAAGGGGCTGTCCAGCGTGGTGGCGCCGCCCACCACCACATGGTTGCCGCCGCCGGTGCCGGTGTGTCGCCCGTCGATCATGAACTTGTCGGCGCCGAGGCGGGAAAGCCGCGCTTCCTCGTAGATCGCCTCGGTGGTGGCGACGCAATCCTCCCAGCTGTGGGCGGGGTGGATGTTGACCTCGATCACGCCCGGATCGGGGGCCACGCGGATCACGTTGAGGCGGGGGTCATGCGGCGGGGCATAGCCCTCGATATGGATGGGCAGGTCGAGTTCGGCCGCCGTCACCTCGGCATTGGCGATCAGTTCGAGGTATTCCTCCAGCGTCTCGCAGGGCGGCATGAAAAGGCACAGCCGCCCGTCGCGGGGCTCCATGGCGATGGCGGTCCGCACCCAGCCGCCCGCCGGGTCCACCCCGTCGCCCAGATGCGCGTCCTGCGGCTGAAAGCGCTGGCGCTCGGCCTCCTTGGCGCCGGGGCGGAAGCCCTGCGCATGGCCGGGCGTCACCGGCGGCATCATCGCCGCCTGCTCGGCTTCTTCCTTGGCGATGCGCCGCGCCTCCTCGGCGATGGCGCGGCGGCGGGCCTCCAGCCGGTCGTGGAAATCGGGCAGCGGCACCACCGGCACCGTGGGATCGGCGGGATAGGAATAGGGATAATGCGCCGGCGGGATATAGGGCAGCGAGCCCAGCGGCAGACGGAAGCCGACCGGGCTGTCGCCGGGGATGAGGAAGATCTTGCCGCGCCGCGGCTTCCAGAGTTCCGAACGCCATCTGGCGGGCTTGTCCGCCGCCTGCCACCAGCGCTGGATCGGCAGCACATAGCCCGCGGGCTCGGTCAGGCCCTGATTGAAGACCCTTGCATAACGCGCGCGGTCCTCGGGGTTCTTCAGCCTGGAATTCTCGGGCGTGACATTGGGCGGCAGGTTGGCTTCCTTGAGGATCCATTCCGCCGGATCCTCATAGGCGGGCTGGGCAAAGCCCTGATCGAGGCCGAGGTTCCTGGCGAAAGCCGCCATGAAGCGCCCGGCATCGTCGGCGTTGGCCGGCGCGGCGGACGCTGCCTCGCGCGCCACCAGCGCGGGGTTCTTCCACACCGGCTGCCCGTCGCGCCGCCAGTAGAGCGAGAAGGTCCAGCGCGGCAGGCTTTCGCCCGGATACCATTTGCCCTGCCCGTAATGCAGGAAGCCGCCCGGCGCGAAGCGCTGGCGCAGGCGACGGATCAGATCGTCGGCGAGGCCGCGCTTCTTCGGCCCCACCGCGGCGGTGTTCCATTCGGCCGTCTCGAAATCGTCGATCGAGACGAAGGTCGGCTCGCCCCCCATGGTCAGGCGCACGTCGCCCTCGGCCAGATCGGCATCGACCTTGCGGCCCAGCGCATTCAGACGCTCCCAGGCCTCGTCCGAGAAGGGTTTGGTGATGCGCGGATGTTCGGCCACCCGGCGGATCTGCATGTCGAAGGCGAAATCGGTCTTCGGCGTGCCCACCGCCGTGAACCCGCCCGAGATCGGCGCCGCGTTGCGGTAATGCGGCGTCGCGGCCAGCGGGATATGGCTTTCGCCGGTCAGCAGGCCCGAGGTCGGGTCCAGCCCGATCCAGCCGGCGCCGGGCAGAAAGACCTCGACCCAGGCGTGCAGGTCAGTGAAATCATGGTCGGTGCCGGACGGGCCGTCCAGCGATTTCACATCGGGCGTCAGCTGGATCAGATAGCCCGAGACGAAGCGGGCGGCAAAACCCAGATGGCGCAGCACCTGCACCAGCAGCCAGGAGGAATCGCGGCACGAGCCCGAGCCGATGCCCAGCGTCTCCTCGGGCGTCTGCACACCGGGCTCCATGCGGATCGTGTAATTCACCGCCTGGGCGATCCGGGCGTTCAGCCCGACCAGCAGGTCCACCGTCCGCTGGCGGCTGAAATCGAGCCCGCCGATCAGCTGCGCCAGCAGCGGCCCCTCGGCCTCGGGCGTGCGGTAGATCGAGAGGTCGTCCTTCAGATCGGCGGGATACTCGAAGGGCCAATGCTCGGCCGATTCCTCGACGAAGAAGTCGAACGGGTTGTAGACCGTCATGTCGGCCACAAGATCGACCTCGATCTTGAACTCGGTCACCGGGTCGGGGAAGACGAAGCGCGCCAGCCAGTTCCCGTAGGGGTCCTGCTGATGGTTCACGAAATGCCCGCCGGGGCTGACCTTCAGCGAATGCGAGATCACCCGCGTCCGGCTGTGCGGCGCGGGGCGCAGGCGGATGATCTGCGGGCCCAGCGTCACGGGGCGGTCGTAGGTGTAATGCGTCAGGTGATGGATCGAGGCGTAGATTGCCATTCGCAGGGGCCTTGTCGCGCGGATCGAGAGTCAGCCCCACCTTAGGCCCAGACGCGCCGCATGCTAGCGTGAAACGCGCCCGAGCGCCGGTGACAGCCGCTTTTCACGGCAGGCGCCGAAAAAATCGGCATTGCGACGCAAGGGCCCGGCGGACGGCGCCGCCGGGCCCCGGGGGTCAGGGAATGAGCCGGGCGATGATCAGGTCGGCGGCCTCTTCCACGCTCATCGCCGTGGTGTCGATGCGCAGCTCCGGGGTCTCGGGCGCCTCATAGGGGCTGTCGATGCCGGTGAAGTTCTTCAACTGGCCCGAGCGCGCCTTGGCATAGAGCCCCTTCACGTCACGCCCCTCGGCCACGCTGAGCGGCGTATCCACGAAGACCTCGACGAACTCGCCCGGCTGCATCATGCCGCGCACCATGTCGCGTTCCGAGCGGAAGGGCGAGATGAAGGCGGTGATGACGATCAGCCCGGCATCGGTCATCAGCTTGGCCACCTCGCCCACCCGGCGGATGTTCTCCACCCGGTCGGCCTCGGTAAAGCCGAGGTCCTTGTTCAGCCCGTGCCGCACATTGTCGCCATCGAGCAGGAAGGTATGCCGGTTCATCCGCGCCAGCTTCTTCTCCAGCGCATTGGCGATGGTCGACTTGCCGGAGCCGGAAAGCCCCGTCAGCCAGACCACCGCCGGCTTCTGGTGCTTCATCGAGGCGTGATGCTCACGCGTGATGTCGGTTGCCTGCCAATGGATGTTCGACGCCCGGCGCAGCGAGAAATGCAGGATGCCCGCGCCCACCGTCCGGTTGGTCAGCTTGTCGATCAGGATGAACCCGCCCAGATCGCGGCTTTCGGCATAGGGCGCGAAGGGGATCTCGCGGTCCGTCGTCACCGTCGCCACGCCGATCGCGTTCAGGTCCAGCGTCTTGGCCGCCAGATGCTCCTGGGTGTTGACGTTGATCTCGTATTTCGGCGGGCTGAGCGTGGCGCTGACCGTCTGGGTGCCGATCTTCAGCCAATAGGCGCGGCCCGGCACCATCTCGACCTCGTCCATCCAGACCACGGCGGCCTCGAACTGGTCCGCGACTTCCAGCGGCGATTTGGCGGCGACGATGACCTGCCCGCGCGAGCAATCGATCTCGTCCGTCAGCGTGAGGGTCACGGATTCGCCTGCGACGGCCAGTTCCCGGTCGCCTTCCAGCGCCACGATCCGCGCGACCGTCGAGGTCTTGCCCGAGGGCAGCACCCGCACCTCATCGCCCGGCCGCACCACGCCCGAGGCGATCATCCCGGCAAAGCCCCGGAAATCGAGGTTGGGGCGGTTCACCCATTGCACCGGCAGGCGGAAGGGTTTCGCCTGATCGGCGCTGGCATCGACTTCGACGCTTTCCAGATGGGGCAACAGGGCCGGACCCGTGTACCAGGGGGTATGGGCCGAAGGCGCGGTGATGTTGTCGCCCCTGAAGCCGGAAATCGGGATTGCAGTGAAGCCGGCGAGACCGATCTGGGCGGCGAAAGCGCTGTAATCGGCGACGATCCGGTCGAAGACCGCCTGATCATAGCCCACCAGATCCATCTTGTTGACCGCCAGCACGATGTTCTTGATGCCCAGCAGGTTGACCAGATAGGAATGCCGCCGCGTCTGCGTCAGCACGCCCTTGCGCGCATCAATCAGGATCACCGCCAGATCGGCGGTCGAGGCGCCGGTGACCATGTTGCGGGTGTATTGCTCGTGCCCGGGGGTGTCGGCGACGATGAACTTGCGCTTCTCGGTCGCGAAGAAGCGATAGGCCACGTCGATGGTGATCCCCTGCTCGCGCTCGGCGGCGAGGCCGTCGACCAGCAGCGCGAAGTCGATCTCCTGCCCCTGCGTGCCGACGCGCTTGGAATCGGCTTCCAGCGCGGCGAGCTGATCCTCGAAGATCATCTTCGAATCGTAAAGCAGCCGCCCGATCAGCGTGGATTTGCCGTCATCCACCGACCCGCAGGTGATGAAGCGCAGCATGGTCTTGTGCTGGTGGGTTTCCAGATAGGCGTCGATATCCTGGGCGATCAGCGCGTCGGTCTTGTAAACGGGATCGCTCATCAGAAATACCCTTCCTGCTTCTTCTTCTCCATCGAGGCGGCCTGATCGTGGTCGATGGCCCGCCCCTGCCGCTCGCTGGTGGTGGTCAGCAGCATTTCTTGAATGACCTCCGGCAGCGTCTGCGCCTCGCTCTCGACGGCGCCGGTGAGCGGGTAGCAGCCCAGCGTGCGGAAGCGGACCGAGCGCATCACCGGCTCTTCGCCCTCGCGAAGCGGGAATCGGTCGTCGTCCACCATCAGTATCAGCCCGTCGCGTTTCACCGTCGGCCGGCGCGCGCTGAAGTAGAGCGGCACGATTTCAATGCCTTCGAGGTGGATGTATTGCCAGATGTCCAGTTCCGTCCAGTTCGAGATCGGGAACACCCGCATCGACTCGCCCCTGGCCTTGCGGGCGTTGTAGAGCCGCCAGAGTTCCGGGCGCTGGTTCTTCGGATCCCAGCGGTGATTGGCCGAGCGGAAGGAAAACACCCGCTCCTTGGCGCGGGATTTCTCTTCGTCGCGCCGCGCTCCGCCGAAGGCCGCGTCGAAGCCATAGAGGTCGAGCGCCTGTTTCAGCCCCTCGGTCTTCCACATATCCGTGTGCAGCGACCCGTGGTCGAAGGGGTTGATGCCGCGCTCCTTGGCCTCGGGGTTCTGGTAGACCAGCAGTTCCATCCCCGCCTGCGCCGCAGCCTTGTCGCGCAGCTTGTACATGTCCTGGAATTTCCAGGTCGTATCGACATGCAGCAGCGGGAAAGGCGGTGGCGCGGGGTAAAACGCCTTCTTGGCCAGATGCAGCATGACGGCGCTGTCCTTGCCGACGGAATAGAGCATGACGGGCTTTTCGGCCTCGGCCACCACCTCGCGCAGGATATGGATGCTCTCGGCCTCCAGCCGCTGCAGATGGGTCAGGGTTTTGACGGACATTCCCGCTTCCTTGTCTTTGTCGTTGACGGGCAGATAGCAGCGCGGCTAACTGCCATCACCCCCCAAACGGGGGGTCATTTCACCAATCACCCCGAAGGATTGCCCGTCATGCTGGGAAGCAGCCCCGAGGCCGAGGTCCTGCGCCTGCTCTATGCCTCGGCCGCCGAGGCGGGGGTCGGGGCCTGGCAGCCCCTCCTGTCGGCGCTGACCGACCTGACCCGGGCCGGAGGTGCCCTGCTCAGGATCGAAGCCGCGGGCATCCACGAGGCCTCTGCCGGCAATCCCGGCCCCCTGCCCCCGCCCGAGGCCTTGCGCTCGCTTCGTCGCGACCGGGTCTATGCGCAAGAGGAACTGGGAATGCCCACACCCACGCGCCTGATCCGCCTGTCGCCCCGGCCCGAGGTGCAGGCCTGGCTCGCCCTCTCGCATCCCCTGCGTGATTTCCGGGCCGTGGACGGGGCGCAACTCGACCGGCTGTCGGTGCATCTGGCGCAGGCGGTAAAAACCTGGCTGACGCTGCAGCACGAACGTGCCGCCGCCCGGGAATCCGCGCGGCTGGCCCGGGCGCTGGGCGCGGGCTGGCTCTGGTTCGAGGCGACCGGCCGGGTGGTCGAGGCCGATGCCACCGCCCGCGCCTTGCTCGGCCCCCGGCTGGCGGCGAACGGCCGCCTCGACCTCGCCGATCCGCTGCTGACCCGCGCCTTCCGTCGGGCGCTGGATCAGGCCGTCACCGGCACCGAGGCGCCCGGGATCCTGACCCTTTCCCGCAGCCCCCTGACCCAGCTTGTCCTCCACCCCGGCCTCCAAAGCCCTGCCCCGGGCCTCGACCCGCTGATCAGGGCCGGGATCCGCCAGGCCCCGGCCGCCGCGACGCTCGATGTGACCGCCCTCGCCCGCTCACTCGACCTCAACCGCAGCGAGACGGCGCTGGCGGTGTTGCTCTGCGACGGGCTGACGCTGGCCGAGGCCGCGGAACGGCTCGGCTGGACGCTGGAAACCGCCCGCAGCGCGTCGAAACGCATCTTTGCCCGCTCGGGCACCAGCGGCCAGAGCGCGCTCATCCGCCGCATGCTGACCGGTGCCGACTGGCTCGCGCAGAGGTGATTGGCACGGTCCCCGGTCGGCCGCCATGGTGACGCCATGCTGACCGCACATCTCCCTTCGGGCTATGTCCTCGCCCGCCATGCCCCGCCCGGGCACGGGGTCATCCCGGCTGCGCTGATCGGTGCGGTCCTGCCCGACATCGACATGCTGTGGTTTCACCTCATCGACCAGGGCCAGGTGAATCATCACCGCTACTGGACCCATGTGCCGCTGTTCTGGGCGGCGATCGCCGCCCTGGTCCTGCCCCTGGTCTGGCGCAGCGCGGCCCGCGCCCCGGCGCTGGCGTTCTTTGCCGGCCTGTTGCTGCACCTGTTTCTGGACAGCATCAACGGCGGCATCCTGTGGGGCGCCCCGTTCAGCACGCAGCTTTTCCACCTGGTCACGGTGCCGCCGACCCATGACCATTGGGTGATCAGCTTCCTGCTGCATTGGACCTTCGCCCTGGAACTGGCGATCTGGGTCTGGGCGGCTTGGCTCTTTCGCCGGTCCCGGCCGCTTTCCGCCCATCGCCCCCCGGTTTGATCCCGATCAAGGCGCGGGCCTTCCCGCCCCCTCACAACCGGCGCATCACTCATCGACGCCGGAGCGCCCCCATGATCAACCTTTTCATCGGCTATGACCCGCGCGAGGCGGTGGCCTATCACGTCTGCGCCAACAGCGTGATCCGCCATGCCTCGGTCCCCGTGGCCTTCACGCCCCTGGCGCTGAAAGGCCTTCAGGGCTATGCCGAGACCCATACCGACGGCTCGAACCAGTTCATCTACAGCCGGTTCCTGCTGCCGCATCTGATGGGGTACAAGGGCTGGGCGATCTTCGTTGACGGCGACATGCTGTTTCGCGACGACATCGCCAGGCTCTGGGCGCTCAGGGACGACAGCAAGGCCGTGATGTGCGTGCATCACGACTACAAGACGAAGATGGAAACCAAGTATCTGGGCGCGAAGAACCAGAATTATCCGCGCAAGAACTGGTCCTCGGTCGTGCTGTGGAATTGCGGGCATCGGGCCAATGCGGGGGTGACGCCCGAGTTCGTGATGGCCGCGACGGGGGCGCAATTGCACCGTTTCACCTGGCTGTCGGACGACCTGATCGGCGAGATCCCGAAGGTCTGGAACTGGCTGCCCGACGAGTTCGGTCCCAACAAGGAGGCAAAACTCCTGCACTGGACGCTCGGCACCCCCTGCTTCCACGAATTCGCCCATGCGCCGATGGCCGAGGAATGGCACCGCGAAAAGCTGCTGACCGATTATTCGCTGCAGCGGGTGATCGACGGACCCTTCGAGGGCGAAGAGGGTTATGAGGCCGCGCAGATGGCGGCGGAATAGGCCTCAGAGCCCGGCCAGCACCGCCCGCGTTTCGGGCATCCGGGCCAGCGAGGCCTCCAGCCGTTCGCGCCAGCGCGGCCCGACCCCGCGCGCGATCTCCAGCGCGCGGGACAGGTCGTCCGGCCGGTCCTCGGCCATGGCCTCGATCAGAAAAGCCGCCTGCTCGCGATCCTTGGCCGCACGCAGGCTGCCTGCCCCGTCGCGCCGCCGGTCGGCCACGATCAGCTTGTGGATGGCGTAGCGCTCGGGCCGCGGCACCTGCACCAGGACGCCGGCGCGATAGAGGGCGGCGGCCGGGATCGGCTCGGCGATCAGGAAATTCAGATAGTTGAGCCCCTGCGCACTGACCCCCAGCGCCGGCAGGTCGCGCAGCCCCTCAGCCCCGAAGGCCGGCGTCAGGAACTCGACCAATTGCCCGCTGCCGCCCTGCGCCCAGCGCCAGGTCCGCCCGGCATCGAGCGCGGGCAGCGGAGCGAATTTCAGCGTGGTGAAGGTCTCGGCCAGGCCGGGATCGACCCGATCCTCCAGCGCGATGCTCAGTTTCTCGAACTGAGCGATGTCGATGTCGCCGGTATTGGCCATGCCCCCCAGTGGCAGGCGGATGCCCAGCTCGCCCTCGTAAAGGCGAAAGGCATTGGTGCCGACGATGGTGCCGCCCAGCCGGAAGACCCCCGCCGCCGCCATCGCCGACAGGATCGCGCCCGTCGCCCGATCCGTGGGCGTCATCCCCTCGGCCCGGAGGAGGCGCACGAGGCGCGAGCGTTCGGCCTGCCGGGCCTCGGCCGTGGCGCGCAATTCCTCGATCCGCCCGATCCGGGCGCGGGTCTCGGCATTGTCCTCGCCGATATAGAGGAAACGCGTCTCGGTCCCGACGCGACGGGCGGCATACCAATAGCCCCGGTCGCCGCGGGTCTTCAGGGTCGGCTTGCCCTCGACACCCGACAGCGCGTCATCCTTCAGAAGGCGCACGAGGTCGGTATAGGCGCTGGTCGCAATGCTGCTGAGCGGGGTCATGCCAAGCACTTTCTTCTTTTGCTTGGCACATTATGCCTAACAAAATCCGATTTTGCTAGGCAGGTCGACACCCCTCAGGCCAGCCCCGCCTTCAGCAGCACATGCAGCCGCAGCAGACCCACCGGCCGGCCGTCCCCGTCCACCACCACCAGCGCCGTGACCTTGCGGTCGTTCATCACCGCCAGGGCTTCGGCCGCCAGCATCTCGGGCGGGACGGTCTTCGGCGTGCGCGTCGCCACCTCGCCGGCCGTCCTGGCCATCAGCCCGTCGATGTTGCGCCGGATGTCGCCGTCCGAGATCACGCCCGCCAGCCGCCCCTCGCCATCCACGACGCAGGCGAGGCCGAAGCCCTTGCCGGTCATGGCCAGCAGAACCTCCTGCATCGGCGTCGACCGCCCGACCAGCGGCAGTTCGTCGGCCTCGTGCATCAGCTGGTGGACCTGCGCCAGCCGCGCACCCAGCTTGCCGCCGGGATGGAAGACGCGAAAATGCTCGTGCAGGAAGCCGCGCTGCTCCATCAGCGCCACGGCCAGCGCATCGCCAAGCGCCAGCGTCAGCGTGGTCGAGGTGGTGGGCGCCATGCCGATGGTGCAGGCCTCGGGCTCGTTCGGCAGCGTCAGCCGCAGATCGGCGGCGCGCATCAGGGTGCTGTCGGGGTTTTTGGAAATGCCGATCAGCGGAATCGAGAAGCGCCGCGCATGCTGGATCAGATCGCCCAGTTCCGCCGTCTCGCCGGAATTGGAGATCAGAATGCAGACATCGGCATTGGTCACCATCCCCAGATCGCCGTGGCTCGCCTCGGCCGGATGGACGAATTGCGCGGGCGTGCCGGTCGAGGCCAGCGTCGCCGCGATCTTGCGCGCCACATGGCCCGATTTGCCGATGCCCGACAGGATCACCCGCCCGCGGCAGGCCAGCATCGCCTCCACTGCGGCGAAGAAATCCCCGGGCAGGTTCTCGGCCATCCGGAGGACGGCCTCGCCCTCGGTCCTGAGAACCCGTTGTCCGGCGGCCAGAACCGCCTCTCGTCTGAGTCGTGTCTCTTGCATGCGGTCTGAATACGCCGTTTGCGGCGCGTGTAAACAGGGCAGCGCGGTAATCGGCCGCCCGCGGCCCTGCCCCCTCGAAAGATGCCGCCCCAGCCGCTATAAGGCGGCAAGCGACCCGCTCCCGGCGGGCAAGCCAGTCCCCTGACGGTTGAAGAGACACCGATGACCCAGACCCTGAAGATCTATGTCGGCTACGATTCGCGCGAGGATATCGCCTGGCAGGTGGCGCGCCATTCGACGCTGCGCCACGCCACGCGGCCGGTCGAGATCTATCCGCTGAAACAGCCCGCGCTGCGCGAGCTGGGCCTCTATACCCGCGGCGCCGATACCGCGACGACCGAATTCTCGCTCACCCGGTTCCTGACGCCCTATCTGGCCGCGCATGATGGCTGGTCGATCTTCATGGACTGCGATTTCCTGGTGACCCGCGACATCACCGAGATCCTGTCCCTGCTCGATCCCGCCAAGGCTCTCTATTGCGTGCAGCACGATTACACGCCGGCCAACATGGTGAAGATGGACGGCAAGGCGCAAACGGTCTATCCGCGCAAGAATTGGTCCTCGTTCATGGCCTTCAACGGCGCCCATCCCGGCGTGAAGGCGCTGACGCCCGGCGTGGTGAACGCCGAGACGCCGCAATACCTGCACCGCTTCTCGTGGCTGGACGATGCCGACATCGGCGAACTGGACCGCGAGTGGAACTTCCTCGAAGGCGAATACGCCAAGCCCGAGGCCCTGCCGATGTGCGTGCATTACACCAATGGCGGACCCTGGTTCGAGGATTGGCAGAATGTCGATTTCGGCGACGAATGGCGGGCCGAGCGCGACCTCTATCTGGCGCAGGCGGCCGAATAGCCCACAGGAGACGCGATGCTCTATTGCGGCGTGGACATGGGCGGTACGGCCAGCCGCTGGGCCCTGGTCGACGCCGGGGGCGCGCTGGTCGCCCGGGGCGAGGGCCCGGGCGCCACGGGGCTGATCTTCACGCCTGAGGCGCGGGCGGCGTTCATCGCCGCCCTGGCCCCTGCCAGGGAGAAGGGCCCGCTCGCCGCGGCCTATATCGGCGCGACCGGCGCGGGGTTCGACGCGGACCCCCGCCTGCGTGCCGCCGCGGCCGAAGGGCTGCAGATCAAGCCGGAAAACGTGAGCGTCGTCAACGACATGGTGTTGGCCTGGCGGGCGGTCTGGCCCGAAGGGGGCGGGCATGTGGTGACGGCGGGCACCGGCTCGGTCGGCTTCTCGCTGGCCTCGGGCACGGCCACGCTGGTCGGCGGGCGCGGGCTGATGCTGGACGATGCGGGCTCGGGTGGCTGGATCGGCCTGCAGGCGGTCCGCGCGCTCTGGCGGCATATCGAGGAGACGGGCGGCACCCGCGGCGCCGGGGCGCTGGCCGAGGCGCTTTTCACCACGATTGGCGGCAGCGACTGGGACGCGACGCGGCGCTACGTCTATGGCGCCGACCGCGGCGCGCTGGCGGCGCTGGCCCGCCCGGTGTCCGAGGCCGCCGCGCAGGGCGACCCGCTGGCGCTGGCCCTGATGGCGCAGGCCGGGGCCGAGATCGCCCGCCTCTGCCGCCTGATCCACGCCCGCGCCGGTCCCGGCCCGGTCGCGGTCTTCGGCGGCGCGCTGGGCCTGCATCCCTCGATCAAGGCGGGGATCCTTCAGGGCACCCCGGACCTCACGCTGACCTTTCCCACCCCCGACGCGGCCCTCGCCGCCGCCCGCATCGCCGTGACGGAGGCCCGATGAGCTCGACCGAACAGGCCGCCGCCCGCTTTGCCGGGATCGAGGGCTGGCCCACCCGTGACCTTGCCGCGGCGCTTCTGGAAACCCAGCTTGCCGCCGCCGCCGCCGCCGCCGGAACCCTGCCGATTCTGGCCCGCGCCATCGACGCCTGCACGGAAAGGCTGGAGCGCGGCGGGCGGCTGATCTATCTGGGCGCCGGCACCTCGGGGCGGCTCGCGGTGCTGGACGCCGCCGAATTGCCGCCCACCTTCGACTGGCCCGCTGACCGGGCCCTTGCCCTGATGGCGGGCGGTCCGGGGGCGCTGTTGACGGCGGTCGAGGGGGCCGAGGACAGCCTGACCGAGGCGCCGCAGGCGCTGGCAGCTCTGGGGCTGGGCGCCACCGATGTGGTGATCGGCGTCGCGGCTTCGGGCCGGACGCCCTTTGTTCGGGCGGGGCTCAGGGCCGCGCGGGAGGTCGGCGCCCTGACGCTGGCGATCCTCAACGCACCAGAGGCGCCGCTGGCGGTGGAGGCCGAGATCGCGCTGGTGGCAGAGACGGGGGCGGAGATCATCGCGGGTTCTACCCGGATGAAGGCGGGGACGGCACAGAAGGTGCTGCTGAACTGCCTGTCGACCGGGGTGATGATCCGCCTCGGCTATGTCTACCGCGGCCGCATGGTCGAGATGCGGCCGACCAACGACAAGCTGACGGCACGGGCGGTGGCGATGGTCGCGGATCTGACCGACTCCCCGATGGAGGCCGCGGCGGCGGCGCTGGCCGAGGGCGGGACGATCAAGGTAGCCGTGGTGATGCTGACGCTGGGGCTGAGTGTGGCCGAGGCCAAGGCGCGGCTGGCGGCAGCGGGCGGGAGGTTGGCGGCGGCGTTGCGGGGGTGAGGCGGGCCGATTTTGGCCGGGGAGGTCGCGGAAGATGCGTGCGAGCACGCCCCCTACAGCGGTTGGGTTGTGGCGGCTGGTTGCTTCCTCCCGGCCTCGCTAGGTGGGATGAAATCCCACCCTACCGGGTCGAGACGATGCGCTCCGGGCATTGCCTCGGCGATCGTTCGACGCCCCGTAGGGTGCGTGCTCGCGCGCGCCTGCCGCGACCGACACCGCGAGGTGGGATGAAACCCCACCCGACCGGGTCTTCCCAACCCTGTGTGCCCGCACCGGCGTCCCGTAGGGTGGGATTTCATCCCACCCGGCGCAACCGCTCAGACCAGCACACCCTCGGCCGAAATCCGCGTCTTGCCGCCCAGCCAGGGATGCAGCGCCTTGGGCAGCTCGACCGAACCGTCCGCCTGCTGCCCATTCTCCAAGA
>Ga0209793_1001186_pt1 | contig 18476 bp, 16 predicted proteins | sample EBPBio122009_DNA_FD_185863 | JGI IMG/M metagenome (GOLD analysis project Ga0209793, IMG submission 185863) | Wastewater treatment Type I Accumulibacter community from EBPR Bioreactor in Madison, WI, USA - Reactor 1_2/2/2009_ DNA (SPAdes) (version 2) | ecosystem: Engineered > Bioreactor > EBPR >... | reverse complement strand
CGCGCCCATCGCCGAAAGCCCCGACCGCAAGGCGTCGGTCGTCGCTGGCGCGGCGATGCCGATCAGCAGAGGCTCGCTGATCTGTGGCCCGAAACCGCCCGGCGCCAGCAGCGTCAGCGACGCCACCCGGTCCGGCGCGCGCATGCCCATCAGCGCCGCCACCGCGCCGCCCATCGAGAAACCGACGACATGAGCCTTGTCGATCCCGCGCGCGTCGAGGTCGGCGAGGAGCGCCTTGGCCATCGCCGAGGCGTTGCCCGCCGCGCCATGGTCCAGCGACCGGCCGTGCCCCGGCAGGTCGTAAGCCAGGACGAGCCCGTCGCGCGCCAAATCGGGCTGGATGTCGTTCCAGTCCATATTGTTGCCGCCGAAACCGTGCAGCAGCACGATCGCCTGCGGCCCGGCGCCCTTGGCGCGCGCATAGAGCCCGTCGCTCATTTGCCCGCGGCGAGGATGCGGTTGGCCGCCGACACGACCGCCTCGAGCGACGCCGCGACGATATTGGTGTTGATGCCGGCGCCGAACAGCTTGCCGCCCGGATACTCCATCTCGACATAGGAAATGGCGGCGGCGTTGGAGCCGCGCTGCATCGAATGCTCGGAATAGTCGAGCACCGAAAGGTCGACGCCGATATGTTTCGACAGCGCGTCGACGAACCCGTCGACCGGGCCGGTGCCCACCCCGTGGATGGTCATCTCCTTGCCCCTGTCGACGATGATCGCCTGCACATTGCGGCGGCCACGCGTCACCGGGTCGGAATGGGTCTCATGGTCGACGAATTTTATCCGCCCGTCGGGCTGCTCGACATAGGTCTCCATGAACTGCTGGTAGATGCGTTTCACCGGCACTTCCTTGCCCTCCTCGTCGGTGATCTGCTGGATCAGCTTCGAGAATTCGACCTGCAAATTGCGCGGCAGGTTCAGCCCGTAGTCCGCCTGCAGCACATAGGCGATGCCGCCCTTGCCCGACTGCGAATTGATGCGGATGATCGCCTCGTAAGAGCGCCCCACATCCTGCGGGTCGATCGGCAGATACGGAACTTCCCACACTTGCTTGTTGGCCGACTGGATCGCCTTCATGCCCTTGTTGATCGCGTCCTGGTGCGAACCGGAAAACGCCGTGTAGACCAGTTCGCCGACATAAGGGTGCCGCTCGCCGATCTTCAGCTGGTTGGAATATTCGTAGACGTCCTTCATCCGCGGAATGTCGGAGCAGTCCAGCTTCGGGTCGACGCCCTGGGTGAACATGTTCAGCGCCAGCGTCACGATGTCGACATTGCCGGTGCGCTCGCCATTGCCGAACAGCGTGCCCTCCACCCTGTCGGCGCCGGCCATCAGGCCGAGTTCCGTCGAGGCGACGCCGGTGCCGCGGTCATTGTGCGGATGCAGCGAGATGATCAGGTTCTCGCGGTTGTCGAGATTGCGGCACATCCATTCGATGCGGTCGGCATAGATGTTGGGCGTCGACATCTCGACCGTCGACGGCAGGTTGATGATCAACCTGTTGTCGGGCGTCGGGCGCACGATCTCGGCGACCGCGTTGCAGATCTCCAGCGCCACTTCCAGTTCGGTGCCGGTAAAGCTCTCGGGCGAATATTCGAAGCGGTAGCCGCCGCCGGCCTTGGCCGCCATGTCGGTGATCATCTTCGCCGCGTCGGTGGCGATCTGCTTGATGCCGCGCACATCCTTCTGGAACACCACGCGGCGCTGCAATTCGCTGGTCGAGTTGTAGAAGTGCACGATCGGCGTCTTCGCCCCGGCCAGCGCCTCGAAGGTGCGCGTGATCAGTTCCGGCCGGCACTGCACCAGCACCTGCATGTCGACGTCGTCGGGCACATTGCCCTCTTCGATCGCCCAGCGGGCGAAGTCGAAATCGGTCTGCGACGCCGACGGAAAGCCGATCTCGATCTCCCTGAAACCCATGTCGACCAGCAGTTTGAACATCCGCTCCTTGCGGTCGTGACCCATCGGGTCGATCAGCGCCTGGTTGCCGTCGCGCAGGTCGACCGAACACCAGATCGGCGCCTTGGCGATGGTCTTGTTCGGCCAGGTCCGGTCGGTCAGGCCGACCAGCGGATACGCTTCGTATTTGCGCGCCGCGCCCGGCATTCCCTTCGAGGTTGCGGTCATCTGGTCCTCGATCGTGTGTCGTTGTGCGAAGGTCATCTCGTCCACTCCCGGCGGCAGGTCCGGTCGTCGCCGGGCACCATGCAGCGCCAATTGTCTAAGTCAATCGGTTTGGTGACTTGAGGAGCTGCGCAGGGATAAGAGCCCTGGCGGTATCCGACCGCCGGGCGCTCCTTCAGCGGACCCGGCGATCGCCGATAAGGCCAAGAAGCAGGATGCTGGACGCAAGCGCGCGCACGGTCTCGGCGGCGAAGCCAGCGCGACGGGCATATTTGCTTGCTTGGGTCGAAGACATGGCGGCCTCCATATAGCAGGATCGCCGGATGCGCAAGCGCCGCCGGCGTCAGGCGTCGCCCGGCCCGTTGTCCGCGTCCCCCGCCACCCTGATCACGGTGACCGAACACGTCGCCTCGGCCACCACCTTGGTCGACACCGACCCCAGGTGCCGGCGCAGCGCCGACGAGCCGCGCGCGCCCATGACGATGTGGCTGGCGTGGTTGCGCTCGGCGAATTCCAGGATCGCATCCGCCGCGCTGACGGCTTCGAGCACGTGATAGCTCAGACGCTCCTCGTCCAGCCCGAGCGGCCGCGCCCAGTCTTTCAGCGCCACCAGATGCTTGACGTAGATCGAGTTGCCGTCCTTGTCGATTTCAGGCTGCTGGCCGATCAGTTCCGTCTTCCACACCGTCACGCATGCAAGGCGAGAATCGCGGCGCACCGCCAGCAGCCGCGCCGTTTCGGCGCGGATCTGCTCGGTCAGCGCGTCTTCGCCGCCGGTCAGGAACACGCTGGCCAAGATGATCGACGGGGCGCTGCGGTCGATGGCGCGGCCCGCGCCGACCACCGCCTCGGGCGCCGGCTTGCGCGCAAACAGACGTTGCAGCCATTTGCCCGGCGTCGGTTCGGCTTTCGCCTCGCGCAGCTTCACCTGGTCCGGATGGCGCAGGTCGTGCGCGAGCTGCGCCGCGTCGCCGTAGCGCCGACCGCGATCCACCTCCAGGCAGTTCGCGATCACCTGTCTGAGCCAGCGCGGCGCTGCCGGGTTGATCCTGGCAATATCGTCGGGGCTCTGAAACAGCCGCCTGCGCATACCGGCCGTCGTCTGCGGGCTGCCGAACGGTTCGCGACCGGTCGTCATCTGGTAGAGAATGCAGCCGAGCGCAAAGATGTCGCTGGCCGGGTCCGACCGCTCGCCCAGCACCTGCTCGGGCGCGATATAGGCCGCCGTCCCCATCGGCATCGAGCTTTCCTCGCCGAGCAGGTCCGGCAGTTCGGCGTGCCGCGCCAGCCCGAAATCAATCAACACCGCGCCGCGCTTGGCGAGGATCACATTGGCCGGCTTCAGGTCCAGATGCGCGACCTTCTGCGCATGGAGCGACACCAGCCCGGTGGCGATCTGCAGGCCGATGTCGCGGACCCGGTCGACCGGCAACGGCGCGCCCTGGATCACTTTTTCCAGGCTTTCGCCCTCGACGAATTCCATCGCGATGTAGGGCGTCTCGGCCAGATCGCCGAAACCGTAGAATTTTGGCACATGCGGTCCCGACACCCGCGCCGAGATCATCCGCTCGACCTCGTAGCCGATGATCACCGACGCTTCTTCGCCCGGATCGAGGAACGGCACTTTCAGGATGATCGGCCGGTCGACGCCCGGTTTGGCGGCGCTCCAGATCGAGGCCATGCCGCCCGAGGGCAGCTTGTCCCCGAGCAAAAAACCGTCGAGTTCGACGCCAGGCGAAAGTTTGCGTGTCATGTCAGGATCCGGTCAGGAGGCGGTTGCCAAGCCAGCTCGGCAGGCCGGCCTTGGCGATCTTGTGGGCGGTGCGGCTGGCGTCATAGGGAACGCGGTGCATGGTCAGCTCGCCGCGCCCGGTGTCGAGCAGCCCGATGCAGGCGGCCGGATTTCCGTCGCGCGGCTGGCCGACAGACCCGACCACCGCCACCTGGCGACGCCCGGTAAACAGCGGCGCCGGCTTGTTGGCCAGCGGCGTGAAGCGGGTCGGCGCGGCGTCCCTGGCGGCATAGAAGATCGCGGGCACATGCGTGTGCCCGCAGATCACGTTGCGCGCGCCCGTCGCCGCCAGGCAGGCCCCCGCCGCCGCGGTGTCGCGGACATAGGGCCAGGCCCCGCTTCTTGCGGCGCTGGCGTGGACAAACAGCGTGTCGCCGACGGCGTACTGCATCGGCAGGCCAGCCAAAAACCCCTTTTGTTCATCCGAAAGCTGGGTCTGGGTCCAGCGGATGGCGTCGCGGGCGTTTTCGTTCATGCCGGCGGGACCCTTGGTCACCGCCTCGTCGTGATTGCCGAGCAGGCAGGTCGCGCCATCGCCGATCAGCCGCTGCGCCATCTCGACGACATAGGCCGGATCGGGTCCGTAGCCGACCAGGTCGCCCAGAAGCACGACATGGTCGGCGTCAAGCGCCGACAGCCGTTCGAGCGCGGCGTCGAGCGCCTCGCGGTTGGCGTGAATGTCGGCAAGAATGGCGATGCGCGGCATGGCGCGAGAATAGGGACGACGCAGCGTTTCCGGCAAGCTGGATTTTGTGTAGCGCAAAGGCGCAGGCGACATTGTGCGCCGACGATCCCGGCGGCTGAACGGCTCGACATTTCGCCTCAATTCGGCCTGCGTCGCCGACGAGAGAAACTATGGACGCGTGGACGCATCCGCAATATGGATGCGGTGCGGTCTGCCGGAGTGTAAACGTATCGCCGGCCAAGGCCGGTGCGAGTTGGATGCAGCGGCGCAGCAGCCGACGGGGAACCCTTCCTGCCCACGCCGCCCCATTTCAGGATCGACATTCGAGGAATTTGCTGATGACCGACAACAAGCCTGACGTAACCCGCGATTGGCAAGCGACGCAGGGGCAGAAATCCTCCGCCACGCGCCTGCGCATTTTCGCAGCCCTGTGCTGGCTTGTCGCCATCGGCGCCGAGATCGCCGGCATTGTGCTGCTCTACCGGCACAAGTTCGACCAGGGCAATCTTCCGTTGCTGATCGGCCTGCTGGTCGGAATCGCGGTTTTCGCGATCGCCGGCAGCATGCTGTGGAAGGCCGCCAACCGGCATGACCCGGCGCGCGCATCCGACACCGCCCGCTTCTTCTTCCAGAACCAGCTTGGCGCGATCATCACGCTGATCGCCTTCCTGCCGCTGGTCTTCCTGATCTTGACCGACAAGAACATGGACCCCAAGACCAAGAAGGTCGCGGGCGGCGTCGGCGCGGCGCTTGCCGTGCTCGCCACCGCGATGGGCATCAGCTACGAACCGCCGTCGGTCGAACAATACACCCAGGACATGCAGGCCTGCGCGACCCAGATCAAGAGCGGCCAGCCCACCACGGCCTGTTCGCCCGACGTCGCCGAACAGGCGCAGGCGATCGCCGCCGACTCCGGCGCCATCGCCGCGGCGACCAAGAACGCGGACAACCCCAACGGTCAGGACGTCGTCTACTGGATCGCACCGGAGAACGGAGCCAAGAAATCCGACACGCCGCACGTCTTCCACCTCTGCGCCGGCGTCAGCCCGCTCAACGGCAAGACCGTCAACAGCGGCTCGGTGACCGAGGCCTATGCCCAGAACGCCACCCGCATCACCAAGCAGATCGCGATGGAACAGAAACAGTGCGGCTTCACCGTCACCCAGTGAACGCCCATTGTCTGATGTAGAGCGGTTCAGGGCCGCGCCGGCCGTCGGTCGGCGCGGCCCTGACGCGATGCGGCCGCGCCGCCGCGACGACGTCCAACGTCCCGCTTGCCCGCGCCCCCCGAATTGCGCGACAGTCGGCGTCGCCGCACATTTTGCGCGGGAGGCCGGGCCGCATGAATTTTGTGTTCTTTTCGCCGCACTTCCCCTCGACGGGCGCCGACTTTTGCGACCGCCTCGACAAGGCCGGCGCAACCGTGCTGGGCATCGGCGACGCGCCCTACGACCGGCTTGACCCGATGCTGCGCAAGGCGCTGACCGAATATTACCGCATCGACGACATGGAGAACTACGACCTCACGCTTCGGGCGATGGGTCATTTCATCCACAGGCACGGCCGCATCGACCGCTTCGAATCGCTGAACGAACACTGGCTCGATCTCGAGGCCGGCATCCGCACCGATTTCAACATCTGGGGCATCCGCCTCGACTATGTGCAGAACATCAAGAAGAAGAGCCGCATGCGCGCCGCCTTCCGTAAGGCGGGCGTTCCTGTGATCGCGCAGAAGAAGACGTCGGAGCGGGCCGGCGCGCTCGAATTCATCCGCCGCGTCGGCTACCCGATCGTGGTCAAGCCGGACCAGGGCGCCGGCGCGTCCCACACCTACAAGATTTCCAGCCCCGCCGAACTCGATGGCTTCTTCCGCATCAAGCCGGACGGCGTCTCCTTCGTCATGGAGGAGTTTATCGACGGGCTTGTCGTGACCTTCGACGGCCTGGTCGACCGCGACGGCGAGATCGTCTTCGCCGCCTCGACGAAATATGACGATTCGATCATGGACGTGGTCAACAAGGACAAGCACATGTCCTATGTCTGCCGCCCCGACGTGCCGGCCGATATCGCCGAGATCGGCGCCAGGATCGTCAAGGCCTTCGATCTCAAGGAACGGTTCTTCCACATCGAGCTGTTCGAGCGTAAGGACGGCCGTCTGCTGGCGCTTGAGGTCAACATTCGTCCGCCCGGCGGCTACATGACCGACGCGATCAACTACAGCTACGACATCGACGTCTACGCCGAATGGGCCAACATGGTCGTCTCCAACCGGGTCAGCGGCGATTTCAGGGGCAGATATTTCACCGCCTACGCCAGTCGGAAGGACCGCTACGCCTATCGCCACGGCCATGACGACGTGCTAGCGGCGCATGGCGGCTTGATCGTGCGGCACAACCGGATCGAGGACGTCTTTTCGCGGGCGATGGGCAACTACGCCTATCAGTTGCGCTCCACCGACCCCGCCAAGCTGCGCGACGCCGTCGCCTACATTCACCAAGAGGCCTGACCTTGGACATCAGCTATCACAAGGCTTTCTCGGAAAAGCTCGCCCGCGACATGGAATACAAACGCTACGGTTTCGCCGGGCGGCCCTTCATTGTCTTTCCGACCTCGCAGGGGCGCTTCTACCAGTTCGAGGATTCCGGCGGCGTCGCATCGCTGGCCGAGTTCATCGACACCGGCCGCATCCAGCTTTTCGCGCTCGACGGCATCGATTCCGAAAGTTTTTTCAACAAGGGTTCGGATTTCGCCGGGCGCATCGCCCGCCACGAACATTTCTTCGACTATGTCCGCACCGAGGCGCTGCCGTTGATCGAGACGACCGCCACCGCGTCGAACGGCGGCCGCCACATGAAGCCGATCTTCGGCGGCTGCTCCATGGGCGCGTTCCACTCGTCCAACTTCGTCTTCCGCCACCCGCATCTGGCCTCGGGCCTGATCGCGCTGTCTGGCGTCTATTCGGCGCGCGACTTCTTCGGCGACGACAGGTCGGGCCAGATCTATTTCAATTCGCTGCTCGACTACCTGCCCGGCGTCACCGAACCGTCGATCCTGAAGCGGCTGCGGTCGCTGCGGTTGATCTTCTGCTGCGGCCAGGGCGCGTGGGAGGAGCGGATGCTTGAAGAGACCCGCGAACTGGAAAAAGTTCTCGCGGCGAAGAAGATCCCGGCCTGGGTCGACTATTGGGGCGGCGATGTCGCGCACGACTGGCCCTGGTGGCACAAGCAGCTGCCATACTTCATGTCCCGCTGGCTTGACGAAGACCTGAAAGACCGGCTGCACTGAGCCCGCCCGATGTCCAAGTCAGCAACCCATACCCGCAGTTCAGGACCGCGACACGATCTGACAGGCGGACCGATCACGAAGACGCTTTTGATGTTTGCGCTGCCGGTGTTGGGCGCCAACGTGCTGCAGTCGCTCAACGGTTCGGTCAACGCGATCTGGGTCGGCCGTTTCCTAGGCGAGAAGGCGCTCGCTGCGACGTCTAACGCCAATCTGGTCATGTTTCTCATCATCGGCACGCTGTTCGGCGTCGGCATGGCCGCCACGATCCTCATTGCGCAGTCGGTCGGCAAGAGCGATTTCGCGCCGGCGCGGCGAGTCGTCGGCACAAGTGCGACGTTCTTCTTCTGCGTCTCGTTGGCGGTGGCGATCGGCGGCTGGATCTGGGTCGACGCAATTCTCGGCCTGCTCCGCACACCACCGGACGCATTTGCGCTGGCCCGCACCTATCTGCGCATTGTCTTTGTCGCGATTCCCCTCATCAATCTGCTCTCCTTCGTCATGACGGCGCTGCGCGGCTCGGGCGATTCGCGCACCCCGTTCATCTTCATGGCGCTGTCGGTGGTCATCGACGCCGGGCTGAACCCGTTGCTGATCGCAGGCATCGGCCCGTTCCCGGAACTTGGCATCGCCGGCTCGGCCTGGTCGCTGGTGACCTCCCAGGCGATCGCCGCGCTCGCCCTGCTGGCCGTCGTCTACCGCCGCCGCGACCCGCTGCGGCTTGTCGGCGGCGACCTGAAATATCTTGCGCCGGACCCGGCCTTGCTGCGGCTGATCATCGCCAAGGGCGTGCCGATGGGCCTTCAGATGGTGGTCATCTCCTTGTCGGCGCTCACCATCATGGGCCTGGTCAACCGCTCCGGCTCCCAGGTCTCCGCCGCCTACGGCATCGCGGCGCAACTGTGGACTTACATCCAGATGCCGGCGCTGGCGATCGGCGCCGGCGTGTCGACCATGGTGGCGCAAAATGTCGGCGCCGGCCGCTGGGACCGGGTCGGCCGCATCACTTTGTCGGGCATCGGCATCAATGTGGCGATGACGGCCGCGCTGGTCGCCCTTCTCTATCTGCTCGACCGGCCGGCGCTCGGCCTGTTCCTGACCGGCGATTCCGCCGCCGTCGACATCGCCATCCGCGTCAACAATATCGCCTCGTGGTCGTTCGTGCTGTTCGGCGTCACCATCGTGCTGTTCGCCACCGTGCGCGCCACCGGCGCGGTGATGCCGCCGCTTCTGATCCTGATCGTCTCGGTCCTGATCTGCCGCACCGGTTTCGCCTATCTTTTCTATGACGACTACGGCCAGGACGCGCTGTGGTGGAGTTTCCCGGTCGGCTCGATCATTTCGCTGGTGCTGGCGCTCGCCTATTACCGCTTCGGCGCCTGGCGCACCTTGAAGATGATCGAAACGCGCCCGGCCGGCGGCGAACCGCCCGACACCGGGCTTGGCGTGCCCAGGCACAGGGCGCGCGACGCGTCCGAGAATACAAGATCGTCGGACTGATTGATCCGGAGCCTTCCGGATCAGACGCGACGCGCTTTAGACGATCGGCACCGCCACCGTGCCTTTGGGCAGCTTGGCCTCGTCGTCCGGTTCGACATGGATGACCACGCGGACCGACGGAATCTCGTTCCTCAGCGCCGCCTCGATGCGGTCGCAAATGTCGTGGCTTTCGCGCACGGTCATCTGGCCGTCGACGATCAGGTGGAATTCGATGAACGTCGCCCGGCCGGCGATCCGCGTCTTCAGGTCGTGTGCTTCCAGCGCGCCGGCCGAATTGGTCGAGATCAGGTCGCGGATGCGCATGGCGTCCGCCGGCTCCACCGCCTTGTCCATCAGGCCCGACAGCGAACCGGTGACGACATGCCAGCCCTGATAGAGGATGTTGAGCGCCACCAGCACGGCCAGGGCCGGATCGAGCCACATCCAGCCGGTCGCGACCGCGCCCGCAAGGCCGATCAGCACGCCGACCGACGTGTAGACGTCGGTCATGATGTGGTGGCCGTCGGCCACCAGCGCCGGCGAGCGCGCCGAGCGTCCGACCCGGACCAGGATCAGCGCCCACACGCAGTTCAGCGCCGACGCGGCCGCGTTGACCCCCATGCCGAGCCACGTCTGTTCCAGCGCCATCGGCTGCTGAAAGCTCTGCCAGACCTTGAAGATGATCATCAGGGCGGCGACGCAGATCAGCACGCCTTCGAGCACCGCTGACAGATATTCCGCCTTGTGGTGACCGTGTTGATGGTCGGCGTCGGCCGGCTGATAGCTCACCCGGATCGCCCAGAACGCCACCGCCGACGCCACCACGTTGACGATCGATTCCAGCGCGTCCGAATACAGCGCCACCGACCCCGTCAGCCACCAGGCGTAGGCCTTCAGGCCGAGCACGCCGATGGCGATCAGGATCGACCAGACCGAAAGCCTGAGGACAAGTTGCTTCGCCGTCATCGACGGTTGCGCCCCATGGTCACGCCGCCTTCTCCTTGGCTCGCCGCGGCAGGTGCGCCACCACGTTCTCGATCATCCGCATACCGGCGTTCTGGCCGAGCGTCATGATCGATTCGGGGTGGAACTGTACCGCCGCCACCGGTTCGCTCTTGTGCTCGAACGCCATGATGACTCCGTCGTCGGTCTCGGCGGTGACGATGAACTCGTCGGGAAGCCGCACCGGGTCGGCGAAGATGGAGTGATAGCGTCCGACCGTCACCTCCTTCGGCAGGCCGGAAAACACCACCCCGCCCTCCTTCGCCACCTGGATGCGCGACGGTTTTCCGTGCATCGGCGCGTGCAGCTGGCGCAGCTCCCCGCCATAGGCTTCGGCCAGCGCTTGCAGCCCCAGGCACACTCCGAAGATCGGCAGGTCGCGGGCGCGCGCTTTCCTGATCGTCGCCTTGCAGTCGAAATCCGATGGCGAGCCTGGCCCTGGCGACAGCACGACGAGATCGGGCCGCAGCCGGTCGAAGACGTCGTCGGCCACCGGCGAGCGCACCGTGGTCACATTGGCGCCGGTCTGGCGGAAATAGTTCGCCAGCGTGTGGACGAAGGAATCCTCGTGATCGACCAGCAGGATCGACACGCCCTCGCCCACCGCCGCCGGCTCGCGCTGGGCGCTTGTCGCATTGCCGGTCCTGGCTTCACGGATCGCCGCCAGCATCGCCGACGCCTTCAGTTCGGTCTCGGCTTCTTCCTCGGCGGGATCGGAATCAAAAAGCAGCGTCGCGCCGGCCCGCACTTCGGCGATGCCGTCCTTGATGCGGATGGTGCGCAGCGTCAGGCCGGTGTTCATGTCGCCGTTGAAATGCACCATGCCGATCGCTCCGCCATACCAGGCGCGCTGCGACTTTTCGTTATTCTCGATGAATCGCATCGCCCACAGTTTCGGCGCGCCGGTCACCGTCACCGCCCAGGCGTGGCTCAGAAACGCGTCGAACGCGTCCATGCCTTCGCGCAGCCGTCCCTCGATGTGGTCAACGGTGTGGATCAGCCGCGAATACATCTCGATCTGGCGGCGGCCGATCACCTTGACCGAACCCGGATCGCAGACGCGCGACTTGTCGTTGCGGTCGACGTCCGAACACATCGTCAGTTCGGACTCGTCCTTCTTCGAGTTCAGCAGCTTGATGATCTGCTCGGCGTCGGAAATCGCGTCGTCGCCGCGCCGGATCGTGCCCGAGATCGGGCAGGTCTCGACCCGCCTGCCATTGACGCGCACGAACATCTCCGGCGACGCGCCGATCAGATATTCATTGTCGCCGAGATTGATGAAGAACGAATAGGGCGACGGATTGATCGCCTTGAGCCGGCGGCAGATTTCCGACGGCGTCGTCTCGCAGCGTTCGAAGAACATCTGTCCGGGCACCACCTCGAACAGGTCGCCGCGACGAAAACTCTCCTTCGCCCGGTCGACGAGTTTTGCGTATTCGCCTGGCTCATGGTCGCCGCGCGGCGGAATTCGGTCGGCGGTGCGGAACGGTTCCGGCCGGCTGTCGCGCGCCACCCCCTCGGTGGTGACGCCAGCGGCGGCGAAGTCGTAGCGGTCGTGCCAGGCCTGCGCCGAATAGTGGTCGACCACCAGGATTTCGTCGGGCAGGAACAGCACCATGTCGCGCTGCCCGCGCGACCGGTCGAGCTTCTGCTCCACCGGGTCGAACTGGAAGGCGAGATCGTAGCCGAACGCCCCGTAGAGGCCGATATTGGCGTCCTCGCCCGATTTGAATAGCGCAACGACGGCGCGCACCACCGAGAACACCGACGGCACGCGGCTGCGTTCCTCCTCGGCGAAGACCCGGCCAGGCTCCGCGATCGTCAGTTCGATCAGCCCGCCGGACCGTTCGACGCCGGCCACTTCGGCGAGCGTCGCCGCCACCGGATCGATGATCGCCAGCAGCGCCTCGCCGCGCTTGTTCAGCGCCTCGATGCGCATCTTGCGCCCGATCGACGAGATCACGAGCGGCGGGTCGATGATGGCGGTGTCCCAGCGCGTATAGCGGCCCGGATATTCGTAGTTGGAGGAAAACACCGCGCCGCGGCGCGAGTTCAGCCCGTCGATATAGGTCTCGATCGCCCCGGCATAGGGCGTGGGGCTGCGTCGACGGGTGACGGCGACGCCGCCCTCGGTGACATAGCGTTCCGCGCCGTCGGCCAGCAATTCAGTGCTCATGGTCCTCTTCTCCGTTTACCCGCCAGGCAGTCCGGGCGCGGGAAAGAAAAAAGGCCGCCCGGTTTCTCCGTTGCGGCCACCCATTTGATAACGCACGCGCGTCGGCAGGCCGCTTCTAGGCCAGCCACCACCAGTTCGACTTGATCGAGCGTGTCTTCATGGCGATTTCAATAGCGGCCAAGCACGCCATTCGCAAGCGGTCTTTCGTGGAGTTGGGACGGTGGTCAAACGCCCAGAATTTCTTCATGAGCGCCGGTCGCTCCCCAGCGCACGATCTCGCGCAGGATCGGCAGCAATTCGCGACCCCGACCGGTCAGACTGTATTCGACGTGTTTCGGCACAACCGGAAAAGCCTTGCGATTGATCAACCCTCGCTTTTCCAGCTCTTTCAGTTCGCGGCTCAGAATACGCGGCGTGATTGGCTGGCCCATCCCGCCATGAAGCAGCGACCGGCCAATTTCGCCATAGCGCAGCGGCCCACGATGCAGGATGCACAGAATATGCATCTTGTAGCGGCCGCCGACGATGCGGTCGAAGCCGATCGCAGGACAAAGCCTGATATGGCGCATGTCCAGCCCTTCGGTCAGGATCGAAACGGCTGGTCCGCCAAAGTTTTCATGCTTCGTCATCGCGCGCTCGCATACTACCTTTTCTTTCCGTATTTACGAAAACGTACTAGATCGGTTTGCTACCTGCGTCACACAATTGCAAGGAGCGATTACCGATGGCCAATACAATCCCGAACAGCGAAATGACGATTGAAGCACGCGCCGATCCGGTCAGGGGCCGAGTCGACGCTGTTGCCGACCTGCCTGCCGACCCGGCACGCGTATTTCAGTCGCTGGCGTCTGACGAAATCACCTCATGGTGGGTGCGACCCGGAGTGTTTGACACGCGTGTATGGCGTGGCGACGTACGCCCGGGCGGCAAATGGCAGGCTTCCGGCTTGGGGAAAATGGGGCCATATGGCCTTGAAGGCGAATTTATCGAGATATCCGCCCCGCTCCGGCTGGTACACAGCTGGAAACCGGCTGGTGCGCCAGTTGACCCCATGATCGTGACCTACGAACTGACGCCCGTTCCCGGCGCCACACGCGTCGTGTTGGCCCAGACGGGGTTCCAGTCAGCAGAGGTCTGCGCAGCGACGGCCGCCGGCTGGGAAACCAGCTTTCAGCGGCTCGCCGAAATTCTGAAGCAGGAACACCTGGCCAAGACTAGAACAGTCCCTCGATGAACCCATCGTCGTTGAGATAAATCTTCTCCGACGACGGATTTCGCGGCAGGCCGGGCATGGTCATGATCTCGCCGCAGATGGCGACGACGAAACCCGCGCCCGCCGACAGCCTGACCTCGCGCACCGGCACGGCGTGGCCGGTCGGCGCGCCGCGCAGGTTCGGGTCGGTCGAGAACGAATATTGCGTCTTGGCCATGCACACCGGCAGATTGCCGTAGCCGGCGTCCTCCCAGGCCTTCAACTGGTCGCGCACGCTCTTGTCGGCGATCGCCTCCGAGCCGCGATAGATGCGCTTGACGATGGTGTTGATCTTCTCGAACAGCGGCATCTCGTCGGGGTAGAGCGGCGAGAACTGCGACGCGCCGCTGTCGGCCAGCTGCACCACCTTGTGCGCCAGTTCCTCGATGCCCTTCGAGCCGTGCGCCCAGTGCTTGCACAGGATCGCCTCCGAGCCCTGGCTGGCGACATAATCCTTCATCGCCTGGATCTCGGCGTCTGTGTCGGAGACGAAATGGTTCATCGCCACCACAACCGGCACGCCGAACTGTTTGACGTTCTCGATATGGCGCCCGAGATTGGCGCAGCCCTTCATCACCGCCTCGACGTTTTCCGGGCCAAGGTCTTCCTTCTTCACCCCGCCGTTCATCTTCATGGCGCGCACCGTCGCGACGATGACGGCGGCCGCCGGCTTCAGGCCGGCCTTGCGGCACTTGATGTCGAAGAATTTTTCCGCGCCGAGATCGGCGCCGAAGCCGGCCTCGGTGACCACGTAGTCGGCGAGCTTCAGCGCCGTCGTCGTCGCCACCACCGAATTGCAGCCATGCGCGATATTGGCGAACGGCCCGCCATGCACGAAGGCGGGATTGTTCTCCAGCGTCTGCACCAGGTTCGGCTGCATCGCGTCCTTCAGCACCACCGCCATCGCGCCGTCGGCCTTCAGGTCGCGCGCATAGACCGGGCTCTTGTCGCGGCGATAGGCGACGATGATGTCGCCGATGCGTTTTTGCAGGTCCTTCAGGTCCGACGCCAGGCACAGGATCGCCATTACTTCCGACGCCACCGTGATGTCGAAGCCCGCCTCGCGTGGAAAACCATTGGCGACGCCGCCCAGCGAACAGATGATCTCGCGCAGCGCCCGGTCGTTCATGTCCATGACGCGCCGCCACACCACGCGGCGGGTGTCGATGCCCAACTCGTTGCCCCAGTAGATGTGGTTGTCGATCAGCGCCGACAAAAGATTGTGCGCCGTGGTGATGGCGTGGAAGTCGCCGGTGAAATGAAGGTTCATGTCCTCCATCGGCACCACCTGAGCGTAGCCGCCGCCAGCCGCGCCGCCCTTGACGCCGAAATTGGGGCCAAGCGAGGCCTCGCGGATGCAGGTGATCGCCTTCTTGCCGATCCGGTTCAGCCCGTCGCCGAGCCCCACCGTGGTCGTCGTCTTGCCCTCACCCGCCGGCGTCGGATTGATCGCCGTGACCAGGATCAGCTTGCCGTCCTTGGCCTTGCGCTTCGAGGCGATGAACTCGGCGGATATTTTCGCCTTGTCGTGGCCGTAGGGCAAAAGGTCCTTTTCGGGAATGCCGAGCTTCTTGCCGACCTCCATGATCGGTTTCTTCTTCGCCGCACGGGCAATCTCGATGTCTGATTTGTAGCCGCTCATTGAATCCCCCGAAGCGTTGGCGCGATCAAAGCGCGCGCCGCGCGTTTGCGCCGTTCCAAAACAGGCGCATCTTTTTCGGAAAGCGACACAAAAAGCCCGGCGCGTCAAACCCCAGGCCCGCTTTACGGCGTTTGCAGAGCGGGCTCACGGGTTCGTGATTGTGACACTGGAAATGCCACTTGTTATTGGCACTATCGCTGCCTATTTCACCGTCAGGCGAAGGGAGACGACGCAAACACGCTCCGCCGCCGGAATTGAAAGGCAAATGAAATGAACAAGTTAATCACCGCTTCGGTCGCACTTCTCGCGCTTGCTGGCGCAGCCTCCGCCCAGGAAGCTCCCGCCCTTTACAGCGCCTCCCGGGCAACCGAACAGCAGTCGACCCAGCCCGCGATCATGCACGATCGCGGCATCGTCAGCCCGTCGGCGACCGACGGGTTCAACATCAACGCGTCCGGCGACTATTCGGGCAAGTAACCGCCCAGCCGACCACGCCTGCGCAATCGCGCACATCCTCCCAGGATTGACCCAATTTTTTGAAGGACAATGAAATGAACAGGATCCTCACCGCTTCCGTCGCCCTCTTCGCTCTCGCTGGCGCAGCCGTCGCACAGGAAGCTCCCCCGATCTACTCCAACGCCCAGTCGACCGAAATTCAGTCGACCCAGCCGGCGATCATGCATGATCGCGGCATCGTCAGCCAGTCGGCGACGGAAGGTTTCGAAATCAACGCGTCCGGCGACTATTCGGGCAGGTAATTTCTTGGCGCGGGACGGCCGGCGGTTGCCGGTCGTCCCGCCTCGCCCGCCTCGACCGACAGGCCAAGTGGATTTTCCTGCTTGGAACACTACCTTACCGGAGACCCGCTCACTATTACTTGAACGAACCGAACAGGGAGAAAGATCGTGGTCCACATGTTGTCAGCGGCCGCGAAACTGAATCAGCCCGCGGAGGCTGAGTGCGCGGCCGACGGCCGCCGTTTGCGTTCGGAACGCAGCCGCCAGTGCATCGTCGCGGCGTTGATCAACCTGATCCGCCAGGGCGAGATGCTGCCGAGCGCCGAACGCGTCGCGCAGGAGGCCAATGTCGGATTGCGGACTGTCTTCCGCCAGTTCGAGGATATGGATCGCCTCTATCAGGAGGTCATCGAGCAGATTGAGGCCGAAGTCGCCCCGCTCGTCGACAGGCCCTACGCCTCGACAGACTGGCGGGCCATGCTGTCGGAAATGATCGAACGGCGCGCCAGGGTTTTCGAACTGGTGATGCCGTTCAAACTCCAATCGAACGCCCGCCAGTTCCAGTCGCCGTTTCTCCAGGAGGTGCACCGTTGCGCGGTCGTCTCCGACATGGAACTGATGAACGAGTTCCTGCCGCCATCCGTGGTCGACGACCGCACTCGATTTTGCGCGCTGTTCGCGGCGCTTAGTTTCGACGTCTGGATTCATCTGCGACGGGATCAACTCAAATCTCCCGAGGAGGCAACCCGGGCGATGCGCTACACCGTCGACGCGCTCTTGGCCGGCGTCTAGCCACAAGTCGTATCCAGGTCCGGCGACGCGACGGTCGCATCGCTGCGTCCGACGTGCTACGTCGGAACCGGTTGGAAGGGCGTTCGTTGTTGCAATACAGGGCGATCCGACGGGTGCGAATGATTGACAAGAAGCAAAATCTGCCGCGTTCGCTCGCCGCCGCGCTGCGTCGGCAGGCGCCTCGCGCCTTCCAGCTTGACGATGGCGAGGCGTGTACGACCATCGCCTCGTACAACGTGCACAAGTGCGTCGGCGTCGACGGGCGTTTCGATCCGGCGCGTACCGCCGCCGTCATCGCCGAACTCGACGCCGATATCGTCGCGCTGCAGGAGATCGATGAGCGGCTGGGCGAACGGGTCGGGCTGCTTGACCTGGCGGCGCTGTCTGAGATGACCGGGCTGCTGCCCGTCCACACCCCGCAGAATTCGCGCAGCCACGGCTGGCACGGCAATATGATCCTGATCCGCGCCGGCGCCGTGCATGACGTGAAGCCGATCCGCCTGCCGGGACTGGAGCCGCGCGGCGCCCTGATCGTCGACCTCGAGGTCAAGGGCGTGCCGCTGCGCGTCATCGCCGCCCATTTCGGCCTGCTGCGGCGCTCGCGTTCGGCCCAGGCCACGACGCTGGTCGAAGCCGCCACCTCCGTCATACGTCCGACCATCATTCTCGGCGACCTGAACGAATGGCGGGTGCGCACCCGTTCCTCGCTGCTGCCCATGCTGCCGCATTTCGGCCCACTCGGCGCGGCGCTGCCAAGCTTTCCGTCTCGATATCCGCTGCTGGCGCTCGACCGCATCCTGTCGCGCCCCGCCAGCCTGATCTCGTCGCTCGAGGTTCACCAGTCCGAGCTGTCGCGTGTCGCCTCCGACCATCTGCCGCTCAAGGCGCGGCTGAAGCTCGGCGGTCAGCGCCAGGCGCAGGCGGACCTCGACGCCGCGTGAGCCGAGGCGATGGACGCCCCCGCCATCCCCGACGATACGCTCCCGGCGCAAGCCGGAAGCGGGCTGCTGATTGTCGACGACAACGCCGATGCGCTGGCCGTGCGCATCCTCGCGGCGCGCGAGGCGACGCAGTCGCTTGATTTGATGTATTACATGTGGCGCGACGACGGCAGCGGCAGATTGCTGGCGCGCGAGGTCCTCGACGCCGCCGGGCGCGGCGTCAAGGTGCGCGTCCTGATCGACGACATCAATCAGCAGGCGAGCGACGACCACTATCTCGCCCTCGACTCCCATCCCAACATCGAGGTCAGGCTGTTCAATCCGAGCGGCCTGCGCAATGGCAGCCTGTTCCGCTGGCTGGAAATGGTGCTGCGCGTCTTCGCCATGACACGGCGCATGCACGCCAAGGCCTGGATCGCCGACAGCCGGGTCGCGATCGTCGGCGGCCGCAACATCGCCGATGAATATTTCGGCGCCGCCTCCACCAATTTCCGCGATCTCGACGTCGTCATTCGCGGCCGCGCGGTCGCCGACACCAATGCCGTGTTCGAACGGTTCTGGACCCACCGC
>Ga0209793_1001178_pt1 | contig 18580 bp, 17 predicted proteins | sample EBPBio122009_DNA_FD_185863 | JGI IMG/M metagenome (GOLD analysis project Ga0209793, IMG submission 185863) | Wastewater treatment Type I Accumulibacter community from EBPR Bioreactor in Madison, WI, USA - Reactor 1_2/2/2009_ DNA (SPAdes) (version 2) | ecosystem: Engineered > Bioreactor > EBPR >... | reverse complement strand
TGCCAATCGCGCGATCCGGTGACGATGAGGAAGAGGCTATCCGCGATTCCGGGTGCGAGACAGGTGTCGTCCGGGTCTCAAACAGCGTGACGGACAGGTCGACCGCGTGTCCGTCAAACGGCTGTCCTAAGCCGCAGTAGCCCCGCCCGATGGCGTGACGTCGCACGAGGCATCCGCCAGACATCCCGTCACCGCCGCACGATCCAGACCGTAGATACCAGCGACGACGTCGACGTCGTCGGAATCGGTGTCGGACAACAGCTTGCGTTGATCCGAGGTCAGCTCGTCCCATCGGGGAACGCGAACCTGCCCAAGCAGATATCCATCGTAGCGCTTCACGCCACTGCGCACGCGCGTCGCCAGAACCCGCGCGAAGAGATCGAGCGCGCCGGCCCGCAGCAGCCTCGACAGCGCCGAGAGGGGCCAAGCCTCCGAGCGCAGCGTGTAGAGAGCGTTGCTCGGCTGGCACGGCGACCGCGCCAGGCCGATGCGGGCCCGATCGGCCAATCCGGCGACGATGAGCTTGTCGGCGGCGACCGCCTCGGGCCGAACCTTGTCGATCGTTCGATACCACTCGCCGGGCCGACGGACGCAATATCTGGCCTCCAATGCCTTCCTGTAAGCCCCCAAGCGACTAGCGAGCAGAGGGAAACGTTCGAGGTCCACCAGCGTGCCCTCGGGCGTCCACGGGTTCGCCAGCCACGCCGATGGGGCGATCTCGCCGCCGGCCCCGATGTCCTGGGTGCGGACGAACGGCAGCCGGCGCTCCTCCTCCACGCTGTCGGGATCGGACAGGATAAAGGCCTCGGCCACCCCCAGCCCGAGGCCGCAACGAACCTCGACGCCCACTTCCCGCAGCGTGGGAAAGCGCTCGCTGAGGTCCGTAACGACGGTCTGCGCTTCCCGATTCCAAAGGATGGCGCCGCCAAGCCTACGGAGCGGCGTGGTGGCGGGGAGCGGGATGATCGTCGCAGTGCGGGCGCGAATGGCTCCCACGTAACTGCATCGGGCGGCCAGGGCCGAGATGTCCGCGGGGCGGTGGAATTCTGAATCGCGCCCGCCGGCCGCCCCGACCTTGAAGACGGAGATTGCGGGATAGGTGAGTACCTTCCTGGCACCGTCGAAGACGGGCAGTTCGTGCGCCTCGATATGGGCGACGAGCGAAACACGCTCGGCCATCCGGTGCCGAAAGGCCTCTCCGTACTTGCTGCGAAGCCATCGGTCAGGAAAGAGGAACGCGCATTTCCCACCGGCTTTCAGCAGATCGAGCGATCTCTGCAGGAAGGCCAGGCTCACGTCGCCGCGTGCGGCGTGTCGCGGCAATTCCGCTTCGTACGACTTGCGCAGGTCCGCGGCGAGCCGCGTCCAACGAAGGTATGGCGGGTTCGCGACCGCGTGCGTGAAACCGGAATCGAGTTCCTCCAGCAGGAAGTCCCCGCACCGGATCCAACGTCGTGCGAGTTTGACGGCGAGGGACCGCCGCGCGCCTTCGGCCACCAGTGTCGCGATGACGCGGCTGCGGGCCATCTCGACGCTGCCCCAATCGATCTCGTAGGCGGCGATACAGCCAGCGAGGTGTTCCAGGTCGCATTCCGATGTATGCTCCCTGGCCGACGCGAACAGTCTCCGTGCCGCGGGAACGAGGATCGCTCCATCCCCGCAAGCTGGCTCGAGCAACCTGAACCCGACGAGATCGCATTCGCGATGCCAACCGACCGCGTCGAGAAGGGCTTCGGCCGCGAGCGGCGCCGTGTAAATGGATGAGGATAGATGCAGTCGCCCCAATGCCGCTCGCGTGTCTAGAGCGGTGCCGGCGTCCGTGACGGCCGATGCGGGCTCGCCCGAAACCGCGTGCATGAGCTCGTCGGGCGGCGAGAGGCGATCGCGTGCCTCCATCGCGTCAGGCTACTCGAAGGGTCGGGCCGGGGTCGCCGCCCATGCGAACGAGGTGTTCTTCCACCGCCGGGATGAAACCCGGCGCAAAACGAAGCGTGGCCACCCGGGTGCGCGACAGGAAACCTGCCGTGGCGCGGAGACTGAGAGGCTCGCCGGCATGCCGCAGGAACGCATGAAGGGGTCGTGAGCCCACCTCGACGGGATCGGTGCCGATCGTCACGCCATGCCGCCTGCGGCCATCGAAACGGGCGGCCTTGGGAAGCTTGCCCGACTGCGGGAAAGCCGTGTCGCGGGACGGATCGTAAGTGCCGGGCTTCGAAAGCCTCGACCCGATCCATCGGGCTACCGGCACGCTGACCGCGCTGCCGACGAGCCCCCACCGGGCGCTGGCGCGGCCGACCGTCGATGCGGGCGCCGTCCAGTCCTCGTCGAAACCCTGCATGCGTTCCGCATCACGGATGTCAGGTTTGATGATGCGCCCGTCGGGAAGGAGGATGGCGGGTTGCGAGGGAATGCCGACCGTAGAACCGTTCTTGAGCGTGGGCACCGCATCGACCGCCCACCCCAGACCGCCACGTCCCTCCGTCCAATAGAAGCCGTGCGCGAGCTTTCCAATGGCGGTGGCCGGCCTTTTGAACGAGGCGTCGTCGACCATCAGCACGTCGGCGGGATCGTGGTTGCGCGAGGCCAGCAGGAAGACGCGTTCACGGCGCTGCGGCAGGCCGAAGGAGTTGCTGTCGACGACGCGCCATGCCCAGCGATAGCCGAGCTCCTCGAGTGCCTCCACGATGGTGCGCATCGCCGCGCCCCCACGCAGCTGCAACATGAACGGCACGTTCTCCAGCAGTAACCATTCGGCCTTCGAGGCCTGCGCCAGCCGAAATACCTCGCCCACGAGCGAGCTTCTCGTTCCGGCCAATCCCTTGGTCGTGCCAGCTTGGCTCAAATCCTGGCAAGGAAAACCGGCCGTGATGAGTTCGACGTCGCCGGGAAGGCTTCGGATCTGCGTCACGTCGCCCTGGTGTTCGATGTCGGGCAGGCGCGACCGCAGGACGGCTTGAGCCGCCGGCAGGATCTCGCTGGTGAGCGAGGTCGTATGTCCAGCCAGGCCGAGGCCGATCTCCAGCCCGCCGATCCCCGCGAAAAGCCCTGCAGTCTTCATGTTCCGTCCAACGAATCCGATGCCGCGAGAGTAAGCCCACGCGACGAAAGGAAGAAGCCCCATCGACCGAGGGGCCGTCGGCGCGGTTCATTTTCGTGGGGGTAGATGCCGAGCGGCCGCATAGCCTAACGACTGGCCGCAATGCCGCCGCACCGACCCCGGCCGCCTTGCCGCCAAGCATGTGGTCTCGGCCGCATCCGGCCATTGAAGCCATCGACAGGGTCCGGCGAAGCATCAAAGGAAGCTGGCTTGTGCGGGTTCGGCAGTTGGCGTTTCAAGTTCGATTTCGCCGCGCCTGCGCAATTCGGTCTCCGCAGTGAAGCGTACGTCGACGTCACGATCCACCGCCAGTTCGCGCACGCCGTTCAGGCTTGCGAGTTCCCAACTCTTCCCACGATCGGGCCCCACCGGAACGCGCGGCAGCGGTCCTGGCTCGGCGCTCCAAGCGAGGAGTTGGTGCAAGGACGTCTCGTTCAGCATGTCACGCAGGTGATGCGCGGTGACGTAGGCGTCCGGCATCGCGCGATGCGCCGGCAGGCCGAGCTCGTGGACGAGCCCCGCCGGCATCCGCAGATACCGACGACCCTCCGCGATGACAGGACGCAACGGGCGGGGAGCGAGATCCCGCCGATGCCTAGCCAATCAGGCACTGCCAAGCGTTCGGGATGGTGGCGATGCGGTAGCCCCGCCACGTAAACCAGGCACCGCCCAAGGCGACCAGGCAAATCGCGACGAGCACGAAGCGGTGCCACCCGATCCGGGTCTCGATCGCGTCGAACGAGCCCACGAACAGGTACCGGACTTCGCTGAACTCCGAGTTCAGCTTGTTTTTCTGATCTTTGATCTCGCGGGCTATCGAATCGAGCGTGAACCACTGGTTGCCGCACGAAGCGACCAGAAGCGCGACGAACAGCCAGGCGCCGCACAGGATCGCGAAGTTCGCGATCGCCTCCTGGCCGCAAACCGTCGCCGCTTTCAGTTGGGTCGCCACGACGATCGCTGAAACTGGCAATCCCAGAAGCTGGCCCTGGATGTCGGAGAACGTCTTGTGGACCCTGCCGACGTATTCCGCCTGCGCCTTCTCGATCTCGCCGCGGATTTTCGAATAGGAAAAGCTCGACGCGAAAAGCTTGTAGCCTTCGATCACCCGCTTGGTCAGCTCGTCGACGTTCTGTAGCAGGTAAAGGAACCGACCCGCCTCCGCTTGTCCCGCCACGAGCGCGGTTACGGCCTCTCCCAGGATGCCGAGTCGTTGTTCGCGATGAACCTGGCCGTCCAGGGCGGCGGCAAGGGCAATCACGTGATCGACTTCGACCTTGCGGAAATCCTTGGCCGCGTACCGCACGGGCACCTCGACCCGGCCCTCGCCGAAATAGACGAGCTTGCCGTGGTGGGCATCCGTGAACAGGGCGGCGCGCCCGAGCAACTCGATGAATTGGAGGATCGCTCGATAGCGGGTGACTGGCTCGGTCGCCGGCGCCATCCCCGAATGGGCCCTGTCCGCCTTGACGAAGTAATTGGGCGGCTCCTCCACCCGGTTCTTGGGAGTCGCAAGCAAGCCGTCCCAGCTCTCGGCCAGCACGCCCAGCCGCAACTGCGGATACCCGATCCGAGCCCGCACGACCTTTCCGACGGCTATTCCCCCAGGCGCGACCGCCGGAGCGATGTCGGCGGCATCGTATGCCTTTTCGGACGATTCTATGAGCGCGAGCGTCTCGAAGATGCTCTCGTTCTTGATGTCGATCTCGCCGTTGGTGGCGTTCTCCCATCGGGAGTGCAGGTAGACCTCGAGCAGGTCCGGCCAGCCGACGGCGGCCTTAGCCACCGTCGATCTCCTCGATCAGCTCGCGACGCACGTTCTCCGGCACATCCAGGAGCGTGATGCTGTTTTCTGCGCGATCGAAACGCACCTTGCCTTCATGGAGCGATTTGCGTTCGAACTCGACCGCCCAATTAGCGGTCTTCACCTTGAACTCGACGAGGCCTCGCAGTGCCCGCCGATCCGCCACGAAACCATCGTTCAGGCCGCGGTCGGGGTCGGCCAACACCTCGACGAGCGCATCCGGATTGTCTGGATGCAGCTCATTGGCGAGGGTCTCGAAATTGATCGGCTTGTCAGCCTTCGCGTCGCGTGTGCAGATATCCATCGCACGGGCCATAAACAGGGTTCGCTCGGCGGGTTGCATCGGCAGGCTGTCGGCGAAATGCTTTAGCGCATCTACCATGTTCGTGGTCTCGACGCGAGCCAGAACGGTCGTGTCGCACCCGAGGAAGGCCTTGAAGTATTCGGAGACGGTGCCTTTTCCCTTGAGAAAGCTGACGTATCGCTCTTCGTTCGCCGCCCATGCGTGGAGGCTCACCCGGCCGGCGAACCGGTAGCCGTCGACGTCCAGGTGCGTGACGTCCTTGAGATCCGCGTCGTCGGTCAGTGCGGCGCTGATCTTGTCGTTGACGATTGCGACCAGGATGAACTGTCCCTCGTCGCGGCCGAAGTGCGCGAAGAACACGTGGCCGCCCTCGGAAGCGGCGCGGCTGCCCGCCTCCTTGGCGAGCGTGGCCATCAATGCGATGGTCGTCTCTTCGAAGGTCTTGTCACCGTCGATGTACTCCCGCAGCCGCAACGAGGTCGGGAAATTTGCGGTGTCCACGGAGAAGCGGCCATAGGCTTTCGAGGGGCGTCGGGCATAGAGCCGATGCAGGTCGTCGATCAGGCGCTTGGCGGTATTGCCGATGGCGAGGTCGCCGTTTCCGGCATGGACGCGATAGGCCCCGCCGGCCGCCTTCTCCAAGTGGTGGATCGCAACCGAGATGATGCCGTCCGTCATTTTCTCCCCCGCCTGTCTTCGGCTCGATACAATCAAAAATTGCAAGCCTGCGCCACGATGGGGCGATGACCACCTCATCCCGAAAAGCATGTTCCACAGGAATCGATCCCACGCTTGTGGCAAGCCAGCAAAACGCCGAGTGCCGTCGCGGAAGCGGTCATGACGATCGACAGACGAGGCATGGGTAGAGGACCGGACCGCAAGCCGATGGCAGGAGCGGTGGGCGACGATTGGCGAGTGTAAGGCTAAGCGCCGATCGGGCTACCGATGGGTGAATGGCCGCAAGACGGTGGCTTTGGCGCGACGACCATTGCGATCGACGGCCGGTCGAGGGTTGCGACGACGCGATTGACGCATAACTGAAACGGACGCGGCGGTCTGCCGGCGCCTAAGGTGGTTTCTCGCTGAGGAGCGGGCCGTGGACGTTTCCCAAACATTGAAGTCGATCGTCCGACTGCGATCCACGATTCATGACGACGCGTTCACCGCTTCGGCGCTGGGAACGAGGAGGGAAGGTAGCGGCGTCGTCATCCGGGCCGATGGCCTCGTTCTGACCATCGGCTACCTGATCACGGAGGCCGAGGAGGTCTGGCTGACGACGCAGGATGGGCGCGTCGTCGCGGCTCACGCTCTCGCCTACGACCAGGAAACCGGATTCGGATTGGTGCAGGCACTCGGTGATCTCGACCTACCTCCAGTGGACTTCGGCGACGCGGCCCGCGCCGATGTCGGGGATGCTGTCGTTCTCGGCGATGGCGTAGGCCAGGTCGTGCATGGCCGGATCGTCGCTCGACAGGAGTTCGCCGGATACTGGGAATACCTGCTGGACCGGGCGATCTTCGTCGCGCCTTCGCATCCATCATGGGGCGGAGCCGCGCTCATCGGAACCGACGGGAGGCTGCTCGGGATCGGATCGCTTTTTCTTCAGGTGTCCCAGGGCCGAGAGGTATCCGATGTCAACCTGATCGTGCCCATCGATCTGTTGCCCCCGATCCTGGACGATCTGCTGCGACACGGCGGCGCCGCGAAGTCACGCCGGCCGTGGCTGGGCGCGTTCACGGCGGAGAACAATGGCGACTTGGTCGTCATGAGCGTGGCCGAGGGCGGGCCAGCGGCGAAGGCGGGCATGCGTCCCGGTGACGTCATCTCCGACATCAAGGATGGCGAGGTCGACGATCTCGCCGATTTCTATCGGAAATTGTGGGCGACGGGACCGGCCGGCTCGGAAGTTCCCATCAGGGTGGTCCGCGACGGGCGTGACACCTGGCTCCGCGTCAAGTCGTCCGATCGCAACAGCTTCCTCAGGAAGCCCCACCTCCAGTAGCGCAGGGGCAGCAAGCGAACGATCCTTTGCGGCCCCAGGGCTTCTCTTCGTGGGCAAGGTGTCAAACCCCGTCGGCGTTCCGACGACGAGGGGTCAATGCTCTAGCTTCCTTGACCGGCCCCTTGTTCAACTCGGGGAGCTTCACGGATGCGATGCATCGCTTGGCCTGCCGCATCTCCGGCCCTTCGGAGTATCGCCCGAGCGTCATGCCCGCTCGCTTGTGGCCGACGATGGCCGCGATGAGGGTGTCGCGGTTCCCGGCACGCTCCGCCTTCGTCGTGAACCATCGTCTGAACGAATGGAAATTGACCAGGGACCTACGTTTGCCGGTAACCATCTCGTCGACTCCGCAGAGCCTGCGGTATTCGGTGAATTGATTGGAGGCCTTGCCGGAACGCTCGCGCAGCGAGTCTTCCTTGAGGGGGCCAGGCCAGTCGGGAAACAGAGGCTCGTCGGGAGCCTTGCCGGAGCTGCGCCGCTTGATGATCTCGACGAGCTCCGGATGGATCGGCACGTCGCGTGCCGACTTTTCCTTCTTCTGCCGCTTGAACGTGAAACACCCGTCGGTGACGTCCTTCACCCTCAAGCAGACGATGGCGTCGAGGCGCGCTCCCGAGAGGGCTCCGATCATCATCAGGTCCAACATTCGCTGCGGCGCCCCGCCGGTCAGTAGCTTTCGCACTTCCTCGTCGGTGAAAGCGCGCTCCTCCTCCCCGTGCTCCGTCTGCTCCACCTTGATAGAGAGGCCTTCCCAGACATTGCTGGCGACGAATTCGCGCTTGGCGAGGTACTGCCAATACTGGGAAAGGCGGGACAGGTATTTGTTCTGGGTGAGCGGCGCCAGGCCACCGGAGGTTTCCGTGAAACCGTCCGCGAAGTTGGTGGCGACCTTCCTGGTGATGGCTTGGAGCGAGATCGGCAGGTTCTCCTTCCGGCACCAGTCGCTCAGGTAGCGCACGGCGCGATCGGCATCCGCCTTCGTCCTTGCCTTTACCTTGTTCGCGGCGTGGAACGCCTCAAGATGCGTCGCGAGCGGAGTGGCCTCGCCGCGAGCGATCGCACCGAAGTCGGCCGCCAGCGCCGCTCGCTCGGGAGCGTACTGGGGTTCCGGACGGCCGCCCGATCCGGTCGGTCTCGCCGCCACGGGCGGGCCCTTGATGTCCTCGACGCGTTCGGCGATTCCGTCGAGGATCGACTTCACGTCCTCGTGCTCGACCGCGGCGCCCAGATAGTCCGCGACCTCCAATGCCTCGCGCACCAGCGCGGCAGGCTTTCCGAGACGAGCGTCCTCTTCCCGCTCGATGCGAGCCCTCAATTCGGCGACCGCGCGATGCTTTAGCTTGTTGGCCATCGCCAGGCTGTCGGTGTGCAGGTGCGTCTTGAGCCGCGTGCCGAGCCTCGCATGCAAATGCCTTGGCACGGCGATCGTCACGCGCCATTTCCCGCCATGCTGTTCCAGCCAGCGTCGATCGGTGGAGCTGCTTTTGGGCATGTTCAATATCCTACGCGCGTACCCAACAGATAGCGGTAACCCTCGGCAGAGAAAAGTGTGATTGGGTTGAAAGGTGCATGAGTTGTGAAAGCGTTGCGTTTCAGCTCCACCTCGGAATCGCGAGCGGAGATGCACAGACGCATCGCTAACTCTCGGAGAGCGCTCGGGGATGGAAAGGCCCTCGTCCGCGAGTGGCCGATCTTCCAATGCCGGACTTCCCTCTGGGTGAGGCGGCGATGAGCATTTGCACGTCCAGCGTTCGGGCCCCGATCGTCGAGAACTCGTATGATCCAGGATGCCGGTCTTGATCCCGCTGGTCGTCGGTATCGCAACAAGCCGATGTGGGCGACGACCTGCTTGACCTCGGGAAAGCTCGAGGACGCTCCGAGAGGGCAGCATGTCTGCCGTTGGAGGGACCGACCCAGAGACCTCTCACCCTTCAGCTGTCAGCTCTCCCAATGCATTCGACGATCGCCGCGGAGAATGCAAGGATCGTGGCTTCCCGATCCTCCGCGCACATGGCGCGAGCCAGCTTGCCGAAATCCTCTGGGCTAATCTGCATCACGACCCTCGAATTCCGCGTCCGGAAGCGACAGCACCACGAATGGCCACTCCCGTGCGCTTGGCACCATCCTGCCCCTTGCCGATCCACGCATCGTGGCCGATCTGCACAGTGCCCTCGTATTGCCAGCGGCCGCCACCTTGAAGCGGAGCGCGCCAGAGTTGGCTGTGTTGGCTCATCAGGGCTCCGAGAGACTCGATCGACGGCATCCGGCGCGCAAGAGTTCGACGGTACCATTCGACGAGTACCATGAGTGTCGCGCCCGTGTGGGGATGACCGAACTGGGAACAGGCGAGTTATGAAGGCAGAAGAGAAGGCCGGTGACCGTCAGCTTCGCTGGGTTGCTGACTGAGGCTTCACGCGCGGGGCGAATGCCCGGGATGAGCGATCGGTTCTTTCTCCGACAGTCGAGTAGGCACGAGGTGGCCTTCGCGGACAGACGTGACGGCGACTGGTTGCGGCATCCCGTCGGCTATCTGGGCAGCCAGCAACGGTCGAACGGATCGTCGGGATCGCATTCTCGTAGCGCGCGTAGCTCCGGATCGTCGCGCAACTCCGGCAGGGACAACAGAAGACCTTGCAATTCATCGAATGCCGTACGGCTGATCGTGAGGCTTTCTTGGTCTTGTGAGACGATCGCGGGCTTCTTATCTCCGACGACCTCGCCGATCCTCTTCAGCACGATGCTCGCGCCGAGCCGGTCGACGCGTACGTCGTTTCGCTGTTCCTTGGGCCGTCCGCTGTCGCCTGGCGTTTTCATGGTTTGCCTCTAGCGTTGGATCAGGATCTGTTGCTGCAACAATTTCTGGGTCAACAGCTGAGCGGCCGCGTTGGCCGCCCCGAGTTCCGCCTTGCTGCCGGCGGCAGTTATGAGGCTGCCGAACAAGCCGACGCGGCTGTCGGCAAGCGCGGCTACGTCCTTCATCGGCACGTAAAGGCCTATGGTGAGCTTGTGAACGTCCTTGCGGGTCACATCCGCGGTGAAGGACGCGTCCGCCAGGTGCATGCCGGCGGTGAGTGGAGCGAAGGTGACCTTCGGCGTCGCGGACGCAGTCAACGTGGTCTGGAATTCCAACTGCTCGGCGAGCGTCGGCGGTCCCTTGGGTTGCCAGGGTTGCTCGGTGGCGTTCCCCGATAGGTTGCCGAAGAGCGACAGCAGGACGAACTCCTGGATGACCGGCTCGATCCCCACCTTACCGGCGATGGGATAGATTATGTTGTCCTGGGCGATGAACTTTTCGGAGCAATACGTCTCGGGCACCTTCCCGACCAGCTCGCCGAACGTGTCGGTGACCGTGAAGGAGCGCGTATTTTGCCGCTGCCGGTTCAGTCCAGCCTTGAAGCCGAACATCTTGTTCGACGTGGGCAGGGCGTTGAGCAAGTTCAGGTCCCCACCCAGGTTGTTCGTTTCCGTCATCTCCAAGCTGTAGTTGTATGCGATGCCGGTCTTCCAGATGAGGTCGACGATCGGCCGAGCATTGCCCGTGATGGAAGCGGGAGAGAATTTGTGGGCCTCCTTCGGATTCTCGCGGAAATGCCTCCCGATCTTACGCGAAGCGTCGTCCACTTTGTTCAAAGTCGCGTTCCGTTCGTCGGCTAGGAAGTCGAAGATCGACCGCTTCACGGCCTCGCGGGTCTCGCACCGGATCTGTCGAACGATCGCGTACGTCGAAACTCCCGCGTAGTCTTCCGGCAACGGATGGGTGGCGCAGGCCGTCAAGGCGAGAGCCAAGAATCCTGTCGTCGCAACCTTACCGATCGCATCCATTCGCGTCGCCCGTTAGTCGTCACATGTTCTGACGATGCGTCAATTTCGGAGGGAACGCGCGATTTTCATGTATTGTGCGAGCGATATCCACAGCCGGTCGAAGGATCGGGACCAGTTCCCGGAACTCGGCCGATAGCCCGTCGCGAACCGGACTACGACGCTGCGGCCTTACAGGACGCAGGTCGAGACTCACGGCTCTCGGAGCTGGCGCGAGGAACGTTCACGTTCCTAGCGGGAGGCGGCTGAGAGTCTTACGAGGCGATGGAGACGACCCAATGCCTCGGGCTTGTCCACTGCGAAAGGGAGAAATGATACGTTTAAAGATCATTTTTGCTGCCGTTGAAACGTAAACGGACCATCGTGATTGACTTTTCTGAATGATATGTTTACGTATCTCTTAGTGCAAAAAAGATACGTTTTCGAATCATGCAAGAATCGGAACTCTTGAAACAGTTGGGCCAGCAGCTCCGTCGAGCTCGCCTGGCCGCCAACATGACGCAAGAGCGGATCGCCGACTTGGCCGGAGTGTCGCGGCCGCGATATCGCGATATCGAAACGGGTGCCGCCGCCGCACGTACGACGACTCTCGTCAACATCGCTCGGGCGCTAGGCATGGAAATGATGCTCGTCCCCCAGCGCATGGTGCCCGCGGTCGAGTCGATGCTTCACGCGACGCGGGACGACGACGACGACCGGCCCGCCTTCCTACCCGACGGCGACGACGACGAGCCGGCCTTCGGACGGGGAAATTGAAATGACGGACACGCTCGACATATGGCTGGGAGGGATCAAGGTCGGCCGGATCGTCCGAACGCCCGGCGAATACAATGCGCTCAGTTTCGACGAGGGTTACCGTCGGATGGCGCGCCCGCCAATCTTGAGCCTGTCGTTTCTGCGTCCGGACTTTACCCTAAGAAGAGATCCCAGACCCACCGCACGGACGCTGCCGCCTTTCTTCGCGAACCTGCTTCCCGAGGACAAGCTGCGTGAAGCCATGGAAAGGCACCACTCGCAAGCGGTCCGGCCCGGCAACGACTTCGACTTGCTCGCGGCTCTGGGACCGGACTTGCCGGGCGCGGTGCGGGCGCTTCCCGCGGATGGGCTACCGATCCCGTCGCCGGCGTCGGCGGCGAGCGGCAAGGCGCGCTTTTCCTTGGCCGGCGTCCAAATGAAGCTCTCGGTCATGAAAAACCACGGCAAGGAAGGTGGCATCACCTTGCCCGTCGGCGATACCGACGACGGACGCTACATCGCGAAGTTCCCGTCACTGACGCACGTGGGCTTGTCCGAGAACGAATTCGCGATGCTGGCTTTGTCCGAGGCGCTCGGGATGGACGTGCCGGAGCGCGAGCTGGTGGACAAGGCCGAATTCGACGGCGTGCCGCCCGAGTTCAATACGCTGTCGACGGGGCGGGTGCTGTTGGTGCGCCGCTTCGACCGAGGGGCGGCCGGCGAGCGCGTGCACATGGAGGATTTCTGCCAGATCTTCGGCCAGCCTCCTTCGGAAAAGTACGCGGCTGCCGCCTCACACGACGTCGCCGCCGTGATCGGGCGCGCCGTGTCCCTCGACGCGGCGATCGAATACGTCAAACGTCTTGCCTTCGCCGCCCTGACGGGAAACGGCGACATGCACCTGAAGAACTGGTCGCTAACGTATCCCGGCGCCGGAACGACTCCCGCACTGGCTCCCGTCTACGACGTCTTGTCGACGGTGGCTTACCTTCCCGGCGACGATCTCGCCCTCAGCCTCGGGGGCACCCGTTCATTCAAGGCGCTGACGAAAGACCGCTGGGAGAACTTCGCTTCCCGCGCGGCCCTTCCCCGGGGGGCCGTTCATTCCGCGGTCGCGAGCGTGGTCGCCCAGGTGAACGAGATATGGTGGACCTTGCCGGAGCGGGACGTCGTTCCGAACGACGTGCTCGCTCGGATCGACGATCACGTCCGCATGATGAGCCCGATCCTGGACTCGTCGTTCTCCCCAGCGTCATCCCCTGAGCCGTGACGTACCCGATGGCGAAAGCTCGACGGGCACGTCGCCACGACGGAATTCGCCGAGGCTTCGCCCCCATGCGGGTCGGGATGGCGGCATTCGTCGCCGCCGCTTGGCCTGGTGCGACCTTGCCCGCGCGGAAGCTCGGCGGCGAGGTCGCCTAAGCCCGGCCGACGACGAACCTTCTCGGCACGAGTACGCAGAGACCGGCTCCCCTCGGCCAGTAGATCGTAAACCGCTGATCGGGAAAACCTGCACCTTTGCAGGTCAGCTCCACGATTGGGTTTCTGGCGAGTGCGACGCTCGTAGTCGCGGCTTGGGCGACGCGGAAGGCCGGCGAGTTAGGCCGGAGCTTGCGCCATGGCCAAATCCCGAAGCGGATAGGCTTCGTCCTTGAAGAAGTAGATCCCGTCGGGCGGCGTGGGAGCGAAGGTCATGGCGGATACCGACCGGTCGGGGAGATCGCGGACGGGAAGCGGCCGACGCTGCTCTCACTCCTGTTGCCTAAGCCGACGGCGGGAAAACGCCGCTCGAAGGCTCGCGCCGACGCCCCGCTCTTAAGATTGCGAACTTGGTCGATGCGGCGCCGATCGACCGCGCCTATCGTTGACGCCGGCGAGATTCGATGAGCTGGCGCTGGAAATCGACAAGGCCTTATCAGCAATAGTCGTCGATCGAATCCGAGACGTCTTCTCCAAACAGCTCGCAGAACCGCTTCAAGGCGCCGTGCAACGTAAGGAAAGTCGCTTCGCTGCGATGGACGAAAGCGCCGTCGCGCATCGAAACGTGGGCGACGGCCCAATCTTTGGGACCGCTACGCGCGAAGCGGGTGAGAACGACTAGGTCGTCGTCCCTGAGGCGGGAATCGACGACCAAGCCTGTCGAGAACTGATTGCGCGCAAAGACGCTGCCGAAGTCCAGTCTCGAGGCGTAAAGCAGAAGCGCGTCGTCGGTGAATTCGTCCGGGCAAGCGGGGAATTCGGTAGGAACCTTCCAGCGAACCTGCACGGCGAGCGCGGTCAGGGAAGGGAATAGCGGTTCGAGCTCGTCGTACATCGATCATTTCCCACGGCAATGGCACTGGCGATCCCGGAGAAGACTAAGCGAGACACTAATATGGGAGCGAGAGCGTCGAAGGCGAGGCCAGCTCAGATCTTGGTGAGCCGCAGCTAAGCGAGGGTCGACGTCTCTTCGATGACGCCGGTGCTCGGGAATTCCGGGCCGGCATGCACGCCTCCCACGAGGCCTCGAATAGGCGAGAACGGCTTAATCGTCCGGACACCTCGATTTGACATCCTCGCCAAATATTGCGAGGGTTCGTCATGCGCTACGTCGGAGGCAAAGGCCGGGCCTATCCACGCATCATCAACTTGATGCCGCCGCATCGCGTCTACATCGAGACGCACCTTGGGGGCGGTTCCGTCCTTCGGCACAAGCTGCCTGCGGAAGAGAGTATCGGCGTCGAGATCGACCCGGCCGTCGTGGCGAAGTGGCTGGGGCGGCGGGACGATTCGCCCGAGTTTCGCATCGTCGAATCCGATGCACTCGCCTTCCTCAGAGGGCGCAAATTCGTCGGCGACGAACTCGTCTACGCCGATCCGCCGTATCTCCCCAGCACCCGACGGCGCCCGGGTCCCCGCTACCGTTACGATTATACGGAAGCCCAGCACGACGAGCTTCTTCGCGAGATCCGAAACCTGCCCTGTGCGGTCATGGTCTCGGGGTATGCCTCACCGCTCTACGACGAGATCCTGCGTGGGTGGTGCGTCCACGAGATCGACGTGGCCACGCAGGCCGGCCTGACCACGGAACGGCTTTGGTGCAATTTCCCCCCGCCGACGTTGCTCCACGATTACCGCTTCGTCGGCCACGGCTTCCGAAGGCGCGAGACCATACGCCGCCGGGTGAACCGTTGGGTTTCGAGACTGGATCGCATGGACCCGGTGGAGCGTAGCGCCGTCGTGAACGCCGTCGTGGAGCGTTTCGGCACGCAGCCCGGCGCCGACAGGACTTCCTCGTGGCGGCAGGACGGGGAGTCGATGACGTGAACGCTTTTTGGGGCAGCGACCTGAGTAAGACCATCGCGGACGCTACGGAGATCGCCTCACACGCCTCTGCGTCCTCGCCGCACTTGTCGGCATGGCTCGAGGGTTACGACGAGGATTCTCCGACCTCGTCGTATTCCGGCTCCTACGATCTGCCGTTCCAACGCTGGATGAAGTTCAAAGAGGCGTTCTCTCCGAAGTTCGTGGTCGATGCCATCAGTTCTATGCCGTTCACGCCGCGCCGTTGCGCGGATCCTTTCGGCGGCAGCGGCACGACGGCTCTGACGTGCTCGTTCCTCGGGGTGGACGCCGTGACGATCGAGGTCAATCCGTTCCTAGCCGATCTCATTGAAGCGAAGTTGTCGCCCCCGCCCGCTTTCGGCTTCTCCACGGAGTACGCCGCGGTGCTGGCCAGAATGCGCTCGCAGAAACCGGACGTCGCGAGGATGGTGGCTCGATTGCCGGCGACGTTTTGCGAGCCCGCCGGCGGTTCCGGACCCGAGGGACCGGGCGCGCGCCGGTTCGTTTTTTGGCGCGAGGCGATCGATCGGATCCTCGCCCTTCGATCGGCGATCGAAGACTGCGGCTGCGACCGGTCCAGGCTGTTGCTGAAGGTGTTGCTGGGTAGCATCCTCGTGCAGGCCAGCAACGTCGTAGTCAACGGGAAGGGACGCCGCTACCGGGGCGGCTGGGAAAAGAGAAGGGTCTCCGCCGCAGATGTGGACGGGATGTTCACACAAGCCGTGGGGCGAGCGGTGCGCGACCTGGGTTCGTTCGGCAGGCGTTCGTCGACGCAAGGCACGTTGCTCAGGGGCGACAGTCGAGAGCTGGCGTCCCAGCTGGGGCCGATCGACGCGGCCATCTTCTCGCCGCCCTATCCCAATTCGTTCGATTATACCGACGTCTACAATCTTGAACTCTGGGTCCTGGGTTATCTGGACGATGCCCTATCCAACAAGCGCCTGAGGCAGTCCACGCTTCGATCCCACGTGCAGGTGTCGTTCCCTGATCCGACGATCGCCCCCTCCGGAACCCTCGGCGAGACGATGGGGAAGCTGATCGATGCGCGGGGCAAACTCTGGGACCCCCGGATACCGGAAATGGTGCTGGGATATTTCGAGGACATGGACCGCGTCATGCGGGGAGTGCGCGACAACATGCGCCCCGGGGGACAAATGGTGATGGTCGTCGGGGACAGCCGCTACGCGCACATCCACGTCGACGTCGCCACGATCCTGCGGGAGCGGGCCGAGGAGATGGGCTTCGCGGCGATCTCGAACAAGGCGATGAGATCGATGAGGAGCAGCGCCCAGCACGGTGGTCGGCACGACCTAGCGGAGTCCTGCATCGTCATGGAGCGCCGATAGCCGTTCGCCGACCCCGCCGCGCTTCCGCGGGGTCGCGTAGCTCAAGCGACCTCCTTTTCGTCGTCGGCGGCAGTCTCCATGAAGAATCTGCGATAGCTTACGCCCAGCGCGGTTGCCTCCGCCTCGACGGAGATCTCCGCATCCGTCAGCCGCGCGTCGAAGCACACCAGGAACGCTTCCTTAGACCCGGTGGAGTCGATGTAGCGCTTTGCTTGGTTCAGACCGCGAAGCACGTAGCGACGGTTGTTGGCGTCGCTGTACGTCCGTGTCGCACTACCCGGTTTCCAGCCGATCGATCGAGAGCGGAGAACCTTCAGTTCGAGAACCCGATCGTTGTCTGGATCGTCCATGACGATGCCGAAGATGAAGATGTCGACGCGACCGTTCGAGCGGTCGTATTCCCTGACGACGAACTTGGACCGATAGACGACCTTCTCTAGGAAGATGAAAAGGGAGTTTCGGATATTTCTCTCCGCGTTCCGCTCGACGATCCTGTTGGCCGCGCTGTCCCAGCACGTTCCGTATCCGGACGGGTATCTCGTCCAGTGCTCGTGATAGTAGTTCAGCAAGCCGTCGAGATCCTTCGGGTCGAGCGATTGGATTGCGCTCGTGTCCGTCTTCGATCGGGGCTTCTGCTCGATGCCTTCGTGATATTCTGTAAGCAATTTCTGCCCGGGAACAAAAAGCGCCGTCGGTCGGGAGCCCAAGCCGAGTTCGCTCAGGCGGGAAGAAATGCCGGGAGCGTCGTTCGTCACCGCGCTGGCGGAATAGGCAAGACGCAGGTTTCGCGTCGCCAGCACGACGCTTCCCGTGAAGCCAGCGACGGTTTCTTGATCCAGGCGGCCGATGTGCGTGAACGCGTGCGAGTGCGCGTCGAAAGCGGTGTCGACGTCCAAACCCTCCTCGCTGAGGACGAACGCTATCGTCTCCGCCCCGGTCCAGATTTGCGCCTCCAAAGACCTCACGCAGAACCTGTAGACGTCCTGGAAGAACGACGAGATCGTGCTGGCTGGACGAGATGGATTCTCGCCGATCTTCGACACGAAGACGGCTTGCTGCAGACCGTCGTCGACGGAAGGGTCGATCTCAGGCACGACGGCGCGCTCCCGTCAGGATACGGTCCATGTATTCGACGTAGAGATGGACCCGATCGCTTGGGGAGAGCATTCGAGGGTCTCGGACTTGAACCGCGAAGCGGTTGGCGGCCATGGCGGAGAGATTGTCGGCCGATCGACTGAAATCGATGACCGCACCGCGCGCCCGCCGCATATCGGCGTAGGTGAGGTCGGCGAGCGCCAGATCGTCCAAGATGTCCTCTTCCTGGCTCGCGTATGCCTTCACCACCTCCTGTAGGAATTCGGAAAGTGCCCGCATCTCGACCAGCTCGAGAATGGCGTCGATCGTGCTCAGCGCCGGCCGCGCCAAGCGATAGTCGGCGTCCATCCAGGGACCGTCGTCGTCGGTAAAATGCCGCACGCCCTCGATCTTGACGAGGCCCTCCGCCATCAGGCGGTCGAGGTGCCACTGCATGTTAGGGTAGAACTGTCCTCTTCGGAATTTGACGATCTGTTCGTCTGAGGCCTGGAGAGAATAGACCGGCGCCAGCGCATTGGTCAGGTAGACCAGTCGATGGAAGCGGAGCTTCGACAGTGGCGAAAGCCCGTTGCGAGACGCGGCGTGCAGGGCTAGCAGCACCCAGGCCCTCGCCTTCAGGTCGCTACGTCCCGCCGTGGCGGGCCGGCGAGCCCTAGCCTCCGCGTCGCTTCCGGAGTCGTCGGACCCACCGCCGACCGAGGGTCGGGTCGCCGTCATGCTTCGGGCAGCCGTGACACGTCGGGCGTCGTCGCCAGCCGGTATTGCTCCTCGTATTGACCCTTCCGGGCCTTCAAGGCTGCGTTTTGGGCCGCAACCTTGAGGAGGTTGACCATCTTCCGGTCGATGCTTTCAGGCAGCGTCTCGGGGTGCTGGTCGATGCCGAGGAGAGCCGGGATCATGTTCGCGTCGTTGAGGTTGGAGCTGGCAACGAGGATGTTGTTGGCCTCCCCGGTTTCGTCGGCGAACTCGCGCAGGAGATCGCCGGCGCGATAGATGAAGAGGCTGTCCAGGCTCGCTTCCGGCGTCTCGAGGATCAACATGGCCCCTCGCTTGA
>Ga0209793_1001177_pt1 | contig 18598 bp, 18 predicted proteins | sample EBPBio122009_DNA_FD_185863 | JGI IMG/M metagenome (GOLD analysis project Ga0209793, IMG submission 185863) | Wastewater treatment Type I Accumulibacter community from EBPR Bioreactor in Madison, WI, USA - Reactor 1_2/2/2009_ DNA (SPAdes) (version 2) | ecosystem: Engineered > Bioreactor > EBPR >... | reverse complement strand
GTTCGCCCTTGGCCATCTTCTCGGCAAGGTCCACCGAGGGTTCGCAGACGATGTAAAGCTCGACGTTCGGATGCGTCTTCGCGAAGCGCATGATGATTTCCGGCATGTAGCGGTCGGCATAGTCATCCGGCGTGCCGATGCGCAGCATGCCCTCGAGGCGGTTGTCGTCGAAGGCGGCGATGGCCTCGTTGTTGAGGCGCAGCATGCGGCGGGCGTAGTTGAGCAGGCGCTCGCCCTCCGCCGTCAGCCGGTTGCCGCGGCCGTCCTTCATGAAGAGCTGCTTGCCGATGCGTTCCTCAAGGCGCCGCATCTGCATGGAAACGGCCGACTGGGTCTTGAACACCCGCTCCGCCGCCCGCGTGAAGCTCCCGGTATCGGCGATCGCGACGAAGGTCTGAAGCTGATCTATGTCTAACGGAGCGGACATAACGATACCCATAAGATTGTTTGATTGATACTATTAGAAACATTCGTTGGACTGATCAATGAGATTCTGCGAAAAAGCAATTGTTGAACGATAACCTGTCCAACGGTCAACGTTCTTCGGAGAATGCCGCTTCGCCGCAGACCTCCCGGTGAGCGGCCCCCACTTGAAATCAGCCCTGAACCGCCGCCCGTTTGCGTGGGTGGTAACGATCACAGGTATCGCGTGAACCCCATCGGGACGATGGTGCGCGGGACCGGAAAGGAGAAAATGCCATGCGCATGATCGACCGTAAGATGGAAATCGATATTCTCGCGACGCGCCGGCCGACGCCGGGCCTCTTTGCCCGCGCCCGCAGCGCCGCTTCCAGATTTATTCGTGCATGGCAGAATCGCCGGCTGATCGAACGGCTGAGCGAGCTGGAGGATTACCAGCTCTTCGACATGGGGCTGTGCCGCAACGATGTGAAGGATGTGCGCGCCGCATCCTACTTCTCCGACGCGGGCCTGCATCTGACGATCGCGGCGCGCGAGCGCGCCCGTCGTCACCTGCGCAGCGGCCGAACGGATTGATTACATCGTCCCGTCTGCCGGGACGACAGGAGACTTCCCCGCAGGGTGAGAGCCAATAACCCTGCCGCTTGCCCGGCGTGCGATCCCCAAGGTCCGCGCCGGGCTTTTTCTTGGCGGTGCGGGCGTCTTCCAGCAGGCTGCCCGATTGCTCAGGCCTTCTTGCCGCCGCCGGCCTCCATGCCGTTGCGCATGGTCTCGAAGATCGACTCGATGTTGCGCTGGTAATCCTTCTGCATTTCCAGGCCCGTATCGAACATCGTGTTGACGAGGCTCTTCAGCGAGTCCGCCGCAGACCCTTCTTCCGGCGCGCTCGGTTTCCCGCTCGCCGTCTGGCCGCCCATGCCGGCCATCATGTCCTGGAAGGCCTTGGCGAAAGGATTGTCGGTAAAGGGATTGGACGGCGCGTCCTTCTTCGTGCCGAAGAATTCCTGCGCGGCCTGCGTGAAGGGATTGTCGGTGAAGGGGTTGGCCGGTTCCGGCTTCCTGGCGAAACCGGTCGCCTCGGCCCATTGCTGCATCATGTCGGCGAGGGGATTGGCCTGCGCCGTGCCGCCCGTGCCTGCGCCGGGGAAGAACGGCGCGAGGGACTGCTTGAAGATCCCGCCCATCAGCGCGCTCGCCATGGCCGGCAGCATCTGCTTGTAGATTTCCTGGCCGATGCCGGTCATCTGCGCCGCCTGCGCGGCGATGGCGCGCGAGACGTCCTTGTTGCCGAAGAGATGGCCGAGGATGCCGTTGCCTTCCGCCATTCCCTGCGGCGTAAAGGCCTTGCCCATGTCCTCGAAATATTTCGCATGGTCGCCGGTGGTCAGCGCCTTCATGAAGGCGGCCATGTCGTAGGGATTGGCGGCATTGCGCTTGAAGCCCTCGGAAAAGGCCGGCATCAGCGCCGCGACGGCCTTGGCCGCCTGTTCCTGCGCCAGGCCGAACTGCCGCGCCATCACCTCGACGGCATTGCCGTTCTGTGCCTGCATCATCATGTCGTAAAGCGAAACCATCGCAAACCCCTTCCCTGGCAGGCACATGCATGTGCCTGCACTATAACGGGAATCTCAGCCGCGCAAACCGCTTTCTTGGGGCAGGCTCAGTACTGGTATTCGGCGAAGACCGGCTCGACAGAGCCGTTCCAGCGGCCGTTGTAGAGCGCCAGCATGTCCTCGGCCAGCGTCGCCTTCTTGGCCAGCACCTCGTCGAGCGGGGCAAGGAAGACCGTTTCGTCGACGCCGTCGCCATTGACGCGCGCCCGGGCGGCAAGGCCCTGGCGGGAGATCAAGACGACCTCGCGGGCGACGTCGAGCAGCGGCTTGCCGCGGAAATCGGCCTTGAGGCCCTCGGCCGGCACGGCGTTGCGCAGCGCGGTGACTTCCTCGACCGTCCAGTCGCGCGTCAGCGCCTCGGCGGCGTCGAGCGCACCGTCGTCATAGAGCAGCCCCACCCAGAAAGCGGGCAGCGCGCAGATGCGCCGCCACGGGCCGCCGTCGGCGCCGCGCATCTCGAGGAAGCGCTTCAGGCGCACGTCGGGGAAGAGGGTGGAGAGATGGTTCGTCCAGTCGCCGAGATTCGGCTCGTAATCGGCGACCTCGCCCTTCAGCGCGCCGGCCATGAACTGGCGGAAGGTGACATGCGTGCAGTCGTGATATTTACCGTCGCGCACGATGAAGTACATCGGCACGTCGAGCGCCCATTCCACATAGTTCTCGAAGCCGAAATCCGGCTTGAAGGCGAAGGGGATGAGGCCGGCGCGGTTGTTGTCCGTGTCGCGCCAGATGTCGCCGCGCCAGGAAAGAAGCCCGTTCGGCTTGCCCTCGGTGAAGGGTGAGGAGGCGAAGAGCGCGGTCGCCATGGATTGCAGCTTCAGCGACACCTGCATCTTGCGGCGCATGTCGGTTTCGCTGGAAAAGTCGAGGTTCACCTGGATCGTGCAGGTGCGGTACATCATGTCGAGGCCCTGGCTGCCGACCTTCGGCATGTAGCGGGTCATGATGTCGTAGCGGCTCTTCGGCATGCGCGGGGTTTCGGCGAAGGACCATTTCGGGCTGCCGCCCATGCCGAGGAAGCGGATGCCGAGCGGTTCGGCGATCTCGCGCAGCGTGGCGAGATGCTGGTTGGATTCCTTGCAGGTCTGGTGCAGGTTTTCCAGCGGTGCGCCGGAAAGCTCGAACTGGCCGCCCGGCTCCAGCGAGATGGCGCCCATGCCGGTCGGCTCGGCAAGGCCGATAATGTTGCCGGCATCGATGATCGGCTCCCAGCCGGTCTTCGCCTGCATGCCGTTCAAAAGCGCGGAGATGCTGGCTTCCCCGAAATAGGGGACGGGGCTGTTGTCCGCCGTAAAGAAGACGAATTTCTCGTGCTCGGTGCCGATGCGGAACTTCTCCTTCGGCTTGTTGCCGTCGGCGAGGTATTCCGCCATGTCCGCGACGGAGCGGATGGGCGTCTGGTCGGTGGTGTCACGGGCCATGGGCGTCTTCTTCTGAACGGATGGCGCCCGGCGAGCGCCGGGCATGGGAGGGTGCTTGAACCGGAATTAGATGCGGTGCAAGCGAATTCCTTTCAAGGCAGATTCAAAAAAATCCAACCGAGCTTTGCGCGTTGTCAGGTCCAGTCGCCGATGGCCGCCTGGATGACCGCCATTGCCGCCACCGCCGCCGTGTCGGCGCGCAGGATGCGCGGGCCGAGCGGAATGGGCGTCACGAAGGCGAGACCGCGCAGCAGCGCCCGCTCCTCGTCGGAAAAGCCGCCTTCCGGGCCGACCAGCAAGGCCAGCTTGCGTTCCGTTATCCCTTGCAGCGCCGGAAGTGGGTTCTGGCTGCCATGGCCCTCGTCGCAGAAGACGATGCGGCGCTCGCGTGGCCAGTCGGCAAGCAGGTCCTCCAGCTTGCGTGGCGCGGCGATACGCGGAACGGCGAGGATGCCGCACTGTTCCGCCGCCTCGACGGCATTGGCCTCCAGCCGCTCGATGCTGGTGATCTTGCCCTGCACATGCTGCGTCATGACCGGCTGGAGCACGCCCGCCCCCATCTCCACGGCCTTCTGCACGAGATAGTCGAGCCGGCCGACCTTCAGCGGTGCGAAGAGATAATGGAGGTCGGAGGGTTCCGGCTGCGGCCGGGTCTGTTCCACGGGCGTCAGCAGCAGGCGCTTGCGCGTCGGGAAGGAAAGCTCGGCCCGCCATTCTCCATCACGCCCGTTGAACAGCAGCACCGCGTCGCCTTCCGCCATGCGCAGCACGTTCGTCAGGTAATGGAAATGCTCCTTGGCGGCCTCGAAGGCCACGCCCGCCGCAAGGGCGTCCGCCACGAAGAGGCGCTGCATCCGGTAATTGGCGCGCATGGTCTGCCTCTCAGGTGAAGAGTGCGTTGAGGGCGAGGAAGACGAGGGCCGCAAGGGCCGCCGAGACGGGCAGCGTCACGATCCAGGCCGAGACGATCGTCATGAAATGCGAGCGGCGCACGAGATAGCGCCGGCGGGTCTCGTCCGGGTTCGCCGCCGGCTCTTCCGATGCGACGCGGTTGCCGCGGCTGCGGATATAGTCGATGCGGCGGCGGGAGTTGCGGGTGTACCATTCGCGGAACAGGCCGACGCCGAACACCGCACCGACCGCGATATGCGTGGAGGAGACGGGAATGGCGAGGGCCGAGGCCGTCAGCACGGCGACGGCGGAGGAGAGCGCCACGCAGAAGGCACGCATCGGGTTGAGCTTGGTGATCTCGTTGCCGACGATGCGAATGAGGCGCGGGCCGAAGAGCAGAAGGCCAAGCGAGATGCCGAAGGCGCCGATGACCATCACCCAGAGCGGGATCGCCGTTCCGCCGCCGGCTGCGCCCGTCCTCAGCGCCGAGACCACGCCGTAGAGCGGCCCGACGGCGTTCGACACGTCGTTCGCGCCATGGGCGAAGGAGAGCAGCGCCGCCGAACAGATCAGCGGCAGGCGGAAGAGCGTACGCAGCGACTGGTTGCGGTTGTCGAGGCCTTCCGCGTGGCGGCGGATGATCGGCCGCGTGATGACATAGGTCGCAATGCCGAAGCCGAGGCCCACCAGCAGCGCCTTGCCGAGGGAGAGGTCATAGAAACCGTTCGTGCCGCCATTGGCGAGGAAGGCCGCGAAGGAGCCGGCCATGAGCGCGACGAGGACCGGCACCCAGGTCTTGGCCGCGCCGATCTTATCCTCGCGGTAGATGATGAATTCCTTGATGAAATATAGGAACCCCGCCGCGATCACGCCGCCGAGGATCGGCGAGGCGGTCCAGCTCACCACAATGACGGCGATCGAATCCCATTGCACGCTCTTGAAGCCGCTCGCTGCCGCGCCCGCCCCGATGACGCCGCCGATGATGGCGTGGGTGGTGGAGATGGGCGCATTGGCGAGCGTTGCGATGTTGATCCAGATCGCGGCTGAGACGAGGGCCGCCATCATCGCCCAGGCATAGGCGTCGGGGCTTGGGAAGATCGCCCGGTCGACGATGCCGGAGGCGACCGTCTGGGCGACGCCCTGGCCGGCGAGCAAGGCCCCGGCGATCTCGAAAATCGCGGCGATGACGAGGGCGACGCCCATGCTCATGGCGCGCGCGCCGACGGCCGCGCCCACATTGTTCGTCACGTCGTTCGCGCCGATGTTCATGGCCATGTAGGCGGCGAGCGCCGCCGTGACGGCGATGACGAGCACGCCCGGCGCGCCGGTGGCGAAGGATCCGGCGACGGCCATGGTGATGAGCAGGAAGACGAGCGAGATCCCGACACCCGTCCACGACCGCAGCACGAAATGCGTGGCCTGTTCGGTGAAGGTCAGTTTTTCTAGATCCTTGTCCAGCGTCGGCTTGCCGAGCCGGACCTGAGAATTCGCCATTCCTGCTGCTCCGTTTCGCCGCAAGGCACTATCGCCTCATGGCACAGGCGGCAATATGAGAAAGGCCCGTCAGGCGCCGGCCGCGCCGTTTTTGGCGCCGGGAACGGCCTCGCCGAGGATTTTCCGCTCGAAGGCGATGAGGAGCGTCTTCAGGCCCGGCTCCTGCACGCGGCTGGCGGCCTCCGCGCAGTCGACCCATTCGGCGCGGCGCTCGCCCTTTTCCGGAAAGTTCTTGCAGACGTCGTCGACGGCGAGCGGGAAGACGCGCACCCGGCAGTCGACCTTGAGACCGTGCGGCAGGCCCTTCATGTAGTGGTAGCTGCCGACAGGCTCCGCGCTGACCGTGCCCTTCACGCCGGCCTCTTCCCAGGCTTCGCGCGCGGCGGCGGCCGATGCGCTCTTGCCGTCCATCGGCCAGCCCTTGGGAATGACCCAGCGGCCGGTGTCGCGGCTGGTGATGATGAGGACCTCGACCGTCGCGTGCTTCTTCTTCACCCGATAGCACAGCGCGCCGTACTGTTCGCGCACGGGCCGGCGGAACATGAGATGGACGTCGCTGACGATACGGTTGAGAATGTTCAAGGTCTTTTTCATTCCTCTTGTCGGGAAGTGCTCGTTGAGTCGTTATCGGACATCTTGCTTGCGCGAGATTTGCGGCGCAAGTCAGGCTTGTGGGGGCAGGCGGCGCTTTTGCAGGCGCAACTGGGAAATTCTCTGCCATTCCCCGCTGCGTGCCGCCTCGCGGATCGCGACGGCGATATAATCCATATGCGCCTGCGCGGCGTTCCGCGCCGCATTGCCGTCGCCCACCATGATGGCGGCATGGATGGCCTCGTGCTGGGCGAGGAGGTCCGCGCGCGCCGCCGGCGAGGAAAAGACGAGGTGGCGATGGAAGAAGATGCCTTGCGTGAGCAGCCGGTAGCAGGCGCGCAGCGTGTGCAGCAGCACGATGTTGTGCGCCGCCTCGCCGATGGCGTTGTGCAGGTCGACGTCGGCCTGCAGTTCGGCGTCGAAGGAGCCTTCGGCATGGGCCGTGCGCATCGCCTGCATGATGCGCGTCAGCGCCTGCCGGTCGTAGTCCGTTGCGCGGCGGGCGGCGAGGTCCGCCGTGATGCCCTCCAGTTCGCGGCGGTATTCGATATAGTCCTCCGTCGCGCGCTGGTGGCGGGCGATGAGATCGACCACGGGGCGGGAAAAGACCTGGCCAATGATATCGGCGACATAGGTGCCGTCGCCGTGCTGGCTGATGAGCAGACCCCGGCTCTCCAGTTCCTTCAGCGCCTCGCGCAGGATCGGACGGGAAACGTCGAGGCGCCTGGAAAGCTCGCGCTCGCCCGGCAGCTTGTCGCCGTCGCGCAGCACCCCTTCAAGCAGCAAAAGCTCGATCTGCCGCACGACCTCGTCCGAGGTCCGGCTATGGCTGATGCGGGAGAAAAGGTCGAAGTCGGTGTCGCTCACGCCGCCGATACTACCCAAGCGGGCGGAAACTGGTCAACAATCTTGTCCAGTCCTCGCCTTTCGGCCTGCGTCAATGCGCCCTATCGGCGCATGCCTGACATTTGTTAAGACTATGCTGTTGCGCATGAGGGGGAACGTGCAGACATGGCAAAGGGCAGCTTCGCCTTTCCGCAGGCGACCGCGCGTGCGCAGGCGCTCGGGGAAATTCATGCAAGACCGTATGCGCTGGTGCCGTCGCCGCGTGTCATCTTCCAGCTCGCCTTCCTGACGGAGGGCGGCTCGGCCGTCGATCATGCCGTGATGGCGGAGTTGTCGCGCTCGCGCGGCATCTCGCCGCCCGGCCGCGATTCCAGCCACCACGCGCTGAGCTGGGGGCAGGGCACGCTGCGCTGGGAGCGGCATACCGAATTCTCGACCTATTTCTGGGATGCGCCGGTGCCGGAGAAATTCGGCGGCGAGGTCGCGGTCCATCCGTTCGGCGACAGCTTCTCGCCGCCCGGCACGCTGATCTCGGGCATCCGCCTGGAAATCCGCCCCGATTCGCCGGAAACGCGCGAGGCGATCGCTACCTTCGATCCGACGAGCCTCTGTTACAGCGAGATCAAGAACGGCCAGGGCGTCGTCCTCACCGACTTCCGCCAGAACGGCGACGGGCTGACGCAGATCCTCGTCATTGATCGCGGCATGACCGAGGCGGGGCGGGGCGCGCTCGTCCAGCGCCTGCTCGACATCGAGACCTACCGCACGCTCGCCATGATGGGCCTGCCGCTCGCCCAGTCGCTGTCGCCGGAAATCCGCCGCATCGAGGATGGGTTGACCGGCATCACCAACGCCATGAAGCAGCATGCCCGCGACAGGGCCGACGCGCTTCTGACCGAGATCACCCGCCTTGCCGCCGAGCTGGAGGCCAATGCCGCGCTCAGCCTCTATCGCTTCGGCGCGAGCCGCGCCTATTACGGCATCGTGCAGGAGCGCATCCGAACGCTGGCCGAGACCGCGGTGCCGGGCTACGAGACGCTGGGCTTCTTCCTGGAACGCCGGCTGGCGCCCGCCATGCGCACCTGCCAGTCCGTCGAGGAGCGGCAGGCGAACCTCTCGCGAAAACTCGCCCGCGCCACGGCGCTGCTGAGAAGCTGGATCGACGTGGAACTGGAGCAGCTCAATTCGACGCTGCTCAATTCCATGGACCGGCGCGCGAAGCTGCAACTGCGCCTGCAACAGACCGTCGAAGGCCTGTCCGTGGCGGCGATTTCCTACTATGTCGTCGGCCTCTTCGGCTATGTGGCCAAGGCCGCGCACGGTCTCGGCCTGCCGATCAAGCCGGAAACGCTGACCGGCGTCGCCGTGCCCTTCGTCATCCTCGGCATGTGGCTGCTCGTCCGCGCGATCCGTCACCGGCACGCGGAAGAGGACCGGCACTGACCGGCTGAAGGCCTCAGCGCTCCCAGTAGGGCAGGGGGCCGAACAGTTCGGCGAGATAATCGATGAACAGCCGCACCTTGACGGGCAGGAACTGCCGGCTGGGATAGACCGCCGACAGCACCACGTTGCGCGAGCTTTCGTAGTCGGGCAGCACCTGCACCAGCTCGCCGTTCTTCAGCGCCGGGCCGATATCCCAGGTCGAGCGCAGCGCGATGCCCATGCCGGAGGTCACCGCCTCGCTCACCACTTCCGAGGAATTGGTGTAGAGCGGTCCTTGCGGGCGATAGGTGACGCTGCCCTCCGGCCCTTCCAGCCGCCAGACGTCCTGCGTGTGCGGCGGCAAGCAGACATGCTGGGCAAGGTCCTCGAGCGTGGCCGGCACGCCGCGGCGGGCGAGATAGCCGGGTGAGGCGCAGAGCACGCGGCGCACCGGGGCGAGCCTGCGGGCGACGAGGGACGAGTCGGACAGTTCGCCGATTCGGATGGCAAGATCGAAGCCGCCGCCGACGATATCGGAGAAGTCGTCGGTCAGGATGAGGTTGACGACCAGCTCGGGATACTGGTCCATGAAGCCCTTGAGATGGGGCGCGATATGCATGCGGCCGAAGGAGGTGGGCGCGGAAATCCTGAGCGAGCCGCGCACCGCGCCGGACCGGCCGGACACGAAGGCTTCCGCCTCCTCGATGCCGGCGAGGATGCCGACGATGCGCTCGTAGAAGCCTTGTCCGGCCTCGGTCAGCGAGATTTGCCGCGTCGTGCGCTGGAAGAGGCGGGTGCCGAGGCGTTCCTCAAGTCTTTTCACGCGCTTGGAGACGACGGCCGGGGAAAGTCCGAGCGCGCGGCCCGCGGCGGACATGCTGCCCATGGCGATGACGCGGGAGAAGATTTCGAGGTCGCCGAGATTTGTCATGCAGTCGCGTCCATTGTTTCCGAAGCGGACAAAATGCTTAGCATTTGCGGGCGGTAATAGGAAGTGGTAAGAAAAATGGACCACTTTGCATGTGCCCGAAAAAGGGCATAGTGCTTTTGCATCCGGTGTTGTGCGTGGAAAAGGCGGGGGAGGCAAGGATATGGATCAGATCGGGTTCCTGGAGCCGCGCGCCGCGGTGCTCGCCCGCCGCCGGGAAATCGTCGTCGATCTCCTCGACCTCCTGCCGGAAGGCTGCCTCGTCCACGAGCCGCGCGAGCTGGTGCCCTTCGAGACCGACGCCTTCGTCTCCTATCGCCGCCTGCCGCTCGCCGTCGCCCTGCCGGAGACGACGGAACAGGTCGCGGCGGTGCTGAAATACTGTCATCGCTATGGCGTGCCCGTCGTGCCGCGCGGGGCGGGCACCTCGCTTTCCGGCGGCGCGATCCCGCAGGAGGACGCGGTCGTCGTCGGCCTTTCCAAGATGTCGCGCATCCTGGAGGTCGATTACGCCAACCGCACGGCGACCGTCCAGGCCGGCGTCACCAACCTTGCGATTTCCGATGCCGTGTCCGCCGACGGCTATTTCTACGCGCCGGACCCCAGTTCCCAGCTCGCCTGCACCATCGGCGGCAATATCGGCATGAATTCCGGCGGCGCGCACTGCCTGAAATACGGCGTGACGACCAACAACCTGCTCGGCGTCAAGCTGGTGCTCATCGACGGCACGATCATCGAGCTTGGCGGCAAGGCGCTCGATGCCGGGGGGCTGGACCTGCTCGGCGTCGTTTGCGGCGGCGAGGGCCAGCTCGGCATCGTCACGGAGGCGACGGTGCGCCTCATCGCCAAACCCGAGGGCGCGCGCCCGGTGCTCTTCGGCTTCGACAGCTCGGAAGAGGCGGGGGCCTGCGTCGCCGATGTCATCGGCGCGGGCATCATTCCCGTCGCCATCGAGTTCATGGACAAGCCCGCCATCGAAATCTGCGAGGCCTTCGCGCAGGCCGGCTATCCGATGGATGTCGAGGCGCTGCTGATCGTCGAGGTCGAGGGTTCGGAAGCCGAGATGGAGGCGATGCTCGCCAGCATCATCGAGATCGCCGGAGGCCATGGCGTGAAGGTCGTGAAGGAAAGCCAGTCCGCGACGGAAGCGGCGCTGATCTGGAAGGGCCGTAAATCCGCCTTCGGTGCGACCGGCCGCATCGCCGACTATATCTGCATGGACGGAACGGTGCCGCTCGGCCAGCTTTCGCACGTGCTGCGCGGCACGGCGGAGATCGTTGCGAAATACGGCCTGCGCGTCGCCAACGTCTTCCATGCCGGCGACGGCAACATGCATCCGCTCATCCTCTTCAACGCCAACGACCCGGAAGAGGCAGCCAAGGCGGAGGCGGCCGGCAACGACATCCTGAAACTCTGCGTCGATGCCGGCGGATGCCTCACCGGTGAGCACGGCGTCGGCATCGAGAAGCGCGACCTGATGCGCCACCAGTATTCGGATGTGGATCTTGCACAGCAAATGGCGGTGCGCGCCGCATTCGATCCGCAATGGCTGCTTAATCCCTCCAAGGTCTTCCCGCTCGAAGGGCGCCCCGCCGCATGACGCCGATCCATCAACCGCTTTCCGAAGAGGCCGCCGCCCGGCTCGTCCAGGCCGCCGCGCTGTCGAAAACGCCCCTCGCCATCCGGGGTGGCGGCACGCGTAGCCTGCATGCCGCGCCGGAAGGTGCCGAGCAGTTCTCCTCGCGCGGCCTGTCCGGCATCCTCGCCTACAATCCGGCCGAAATGACCATGACAGCCCGCGCCGGCACGCCGCTGGAGGCGGTGGAGGCCGCGCTTGCCGAAAAGCGCCAGATGCTCGCCTTCGAGCCGAACGACCTGCGCGGCGTGCTCGGCACCTCGGGCATCCCCACCATCGGCGGCGTCTTCGCCACCAATGCCTCCGGCCCGCGCCGCTTCACGGCGGGCGCGGCGCGTGACAGCCTGCTCGGCGTGCGCTTCGTCAACGGCAGGGGCGAGGTGGTGAAGGCCGGCGGGCGCGTGATGAAGAACGTCACCGGTCTCGATCTGGTCAAGCTTCTCGCCGGCTCGCACGGCTCGCTGGCGCTGCTGACCGAAGTCACCTTCCGTCTGCTGCCGATGCCCGAAACCGCCGTCACCATCGTCGTCTCCGGTCTCAACGACGCGGAGGCCGCTGCCGCCATGGCGACGGCCATGTCGATGTCCGTGGAGGTCTCCGGTGCGGCGCATCTTCCCGAAAGCGTGCGCGGCCGTTTCGCCGGCGGCGCGCTGCCCGATGGCGCGGCAACGGTGCTGCGCCTGGAAGGGCTTGCCGCCTCCGTCGCCGTCCGTGCGGAAAAGCTGGTTGCCGCCATGGCCCGCTTCGGCGCCGTCTCCCGCTTTGACGCGGAAACGACGCTCCGCCTCTGGCGCGAGATCCGCGACGGCGCGCCCTATGCGGATGGCACGCCCCGCCCGCTCTGGCGCGTCTCCGTCGCCCCGACCGCCGGCCAGCAGCTCGTCGCGGCGCTCCGCCTCGAAGCCGGCGTCGATGCCTTCTACGACTGGCAGGGCGGTCTCGTCTGGCTGCGCATGGAGGCCGATCCCGAGACCACGCTGCTGCGCCGCTACCTGAAGGCTGTCGGCGGCGGGCATGCGACCCTCCTGCGCGCCCGGCCGGAGGTGCTGGCGGCGGCGGAGGCGTTCCAGCCGCAGGCCGAGGCGGTGGCGGCGCTGCAGGCGCGGGTGAAGGCGAGTTTCGATCCGGATGGGTTGTTCCGGTCGCGGATGGTGGGTGGCCAACAATGATCGCTTGCGTGACTGCCCCTCATCCCCCTGCCGGGACCTTCTCCCCGCAAGCGGGGAGAAGGAGGAAAACGGCGCGCCCAGCGCTCCTCGCCCCGTTTACGGGGAGAGGATGCCGGCAGGCAGGTGAGGGGCAGCGGCGCCAAGGCCGGCATGAAAAGGACGCCCGCTGATGCAGACCAACTTTACTCCCGAACAGCTCGCCGATCCCCACGTCGCGGCCTCGGAAAAAATCCTGCGCAAATGCGTGCATTGCGGCTTCTGCACCGCCACCTGTCCCACCTATGTGACGCTCGGTAACGAGCTGGACAGCCCGCGCGGCCGTATCTATCTCATCAAGGACATGCTGGAGAACGGACGCCCGGCCGATGCCGAGGTCGTGACCCATATCGACCGCTGCCTCTCCTGCCTTTCCTGCGTGACCACCTGTCCCTCCGGCGTCGACTACATGCACCTCGTGGACCATGCGCGCATACATATCGAGGCGACCTACAAGCGGCCCTTCCGGGATCGCATGGTGCGCAACGTGCTCGCCGCCGTGCTGCCCCATCCGGGCCGCTTCCGCCTCGCGCTGAAGCTGGCGGCCCTCGGCCGTCCCTTCGCCGGCCTCTTCAGGCGCTTCAAGCCGCTGGAACCCTTTGCCGCCATGCTCGACCTTGCGCCGCGCAGCCTGCCGAAGGCCGCAGGAAACGCCGGGCCCGGCACGCATCCCGCCGCCGGGCCGCGGCGTGGGCGGGTGGCGATCCTCTCGGGCTGCGCCCAGCCGGTGCTGAAGCCGGAGATCAACGCGGCGACGATCCGCCTCCTGACCCGCCTCGGCGTGGAGGTCGTGGCCCCGGCGGGGGAAGTGTGCTGCGGCTCGCTCGTGCATCACATGGGCCGGGAGGAGCAGGCGCTGGAGGCGGCGCGGCGCAATGTCGACGTCTGGCTCGAGGAAGTCGAGAGGGACGGGCTGGATGCGATCATCGTCACCGCGTCCGGCTGCGGCACCACGATCAAGGACTACGGCTTCATGCTGCGCCTCGACGCCGCCTATGCCGGCAAGGCGGCGCGCGTCTCGGCTCTAGCAAAGGACGTGACGGAATATCTTGCGACCCTCGACCTGCCGCAGCAGGAGGCGAAGGGGCTGACGGTCGCCTATCACTCGGCCTGCTCCATGCAGCACGGCCAGAAGATCACCATGGCCCCCAAGACGCTTCTGAAGAAGGCGGGCTTTGCGGTGCGCGATCCGGCCGAGGGGCACCTGTGCTGCGGCTCGGCGGGCACCTACAATATCCTCCAGCCGGAGATTTCGGCAAAGCTCAAGGCGCGCAAGGTCAGGAACATCGAGGCGCTGAAGCCGGACGTCATCGCCACTGGCAATATCGGCTGCATCACCCAGATCGCGACGGGCACGCAGGTCCCGATCCTGCATACGGTCGAACTGCTCGACTGGGCCTATGGCGGCACGAAGCCGGCCGCGCTTTCCTGATTTCGCGGCGCGCCGCCGGCTGAAACGAAGATGCCGGCGCAAGGCCGGCATCTGGAAGCGGATGGAAGTGATCCTGGCTCAGCCGCCGAAGCCGAAGAGCGTGCCGAGGAAATCCACGCCCCGGTCGTTGTAGCTGATCGCACCCTGCTTGTTGCCGGGGCCGACCACGATGACCTTGGTGCCGACATCGGCGCGGGCGTAGAGATGCTCCACGTCCTTGTTCATCATGCGGATACAGCCGGACGACATGTTCTGGCCGATCGTCCAGGGCTGGTTCGTGCCGTGGATGCGGAAGATTGTGTCCTGGCCGCCCTTGTAGAGGTAGAGCGCGCGCGCGCCGAGCGGATTGTCCTCGCCGCCTTCCTGGACGACCGGCAGGATGCGGCCCTTCTTGGCTTCGCGCCGGCGCATCTCGGCCGGCGGGGTCCAGCTCGGCCATTCCGCCTTGCGGCCGACCTTCACCACGCCCGACCAGCCGAAGCCGTCGCGGCCGACGCCGATGCCGTAGCGCGTCGCCCGGTTGTTGCCCTCGACATAGTAGAGATACTTGTTGTTCGTATCGACGATCACGGTGCCCGGCGCCTGGTCGGTCACGAAGCGCACCTTGCTGCGCTTGTATTTCTGGGCGACCTGTTTCTTGCTCTGCGGCTGGGCGACGAGCGTGACATTCGACGTGGTCTCGACCTGGCTGCCCTTCGGGGCGCCGGGGAAGGCGTTCGCCGACGTGACCGGCATGATCGCCGTGACGGCGAAGGTGGCCGCCAGCAGGAGCGATGCGTGTTTGCGCATGGTTATTTCCCTCTCAATCCTCAATTCCGCGAGGCTAGCCGAGTCTCGACCGATTTCAAGCCTTGCCAGCGACAAGACGGGCGGGCGGGCGGATTTCTTCGCGGGATGGTGCCGGAAAACGCGCATTTCCGGCCCATCGGACCGGAAATGTCACAGATTCCGGATCGGCTGCGTCAGATCACGATGACCCTGGTGCCGACCTTCACGCGGTCGTAGAGATCGACCACGTCCTCGTTGCGCATGCGGATGCAGCCGGAGGAGACCGCATAGCCGATCGTCCAGGGCGCGTTGGTGCCGTGGATGCGGTAGAGGGTCGAGCCGAGATACATGGCGCGCGAGCCGAGCGGATTGCCGGGGCCGCCTTCCATATAGGCCGGCAGGTAATGGCCCTTGGCCGCCTCTCGGCTGATCATTTCCTGCGGCGGGGTCCAGCCCGGCCATTCCGCCTTGCGGGTGATCTTGTGCGCGCCGGCCCATTCGAAGCCCGGCTTGCCGACGCCGACGCCGTAGCGCCGCGCCTTGCCGTCGCCGAGCACGAGGTAGAGGAAGCGGTTGTTGGTGTCGATGACGATCGTGCCGGCCTTGTGCTGCGTTTCGTAGGAGACGAGCTGCGGCAGGTACGTCGGGTTGAACTGGGTGCGGACCGGCTTCTGCGCCCGGCCGGTCGCCGAGACCTGCTCCACGCGTGCGACGCCGTCCTGGCGGATGACGCGGCGCTGCTCGACGCGCTGGCGCTGGACGATGCGGCGCGTGTTGACGGCGGGCTGCACGCCCTCGCCGGTGAGCTGCATCAGCCACGGCGCGGTGAGGTCGGGACTGACGATGACGGGCGGCCGGCTCTGATAGCGCTCGCCCGCATGGGCGGCGGTGGTGGTGGCCAGAAGGGTTGCTGCTAGAAGGGTGCGTATCAACATCGGACGTACTCGCTACTGATCGTCGCCGGGATGCGCCGCCGGATTCGGGAGATGCGGCGCCGGTTCGGGTGAGATGCTTGCATCCTTCGATGAAGCGAAAGGTAAACGCGCGTTCATTCAATATGCACGATGACGGGAAAGCTTTGAGTAGGGTTATTGCCGGCTTTCCAAAAGTGGTTGATGAGTGGTAAATCGGAACAAAAGGAAAACGGAGACGGCGATGACGGAACAGGGACTTGTGGTGGGCGAGGACGGGCGCACGCGTTGCGCATGGCATGGCGGCCTCGACGACTATCGGCGCTACCACGACGAGGAATGGGGCCATCCCGTCACCGGCGATCACCGCCTGTTCGAGAAGATCTGCCTCGAAGGGTTCCAGTCGGGCCTGTCCTGGCTCACCATCCTGCGCAAGCGCGAGGGGTTCCGCGCGGCCTTCGCCGGCTTCGACTTCGACAAGGTCGCCGACTTCGGTGACGCCGATATCGCGCGCTGCCTTGCCGATGCCGGCATCGTGCGTCATCGCGGCAAGATCGTCTCGACCATCAATAATGCCCGCCGGGCGCAGATATTGCGCGACGAGTTCGGCACGCTGGCGCGCTACTTCTGGAGCTTCGAGCCGAAGCCGGACGAACGGCCGGCGCGGGTGGACTGGGAGACGATCCGCGCCAACCCGACGACGCCCACCTCCGTGCGCCTGTCGAAGGACCTGAAGAAGCGTGGCTGGACTTTCGTCGGCCCCACCACGGTCTATGCCTTCATGCAGGCCATGGGCCTCGTCAACGACCATGTGGAAGGTTGTTTTTGCCGCGCGGAAGTCGAAACGAAGAGAAATCTGCTCCAGCGGCCATGATTTGTCCCTCGCTGCGACAAATAGTTGTTTGATTCTACAACGAATCATGTAGCTTAAGGTTGAGCGGCAAATTCATGCATCGGTATAGTTCTGGGGTCGACGCGCGCAGGCGCAGTCACGATGTGCCGCTTTGTGCTGAATGATTTGGCATGAGGGGAACATGACGCCAAATACATCTACCATCGAAGAAACCCGTCTCAAGTCCTGGGCCTGTGACAAGGCGCAGGAGATCATGCTGCGGGAAGGCTTCCGTCTGATCCGGTCCGCCCGTACCGGCAGCAATATCGAAATCCGTGAGACGAGCCTGATCATGGCCCGCGTCATCGCGGCCTCGCTTGTCGAGGCCTCGTCCGCGGGACGACCGGCGGGGGAATAGGCCGGGACCAAGACCCGCCGGGAGACCGGCGGGCCTCGTCATGCGGGCTTACTTGGCGTTCTTCGACAGCCAGTCTTCCATCATCCTGATCTCGCCCTCCTGGGCGCTGATGATGTCTTCGGCGAGCTTGCGCAGCGCCGGGTCCTTGCCGTGTTCCAGCTCGACCCTTGCCATGTCGATGGCGCCCTGGTGATGGGCGATCATGCCGCGCACGAAGTCGACATCGGCATCGCCGGTGAAGTCGAGTGCCATTCCGGCATGCATCTTGTCGTTGGCGGCGATGAAGGCCTTGGTGGAGGCGCTCTCATCGGCAGCCGGCTCGCTGGCGGTCATGCCCTGATGGGCGGAATGATCGGCCTCCTGGGCGAAGGCCGGCAGGGCGAGGGCGAGCGAAAGGGCTGCGCCGAGAAGCATGGTCTTTGCGTTCATTGTCTTTTCCAGTTCTGAAACGTGTTCGAGGGCCGGGGCAAATGCCCCGGGGCGTTCGTTCGACGCGTTCAGAACCGGGGAGGGGGATTGAGCGGGCGCAGCGCAAGGCCGGCAAGCTGCGGCGTGACGGCCGGCAGCCGGCTTGAAAGGGTGGAGATGCGGCCCGGCGCTTCCAGCCGCTCGGCCTCGATCGCGAAACAGGCGGCACAGGCCACGGGATGTGCCATGGGTTTGGCTGTGCCCTTGCCCTCCGCCTCGCCGCCGGTTTCCCCGGCCATTGCGTGCATGGCGTGCATGCTAGCCGGCTGGGCGACCGTTATCGTCGCCGCCATCGCCGGAATCCATCCGGCAAGCACGGCGCCCAAAAGGGCGAGGACGAAGAGAATCTGTCTCATGGCGGAAGAGATAGGTGCACGCCGCGCGAAAGAAAAGGGGCTGTCTGCGAAGATGCCTGCGCCCTTGCCGCTGCCCGTTCAATCCGCTAGGGAAACCACAACGGAAATACAGGAATTTCGGGTATCCCGATGAGCGAAAAGCAGAAAAAACCGCAGAAGCTGAAAGCCCGCCTGCCGCGCGGCTTTGTCGACCGTGACGCCGCGGACATCCGCGCGGTCAATGAGATGACGGCGCGCATCCGCGAGGTCTACGAGCGCTACGGCTTCGACCCGGTCGAAACCCCGCTGATGGAATATACCGACGCGCTCGGCAAGTTCCTGCCGGACAGTGACCGCCCGAACGAAGGTGTGTTCTCGCTGCAGGACGACGACGACCAGTGGATGAGCCTGCGCTACGACCTGACGGCGCCGCTCGCCCGCCACGTCGCGGAGAATTTCAACGAGATCCAGCTTCCCTACCGCACCTATCGCGCCGGCTACGTCTTCCGCAACGAGAAGCCCGGCCCGGGCCGCTTCCGCCAGTTCATGCAGTTCGACGCCGATACGGTCGGCGCGGCCGGCGTGCAGGCGGATGCCGAAATGTGCATGATGTTCGCCGACACGATGGAAGCGCTCGGCATCAAGCGTGGCGACTACGTGATCCGCGTCAACAACCGCAAGGTTCTCGACGGCGTGCTGGAGGCCATCGGCCTCGGCGGCGAGGACAATGCCGGCGCGCGCCTCACCGTGCTGCGCGCCATCGACAAGCTCGACAAGTTCGGTCCCGAGGGTGTCCGGCTGCTGCTCGGCGAAGGCCGCAAGGATGAATCCGGCGACTTCACCAAGGGCGCACGCCTTGCCGCCGACCAGATCGAGAAGGTGCTTTTCTTCGTCGGCATCAAGGACTATGCGGAAAGCGCCGCCGATCTCGCCAAGCTCGTCGAGGGCAGCGCGCGCGGCAGCGAGG